>Ga0316628_100004165_pt1 | contig 11295 bp, 8 predicted proteins | sample OWC_Aug_M2_C1_D5_FD_207648 | JGI IMG/M metagenome (GOLD analysis project Ga0316628, IMG submission 207648) | Wetland soil microbial communities from Old Woman Creek delta, Ohio, United States - OWC_Aug_M2_C1_D5_C | ecosystem: Environmental > Terrestrial > Soil > Wetlands | place: USA: Ohio... | reverse complement strand
AAAGGACGACTTCTTCTAAGGATGGAAGATAGCAGGAACGTCAATGGCTGGCTTGGTGGCCAGGAGATTTTGACGCACAAGATAATGACGGTCGATGAAGTCGTTCAGGCCATCGACTCGGTCACCGCGGCCCAGATCAAGGATATCGCCCGGGAATTGCTTGTTGGCGACCGTCTGCGTGTGGCAGTGGTAGGCCCGATTTCTCCAGAGGAGCCGCTAGACGAGCTGCTGAAGATGTAAGGAACGTTGTCCGCCTCCGGCAGGGCGGTGCGAACAGTCGGCTTGCCGCTACCGGGCAAGCGTCCTTTAGACCTAGCCGGAAAAACGATAAGGGGCCGTGCGCCTGGGCGCACAGCCCCTTTCTTTCTGCTATGGGTTGGTTTAGTACTCGCCCATGCCGCCCATACCGCCGGCCGGCATGGCAGGGGCCTTTTCCTTCTCAGGAATATCGGTGACGAGCGATTCGGTGATGAGCACCATGTTGGCGATGGAAGCTGCGTTCTGCAGAGCGGAGCGGACAACCTTGGTCGGGTCGATGATGCCCTTCTTGACCATGTCGCCGTACTCGTCCAGCTCGGCATCGTAGCCGAAGCCAACCTTGGCCTTCTTGACAGCATCGACGATAACCGAGCCGTCCTTGCCGGCATTGATGGCGATCCAGCGGATCGGCTCCTCAACGGCCTTGCGAACGATGTCGACGCCAGTCGCTTCGTCGCCCTTCGCATCAGTCTTGTCAAGGGCCTTGACCGCGTTCAGCAAGCCGACACCGCCACCAGGAAGAATGCCTTCCTCGACGGCAGCGCGCGTGGCAGAGAGGGCGTCCTCGACGCGATGCTTCTTCTCTTTCAGTTCGACTTCGGTGGCAGCGCCAACTTTGATGATGGCAACGCCGCCGGCCAATTTGGCCAGTCTTTCCTGGAGCTTCTCGCGGTCGAAATCAGAGGTGGTCTCTTCTATCTGGGCCTTAATCTGCTTGATCCTGGCCTTGATGTCGGCCTCGGAGCCCTTGCCCTCGACCACGGTAGTGTTGTCTTTGTCGGCGGTTACCCGGCGGGCGCGCCCGAGGTCGTCAACGGTGACGGAATCGAGCTTGCGGCCGAGTTCCTCAGAGATGACCTTGCCGCCAGTCAGGATAGCCATGTCCTGAAGCATTTCCTTGCGGCGATCGCCGAACCCGGGGGCCTTGACGGCGAGCACATTCAGGGTGCCGCGCAGCTTGTTGACCACAAGGGTGGCGAGAGCTTCGCCTTCGACATCTTCAGCGACGATCAGCAGGTTCTTGGTAACCTGCAGAATCTTCTCGAGGGCAGGCAGGAGGTCGCTGATGGCCGAGATCTTCTTGTCGGTGAGAAGAATGTACGGGTCTTCCAGAGCCGTTTCCATCTTCTCGGCATTGGTGACGAAATATGCACTGATGTAGCCGCGGTCGAACTGCATGCCTTCGACAAACTCGGTCTCGAATTTGATGCCTTTCGACTCTTCAACGGTGATGACGCCGTCTTTGCCGACTTTCTCCATTACCTCGGCAATAAGGTTGCCGATCTCCTTGTCTTTGGCGGTAATGGTGGCGACCTGAGCGATCTGCTCTTTGCCCTTGACTTCGGTCGACATTCGCTTCAGTTCGTCGGTAATCGTGACTACAGCTTTCTCAATGCCTCTCTTCAGAAGCATTGGCTCGGCGCCCGCTGCCACGTTCTTGAAGCCGCCGGTGATAATGGCGTGGGCGAGCACAGTGGAAGTGGTTGTGCCGTCGCCGCAGGCGTCGTTGGTCTTGGAAGCAGCTTCTTTGACAAGCTGGGCACCCATGTTCTCAAACGGATCGGGAAGTTCAATCTCTTTCGCAATGGTCACGCCGTCATCGATGACAGAGGGGGCCCCCCACTTCTTATCGAGAGCAACGGGGTGGCCTTTGGGGCCGAGGGTTACTTTGACTGCATCAACCAGGGTATCGATCCCCCTCTTCAGGGCACGCCTTACGTCTTCGTCGAAAATTATCTGTTTTGCTGCCATTCGTTTCCTCCTTTACGGACCAACCTACTTGGCCTTCTTTCCTTTCTTGGCGAGCACATCGCTTTCGCGAAGAATGATGAGTTCTTCGCCGTCCAGTTTGATTTCGGTCCCGCCGTACTTTGCGTAGATTATGATGTCGCCCACCTTGACGTCCATGGCAACGCGGGTACCGTCGTCCGACACCCGGCCGGGTCCCACCGCTAACACTTCGCCTTCCTGTGGCTTTTCTTTCGCCGTGTCAGGAAGTACGATCCCACCCTTAGTGACCTCTTCCTTCTGGATCGCCTTCACGACCAGCCGGTCAGCTAATGGCTCAAGCTTAATCGGCATTACAATCCTCCTTCAAAAAAGATGAAGCTCATATCGAGCCTCTTTAGCAGTCTTGTCATTAGACTGCTAATTCAATATGATAACGCAGCGTGCGCGATGCCGCAATCTAGTTGGTAGATATTGGCGGGCATTCATGGCAATTTGTGGAAATAGACAGGCGATAGTCTTGACGCTTTCTCCCCTATTGGTCCCTATTGCTGTGTGTTCTGCCCTTCCACCACCTCCGCGACTAGATTCGCCCAAAGAAGGCCGTGACTAACCGGATGCCCGCTGGGCCGCACCAGCCGGTTGAAGCACCGGTTGTCCCTTGCTATAATCGCGAAAACTTATGATCGACTTTCACACGCATATAGTGCCGCCGAGGGTGAAAGAGAACCGAGAAGAATACTTCGCCGACCCCCTCTTCAGATCGTTCTACGACTCCCCCAAGGCGAAGCTTGCCACTGCCGAAGACCTTGTCGCCAGAATGGACAAGGATGGCGTGGACATCTCAATTGTACTCAACATCGGATGGTCCAATCAGGGGTTTTGCACTGTGACAAACGACTATCTGATGGAGTCCGTTGCCCGTTTTCCAAAGAGGCTTATTGGCTTCGGCACAGTGGTCCTCGATTCGGCCGAAACGGCGTTGCATGAAGTGGAACGCTGCGCCCGAGGTGGACTGCTTGGCATCGGCGAAATGAGGCTGGAGAGGCGCATACTTGCCCCGGAGCGTGATCAGATACTCACCCCATTTGTCAGAATGCTGACCGCGAATCACCTTGCCTTGCTCGTGCACTCTTCGGAGCCGGTTGGACATCATTACGCTGGGAAATGGGACACGACTCCGGACATCCTCTACTCCCTGATCACGAGGTTCCCCGAGCTGTTGCTGATCTGTGCGCACTGGGGAGGGGGGTTGCCTTTCTATGGCCTGATGCCGGAGGTCAAACGTGCACTTGCCTCAGTCTTCTTCGACACGGCCGCATCGCCGTACGTGTACAGTCCACAGATCTATCAACAAGTCACCCAGATTGTCGGCGCAGATTCAGTCCTTTTCGGCACCGACTATCCGCTGCTGACGCCAGCGCGCTTACTCAAAGAGATACGGTCTCTCGCCCTACCGGGTGCCGTTGAGGAGAATATCCTGTCCGAAAACGCCGTTCGGCTGCTAAGCAAGCTCGGAACGAAGACGAGGCGCTAGGATGACTGAGGACATAAGGGCATTTATCGCGGTTGAATTGCCGGACCAGATAAAGCAAAGACTAAGTGAGATCCAGGAGCAGTTGAAGGCGGGCAGATCTCAAGCAAAGTGGGTAGCCCCGGAAAGCATTCACCTCACCCTCAAGTTCCTTGGCGGCATCAGTCCCGATACGGTCTCGGGTGTCACCCAAGCGATGGAAGAAGCCGCTCTTGGTGTATCTCCTTTGAGGTTGGGCGTAAGTGGCCTCGGCGTCTTTCCGAATGCCAAACGCGTGCAGGTGGTCTGGGCGGGATTGACCGGAGATACGGCTGAATTGAGCCGGGTGCAAAAAGACCTGGACATCGCTCTTGCGAGGCTGGGCTTCGCGCCGGAGTCCAGGCCGTTTACGGCCCACCTGACTTTGGCCAGGATGCGCGACGAGGCCTCTCCTGCTGAAAGAGAGGCGGTGGGCAAGTTGATCGAGTCTACCTCTTTCGAAGGTGGGGATTTCGTTGCTGATTCCTTGAGCTTGATGCGGAGTCAGTTGCGAAGAGAGGGACCGATCTATACCAGGATTGCTGCTGTGCCGCTTGTCCAATAGTTCGCGGTGAAAGCGAACTGAAGTAACCGGACCTGATCCGGTCATTCAATTCGCTTGTCAAGGAATAGGCCTTGGTGTATACTACGTGGAAATTTTGTCATGGTTGGGAGGTGGATTCCTTGGACCAAGTGAGCTTTCCAAAGTGTCAGAAGTGCAAGAACGGCGACCTCGTGCCACTTTCGGATTTCGGCAGCCAGGGAGCTAGCATTCAATACAAGGCGTGGGTCTGCACCAATCCCGATTGCGGATTCAACCTTAAGATCAGAAACGGGGACGTATACATAGACGAGCCGATCATGAGCGGGACCATGCACGCCAGCCGCGCCCGCTAGGGACTTCAAATTCGAAGGCAGGACACCTGCTGTGAGTGCAATCTCTCAGGTGAAAAGGCTGGGAGGTCTAACACTCGACTTCTTGTTCCCCAAGACATGCCTGGCGTGTGGCAGTACGGGCGAGCTTATCTGCGCCAGATGCCGTCGTTCTCTTCCCAGACTATATCCACCGATCTGTCCGAGGTGCGGGCGTCCGCAGGCGAGCGGAGTGCTTTGTGCTTCTTGCGTTCGCTGGAACAGTAGCATAGACGGAATACGGGCCCCGTTTCGCTTCGGGGGAGTCGTTCGCGAAGCGGTCCACCAGTTCAAATACCGGAATCTGAGGATCCTGGCTGGGCCACTCGCCGAGCTGATGAGCGATTATCTTGACCGTAACCCTCTTCCAGCTGAGCTACTGGTTCCGGTTCCGCTTCACCCCAAGCGACTTCGTGAGCGCGGATACAACCAGTCTGAACTTCTTGCCAGGGAGTTGGGGAAGCTGGTATCACTGCCTCTCGTAATCGATCAGTTAGTGCGTCGGAAGTATGCTCGGCCCCAAGCGCGCACGAATTCGGTTGCCGAGAGGCGGGTTAATATGGCTGATGCTTTTGCCTGCAAGGGAAATGCTCTGGCGGGCCGCAAGGTGCTGCTGGTTGATGATGTCTCAACATCGGCTGCGACACTGGATGCCTGTGCAGCAGCGCTGAAGGATTCGGGAGCAGCGTCCGTGTGGGGGCTGGTGTTGGCCAGAGAGGTATGATACCGCTGCCGGGGCTTCTGAAGAATGCCGGCGACAGGCGCAAAGATTGGGTCCCGAAGCTGTTTTCGCCTATGACAAGCTTCTTATCCCGGATGAGAACTCAGAACAGAGGTCCGGGCATATGACGATCGTAATCGGACTGACGGGCGGCATAGGGAGCGGGAAGAGCACCATATCGCGATACCTCGAGGAGCTTGGTGCCGGGGTGATCGACGCCGACAAAGTCGGGCATGAAGCCCTCAAACCGGGGACGGCTGCGTGGCGAGACGTTGTCAGTGTTTTCGGCCGGGATGTCGTGACACCATCCGGCGAGATCGACCGCAAGAAGCTGGGACAGATCGTCTTCGAGGATGCTAAAGCCAGAGAGAGGCTAAATCACATCTTGTGGTCGCGCATCTGGGAAATGATCGTTGTCCGCATCGAGGAATTCCGGAGAATGAATACCGATGTCGTGGTGGTCGAGGCATTCGGGCTAATCGAGGCTGGTTGGGACAAACTCGTGGACCAGGTCTGGGTAACGGTAGCCTCGGAGAAGGCCGTGTTGGAGCGGCTCAAAAAACAAAGGAACATGTCTGAAGTGGACATTCTGTCGCGCATGCGGTCTCAGCTGTCCGTTGACGAGAGGACCAGATGCGCCGATGTGGTGATCCAGAACGAAGGCGACCCTGATGAAGTCAGGTCCAAGGTGAGGGAGCAGTGGTCGCATCTGGGACGTGGCAGTCACCCCGGTCACGCGACTCCGTAATTCTTCGTCCCGAACTCAGGTCGTCTTTGTATCCACGCCAGAAGGATTTTGAGCCTGGTATTGACAAAGCCATTTGTCTATGTTATTGTTATTTTTTGCGATTATGCCTCTCATAGCGTCCGCTTTCAGAAATCCAATGTTCAACCACCTGCCTACTATGGGGCCCGCTTGGGCATAACTTCAGACTGACCTTTCCGCATAACCCGCGACCTACAAATTAAGGAGTGGCTTAAATATGGTTTCACCCCCTCGTATGGAGAGTTTTCCCGTTCCCTTGAAGTCCTACGCCCGGCTGCCCGAGGTCCTGGAAGTGCCGAATCTCATCAAGGTCCAATTGGACTCGTTCAGGTGGCTTCAGGAGGAAGGACTGCGACAGCTCTTCGAGGAGATCTCACCCATCAAGGACTTCACTGGGAATCGACTCGAGATCAGTTTTGTGGGCTACGAGTTCCATGAACCCCGTTATTCCGAGTTGGAGTGTCGGCAGCGAGACCTGACCTATGCCGTACCTCTCTATGTCAAGACGAGGCTGCTGGTCAAGACGACCGGTGAGATCAAAGAACAGGACCTGTTCTTCGGCGATATTCCTTTGATGACTACCAAGGGCACGTTCATCACTGGAGGGGCCGAGCGGGTCGTCGTCAGCCAGCTTCTGCGGTCGCCGGGTGTCTACCTCATTGTCGAGGAGGACCCGACCACAGGTCGTAAACTCTGCCAGGCCAAGCTCATCCCCAGCCACGGGGCATGGCTGGAATTTGAGACCGGTAATCCCGATGTCATCTCGGTTAAGATCAACGGCAAACGCAAGATCCAGGCTACGACCCTGTTGCGCGCCATTGGCTATTCTGGCGACGAAGAAATTATGCGGCTCTTCGAGGACTACGACACGAATCCGGACCATCGGTACGTCAGCACCACGCTGGAGCGGGAGCCGTCCGTCCACGATACGCCGGAGGCTTTGATCAGCATCTACAGGAAGCTTCGTCCCGGGGATCCGCCCAACTTGGACAACGCCCAGAGGCTGATCGAAAACATGTTCTTCAATCCTCTGCACTACGATCTGGGGCAGGTCGGAAGGTACAAGCTCAACAAGAGGCTCGGGTTGAATGTACCGGAGGAGCAAAGGGCACTGACGCGAGAAGACATCGTTGAGATAATGCGTCATGTCATCAGGGTCAACAACGGAGAGGAAACACCGGATGATATCGATCATCTTGGAAATCGGCGCGTCCGGACAGTAGGAGAGCTGGTCCAGAACCAGTTCCGAATCGGGCTCGTCCGACTCGAGCGCGTCGCCAAAGAGAGAATGAGTACCATACCCGTCGAGTCGGTTACGCCGAGCGCTTTGGTCAACATTCGACCGGTCGTGGCAGCTATCCGCGAGTTCTTCGGCAGTTCACAGCTGTCGCAGTTCATGGACCAGACCAATCCGCTGGCCGAGTTGACGCATAAGCGGCGTTTGTCGGCAATGGGACCGCGCGGCCTGTCGCGAGACCGCGCCGGCTTCGAGGTCAGAGATGTCCATTTCTCTCATTATGGCCGAATCTGCCCGATCGAGACTCCGGAAGGCCCGAATATCGGCTTGATCGGTTCGATTGCGACCTACGGCAGGATCAACAAGTATGGCTTCATTGAAACCCCGTACCGCCGCATCATCTCGTCGGTAAATGGCGACTACAACAGGATACTTGGGAGAACGGTCAGAGAGAACGTCGTCGACAAAGATGGCGACAAGGTCCTCGGCGCGAGGACAAAGATCACGGCCAAGCATGTCGGCACACTCGAAAAGATCGCGGGCATCGAAGTTAAGGTCGTGCCCTTCGTATCGGACGAGATCGAGTATCTTTCCGCTGATGAAGAAGATAAGTATCAGATCGCTCAGGCCAATGCGAGCCTTGATGACAAGGGACAATTCCTAGATGACCGTGTCGAGGGCCGCCATGGTGAGCGCTATCTGCGCATAGCACCGGACAGTTTCGACTTCATGGATGTGTCGCCAAAGCAGATATTCAGTGTGGCGACTTCGCTTATCCCGTTCTTGGAGCATGACGATGCCAACCGGGCACTGATGGGCGCGAACATGCAGCGGCAGGCCGTGCCGCTCCTCGTACCCAGAGCACCCGTAGTATCGACGGGGATGGAGAGCGAGGCCGCCAGACATAGCGGGCAGGTGCTGTTCGCCCAGCGTGCCGGGACCGTGACCTCGGCGACGAGTTCTGACATAGAAATCACGACTGACGATGGAGAGAAGGATCTATATCCGCTGATGAAGTACGTGCGAACTAACCAGGGCACGTCGATCAACCAGCGGCCCATTGTGAAGAAGGGTGACAGAGTTGAGGCCGGACAAGTGCTGGTGGACAGCTCCTCAACTGAAAGCGGAGCACTGGCTTTGGGGCAAAACGTAGTCTGCGCGTTCATGAGCTGGCGCGGCTACAACTTCGAAGATGCCATCATCGTCAGTGACAGGCTGGTCAAGGACGATACTTTTACTTCTGTGCATATTGAAAAGCACGAGGTCGAATCAAGGGACACCAAGCTCGGGCCAGAAGAGATCACCAGGGACATTCCGAACGTTGGTGAGGAAAGCCTGCGCGAGCTGGACGAGAACGGCATAATCCGCGTCGGTGCTGAGGTCGGGCCGGACGACATTCTTGTAGGCAAGATTACTCCGAAAGGTGAGGCCGAGCTTTCGGCAGAAGAGAAGTTGCTGCGGGCAATCTTTGGCGAGAAGGCGCGCGAGGTGAAAGACACATCGCTGCGCGTGCCGCACGGCGAATGGGGCAAGGTCATTAACGTCAAGGTGTTTTCTGGCGACGACCTTGCCGCCGGCGTCAACCAGTCTGTTCAGGTTTGGGTAGCGCAGAAGCGCAGAGTGGCCGTGGGTGACAAGCTAGCTGGACGGCATGGAAACAAAGGTGTTGTCTCCATCATTGCCCCCTCAGAAGACATGCCATTCCTGCCTGACGGGACCCCTGTGGACGTCATCCTCAATCCCGTTGGCGTGCCGTCCCGTATGAATATTGGTCAGGTACTCGAGACACACCTGGGTTGGGTAGCTCGGGTGCTGGGTTTCCGGGCTTTGACTCCGGTCTTTGACGGTGCTGACGACGTTGCCATTGAAGATGGCCTGGCAAGAGCCTGGCTGGCCCAGAAGAGCGGCGCTGTTAACCTTGATCCGGACAGCAGCAAGGACATCTTCAGGATAGACGAAGCCAAGGCGTGGGTAACCCAGCAGGGATTCGACGGCGAAAAGGTCTTCAGCGACAGCTATCCGGGAGTCGCCAGGGAAGCCTGCCTGAGGCTGTGGCTTGAGGAACTCGGCGAAAAGGGACGCGAAATGGATGCCAGCCAACTAGGCGAAGTGGCGACCAAAATAGGTTTCGAGAAGAATGTGCCACCTCCGATCCTGGGCAAGGTGATCCTGCGCGACGGCTTTACCGGCGAAACCTACGATCAACCGGTGACAGTGGGAGTCATCTATATCATGAAGCTGAATCACCTGGTCGAAGATAAAGTGCACGCCCGCTCCACCGGGCCCTATTCACTGATCAGCCAGCAGCCTCTGGGAGGAAAGGCGCAATTCGGCGGCCAGCGCTTTGGCGAAATGGAAGTGTGGGCACTTGAAGCCTATGGCGCTGCGTACAACTTGCAGGAAATCCTGACAATCAAGTCTGATGACTTGACTGGCCGTGCCAAGGCCTATGAGGCGATTGTAAAGAGTGAAGACATCGTTCAACCGGGCGTGCCGGAATCGTTCAGGGTACTCGTCAAGGAGTTGCAGAGCCTTGGCCTGGCGGTTGAAGTGATCAACGAAGAAGAAAGGGCGGCGAATTTCACCGAGGACTTGAGCAAGTTGCCCGGAGTGGGCATGGAGTTGTCCATCGGCGAAGCGCCGCAGCAAGAGGAGTCTGAGGGGAGGACACAAGAGGAAAATGTTTGAAGTTAACGACTTCGACTCAGTTCGTATCTCTTTGGCTTCAGCAGAACAAATCAAGAGTTGGTCGTACGGCGAAGTCACCAAAGCTGAAACGATCAACTACCGCACGTTGAAGCCGGAAAGAGACGGCCTGTTCTGCGAGCGCATATTTGGCCCCACGAAGGACTACGAATGCTTTTGCGGAAAGTACAAGCGCATCCGATACAAGGGCGTGATTTGCGACAAGTGCGGTGTTGAGGTTGCCCAAGCTCGGGTACGCCGCGAGCGTATGGGGCACATTGAACTGGCCTGCCCGGTGAGTCATGTCTGGTACGCGCGTGGCGTTCCGTCCCGGCTGGGCTTGTTGATAGACCTGTCGCCGAGGAACATCGAACGCGTCCTTTATTTCTCCAGCTATGTCATCACTAGCGTCGATCAGGAGGCCTTAGGCGAGGCGGTAAAGGACCTAGAGGCGAAACAGGCCGAGGATGTCACCCAGAACGAATCAGAACTCGAAGCGAAGATCACCGGAATGACCGATGCTTCGGTCGAGGAAGTCAATCGCCTGAGACAGGATTGGGAGACAAAGAAAGGGAAATTGGCCGAAGAGACGTCGCGCGAGATAGAACAGCTGAAAGAGCTTGCCCCTCGTCAACTTTTGACCGAAGCCCAACACCAGGACCTGAAACTGAAGTACGGCAGCGTCTTCGAGGCTGGCATGGGAGCCGAGGCCATCCTGAAGCTGATCAAAGACGTGAATCTGAATGAGCTTCGTAATCAGCTTATCTTGGAGACGCGGTCCAATTCAGGGCAGCGCCGGAAGAAGGCTTCCAAGCAATTGCAGGTTGTTGAAGCTTTCCGGCGGAGCGGCAGCAAGCCTGAATGGATGATACTGACTATCCTTCCCGTCCTTCCCCCTGACTTGCGCCCAATGGTACAGTTGGACGGCGGTAAATTCGCCATCAGCGGCATCAACGATCTATACCGGCGCGTGATCAATCGCAACAACCGGTTGCGCCACCTCATGGAAATCGGCGCCCCGGAGATCATTGTGCGCAACGAGAAGCGTATGCTTCAGGATGCCGTCGATTCTCTGATCGACAACAGCCGCCGCGGACAGACTGCCCCGGCCGCCGGTAATCACAAACTCAAGTCGCTCTCTGATATGTTGCGAGGCAAGCAGGGGCGATTCCGCCAGAACCTGCTGGGCAAGAGGGTTGACTATAGCGGACGCTCTGTCATCGTGGTCGGCCCGGACCTGAAATTGTACCAGTGCGGTCTGCCGAAGAGAATGGCTCTCGAGCTGTTCAAGCCCTTCGTTATGAGAAGGTTGATGCAGCTAGGACTTGCACACAATATTCGCAGTGCGAGGAGACTTGTAGAGAGGGCCAAACCCGAAGTCTATGACATGCTGGAAGAAGTGGTCAAAGAGAGGCCGGTGCTGCTTAACCGCGCCC
>Ga0316628_100004164_pt1 | contig 11295 bp, 11 predicted proteins | sample OWC_Aug_M2_C1_D5_FD_207648 | JGI IMG/M metagenome (GOLD analysis project Ga0316628, IMG submission 207648) | Wetland soil microbial communities from Old Woman Creek delta, Ohio, United States - OWC_Aug_M2_C1_D5_C | ecosystem: Environmental > Terrestrial > Soil > Wetlands | place: USA: Ohio... | reverse complement strand
CGAGAAGCGTCCGCCTCGACGAGGGCCGCCTTCTTAGGGTCTATCAGAGTCCTGGTCAACGCCTCGGTCAGGCCCAGATTGACCAGGGACTCTCTGCACCAGTCCAAGAACAACTCGGATTCTTCGTCCTCGCCGGGAATCCAGCTCAGGTTCGCGGACCTCTCCGCGAAGTTCTCGTACCCGAAACTCCGGGCCACCTCTTCGGTCAAGTCGACTTCTTCACCCACGTCGTGCCGGTATGACGGCACTGCTATCTCAACGCTGCCGCCTTCCGCGTGCCACCCGAAACCGAGACGGCCCAGGCTCTCCTTCATGAAGTCCTCGGAGACCGCACCACCCAGCACGGCAGACACTCTGGCCGGCTGGATTCTCACGCGCTCGACCGGCAGCTTCCGGGGGTAGTGGTCCACCACGTCGCCCGGAGTGCCTCCGGCCAGCGACGCCATAAGCGACGCCACATACTCCACGCACCAGCGCGCCACCTCCGGGTCGACCCCGCGAGAGAATCTGACCGACGCCTCGGTTTCGAGGCCCAATCGCTTCGACCCCGCCTTAACCGCCGCCGGGTCGAAATAGGCGCTCTCCAGGAACACGCGGCTCGAGGAATCGGCCACCTCGGTCGCCTGGCCACCCATCAGCCCGGCCAGCGCGACCGGCTCCTCGGAGTCGGTTATCAGGAGCACGTCCGGGCCGACGAGCCTCTTGACGCCGTCCAGCGTCACGAGGGTCTCACCCGGTCTGCCTCTCCTCACAAGAATGGATCTTCGCCTCAGCCGGTCCATGTCGAACGCATGGATGGGCTGGCCGAAAGTGGCCAGACAGTAGTTCGTGGCGTCCACGACCGCGCCCAGGGATCGAAACCCGGCTATCTCCAGCCTGTTCCTCAGCCACGCGGGCGAGGTCTCCGGCTTGAGTCCCGTGACCACGGCGCCGCAGTATCTCGGGCAATCGGCCGCGGACTCGACCGCCACGCTGACGGTCTCGTCTCCGCGCGCGGGCCCTGAGGGAAGACACACCTGCGGCAGCGTCAGCTTCGCTCCTGTGAGCGCCGCAACCTCTCTCGCGATTCCCAGCACGGACAAGCAGTCAGGCCTGTTGTGGGCCACTTCTAGCTCTATCACGGTTTCGGAACCGCCCAGCTCGTCGTCCAGCTTCCTTCCGGGCACGCTTTCCTCGGCCAGCGCAAGAATTCCGGACGCGTCCTCGCTCAGGCCCAGTTCCGTTCCCGAGCACAGCATCCCTTCGGACGCCTCTCCCCTTATCACCGCCCTGTCGATCTTGGCCCCGTTCGGCAGGCGCGCGCCGACACACGCCACAGGCACCTTCATGCCCGGCTTGACGTTTGTGGCACCGCAGACTACGGACAGCACGCTCTCCCCTATGGACACCCGGCAGAGGATCAGCCTGTCCGCCTTGGGGTGCTTTCGCACCTCCAGGACCTGGCCCACCACCACACCGGGGAAACGCGGCCTTTGTTCCTCGACGGCCTTCAAGGGGAAGCCCACCATGGAAAGCCGCTCCGCCAGACGCACGGGCTCCAAGTCCACGGGCACGAGCTCACGCAGCCAGTTGTAGCCGAATCTCATCCGAACTGCTCCAAGAACCTCAAGTCACTCTCGAGGAAATACCGGATGTCCCTGATGCCGTATTTGAGCATGGCGAGCCTGTCGATGCCCACGCCGAACGCGAAACCCGTCAGCGCTTCCGCGTCGTACCCGACGCTCCGGAACACGGCAGGATGCACCATGCCAGCGCCCAGTATCTCCAACCAGCCGGTCCCCCCGCACAGTCTGCAGCTTCCCGACTCCGGCTGACACTGTCCGCCGCGGCAGCCGATGCACGTGATGTCGACTTCGGCGCTGGGCTCGGTGAACGGAAAGTAACCGGCTCTGAAGCGCACCCCCGTCCCCTGCCCGAAGAAACGCCTCGCGAAGTAGGCCAGAGTGCCCTTGAGGTCCGGAAATGTGACTCCCTTGTCCACGTACAGGCACTCGAGCTGATGAAACTCGGGAGAGTGCACCGCGTCCCAGGCGTCCTTCCTGTACACTCTGCCCGGGAATATCATCCTGATCGGAGGGGCCGTCGTCTCCATGACCCTTACCTGCACGGGCGACGTGTGAGTCCTGAGAACGAATCCTCCGTTCACGAAGAACGTGTCGCTCTGCTCTCTGGCCGGATGCCCCTCCGGCGTGTTGAGCGCCGTGAAGTTGTGGAAGACGTCCTCCACGTCCGGGCCGGTGGCCACCGAAAAACCCATGCCGATGAAGATGGCCTTGAGCTCTTCCGTGACCAGAGAGATGAGGTGTTTCCTGCCGGTCCACTGCCTGACGCCCGGCAGCGACACGTCCAGAGCCGCGGCAGTCTTTCGCGGGGCGGCCTCCTCCAGCTCCCTCGCTCTCTGAGAAATCAGCCCGGCGACAGTTTCCTTGGCCTCGTTGGCGACCTTTCCGACGCGGCCGCGCTGCGCCGCGTCCAGCGACGAGATGCCCCTCAGGACTCCCGTCAGAACGCCTTTGCGTCCCAGGTATTTCACCCTGACGGCGTCGAGCGCCTTCGGACTGCCGGCCTCCGCGATCTCCTTCGCTGCGGCGTCTCTGATTTCCATTACGGACTTTTCGTCCATCGTTCGCTCATCCTGTGTTCGCTCATCCTGTGCGAGAAAACACCGCCCGGCGCCCCTTACGCTACCGCGGCCTTCTTCGCCAGCTCCGCCAGCTTGGCGAAGCCGTCTCTGTCGTTGAGGGCTATGTCAGCCAGTACCTTCCTGTTTATCTGCACGTCGGCCTTTTTCAGGCCCGATATGAACGTGCTGTACGACAGGCCGTTCAGCCTGGCCGCCGCGTTGATGCGCGATATCCAAAGTCCCCTGAAGTCCCTCTTCTTCGCCCTGCGGTCCCTGTAGGCGTATCGCAGGCTCCTGGCCAGCGTCTCCTTGGCCGTCCTGTGGAGTCTGTGCCTGCCGCCGCGGAACCCCTTGGTGGCGGTGCTCACTTTCCTCCGCCTGGCCCTGCCAGGCACGACTGACTTAGCTCTCGGCATTGACCTCACCTCTCATGTTGTGACACCGCGCCATCCGACGTCCGACGGCGCGGAAATCCTCCGTCACGGAAGCAGACGCCGGATCCTCCGCACGTCCTCTTCTCCCACCGCCGTGGACCGCGTGATCCTGCGCTTTCGTTTCCTCGACTTGGAGGTCAGTATGTGGGCGGCGAACGCCTGCCTCCTCATTATCTTCCCGGTACCGGTCTTCGTGAATCTCTTCTTCGCGCCCCTGTTGGTCTTGAGCTTAGGCATTCTCTTGTTCCCTCCATGCACCTCGAGGTCCCGCGGCATTCACGCCGCCGGAACCAGCGCCCGGCAGGCGTCACGCCTCTCCCGCCGGACGTGCCTTCTGTGCCTTCGGCACCATCAGCATGACCAGGTTCTTTCCCTCCGACCGCGTCGCGCCCTCCACCTGGCCCACCGGCTCCATGTCGACGACCACTCTCTGCAGCAGCTTGTGCCCGAGCTCCGAGTGCGTCATCTCCCTGCCCCTGAAGGTCACCGTGAATTTCACCTTGTCGTGGGCCTCCAGAAACCGCCTGGCATGGTTCATCTTGAACTGGTAGTCGTGCTCTTCGATCTTCGGACGGAGCTTGACCTCCTTCAGATGGATTACGTGCTGTTTCTTCCTGGCCTTTCTGGCGCGCTTGCTCTGCTCGTACTTGAACTTCCCGAAGTCCATCACCCTGCACACCGGCGGCCTCGAATTCGGGGAGACCTCCACGAGGTCGAGGCCGTGCCCCTGGGCGATGGTCATGGCTTCCTTCGGCGTCATTACGCCTAGCTGGGTCCCGTCCGGGCCAATCACCCTGACCGCCGGGACGCGGATCCTCTCGTTCACTCGCACTCTCTTCTCAATCACGGTCGTTACCACCCCCTGTTGGGATCGAGAAGCAAAAAGGCGGAGCAGTCCCAAGGACCTCCGCCAGCTCCAGCAGCAGGTATCGAATCGCGCAGTGCTCTTGACATTGACCCTGGTAACCTCCGTTCCAAGGTGAGAAGCCGGCGGCTTCTGCTTCGACAGTTTCCTAAGATGCTACAGTTTCCTCTCTATCTCATCAAGCAAATTCTTCTTGAGCTCCGCCACGCCCATGGTCCCGAGCTGGCCCTTCTTCTTGCTTCGTACCGACACCGTCCCCTCGGCCACCTCGCGCTTGCCCACGACCAACATGTACGGCACCTTCTGAAGCTCCGCGTCCCGGATCTTGCTGCCGATCTTCTCGTCCCTGAGATCGGCCTCTACGCGAAGGTCCGCGTCTCTGAGCGATCGCACCACCTCGCTCGCCCAGCCCGCGTTGTCCTCACTCACGGTCGCCACCACCACCTGGACCGGCGCCAGCCACAGCGGGAATTCCCCCGCGTAGTGCTCGATCAGAGTCGCGGTGAACCTCTCCATAGCGCCCAGCAGCGTCCTGTGGACCATGACCACGGGGTGATCCTTGCCGTCCGGCCCGACGTACGTCACGCCGAACCTACCGGGCAGGTTGAAGTCGAACTGAATGGTAGTGCCCTGCCATCCCCTCCCCAGCGAGTCCAGGAGCTGCATGTCTATCTTGGGCCCGTAGAAAACGGCCTCGCCCTCGGCGCGAGTGTACGCGAGTCTGTGGCGCTCCAACGCCTGTCTCAGCGCTTCCTCCGCCATCTCCCACTGCGCGTCATCACCGGCGTACTGCTCCTTATGCCGCGGATCGCGCACGCTGAGCTGGATCTTGAATTCCTTGAAGCCGAACGCCGCCAACATCCGTATCGCAAACTCGAGGGTCCGGTCCACCTCCTCGGGGAGCTGCTCCCTCGAGCAGAAGATGTGAGCGTCGTCCTGAGTGAACCCTCTCACACGGAACATTCCGTGCAGCACTCCCGAGCGCTCGTGCCTGTACACGGTGCCCAGCTCCGCGAAGCGCATAGGAAGCTCCCTGTAACTCCTGCGCTTCGACTGGTAGATGAGTATGTGGCCCGGGCAGTTCATCGGCTTCAGGACGTAAGGCTGCTCGTCCACCTCCAGCAGATACATCTCCTTCTTGTAGTAGTCGAGATGCCCGGAGCGCTGCCACAGCTCCGCCCTGCCTATGTGAGGAGTGTAGATGAGCTGGTAGCCGGCGCGAAGGTGCTCTCTTCGCCAGAATTCCTCTATCACGTTCCGCAGTATCGCGCCTTTGGGGTGCCACAGCACGAGCCCCGAGCCCAGGGTGTCGTCTATGCTGAACAGGTCGAGAGCCGTGCCGAGCTTACGGTGGTCGCGCCTCTCGGCTTCCTTGACCCTGGCCAGATATTCGTCCAGCTCCTGCTGCGTGGGATAGGAGATGCCGTAGATCCTTTGCAGCATGGGGTTCGTGTCGAGTCCCTTCCAGTAGGCTCCGGCCACCGACAGCAGCTTCACTGCTCCCAGGCGACCGGTGGACGGAACGTGCGGCCCTCGGCAAAGGTCCACGAACCCGCCCGTCCGGTACACGGACACGCGCTCGTCCACCAGTGCGGAAGCCAGCCCGGCCTTATACGGTTCACGCGAACGCTCGAACAGCGCCACTGCGTCCTGCCTCGACATCTCTTCTCTCTTGAATTCAAGGTCGGCGCCGATCATCTCCCTCATCGCCGCCTCTATCTTCGCCAGATCGTCTTCGGTGAAGGAAGTCGGCCTTCCGAAGTCGTAGTAAAACCCCTCGGCGATGGCAGGGCCTATCCCGAGCGCGGTCTCCGGGAAGAGCTTCTTCACCGCGGCTGCCATGACGTGGGACGTGCTGTGCCAGTAGATCTCTTTGCCCGCCTCGCTGTCGAACCCGACGAGCTTCACGTTCGACGGTTTCTCGATCTTGAAGTCCTGGTCAACCAGAGCTCCGTCTACCTCGACCGCGAAGTAATGCTTCCCTTTCGCGAGCTGGCCGAGCAGCTCCCTGGCAGTAGTGCCCTGTTCGACTTCCAGCGCGCCCATCCCGTCTATGGAGATTTGCACACGTACCTCCTGTTTCTGTCTTCGGATGCTCGGCTGCGCACGCCTGCCCGGCTCCGAGCCTCTCTCCGTGCGCCGACCGCACGGCCTAAACGAATGGTGGGCGATACTGGACTTGAACCAGTGACCCCCTGCATGTCAAGCAGGTACTCTAACCACCTGAGCTAATCGCCCACCGTAACATTCTGTTTTTCGGATTACCCAGACCTCGCGCCCGGCGGGCGGTTTGCGCGCCCCCGGAGGCCTCGTCGCTTCGCGTCGAGACCACACTAGCGTCTGGCCACGACCTTGTCAACAGAGCCCGAAGCATCGGCGACGGCGGAGAGGCCTATGTGCCCCCGGGGTGACTCGAACACCCGGCACGCGGTTTAGGAAACCGCTGCTCTATCCACCTGAGCTACGGGGGCATTGTTCGCTGAATCGTAATGCCTCGGCGGCGCCGAGACAACCTGTATTCGGCGCGGATCTCACTCGCTGTCGTACTTGATGAGAGACACGACGTCGTAATTCTTGAGGCGCTCTCTTCCCTTCAGGAACTCGAGCTCGATCAGGAAGAGGAGCCCTACGACCTTTCCTCCCAGTTTCTCGACAAGCCTGGCGGCCGCGAGCGCCGTGCCGCCGGTGGCCAGGAGGTCGTCCAGGATGATCACCTTCTGCCCCGGCTGTATGCTGTCCACGTGGACCTCTATGCAGTCCTTGCCGTATTCGAGCTCGTACTCTTCCTTCGCGGTCTTGGCCGGCAGTTTCCCGGGCTTCCTGGCGGGCACGAGCGGCAGCCCAAGCCTGTAGGACACCGCCCCTCCCAACACGAAACCCCTCGACTCTATCGCCAGAATGACGTCCGGCTGCCTCTTCTCGCATTCAGTCGAAAGAGCGTTGACCACTCTCCGAAACCCCGGCCCCGCCTTGAGGAGCGTGGTTATGTCCCTGAACACTATCCCTTTCTTGGGGAAATCCGGAACGCTCCTTATCAGGTCCTTCAAGTCGTCTGCCATCCGGCGCCTCCGCATCAGTGCCGAGTTTCCCCGCCGGATTCCGACTGTCGTTCACCGGTCTCCATCAGTTTCCTCAGCTTCGCCAAACCGCGCTTCTCGACCTGTCGTACTCTTTCGCGGCTCACGCCCAGCAGCGCGCCCACTTCGGCGAGTGTGTGCATACTTCCATCCTGGAAGCCGTACCGTATCCTAAGTATCTTCTCCTCGCGGGCAGGAAGCTGGCTCATCAGTCTGAGCAGCCTCTCGCGCTCCAGCTGGAGCTCAACCATCTCCTCCGGGCTGGCCACAGCCAGCAGAGGCTCGTACTGCGACATCTCCCCGTACGCCTCGACGGCCGATTCGTAATCCTTCGATTCTCTCCCGCCAACCCACGTCCGGATTCGCTCTATCCGCTTCTCGGGCACCCCCATCTGGAGAGCGATCTCTTCCGGCAGCGGCGGCCTGCCCAACTTTCTGGCAAGCACGGTCTCGGTGGAGAGGTATCTTGTGATCAGCTGAAGAACGTGAATGGGGACTCGCACAGTGCGGGCGTAGTTGGCCACGCCTCTGACCACGGACTGGCGAATCCACCAGGAGGCGTACGTGCTGAACCTCCTCTTGCGGTCCGGATCGAACCTGTCGACGGCCGCGATCAGCCCCAGGTTGCCCTCTTCGATCAGGTCCAGAAGCTCCACGCCGCGGTCCTTGTACGCCTTGGCAATCTTCACCACCAGCCTCAGATTGGACAATATCATGCTCCGGCGGGCGTCCTCGTCGCCGGCCCTGACTCCGCGGGCCAGCCGGGCCTCCTTGGCCGGTGTAAGAAGCGGGTACCTGCCTATCTCCTTGAGGTACATGCCCACGGGCTCGAGGCCGAAGCCGTCCCTCGAGCCTCTCGACTTCTTCCGCGGCGGACGGGCTTCTTCTTCGTACTCGGGTAGCTCGACGCGCACCCCTTCGGTCTCTGCTCTGTCCAGGAACCAGTCGAAGGCCTCCATGTCGAAGTCAGGCCTGTGCAGCACCCGCTCTATCTGCTCGTCCGGCACGAGCCCGGCCGCCTTGGAGTCCTGCAGCACGTGCTCGAGCTTGAGCGCAAACTTGCTCTTTGTCCCCAGCTTTCCCATGCCTAAAACCTGACCTCAAAGCCGTCGAAATCGCCTCTGAAATCCAGCCACTCCACGCCCACGTCCGCGACTCGGGCAGCGCGGGGTCCCTGTCTCAACAGTTCCACCAGGCTCTCGATGCCCGGCCGGCCGCCCTCCACCTCCAGCACCACTGAGCCGTCGAACGCGTTCCTGACGTAGCCGTCAAGCCCCAGAGCCCTGCCGTGAAACAGGGCGTACGAGCGATACCCGACTCCCTGCACGACGCCCGACACTACGATCCTGGCCCTGGTCTTGTCCATTTCCGAGACTCACGCGAAGCGGACAGCCGACTCAGACCTTCCTATCCCGGCCGGAACTGAACCGGTGCAGGGCACGATGCGCGGCCCTGCACCGTTCAGCTCAAACACGAATATGGTCGGGGCGAGAGGATTTGAACCTCCGACTCCTTGGTCCCGAACCAAGTGCGCTACCGGGCTGCGCTACGCCCCGAACCATTTCCCGTCGTAACCTGCCTATATCCTATCACACCAGAGTCGAAAATTGTGCGAGTTCTCTCGTCAGGATTGAGCTGACGCGCGAGGGCCCGCCTCAGGGCGTCAGGTCCCAACTCTCCATCTCCACTATCTTCTTGTAGTCCGTGAAGTCCAGATGCAGCGGCGTCACGGAGATCATTCCGGACTTGACCGCGTTGAAGTCGGTGTTTTCCGGCGAAGCCACGTACGTGGGCTCGTTGCCGCCGATCCAGTAGTAGCTCTTTCCTCGCGGGTCCGTCTTCTTTACTATCATGTCCCTGTACACGCGCCTGCCGAGTCCGGTGACCTTCACTCCATTGATCTTCGCCGCGGACACGTTCGGCACGTTCACGTTGAGCAGAGTCTTGGGTTCCATCCCCCTGTTCAGGATGGTCTTCACCAGTTTCAGCGTGAAGGAGCACGCCGCGTCGAAATCATACGGAGCCCTGCCGACTACGGACACGGCCAAGGACGGAGCCCCCTGCAGCGTGCCCTCTATCGCCGCCGCCACCGTCCCGGAGTAACTCACGTCTTCGCCGAGGTTCGGCCCGTGGTTGATGCCGGCCACCACCATCTGTGGCTTCTCCTCAAGAAGGCCGTTGAAGGCCAGAAGCACGCAGTCCGTCGGAGTTCCGTCAACGCTCATGAACGAGTCGCCTATCTCCCTGACTCTCAGAGGATGCTCCAGAGTCAGAGAATGGCTGGTCGCGCTCTGCTCCCTGTCTGGTGCGATGGCGACCACCCGCGCTACGGAGCCGAGAGCCTCTCTTATGGCCTGAAGCCCGGCCGCGTGCACGCCGTCATCGTTTGTCACGAGAATCAGCAACGCCCCTACCCTCCTTCCTGAGCGACAGCACAAGTCTCCAGAAGGTGACCGCGTCCTTGAGCGGCTTGATCGAGCTCTTCTCCTCTCCGTAAACCGTCGGTATCGGAATGCTGTCTATGACGAAGCCCTTGCGCGCGGCCTTGACCAGTATCTCTGACTCCAGGTCGTACCGTTCCCCCTCAAGTCGCACCTCTTCCAGCACCCGCGCGCTGACGTACCTGTAGCCCGACTGACTGTCCTCTATGCGCCGGCCGGCCAGCCAGGAGACGACCCGCGACGTGAACCAGTTGACGAACACCCTGACGAGCGGCATCGTCTTCAGGTCGCGCCTCCTGGAGCCGATGACGATGTCGGCGCCGGTCTCCTCGGCCCTGCGAAGGAACGAGGGGATCAGCCCGGGGTCGTGCTGGCCGTCGCCGTCTAGCGTTATCACGCCGGCGTAGCCATGCGCCAGAGCCCACGCGAATCCGGTCCTGAGCGCGACACCCTTGCCCATGTTCCTCTCGTGCCTCACGACGCTGTAACCCAGCCTTGCGGCCTCCGCCGGGAAGGCGTCGGGCGAGCCGTCGTCCACCACCAGCACGTTCTCCTTCCCGACCGCGCGGCCCGCGCCGTCCACCACGTTCAGCAAACCCGGTCCGGTCATGTACGCCGGCACGATGGCGACTACCTTCATGCCCGACCGTCCTGCCAGATCGGCTCGAACGCGAACCACTGATCCGGGTACTGTCTGACGTATTTCTCCATCACTCTGAGACCCCGAGACATCAGATCCTCGAATGCCCCTCCTCCGATGCCCGGCCTGATGGGATCCTCTACGCACAGCCTGAACCGCGCGCCTTTCTCCCTTATCACAAACGTAGGCACTATCGGCGCACCCGTCCTCAGCGAAAGCGCCACGTGCCCATACGGCACGACGGCCGGAGAGCCGAAGAACTCCCTCCGGATCCCGCGACCCAGAACGTTCCTGTCGCCCAGAATGCCGATGCACTCGTTTCGTCTGAGCGCTGACAGAAGCTGGCCGGTCGCGTGGCCGCTGGACAATACGTTGATGCCCTTGCGCCTGCGCCTCTTCACGAAGAACCGGTCTATCAGCCCGTTTCTGTGCGGCAGGGCGACGACAGACAAGCGCAGCCCGCTCCGAGCCAGCATGGCACCACCGACCTCCCAGTTTCCTATGTGCGCGCCAAGCAGGATTACTCCCTTACCCGACTTGAGCTCTCTCTGTATCACTGACAGCGCCTCTCCGTCCGCCATCCCGGTCAGGGACTTTCGGGAGAGGACCGGGAATCTCAGGAAATCAGTAATGGAGAACGCGAAATTCCTGAAAGTGCGCTTGGCCACTCTAGTCCGTTCGGCCTCGCTCGCAGGCCCGAGCACGTGCCTCAAATTGGCCATCACCGCCCTGCGGGACCTGGTGTTCAGGGCGAAGTTGAGGTCGGCTATGCCCGAGGCCATGAAATAGCTGATGGAAACGTGAGTGAGGAGAGCGAGGGCCCCTCCGACCTCGTACAAGAGATACCCGAAAACACCCAGGATGCGGTCGAAGACCCACTGACGCAGGCTGCTTGTCGACGTCGTGGCTTCCTCCTGAATAAATAGTGGTCGGGGCGACTGGATTCGAACCAGCGACCACTAGCCCCCCATGCTAGTGCGCTACCTGGCTGCGCCACGCCCCGACCATCCGGGTTGTCACAGGGTCACCTTGACGCGTGCATCATACCCCATTCGCGTAAGACCCGCAAGGCCTCCCGCCCCCGCTGCACGCGGTGCCGGGGCTCGGACGGCTCACTTCTTCGACCGGACCATCGCGAGCACCTCTTCCAGCTCCTTCTTGACCTGCCGCAGGAGCTGAGTCGCCCCCTCCTTCTCGCCAGAGGCAGTCGCGGAG
>Ga0316628_100004163_pt1 | contig 11295 bp, 9 predicted proteins | sample OWC_Aug_M2_C1_D5_FD_207648 | JGI IMG/M metagenome (GOLD analysis project Ga0316628, IMG submission 207648) | Wetland soil microbial communities from Old Woman Creek delta, Ohio, United States - OWC_Aug_M2_C1_D5_C | ecosystem: Environmental > Terrestrial > Soil > Wetlands | place: USA: Ohio... | reverse complement strand
GTCGAGGCCGTGGTGGCGCGTACGTCGAGCCTCGAGGAGGCCGCGCGCATCCTCGGGATCGATTCCTCGACCCTCTGGCGCAAGCGGAAGCGCTGGGACGAGGCCTAGCCCGTCGCCGCCGCCGGCTCCGCCCGCGGCAAGGTGAACCAGAAGAGGCTCCCGCCGCCCGGGGCGTCCTCCACCCCGATCTCGCCGCCGTGGCCCCGCACGATCTCGCGCGCGATGAAGAGGCCGAGGCCGGCGCCGCCGGCCTTCTCGCCCGGCCCGCGAGCGAACTTCTCGAAGACGTACGCTCGAAGCTCGGCGGGAACGCCGGGCCCGGTGTCCTCCACCTCGAAGCGCACCTGCTTCTCGGCGGGACGCGCGCGCAGCGCAACGCGTCCACCGGCCGGCGTGTGGCGGATCGCATTGTGGATCAGGTTGTGCAGCACCAGAGGCGCCCGCTCGGGATCCGCCGCCACGCGGAGCGGTCCCGCCTCGGTCTCGCGCAGGAGGTTGACGCCCTTGGCCTCCGCGCTCGCGCGGTACAGATCCTCCGCGGCGGCGAGGAGGTCGTCGGCGTCCACCGGCTGCGGGACGATCGGGACCGCGCCGCCTTCGAGGCGGGACACGTCCAGCAGATCGTTCACCATCGCCTGCAGCCGTACGCAGTCGGCGCGCGCCGCGTCGAGCAGATCGGTCTGCTTCTCCGTGAGCGGCCCCGCCGCGCCCTCCAGGCACAGGTGCACGGCCATGTGGAGCGAGGTGAGGGGCGTGCGCAGCTCGTGGGCCACCGTCGCCATCAGGTCGGTCTTCAGCTCGTCGAACCGGCGCAGTCGGGTCACGTCCTGCAGCAGGACGGTCGCCCCGCTGACGCCGAGCTCCTGATCGTAGACGGGCGAGCCGCGCGCCAGCAGGAAGCGCTCGCCCTCGGGGCCCGTCACGCGCACCGCCTCCTCGAAGCCGCGCGGCACGAAGGCGCCGTGGCCGGAGAGCACGTGCTCGCGGACCCGCGCCACGAGGGAGCGCACCGCCGGGTCCGCCGCCCGCAGGGGATCGTCGGAGCGCTCGCCGCTGCGGATGCCGAAGCTCCGGCTGGCTGCGTCGTTGGCGGCGATCAGGGTGCCGTCGAGATGGAACACGAGCACCGGGTCCGGAAGGCTGTCGATCGCGCTCTGCGCGGCGAGCTGCGCCTGCAAGAGCTCGCCGAGCGTGCTGCGCTGATAGCGCTGGAGCTGGTCGGCCATCGAGTCGAACTCGGCCGCGAGGCGCGCGATCTCGTCCTTGCCCTGGATCCGGGCGCGGGCCTCGAAGTCGCGCTCGCCGAGCCTGCGCGCGGCGTCGGCCAGGGTCTCGAGCGGCTGCAGGATGCGGCGGGTGAGGGGGATCGAGCCCGCGATCCCGAGCAGGATCGCCGCCAGCGCCACGCCGGTGAGCAGGGTGCGCAGCGAGGCGGCCTGCCGCTCCACCTCCGCGTTCTTGCGCACGATGGCGTCCTGGTTCAGCTCGAGGATGCGTTCGATCCCGCGGTTCACGGTCTCCGAAAGGGGCTTCAGCCGCTCCAGGTAGAGCGCCTGCGCCCGGGGTCCCGGAGACTCTCCGAGCAGCTCCGCTGCGATCCGACGGTAGGCCTCGAAGCCGGCACGCAGCGTGTGCACCACCTCTGCCTCCCCTGGCTCGGTGATGTTCCCTTCCTCGCGCCGGAGCTGCTCCTCGAAGCGCGGCAGCTCCGGAGCCACGATCCGCCGCGCCTCCTCGCTTCGGCCGAGCAGGTGCATCACCAGCGCGGCCTCCACCACTTCCTGGGACTCGTTCATGCGCTGCGCGGCCAGCACGCTCGCGAAGTTGTCGCGCAGGACGGCGTCGCTGCGCGCGGCGAGATGCCGCCCCTGGAGCGCCGACACGATCGCCACCAGGATCAGACCGGCGACGATCGGGGCCTGCGCCAGCAGGAGCTTCCCGCGCAGGCTCACGCGCCCTCCTCGCCCTCGGCCCTTGCCGACACGATGTGGAGATCGAGGTCGCCGCACTCCCGCAGCAGGCGGGGGACGATCGAGCGGCCGAAGAGCTGGCGCCACCAGGGCCGCTCGGATCTTCCCACCACCAGATGCCCGACGCCGTGGGTGCGGGCGAAGTCGAGCAGTGCCTTCGCAGGATCCGAGGAGCGCAGGCGCACGACCTGCGCGCCGAGCTCCCGGGCGCGCTCGACGTTGCCGAGGAGGTGACGCTGGGCCTCGGAGTCGATGCGCAGCGGCGTCTCCTGCGGCGTCTCCACGTACACCACGTACCAGTCGGTGCTGAGCCGGCCCGCGAGGCGCGACCCCTTGCGCAGCAGCGCGGCTGCACGGGGGGGATGCGAGGACATCGCCACCATCACCCGTCCGTCCCCGGCCCGCTGCGGCGGCGCCGCGCCGCGCGCAGCGCCGAGCGAGCGGTCCACGCTCTCCGCCACCTCGCGGAGCGCGAGCTCGCGCAGCCCCGCGAGCTTCTCGGGGGTGAAGAAGTGCTGGAGCGCCCAGGGGATCTTGTCCTCGGGATAGACCCTCCCGCTGCGCAGCCGCTCCAGCAGGTCCTCGACCGCGAGATCGACGTTCACCACCTGGTCGGCCTGCTTCAGGAAGGTGTCGGGCACGGTCTCGCGCACCTTCACCCCCGTCACGCGCTGGATCATGTCGTTCAGGCTCTCGAGGTGCTGGATGTTGAAGGCGCAGATCACGTTGATCCCGGCGTCCAGGATCTCGCTCACGTCCTGGTAGCGCTTGGCGTGGCGCGATCCGGGAGCGTTGGTGTGGGCGATCTCGTCGATCAAGGCGACCTGCGGCCGACGCCGCAGCAGCACGTCGAGGTCCATCTCCTCGATCGTCACCCCGCGGTATTCGATGCGCCGGCGAGCCACGATCTCGAGCCCCTCGAGGAGGGCCGCGGTCTCGGGGCGGCCGTGCGTCTCCACGATGCCGACCACCACGTCCACGCCCCGCTTGCGCAGGGCGTGGGCCTCCTCGAGCATGCGGTAGGTCTTCCCGACGCCGGCCGCCGAGCCCACGTAGACCTTCAGCCGGCCGCGCTTCGCGCGCTCGACCAGCTCGAGGAAGTCCTCGGGGCGCTTGCGTTCCGGTGTCATGGCCGCTCGCGGGGAGGCTAGGGCCTCCCGTTGGCCGGGGCGACGGGGGTGCCGAAGGTCCGGTCGAGGGCGAGATTCACCCGCAGCACGTTCACGCGAGGCTCGCCGAGCAGGCCGAAGGTGCGGCCCTCGACGTTGGCCTCGATCACCTGGCGCACCCGCTCCGGGTCCACGTTCCGTGCCTTGGCGATCCGCGGCACCTGCCAGAGCGCCCCCACCGGCGTGAGATGCGGGTCGAGGCCGCTGCCGGAGGTCGTCACCAGGTCTTCCGGCACCGGCGCCTCCGCGTCGGGGTTGGCGGCCCGCAGGCGCGCCACGTCTCCGGCGACACGATCGTGCAGCTTCTGCGAGGTGGGGCCGAGGTTCGAGCCCGAGGAGCCGGCGGCGTCGTAGCCGTCGGCGCCCGCGGCGGAGGGTCGCGGCTGGAGGTAGCCCGGGCTCCCGAAGCCCTGTCCGATCAGACGGGAGCCGATCACCTCGCCACGCTCGTTGCGCAGGAGGCTCCCCGCCGCGGCCTCCGGAAACAGGGTCTGCGCCAGCGCCGTGGTCACTAGCGGGTAGACCAGGCCCGTCAGCACGATCGTCACGACCGTCATGCGAAGCGAGATCAGGAACGCCTCGCCCATCGTTTCCTCCTAGACCAGGCCGACGGCGGCGAGCGCCAGGTCGACGAGCTTGATCCCGACGAAGGGCGCGATCACCCCTCCCACCCCGTAGATCAGGAGCGAGCGGCGCAGCAGCGCCGCGGCGCCGACCGGTCGATAGGCGACCCCGCGGAGCGCGAGCGGGATCAGGAGCACGATGATCAGCGCGTTGAAGATCACCGCCGAGAGGATCGCGCTCTGGGGGGACGCCAGCCGCATCACGTTCAAGGGGGCGATCTCGGGAAACGCCACCACGAAGAGGGCCGGCAGGATCGCGAAGTACTTGGCGACGTCGTTCGCGATGGAGAAGGTGGTGAGGCAGCCGCGGGTCATCAGGAGCTGCTTTCCGATCTCCACCACCTCCAGGAGCTTGGTCGGGTTGGAGTCGAGGTCGATCATGTTCCCCGCCTCCTTCGCCGCCTGGGTGCCGGTATTCATGCAGATGCCGACGTCCGCCTGGGCCAGCGCCGGCGCGTCGTTGGTGCCGTCCCCGGTCATCGCCACGAGCTTCCCCTTGGCCTGCTCGTCGCGGATCAGCCGGAGCTTGGTCTCCGGCGTGGCTTCCGCCAGGAAGTCGTCCACGCCGGCCTCCTTGGCGATCGCGGCCGCGGTGCGCGGGTTGTCGCCGGTGATCATCACGGTGCGCAGGCCCATGGCCCGGAAGCGGTCGAAGCGCTCGCGGATGCCGCCCTTCACGGTGTCCTTCAGCCGCACGATGCCCAGGACCCGCTCGTTCACGCACACGGCGAGCGGCGTCCCGCCCTGGTCGCCGATGGCGTGGGCCACCGAGAGCGCCTCGGCGGGCACGGCGCCGCCGAGCTGCATCACGTGCGCCGCCACCGCATCCACCGCGCCCTTGCGGATCTGCCGCCCGTCCAGGTCGCAGCCGCTCATCCGGGTCTGGGCGGAGAAGGGGATGAAGTGGGCGCCGAGCTCGTGCACCTCGCGCGCCCGCATTCCGTGCCTCTCCTTGGCCAGCACCACGATGGAGCGCCCCTCGGGTGTCTCGTCGGCCAGGCTCGCGAGCTGCGCGGCCTCGGCGAGCTCCACCTCCTTCACCGCCGGCATCGGGATGAACTCGCTCGCCATCCGGTTGCCGAGCGTGATGGTCCCGGTCTTGTCGAGCAGGATCACGTCGACGTCGCCCGCGGCCTCCACGGCGCGGCCGCTCATTGCGATCACGTTGCGGCGAATCAGCCGATCCATCCCGGCGATCCCGATCGCCGAGAGGAGCCCTCCGATCGTGGTCGGGATCAGGCAGACCAGGAGGGCCGCGACGACGGTCGGGGAGAGCGCGATCCCGGAGTAGAGGCCGAACGGCACCAGGGTCACGCAGACGATCAGGAAGATGATCGTCAGGCCCACCAGCAGGATGTGGAGCGCGATCTCGTTCGGGGTCTTCTGGCGCGTCGCGCCCTCGACCAGCGCGATCATCCGGTCGAGGAAGGATTCGCCGGGATTCGCCGAGATGCGGACCACGATCCGGTCCGACAGGACCCGGGTGCCGCCGGTCACCGCGGAGCGGTCGCCTCCGCTCTCGCGGATCACCGGCGCCGACTCGCCGGTGATCGCCGACTCGTCCACCGACGCGATGCCCTCGATGATCTCGCCGTCGCCGGGGATGAACTCTCCGGCTTCGACCACGACCACGTCCCCCTTGCGGAGGTCGGAGGCCGCTACGGACTCCTGCTTCGTCCCCACGCGCCGGTGCGCGATCGTCTCCTTGCGCGCGCGGCGCAGGGCATTCGCCTGGGCCTTGCCGCGCCCCTCGGCGATCGCCTCGGCGAAGTTCGCGAAGATCACGGTGAACCAGAGCCAGACGCTGACGGCGCCGGTGAACCAGAGCGGCTGGGAGGTCGGCGTAGGCGCGACCCAGTCCCGGATCCCGATCAGCGTGGTGAGGACGCTCCCGACCTCCACCACGAACATCACGGGGTTCCTCGCCACCCGGGCGGGCGAGAGCTTGCGCAGGCTCTCGAGGGCGGCCTGGCGCAGGATGGCCGTGTCGAAGAGTGCGACGGCAGGGTCGGTCGGGCGTGACATTTAGTACAGCCTCCCCGTCCGGGCCACGAAGTGCTCGACCACGGGGCCGAGCGAGAGGGCCGGGAAGAAGGTGAGGGCGCCCACGACCAGCACCACGCCGATCAGCAGGCCGACGAAGAGCGCGCCGTTCGTCGGGAAGGTTCCGGCGCTCGGCGGCACGATCTTCTTCTTCGCGAGCGAGCCCGCAATGGCCATCACGGGAACGATCATGGCGAAGCGCCCGAAGATCATCGTGATGCCGAGCGCGGTGTTCCAGAAGGGCGTGTTCGCGTTCAGGCCAGCGAAGGCCGAGCCGTTGTTCCCCGCACCGCTCGAGAAGGCGTAGAGGAGCTCCGAGAGGCCGTGGGGGCCGGCGTTCGCGAGCGACGAGACGCCGTAGGGCGCGACGGCGGCCCAGGCCGTTCCGCCCAGGATCAGGAACGGCATGATCAGGATGAAGATCGCGGCGAGCTTCACTTCATAGGCCTCGATCTTCTTGCCCAGGTACTCTGGCGTCCGGCCGACCATCAGGCCGGCGATGAAGACGGCCAGGAGGGCGAAGACCAGCATGCCGTAGAGGCCGGAGCCGACGCCGCCAAACACCACCTCCCCGAGCTGGATGTCGAAGAGCGGGATCAGCCCGCCGAGCGGCGTGAAGCTGTCGTGCATGGCGTTCACCGAGCCGTTCGAGGCATCGGTGGTGGCGACGGCCCAAAGCGCCGAATCGGCGACGCCGAAGCGGACCTCCTTGCCTTCCAGGTTTCCCGCGGTCTGGGCGACCGGGAGACTCCGGAGCGCGGGGTTCGCCGCGCTCTCCGCCGCGTAGCAAGCCACGACCCCGACGGCGAAGAAGAAGAACATGGCCGCCCAGAGCGCCCAGCCCTGCCGCTGATCCTTCACCATCCGCCCGTAGGTGTAGGTGAGTGCCGCCGAGATCCAGAGGATGATGAAGAGCTCGACGAAGTTCGTCAGCGGATTCGGGTTCTCGAACGGGTGGGCGCTGTTGGCGTTGAAGAAGCCGCCGCCGTTGGTGCCCAGCATCTTGATCGCTTCCTGGGAAGCCAAGGGGCCCATGGCGATGGTCTGCTTGGCGCCTTCCAGCGTGTGGGCTTCGACGTAGGGCGAGAAGTTCTGGATGGCGCCCTGGGAGATCAGGAAGAGGGCGATCACGAAGCTCAGCGGCAGCAGCAGGTAGAGCGTGCCGCGCAGCAGGTCCACCCAGAAGTTGCCGAGGGTCGGCGTCGCGCCGGAGTCGCCGCGGTGCACGATTCCGCGCGCCAGGGCGATCGCGACGGCGATCCCCGCCGCCGCCGAGACGAAGTTGTGCCAGGCGAGGCCCACCATCTGGCTGAAGTAGCTCATGGTGGTTTCGCCGGCGTAGCCCTGCCAGTTCGTGTTGCTGGTGAAGCTTGCGGCGGTGTTGAAGGCGGAGGAGGCCTCGACGGGCCCCATCGCCTGCGGATTCAGCGGCAGCAGGTGCTGCAGGCGCTGGATCGCGTAGGTGACGAGGAGACCGACCAGGCTGAACGCGAGAAGCGCCAGGGTGTACTGCTGCCAGGTCTGGCCCCGTTGCGGATCGACACCCGACAGCCGGTAGAGCGCGCGCTCGACCGGTCCGAGGAGGCGCGGGAGCGGCTGCCGCTCGCCTTCGAAGACGCGGTACATGTAGACCCCGAGCGGCCTGGTGAGCCCGAGCAAGAGGGCGGAGTAGAAGACGATCTGGAGCCAGCCGTTGAGCGTCATCGCGTCCTCAGAACCGCTCGGGGCGGAAGAGCGCGTAGAAGAGATAGACGGTCAGCGCGAGCGAGAGGACCGCGCCGACCCAGTAGTCGAGGTGCATCGTCCCTCCTCCCTCCCGTCGCTAGAGGTGTTCGCTGCCGCGGACCATGCCCCAGAGCGCCACGAAGCAACAGATGACGAGCAGGACGAAGATTGCGTCGACCATACTCCCTCCGAGCGGTCGTCGTCTGACAGGTGCATCCCGCGTGCCATTCCCGGAGGCTAAGCGCCGTGCGCGCCCTGCGCCCGCGGAGAATCGAGCCCCCGGGGAGCCTTGCAGCTCGCAGGCGCGCCGGCGAGCGCGCCTTGCGCGATGCAGGGGCACGCGCGCGCCGGGCGAGCTGCCGCGCGCACTGCGGCGGCCGATCCCGGCGTGATAGGCTTCGCGCGCTGGATGGCCCCGCCGTGCCTCCGCAGGGAGAACCGCATGCCCGTCTCGATCCCCCCGTCGTTCCAGGACCTCCTTCGCAAGAAGTCCTTCGCGCATCTCGCCACCTTGATGCCGGACGGCTCGCCCCAGGTGACACCTGTCTGGTGGGACTGGGACGGACGCCACGTCCTGATCAATACCGCGCGCGGGCGCCAGAAGGACCGGAACCTGCGCCGCTCGCCGCGCGTCTCGCTCTCGATCCAGGATCCGGAGAACCCCTACCGCTACCTGGAGGTGCGCGGACGCGTGGTGGGTGTCACGGAGGACGGAGCAGACGCGCACATCGACGCGCTGGCGAAGCGCTACCTCGGCGTGGACGAGTACCCCTACCGGCAGCCGGGCGAGGTGCGCGTCCTGTTCCGCGTCGAGCCCGAGAAGACGAGCGGCATCGCCTGAGCCGAGAGCCGGGCGGAGGGCGTCACTGGCTCGCGTCGAGCGAGGCCTCCGGCAACGCGCGTCGCAGGAGCTTCCCCGCGGCATTGCGGGGGAGCGCGGGCACGAAGCGGATCGCGCGCGGCACCTTGTAGCCGGCGAGCCGCGCGCGGCAGAAGGCGCGGATCTCCTCGGCCTCGGCGCGGAGGCCGGGGCGCAGCACGATCCAGGCGGCGACGCGTCGCCCGAAGGCCGCATCCGGCTCTCCCGCCACCCCGGCCTCGGCCACCGCGGGATGCTCGAGCAGCGCCGCCTCCACCTCGGCGGGGTAGACGTTCTCGCCCGCCGAGACCACGAGGTCGCTGCGCCGGTCGAGGACGCGCAGCGAGCCGTCCGCCAGCAGAAGCCCGATGTCGCCGGTGCGGAGCCAGCCGTCCCGCAGCGCCGCCGCCGTCTCCGCCGGGCGCCCGAGGTAGCCCTTCATCACGCTCGGCCCGCGCACCTCGATCTCCCCCGGCTCGCCGGTCGGCCGCTCGACGCCGTCGTCGCCGACGATCCGGATCCGGCTCCCGAAGAGCGGGCGCCCGACGCTGTCGGCGCGAGGGGCCTCGTGGAGCGGTAGGGTCGCCACCTGCGAGGCGGTCTCGGTGAGGCCGTAGCTCGGGAGCACCGGGAAGCCGAGCGCGCGCGCCCGCTCGAGGAGCGCCGCCGGCAGCGGACCGCCGCCGAGGAGCACCGCGCGCAGCCCGGGCGGGGCCTGCCGTCCGTCGCGCGCGTCGAGGAGGCGCTGCAGGGTGGCGGCGACCAGCGACACCAGCGTGATGTCGTCGGCGTCGAGGGCGCGGCTCACCGCCTCGGGCTCGAAGCGCTCGTGCAAGGTCACGGCGGCGCCGGTGAGCACGCTTCGGAAGAGGATCGAGAGTCCCCCCACGTGGAAGAGCGGGAGGCAGGCGAGCCAGCGGTCCCCGGGGACCGTCCCCAGATGGACGGCGGAGGCCACGGCGCTCCAGAGGAGGTTGGCGTAGCTGAGCTCCGCGCCCTTCGGCGCCCCGCTGGTGCCCGAGGTGTAGAGCACCGCCGCCGTCTCCTCGAGGACGAGCTCGTCGCGCAGGGCGCCCGGGTCGGCGGGAAGCTCGTGCAGCCGCGGCGCATCGCCCGGCGCGATGCCCACCCGCGCCAGCCCCGGCAGCGCGGCCGCTGCCCGTCGTGCGGCGTCCGCGAGAGCGTCCGGGCCGTGGACCAGCAGGCGGGGGCGCGCGTCGGCGAGCTGGAACGCGAGCTCGCGCGCCGTCAGCCGCGTGTTCAGCGGGAGGAGCGTCGCGCCGCAGAGGGGCGCCGCGTGCGCCAGCTCGACCCAGGCGAGCCCGCTTCCGAGGAGGACGGCCAGGAGATCGCCCTCGCGCAGCCCGATCCCCCGCAGACGCCGTGCAGTGTCGGCCGCTCGTCGGGCGAGCGTGGCGAAGTCGAGCTCCCGGCCCGCGACCCGCAGGGCCGGGAGCGAGGGCGTGAGCGCGGCGCGCGCGGAGAGCCAGGGGGTCATGCGCACGCCGCGCGCACCTCGAGACGCGGCCCCGCCGCGAGCTCGCCCAGGATGGCCGGGTCCAGCTCGAGGCCGAGGCCGGGGCCGGAGGGGACCTCGATCCGGCCGTGATGCGGCTCCAGGCCCGGCGCCAGGTCCCGGGCCAGGAGGCTGCCGGTGGCGAGCCCGCAGGCCGGGAGCGGTCCCGGGAGCGCCGCCGCCAACGCGAGCGCCGCGGCGCGCGCCACGGCCCCGTCGAGGCCGCTCGTCACCAGGACGCCGAGACCGGCGGCACGCGCTCGCGCCGCGAGGCGCAGGCAGGCGCGCAGCCCGCCGAGCGCGCCGGGCTTCAGCACCACGAAGTCCGCCGCGCGCTCGGCGAGGAGCGTCGCCAACGCCTCCGGCTCCGCGACCGTCTCGTCCGCGGCGATCGGCACGCCAGACTCTCTGTGCACTCGCGCCAGACCCTCGACGTCGCGCGCGCCCACCGGCTGCTCCACCAGCTCGAGCCCATGGGGCGCGAGCGCACGCAGCGCGCGGATCGCCTGCTCCGGGCTCCAGCCCGCGTTGGCGTCCAGCCGCAGGCGGGCGCGGGGGCCCGCGGCGCGGCGCACCGCCGCCACCCGCGCCAGGTCCTCCTCCAGGCGGCTCGCCCCGACCTTGAGCTTCAGGGTGTCGAAGCCGAGGGCGACCGCTCGAGCCGCCATCTCGCCGGCCGCCGCCGGCTCGCGCGCAGCGACGAGAGCGCTCACCTCCACCCTCTTGCGTGGCGGCCTGTCGCCCGCGAGCCATGCCGCGAGCGACACCCCACGATGTCGGGCCTCCAGCTCCTGGAGCGCGCACTCGAGGGCGAAGCGCGCCGCGGGACGGGCCGGCGCCGCCTGCTCCAAGAGGTCGAGGCGCGAGCCCAGATCCTGCCGCGGCGCCTGGAGCAGGCGCTCGGCGAGCGCCGGCAAGGCCTCGAGGCACGACTCCGGGGTCTCCTCGCCGAAGCCCGGTACGGGCGAGGCCTCGCCCACGCCCATCGCCCCGGACGCCGCGTGGAGGACGACCAGGGCGCCGCGCCGCTCCTTCGTCTCCTCCCGCGCCGTGCGCAGCGCCTCCCGGAGCGGCAGCACGAAGGGCGCGATCGTGATCCGCGCGAGCCTCACGCCACGATCCCGACGGCGAAGAGCGCGGCGAAGAGGAGGCCCAGGCGTGCCGTGCCGGCCAGGGCGGCGTCGAGCCGCGAGGCCTCGTCCGAGCGCGCGACCGTGCGGGCGAGCCGGAGCGCGAGCGGAGCGCTCGCCAGCGGGAGCAGGGCAGGCGGGCCGGCGAGGCCCGCCGCCAGCAAGGCCGGCGGCGTGGCGTAGGCCAGCGCCAGCAGCGCCGCGTAGTAGAGCCGCGTCGCGCGCGAGCCCAGGCGCACGGCCAGGGTGCGCTTCCCGGC
>Ga0316628_100004162_pt1 | contig 11296 bp, 9 predicted proteins | sample OWC_Aug_M2_C1_D5_FD_207648 | JGI IMG/M metagenome (GOLD analysis project Ga0316628, IMG submission 207648) | Wetland soil microbial communities from Old Woman Creek delta, Ohio, United States - OWC_Aug_M2_C1_D5_C | ecosystem: Environmental > Terrestrial > Soil > Wetlands | place: USA: Ohio... | reverse complement strand
ATCGATAAAATCAGCGAAATGACCCGGGCGAACCGCAAGATCGGCCTGGGCGTCATGGGCTTCGCCGACATGCTCCTGGAGATGGGTGTCGCTTACAACTCCGACGAGGCGGTCAAGATCGGCGAGAAGGTGATGAAGTTCATCACCGACGAGGGCCGCACGATGAGCCGGGAACTCGCCCGGGACCGCGGGGCCTTCCCGAACTTCAAGGGCAGCATCTACGACAAGCCCGGGATGGCGCCGGTCCGGAACGCAACGGTGACAACTATCGCTCCGACCGGAACCCTGTCCATTATTGCCGGCTGCTCGAGCGGCATCGAGCCGCTTTTCGGCCTTACCTTTGTCCGGAAGGTGCTCGATGGGGCCGAGCTTCTCGAAGTAAACCCGGTGTTCGAGGGGACGGCGAAAGCCAGCGGTTTCTATTCCGATGAACTTATGAAGCAGATCGCCGAGCACGGCGGCTGCACCGGCATTCCCACGGTTCCGGAGGACGTGCAGCGGGTTTTCGTCACTGCCCACGACATCACGCCCGAGTGGCACATCCGGATGCAGGCGGCCTTCCAGAAGCACACCGACAACGCAGTTTCCAAAACCGTGAACTTCCCGCACAGCGCTACGCAGAAGGACGTCGAGAAGGTCTACATGCTGGCCTATAAGACGGGCTGCAAGGGCGTCACGATCTACCGCGACGGATCGCGCGACGAGCAGGTGCTCAGCACCGGTGCCACGGAAAAGGCACGCAAGGCCGCAGCTGCGGGACAGCCCGTGACCGTCGCTTCGGCCTCGCCCGAACTGGCCGAGGAGAAGAAGCCGCGGCATCGGCCGCAACTTACTCACGGCGTGACCCAGAAGATTCCCACGGGCTGCGGCAACCTTTACATTACGATCAACGAGGACGAAGAGGGTATCTGCGAGGTCTTCTCGACCATGGGCAAGTCCGGCGGGTGCGCAGCGAGCCAGTCCGAGGCGGTCTCGCGCATGGTCTCTCTTGCGCTCCGTTCCGGCGTGTCCCTTGATTCTATCATCAAGCAGGTGAAGGGAATTCGCTGCCCCTCTCCGGCCTGGGGCGAGGGCGGATCGATCCTATCCTGTCCCGATGCCATCGGACGGGCGCTTGAGCGTTACAGCAAAGACGCCATGAGCCCCCGGTATTACCATCAGAAGCCAAAGACGGCTGCCCCCGCGCAGCCCACGGTCGCCTATACATCGTCGGATTGCGCCCAGGGAGGCAATAAAAACCACCTCGGACTCTGCCCTGAGTGCCCCGACTGCGGCGGGCTCCTTGAGTTCGGCGAGGGGTGTGCCTTCTGCCGCGGCTGCGGGTTCTCGAAGTGCGGGTAGGTGGCCTTTAATTTTCACGATTCGCGATAGATTATCCAGCGGCCCCGACGCTTGCGCAGTGGCTTGCAACCAGGTTTTTGTTGTGCCGGAGGAATTTGCGGAGTATAATGGGGCATTCATTGGGCGGCAGAGCCGGAGGCAGGGTGACCCATCCGATCTCACCAAGCTTCACCCATATTCGCAGCAGTATCAATAAAAAAGTGACCGGGAGATTTTTCTCCCGGTTTTTTTATACGCAAAAAGACGGACGTTTTAAAAGGCCACGGCGAAAAGTTGTTAACTAACTATTTTTAAAGGAGATTTTATGAAATTAGAAGAGGTTATTTTCGAACTGTACCGTCTGGCCGAAACAAGGGAATGGGACGGAAAGAAAACCGACGAGGCCCTTGCATCCGCTGTTGAGGGTATGGAGAAGATCTGGGAGCTCCGGCAGGCGGACAAAAGAAAGAGCGCCATGGTTAAAGCAAACAAGAAGCAGCCCCGGCTGTGGTGCTAGCGGGTTGTATGCAAGAAGAAAAAGAGAAAATTTCTCGAAAAGAACTTGACATTTGATTGATATGATTCTAAATTAACCTTTAAAAGTTGTTGTCCACGCTGCAGGACCGTGCAATGCTCCAAGCCTTCTGAAATGCAAATGCTGTCTGACACCATTCAGCCCGATGGAACAACGGGGTTATCAGCTTATAAGGAGGGGGATGCGTATGGGTATTGAGAGGATCATGCAGTACGAGTGCAGGGTGTGCGGCAGAAAGATCGATGTAACACGGACCGGTGATGTGTACGAAGAACCGGTGTATTGCTGCGGCCTCGAGGCAGCGCAGGTGAATGTAGCACCGGAGGCCCAGCAAGCCCCAGCGGTGCCGGCTCCTGCGGTAACGAGGAAACCGGCCAGAAAGAAGCCGGCGAAGAAAAAGACCAAGAAAAAGGCCGTCAAGAAGGCCAAGAAGAAAGCAGCTAAGAAAGCGGTAAAAAAGAAAGCCAAAAAGAAGGCAACGAAGAAAAAGGCCGCCAAAAAAAAGGCTAAAAAGAAAGCATCGAAAAGAAGGCGGTAATGGAGAAAGCATAAGTAAGGCACCCGGAAGCGAAACCGGGTGCCTTTTTTATTGACTTGCCAGGCGCCAGGCTTTAGGATTTACCCATGGATCAGCAAGCGGAAAGAGAGCGTCGTATCCGGAGGCTCGTAGGCCGGGCCATCGGTGATTTTAGCTTGATCGAACAGCACGACCGCATTCTCGTGGCCTTGTCAGGCGGCAAGGACAGCTGGACTCTGCTGCAGGTCCTGGACAGCCTGAGGCGGCGGGCGCCGGTGAGCTTTTCCCTCATCGCGGTAACGGTGCACCCCGGCTTTCCCGGCTTCGAAACCGGCCTGATAGAAGATTACCTCAAGAGCTGCGGCTATGCGTATCGGGTTGTCCACGCTCCCATCCATAAGTTGATGCTCGATCGCCTTTCGCCCGATGAAACGCCTTGCGCGCTCTGCGCCCGCATTCGACGCGGCGTGCTCTACACCCAAGCCGACCTGCTCGGTTGCACGAAGATCGCCCTCGGCCACCACCGCGACGATTTTATCGAGACGCTGCTTCTCAACCAGTTCTACAACGGCAAACTCAAGGCCATGGCCCCCTGGCTCGAGGCAGACGACGGAAAGAACGTGGTGATCCGGCCGCTCGTATATGTACCCGAGGACGACATCATCCGGTTCGTCTCGGGAGCGGACTTTCCGGTCACCTGCTGCGCCTGCCCTGCTTGCGGCGATCCGGACATGAAACGCGCGAAAATGAAAGGACTGCTTGCCGAGTTGGAGCGGGATCAGCCGGGGATTAAGGCGAGCCTGCTTGCGGCGCTTGCCGATGTCGAGCACCGGCATCTGTTGATGAACCAAAAGGTGCATGTGCGGGGCAGGTGAGACGCTAGCAGGAATCAAATTCGTTTGACATTCTGAGTCCACCAAGCATATAATCTTGAAGGCGGCACCCGTGCGAACACAAAACCCCTGTCTTTTAAGGAGGTCTCTATGGCCGAGGCCAAGAAAAAGCTCGGCGAGCTCCTGAAGGAAGCCGGACTCATCGATGACTTTCAGCTTCAGTCCGCCCTCGCACACCAGCGTAACTGGGGAGGCAAGTTGGGACGCATCCTGGTAGAGATGGAGTTCGTACGTGAGGAAGATGTGGCCCGGGTCATTGCAGAGAAGTTGGGGATACCCTATGCCAATCTCTTCGAGCCGGAAATCCCCTCTGCGGCGCTGAAGTTGATTAAGGAAGACGTCGCAAAGAAATACAGTGTGGTGCCCGTGAAAAAAGAAGGGGGCGGCCTCATAGTTGCCATGTCGGACCCCCTGGATATCGAGACGATCGACGTGCTGCGGTTCATCACGGGGCTTAACATCAAGCCCGCGCTGGCCCAGGAATCCGAAATCAGGGACGCCATCAGAAAATACTATGATCACGAAGAGGTCGTGCGGAAACCCCAGACACGGTTCCATGAAATAGCCGAGACTTCGAAGGGGAAGATGGAGATCATCCGGGGGAGCGACCTCAATATCAAGAAAGAAGCCAGGGACGATGCCTCTCCCATCCTGCACAAAGATGATACGGCGCAGCAGACGCTGCTCGATAGCAAGATACGGCTTGACGCGCTGATCAGCATCTTGATCGAAAAAGGGCTGATTACTCGCGACGAACTGGTCAGCATGATCTACCAAAAAAAGATGGGGTTGTGAAGAGAGCCCTGTTCAATACTGAACCGAGCCTGAGGTTGCTTTCGCGGCTCCCGGACGATTTGCCTGGAACAGCGGAGGAAGGGATGAAAAAATGAAGAAGATCGTTGCAACGGGCCTATTTATAATGCTCCTGTTCGGCGCTGCCGCGCTTCCCGCTCAGGAATTCAAGGGGCCGAAGATCGAGGTCAAGGGCGATCGGTACGATTTCGGCAAGGTCGTCCAGGGTACCCCGGCCACCCACACCTTCGAGGTGCGGAACACGGGGAACGAGCCCCTGGTGATCGAACGCGTACAACCCACCTGAGGGTGCACTGCTGCGGTGATTAGTTCTAATCGCCTGGAACCGGGAAGTGCGGGACAGATCAAGGCAACCGTTGATACAGCGGGAAAATCAGGTTTTCTCGCAAAGCATATTACCGTTTACACAAATGACCGGGCCAACCCGGTAACGTCCCTTACCATAACCCTGGAAATCGTGCAAAAGTAGGGCTGCAGGGACGTTCTCACTATTTTCTTGACAACTTTCTCCGGCCTGTGCTACTCTGATATGGTTTTTGGCCGAAAAATCGGAAGAGAGGCAGCAAATACCTTGAAACAGCACAGACACCCCCAATATCCCAGCGACACGCCAACCCCGGGCATAGGTCCCGCCCCGGCGGGACTATAATTTCTTCGACAAACTCAAAGCGCAACGATCTGTTCAGCTGTTTACACTAATAATCCGACTCAATACACGATACTTTTGGAGGGTACACCCATGCAAAAAAAATATCTTTTGGCCCCTGGCCCGACCCCTGTGCCGCCTGAGGCGCTCCTGGCCATGGCCATGCCGATCATACACCACCGGGCGCCTGATTTTCTCCCGGTGCTCGATTCCGCCAAGAAGGGCCTCCAGTGGCTCTATCAGACCAAGAACGACGTGCTCATCCTCTGCTCCACCGGCACCGGGGGCATGGTAGGCACGGTCAACAACTTCCTGACGCCGGGAGACGACGTCCTCGTGGTGAACGGAGGAAAATTCGGAGAGCGCTGGACGAAGATCTGCCAAGCCTACGGGATGAAGGTTGAGGAGATCACCGTAGAGTGGGGCTATGCCGTGAAACCGGAAATGGTCGAGACCGCCCTGAAGAAAAATCCGAAGATCAAGGCCGTTTTCGTTCAGGCCAACGAGACCTCGACGGGTGTCTATCATGACGTCAAGGCGCTCGCCGCCATCGTGAAAAAGACCGACGCCATCTTTGTGGTCGATGCGATCTCAGCCCTCGTGGCCCATGACATCAGGACCGACGAGTGGGGCATCGACGTTATGATCGGCGGCTCCCAGAAGGGGGTCATGCTTCCCCCGGGGCTCGCGTTCGTGTCCGTCTCGGACAAGGCGTGGAAAATGGCCGACACGGCCAAAACTCCCAAGTTCTACTTCAATTTCAAGAAAGAGCGCGAGAACCTCGCCAAGAACCAGACCCTCTTCACCTCGGCAGTGACCCTGATCATCGGGCTGAACGAGTGCGTCAAGATGCTTCAGGCCGAGGGGCTCGACAAGGTTTTTGCCCGCCACGAGCGGCTTGCGAAAGCAACCCGCGCGGGAGCAGGAGCGCTGGGCCTCAAGCTCTTCCCGAAGGAAAGCCCCTCGAACGCTCTCACGGCCATCGAAGCGCCGGCAGGCGTAGATGGCCAGGCGATCTATAAGGACCTGCGCGTAAAGTACGGCATTACCGGCGCAGGGGGCCAGGACAAGCTCAAGGGCAAGATCTTCCGCATAGCCCACCTGGGCTATGCCGACACCTTTGACGTGATCACGGCGATTGCCGGCATTGAGATGGTCTTGAAGGGCCTGGGCCACCCGGTGAAGCTCGGCACGGGCGTCGGTGCTGCGCAGGAAATATTGATGAAGTAAATTTAATCGTTTGAACCGTTCAAGCAGTTTAAACGGTTTAAACCGGTTGGCCGCGGATTTCTGCGGTCAAGTTTTCAACGGAGGTTCCATGAAGGTTCTCATCAGCGACAATCTCTCCCCTGTGGGGGTGGAGATATTGAAAAAAGCCGGGCTCGAAGTAGACGCCCGGAGCAAGACCTCGGTTGAGGAGATCGAGAAGATCATCGGCGACTACGAGGCGCTCATTATCCGTTCGGCAACCAAAGTCACGGCAGGTCTGCTCGAAAAAGCTTCAAAGCTCAAGGTCGTGGGACGGGCCGGCAGCGGCCTGGACAACGTGGACATCCCCTCAGCGACCAAAAAGGGCGTGGTGGTGATGAACACGCCGGGCGGCAACACGGTCACCACGGCGGAGCACACCATCGGCATGATCTTCGCCTGCGCCCGTATGATCCCGCAGGCTTACTCCTCGCTTAAAGCGGGGAAGTGGGAAAAGAAGAAGTTCGAGGGCGTCGAGCTCTACGATAAAACTCTGGGAGTGATCGGCTTGGGCGCCATCGGCGGCGTGGTCGCGAACCGCGCCATCGGGCTGGGCATGAAGGTCCTGGCCTTCGATCCCTTTATCTCTCCCGAGAAGGCGAAGAGCCTGGGCATCGAGCTCGCGGACCTGCCGACGATCTATAAACGGTCCGACTTCATTACCGTCCATACGCCGAAGACCAAGGAAACGGCGAACCTCATCAACAAGGACACGATCGCTCAGATGAAGGAGAGCGTGCGCATCATCAACTGCGCCCGCGGCGGCATCGTGAACGAACAGGATCTCTACGAGGCACTGAAAGGCGGCAAGGTTGCCGCAGCGGCATTCGACGTGTTCGAGAAGGAACCGCCGGAGAACCATCCGCTCCTCTCGCTCGACAATTTCATCGCCACACCGCACCTCGGCGCTTCGACCAAGGAGGCTCAGGAGAACGTGGCTGTGGCCGTGGCCGAGCAGGTTGTGGACTACCTCATCGCCGGGACCGTGCGGAACGCCGTGAACGTCCCCTCGGTGCCCGCTGATCAGCTCCCGGCCCTTTCGCCCTACATCAACCTGGCCGAGCGCATGGGCCTGTTCATCGCCCAGCTTTCCGAAGGGGGGCTCACGCAGGTGACGGTGGAGTACAGCGGCGAAGTGTCGAACCTCAAGCAGGAGCCCATTACGCTGGCGGCCCTCAAGGGGGTGCTTACGCCGACCCTTCAGGAAAATGTGAACTACGTAAACGCGCCGCTCATCGCCAAGGACCGCGGTATCGAAGTCAAAGTGTCCAAGTCGAGCGACACCATGGAATATACAAGCCTCGTCACGGTCCGGATCAAAGCCGGCGGCAGGGACGTTTCCGCAGCTGGAACCCTCAACAGCAAAAAAGAGCCCCGGATCATCCAGGTGGACAACTTCCCCATGGAGACCGTGCCCGAGGGCGATATGCTGGTCCTCATGAACAACGACAAGCCCGGCGTGATCGGCGGCATCGGTACGATCCTGGGCCAGAACGGCGTCAATATCGCGCGCATGCAGTTCGGACGGGAGAAAGAGGGCGGCATGGCCATGTCGGTCGTAAGCATAGACAGCACGGTGTCTGACGATCTGATGGCGAAGATCAAGAAGCTCCCGAACGTGTTGTCGGCGAAGCAGATAAGAATCTGAGAGGCCGTGAGGAGTGAAAAGTAAGGGGTAAGGAGATTAAAGCGGTAGGTTCTCCTCACTTCTCACCCCTGCCCCCCCCTCACTGTTTCACAAGGAGAAGCAATGCCAGTATTAGTTGTAGTAGGCGCCCAGTGGGGCGATGAAGGCAAAGGAAAGATCATAGACCTTCTGACCGAGCGGGCGGACGTAGTCGCTCGCTACCAGGGCGGTCACAACGCGGGTCACACCGTCGTGGTGGGCATGAACGAGTTCATCCTGCACCTGATCCCTTCGGGCATCCTGCACAAGGGCAAGAAATGCATCATCGGAAACGGCGTGGTCGTCGACCCCGCGGCGCTTATCGAGGAAATGGACGCTATGGCAAAGCGTGGCGTCAAGTTCGATGAGAGCCTGTTGATCAGCAAGAACGCCCATCTGATCATGCCCTACCACAAGGCACTCGATGTCGCGAGCGAAAAGCTCAAGGGCAACAAGAAGATCGGCACTACCGGGCGCGGCATCGGGCCGGCCTATGCCGACAAGATCAACCGCAAGGGCATCCGCATGGCCGATCTCCTCGATCCCGAAGTGTTCCGCGAGAAACTCGCCTGCAATACCGGCGAGGCGAACTTTCTGCTCGAGCGTTTTTACAATGCCCCCCTCGTGCATCTCGATCAGGTGTATGAAGAGTATCTGGGCTACGCCAAGCGGTTGAAGAAATACATCGCCGATACGACGCTCTACCTGAGCGAGGCGATCGGTAAGAACAAAAAGGTCCTGGCCGAGGGCGCCCAGGGCACCCATCTCGACGTGGACCACGGGACCTACCCCTTCGTGACATCGTCGAGCCCCACGGCAGGGGGCGCCTGCACGGGCCTCGGCATCGGCCCGAACACGATCACCGAAGTGGTAGGCATCGTGAAGGCCTATACGACGCGCGTGGGAAGCGGCCCCTTCCCCACGGAGCAGGAGAACAAGCTTGGCGAGCTGCTCCGCGCCCGCGGCAAGGAGTACGGCGCCACCACGGGCAGGCCGCGGCGCTGCGGCTGGATGGACACGCTTATCGTTCGCCACGCCGTGCGTGTGAACGGCATGACCAGCATCGCCCTGACCAAGCTCGACGTGCTCGATACACTGGATGAGATCAAGATCTGCGTGGGCTACAAATACAAGGGCAAGCTCTACGAGGAAATGCCGTCGGAGCTTTCAGTCCTGGAAAAAGGGACGCCCCAGTACATCACCATGCCGGGCTGGAAGCAGACCACGATCGGCATCACGAAATATAGTGATCTCCCGAAAAAGGCCCGCGCTTACGTGGAGAAGGTCTGCAAGCTCTGCGGCGTCAAGCCCGCCATCATCTCCACCGGCGCGCGGCGCGATGAGACCATCATCCTCGAGCAGCCGTTTCAGAAAGCTGCTGCGCGGAAAGTAAAGGCGCGCTAAGCGGATTTTCTGTTGACAAAGACGGCTTTTCTTTGTTAATATATGCAGCTTTGAAGAATGCCGCGTGAGCGGGCCGGTAGCTCAGTTGGTAGAGCACCGCCCTTTTAAGGCGGGTGTCCTGGGTTCGAATCCCAGCCGGCTCACCAGTATAATTTCAGTTTTGAGTTTTAAGTTCTCAGCTATGACTTGGACTTAAGGCCATGAACTGAGAACTCGAAACTAGGAACTCAAAACTAAAAACTGCTTTTTAAGTCCCCATCGTCTAGCCCGGCCCAGGACACCGCCCTTTCACGGCGATAACAGGGGTTCGAATCCCCTTGGGGACGCCAATCAAATCGAGGAGTTACGGCAAATGCCGTGACTCCTTTTCTTTTGACTGTCGTAGAATTGTCGTAACTCTTCCGTCAGGTTTACTCATGTTCTGATGATCCGCCGAAACAGGAACGCAGTTTGGCATTCCAAGGGCTGCTGTGACCCAGTTCGTACTGGTCCCGGCAAAAGAAGTTTCGGCAAGTGCTCTAACTCCCTTTCCTTTGACTCTGTAGTAGAACTGTAGTAGTACCCCGCCATCGATCTTGTCCACAACGTTCTGGTTCTCGGGTAGCAGGTGTGCATACCGTTGGGTGATTCTCGGATCGCTATGCGCCAGTTGGTGCTGGACCTGGTAAAGAGTGGCACCGGCGTTAATGAGTCTCGATGCGAAGTCGTGCCTGAGGTCATGAAGGCGCAGGTCTATGATACCGGCTGCCTTGCAAGCGCTGCCGAAGGCAACCGATATTCGATTCGGCGAATAGGGTGCCTTGGGTAAATGGCAAAGACTTGGGGTCAGCGGCAAAAGAATCTATACTTATGAGAACATACGCACAGCTCCGACACTTGCCCCTGACATGGTGAGGACAACCATAAAGGCTTTGATAGATCTGCGGTCTGATAACATATAACAACCCAGCGCGTCGAGTGAGTCGCGGACAGCACGCTCCTCACGCGCGCGCTGAACCTGTAGAAAAAGTCATTTTATGCTATAATGACTCCATCAAAACGCATCACGGTATCATCAAAACCCCTCACCCACGAGAGACGTATGGCGAAATACAAGGGCTACGATTATTCTCAAGGCAAATTCATCCCGATCAACTTCGACCAACAAATCCTTCACGGCACCTTCGAACACACCCTTCATTATCTCATCGATAACGACCTCGATCTTTCCGCTTTTGATCTCCGGTACAAGAACGATGAGACCTGCGCTCCGGCCTATGATCCCCGGATACTCTTAAAGATCGTCCTGTACGCCTACTCGAAAGGAATAACCTCCAGCCGGAAGATCGCCGACTGCTGCAACGAGAACGTCAGCTCGGGTAGAGCAGAGAGAAAGGGAATGGTCACCAGCGGTATGGGAGTACCGGATCGGAGGGGAATCGGACACCGGGTAAGCCGCGGTGGATTCGGGAATATCCTTTCGCTCAAGGCTTTGCCGCCTTCTTGAGAGGGAGCGCAGGCGCCGGAAAGACGACGCTTGCAGCGATCCGGGCTTGACGACCGGAAGCCGGCGTGCCTGTTGTACCAGGTGGCAAGCATTGGGCAGGCCGAACCCGCGTCGTTAGGCGGAGAACAGGCCGGGAAGAAGAGGAGATAAGGGCACTGCAATGGAACGCGCATCGATAGCAAAACTCACCCGTCCCAGGCTTTCGGGAATCGCGCCGCGGGAACGGCTTTTTCGGCTGCTCGACAAGGGCCGGAACAGGCCCGTAACCTGGGTGGCTTCGCAAGCAGGCTCCGGCAAGACTACGCTTGTCGCGAGCTGGCTCGATGAACGGAAGTTGCCGTGCCTGTGGTACCAGGTTGACGCTGGAGACGGGGACCTGGCTACGTTCTTCTATTATATGGGTCTGGCCGCCAAGCAGGCGGCGCCGCGGCACAAGAAGCCCCTTCCTCTTCTCACGCCCGAATACCTTCAAAGCATTCCCGTGTTCACGCGACGATATTTTGAAGAGCTGTTTCGCCGACTCAAGACTCCCGCTATCCTTGTCCTCGATAACTACCAGGATGCGCCGCCGGATTCGGGATTTCACGAGATGGTCGCTCACGCGCTCGACACCGTGCCCGAGGGGATCAACCTCGTCATCCTGAGCAGGAACCTCCCGCCGCAACAGCTCGCCAAGTTCCAGGCGAACAACCGTCTCCAACTCATCAGCTGGGACGACATCCGGTTCACGTGGGAAGAGTCCGGCGAGTTGATGAAAGTGCAGGGGCG
>Ga0316628_100004161_pt1 | contig 11296 bp, 9 predicted proteins | sample OWC_Aug_M2_C1_D5_FD_207648 | JGI IMG/M metagenome (GOLD analysis project Ga0316628, IMG submission 207648) | Wetland soil microbial communities from Old Woman Creek delta, Ohio, United States - OWC_Aug_M2_C1_D5_C | ecosystem: Environmental > Terrestrial > Soil > Wetlands | place: USA: Ohio... | reverse complement strand
GAAGGCGCTGCCGCTGCCGTCGCCACACACGACCTTCGGCCTCGGCTTCATCTCCGCCGTCTTCGACAACATCCCGCTGACCGCGCTGGCCCTGTACCAGGGCGGCTATGACTGGGGAATGCTGGCCTTCGCGGTCGGCTTCGGCGGCTCCATGATCTGGTTCGGCTCCAGTGCTGGCGTGGCGATGTCAAACCTGTATCCGCAGGCGAAAAACACGCTCACCTGGCTGCGCGAGGGCTGGCATGTGCCGGTGGCCTATGTGCTGGGATTTGCCGCGCTGTATCTCCTGCTGGGCTGGCATCCCGACGTCATGCCCGCGAAGTAGGTCACGGTGCAAAGTCATGATCGGCGTGGCCATCCTATCCTTCCCGCCCTTTCGTGCCGGTGGCCTTCTCCCGCCCATGCAGGGCAGTATCGCCGTGAGCAACCTTTACCTCTTACTGCGGTATCTTTAGGCTTGGCAACTTTGCTGTTTCTGGACGGCCTTTCCGGCAGGAATGAAAATGCACTACCCCGCCGCGGTCATGGTCTGGTCAGCCAGGTGGGTCCCCGGCAAGCATCCTGAAACACTCCCCTGCCGGCACCGCACGGCTGTATAACCAACCCTGGAATTCATTGCAGCCCAGGCGGGCCAGCAAAGCCCGCTGCTCCTCCGTTTCCACGCCCTCAGCGACGACCTTCATGCCAAGACTATGGGCCAGACTCACCAAGCCCCGCACGATGGCGGCATCGTCCGCATCGTGGACAACGTCCTTGACAAAGGAGCGGTCAATTTTGAGTTTATGGAGCGAGAACATTTTCAGATAGGCCAAAGAAGAATAGCCCGTACCAAAATCATCGATGGCAATCGTAACGCCCAGGTTTTCCAGTTCTTCGAGAGCCTGTATAGCCGCTTTCGGATCATCCATCAACGCACTTTCCGTAATTTCAAGTTCAAGCAGGTTTGGCGCCGCACCACTTCGCCTCAAGGCAGACTTCACTACATCCACCAGATTGCCACGGAGAAATTGATGGACCGACAGGTTGACCGCTACCCTGGTCGGTATGCCAGCCTTCTCCCAGTCCTTGATCTGGCAACAAGCGGTGTTGATCACCCAGGTCCCGATCGGCACGATCAGACCGCTCGCCTCGGCAACCGGAATGAAGCGTGCCGGGCTCACTTCGCCCAGTTCCTCATGGGTCCAGCGCAACAAGGCTTCAACGCCACAAATCTGGTTGGTGGCTATCTCAACCAGGGGCTGATAGTGCACCTGCAGCAGCCCATCCTCCAGGGCGCGGCGCAGATAAGTCTGAAGCAGCAGATTCTCCCGCATAAGCGTATTCAGATCCCGGGTGTAGTAGCGAATGCCGCCGCGTCCCTCCGACTTGGCCCGATACATGGCGACGTCCGCATTGCGCAGTAGGCTGGTGACATCCTCTCCGTCCACCGGAAACACCGTCACACCCAGGCTTGCACTCGCGAACGCCTCATTGCCCCCGACGGGAAAAGGCTCGGCAAAGACCTGTGTGATCTTGTCGGCCACCTCGCCCACCTCTTCCAGATGTCCCAGGTCGGGCAGCAACAGCATGAATTCGTCGCCGCCCAGGCGCGCCACCGTGTCGTCCTGGCGCAACACGGTTGTCAGGCGCTTTGCCACATCGCCGAGCAGCTGATCGCCATAATTGTGGCCCCAGCCATCGTTCACCGCCTTGAAATTGTCCAGGTCGAGCAGGATTACCGCGACCATGCGTTCATGGCGGCGCGCCTGCACTATGGCCTGGGCCAGCCGGTCCTGGAACAGCGCGCGGTTGGGCAGGCCGGTCAGGGCATCGTGGGTGGCCTGGTGGCGCAGGTCCGCTTCCATGCGCTGCCGCTCGCTGATGTCGCGCAGGAAGGCGGTAACTTGCATGCCCTCAGCGGAATGAAATGTACTCAGGGAGATGTCGAGAGGCACCTCCTTGCCATTGCTGTGGAAGCCGGCCAGATCAGGCTTGTTGGCCATCGGCCGCAGCCTGGGCGCCGTGGCGTAGTCCTGCCGATGATCCCGGTGCTGGTCGCGGTAACACTGCGGAACCAGGACCTCCATCTGCTTGCCCAGCAATTCCGCGCGCTGATAACCGAACATCTGCTCGAGGCGTCCGTTCACCATCTGGATGGCCCCCTGCCCGTCCACCACCATGATGGCGTCCGGCGCGTTCTCGAGCAGATCCCGGTGACGCCGCTCGCTTTCCTCCACCGCCGCTCGAGCCTGCTGCAGTCGCACGATGGGCGCCTTCACGCTATCGAGGAAGATGGCCTGGTACAGGAACATGTAGGCGAGTATCTTGTAAGCGTGGCCGAATACGTGGGCGAGATCGGTCACCCGGGTATGTATCTGGAAAAACACTTCGCTGATAAGCATGAAGGCCACGGCGAAGAACAGGGCATGCAGACTGGATTTGCAAAATTCCGCGCGACGCCGGTAGAGCAGCCCCAGAGTGAGCAGGTTGAGCAGTGCCACGCCGTTGTTCACGGCCACCTTGAATGGTGTCAGCCCCGCTCCCTCGATGAAGGGGTTCGATGCCCATTCCGTACGCCATACCCCGACGTATAGCATCGCCGCGACAAAACAGAGGCTGAGGCCCAGGTACCAGCGTCGCATACGCCTGACCAGAGGCTGCTGTGGCATGAGCGCGTAGGCCAGTAGCGCTCCCGCCGCCACGTAGCGCGCCGCCAGCCAGAAAACGATGGCCTTGTGGTGACTGTCTTCGGTAATGAAATCGGCCATACCGACATAGGCCATCATGTGGGCAAAATCCATGACGGCCACGGCCAGGAAGGCACAGGCCAGCATCACCGAAACGGTGGGTCGATTCTCGTCATGAACGTGCCACCCGGTGATGAACACCATGGCGGCCACTACCACGGCGAACACCTCGGCCAGGGTATGAAAAGGGAGAAAAACGGCTGAAGCGATACCGATGTGGTGTTCTGCCGTCACCTGCCACCCCAGCAGGGGAATGGCTAACGCCAGCAGGGATAAGCCCGCCGTCCAGACATAACTGTTTGTCCTCCGGGTACAAACCGTAGCCACTGTCGTCATAAACTTCACATTAATTTTTGTCTTGGCTAGCTGATCGGCCCGCAGACAATAGACTTACAAAACAAATGATCAAAGACGGGGCCCCCCACACCGGCCACAAGCCCGCCTATTTCATCTCATTCGCCGCCAAAGCGAGCTATCTCCCATGGAATGGAGGCAAGAGTCAGGCTACGTCCCACGCCGCCCAGCCGGATCGCCTCCTTGGGCATGCCGAAAACCACGCAGCTCGCCTCGTCCTGGGCGAGCGTGCCGGCCCCGGCGTCCCGCATCTCCTTCAGGCCACGGGCACCGTCGTCGCCCATTCCGGTCATGATGATCCCCAGGGCGTTGCCACCGGCGCAACGCGCGGTGGAACGGAACAGCACGTCCACGGACGGGCGGTGCCGGTTCACTGGCGGTCCGTCGATCACGTCCACGTGATACTGGGCACCGCTACGCTTGAGCTGCATGTGACGCCCGCCCGGCGCTATAAGCGCCCTCCCCGGCAATACGCGGTCGCCATGCCTGGCTTCGCGCACCTCGATCTGGCATACGCCATCCAGGCGTGAAGCGAAGGCAGCCGTAAATTTTTCCGGCATATGCTGAACGATCACGATGCCAGGACAGACACGCGGCAGCGCAGTCAGCACCGCCTCCAGAGCCTGGGTACCGCCGGTGGACGCACCGATCGCCACCACTTTGTCTGTCGTCTCGGCCATGGCCAGGGCCGGGCTTGCAGGAATCGCGTCCATCCCCAAACGCGGCGGCGGCGCGATGACGGGTACCATTCTCCGCATGTTGGCGTGGGCGGCGGCACGGACCGCTGCCACAATCTCGTTTCCCGCCTCCATCAGAAACTGTTTCAGGCCCACGCGCGGCTTGGTGACAATGCTGACCGCCCCGGAAGACAGCGCCTGCATGGCCGTAGCCGTGCCCGTCTCAGTCAGCGAAGAGCAGATGACAACCGGCGTTGGGCGCTCCGCCATGAGTTTCTTCAGGAACGTAATGCCATCCATGCGTGGCATTTCCACATCCAGCAGCAGCACGTCCGGCCAGTCCTTTTTCATTTTTTCCATGGCAAACAGCGGGTCGGCGGCCGTGCCGATCACTTCGATCCCGGGGGTGTCTTTGAGCACCGCACTCATCACCTGACGTACGGTAGCGGAGTCGTCCACGATCAAGACACGGATGGATTTCATTGGGGATTTTCCTCGGTCGAGCAGCGCACTGTCTCCGGCAACGGTGTGTGTTTGACCCAGACATGACCGCTCCAGATATCAAATATGACGTGGCGGTGGCCGCATCCCCCCAATTGCTCGGCCTTGACCATGAAACCATGGCCTTGCACCAGTTCTCGCCCGGCAGCGATATTGCGATCCGGCACCTGCCCGCTGGAGTCTTTTACCGTGCGGAAACTACGCTGGAACATATGCCCACCACCGAACAGCTTGGCTTCGTACTCGTTCGGGTGGCTACGCGCCGCTTTCATCTCCTTGACCAGCAGGCCCAGCGCCTCATCCCCATAACGCCCATCCTGCACCCTCCCATTGCCGCGAATACGTCCTGGCAACATGTAATGGCACATACCGCCGATGCCCCGTCCCGGATGCCACAACGTGACCGCCACACAAGAGCCAAGCGTGGTGCGGATACGCGTGTGCCCGTCGCCGAACCACAACTCGCCCGGCTGGAGAAATACCTCAATGGCGTGGGCAGGCTTTTTCGGAACTGACATTTCATGGCTTGCGATAAATCGACGGCGCCACCGTCTCCAGCCCCTGTGCCAGCCCATTCAGGCTTTCCGAATGCCCCACAATGAAGAAGCCGCCCGGCCGCAGTTTCGTCAGCAGGCGTGCCACCACCTGACGCTTGGTCTCGGCCTGGAAATAGATCATCACGTTGCGCAGGAAAACCACATCGAACTCGCCTACGTCCGGCAGTGGCTCGTTGAGATTGATCTGAGCAAAGCGGACCCGCCGACGCAGCGCCGGATCGATCATGAAGCACCCTTCCTGGCTGCCCACGCCTTTGAGGCAATGAGCACGTAGCGACGCAGGGGAAAGGCCGCGCATATGCTCCATTGGGTAAAGCCCCATGCGTGCCCTGTCCAGTACGCGGGTACTGATATCCGACCCCAGGATTTCCCACGCCGCCTCGCCCAGATTCTCGGCCAGCACCATGGCTAAGGTGTAAGGCTCCTCGCCACTGGAACAGGCCGCGCTCCACACGCGAAAAGAATGCCCTGACCGGTGAGCGGGCAGAATACTGTCGCGCAGGAAATCGAAGTGCCTGGGCTCACGAAAGAAATAGGTCTCGTTGGTGGTCAGCAGATCCACCGCCACCTGCATTTCATCCTGATGCTGGGAAAGCAGCTTGAAGTACTCCCCGTAGCTACCCAGGCCATGATGCGTCAGCCGCTTCGCCAGGCGACCGGCCACCAGCGCCTTTTTTGCGGGAGTCATGCTGATGCCGGCGATGTTGAAAATCATCTGCTGGAAGCGAGCGAATTCGCTGTCGTTGAGGCTGGCGTCAATCATGATGTGTGGAAAGCGTTAGGCGTGTTGAGTCATCCGGCCCGGATATGCGCATTACGCTTGCTACTCCATCAGCAGCGGCACATCCGCTCCCGCCGCATGTTCCAGCATGGCCAGATCGTCCAGCGACAGCACGTTGTTCACGCTCAGGATAATGACGAACTTGCCGTTCACCTTGCCCATGCCGCGGATGAAATCGGCGCGGATCCGGGTACCGAAACTCGGCGCCGGCTCGATCTCGTCCGCTGCGATTTCCAGCACTTCCGATACCGAGTCCACCACCAGGCCTACGTCGTGCTTCTCTTCGTCGGTTTCGACTTCGATGATGACGATACAGGTGCGTCGGGTGACTTCCGTGCGCTTGCGGCCGAAACGCGCGGACAGATCCACGACCGGCACTACCGCGCCGCGCAGGTTGATCACGCCGCGAATGAACTCCGGCATCATCGGCACTTCGGTCAGGCTGCCGTACTCGATTATTTCCTTGATATTGAGAATGCCAATGGCGAACATTTCCCCGCCAAGCAGGAAGGTCAGGTACTGGTTCTGCTCATCGGCGACCAGTTCGACCGCCGCCTGGTGGTCGCCGCTCTTTACAAGTGCACCCATGGCCGCTCCTAGAATTTGACGAATTCGGCTTCGGATGGGAATGCTGCGACGACCTGCCTGGCCGCCGGTTTGACCACCGGACGCGCCAGGTGAGCCACGTTGATCTTGTGGGTAGCGGCCTTGCTCGCACTGTAAGTTTCCCCGGAACCCACCTTGAAGAAACTCATGGTCTGCTGGAGTTGCTCGGCCTGGCTGCTCATTTCCTCGGCGGTCGCGGCAAGCTCTTCCGAGCTGGAAGCATTCTGCTGGGTGATCTGGTTAAGCTGGTTCATTGCGGTGTTGATCTGCGCCACGCCGGAGGACTGCTCCTCACTCGCGGCAGTGATCTCCTGCACCAGGTCGGACGTCTTCTTGATCGACGGCACCATTTCATCCAGCAGCTTGCCGGCCTTCTCCGCCAGACCCACACTGCCCTTGGCCACTTCGCCGATCTCCTGCGCTGCCACCTGGCTGCGTTCGGCCAGCTTGCGCACTTCGGCCGCCACCACGGCAAAGCCCTTGCCATGCTCGCCGGCACGGGCCGCTTCGATGGCGGCATTCAGCGCCAGCAGGTTGGTCTGGTAGGCGATGTCGTCGATGATGCCGATCTTCTCGGCAATTGACTTCATGGCAACCACGGTTTCTTTCACCGCTTCGCCGCCCTCCACCGCTTCAGTGGAGGATTTGGTCGCCATACCGTCAGTGACCTTGGCGTTCTCGGTGTTCTGGTTGATCGACGCCGACATCTGTTCCACCGACGCTGAGGTTTCTTCCACCGATGCAGCCTGCTCGCTTGATGCCTGGCTTAGGGACTGCGCGGTTGCCGAGACCTCTTCGGATGCAGAGGACAGGTTATCGGCGGCAGAGCGCACATCAGTGATGATCTGGGACAGCTTCTCCACCATGTTCTTCATGGAGCTGAGCAGCATGCCGGTCTCGTCTTTGGACGTCACATCGATGCGGGCATTCAGGTCGCCCTCCGCCAGTTGATTGGCCACACCCACAGCTTCGTTGATCGGCTTGGTGATGGAGCGAGTGACCCAGAAGGCGATCATGCCTGCCAGAACAAAGGCCGCCACAGCCAGTGCAAGCATCAAGGTACGCGCACTCTGGTATTCCTCAATTGCCTCCTGGCCGGTCTTGTCCATCAACTCACCCTGGAATGCGATCAGGTTGCCAATGGCGTCGACGTAGGCCTGCTGCAGCGGGCCAATTTCGCCCAGCAACATGGTTTTCGCCTCTTCCTTCTTGCCATCGGTCACCAGTTTCAGAAAGGCATCCTCGCCACCGACATATTTCGCTCGTGCTTCGGTGACACCTTTAAGAATCTCCTTGCCCTTTTCGGTTTGGATCAGCGTATCCAGCTTGTCGAGATCATCCTTGATCACCTTTTGGGCATCCTGGACGCGAGCGACCTCTTTGCTGATGTGTTCCTGCTTGTCCATGATCAGGGTGTTACGCATGGAACGGGCGATGATATTGATCTGCCCGACAAGCTCATTGGCCAGCACCGTTTTGGGATATTTGTCCTTCACCAGATCTTCGATTTGGGTGTTTAAACTGCCCAACCTGGCGATTCCAACGAATGCGATGGCAACCATCAGCAACACCACCAGGCCGAAGCCCAGCCCCAGACGTATGCCAATTTTCATATTCTTGAACACGATGACTCCTTTGAGAGTTGATATTGCCAACAATTAAACAGACGCGGCCACCCGGCCTGCCAAGCTGGAGAGCTCGGCTTCCCGTTCCGCCGCCTGCTGAACCAGAGACGGCACATCGAGGATCAAGGCCACTTCGCCAGTTCCCAGGATGGTGGATCCGCTGATGCCCTTGACCCTTGAAAACATTTTCCCCAGCGGCTTGATCACCGTCTGGAATTCACCCATCAATTGATCGACGACCAGGCCGGCCTTGTGGCCTGCGTAGTGCACCACCACGATGTTCTCGCGGCGCGCTGAATGACCATCGACCTCGAAGTGGTCGCGCAGCCGCACGAAGGGCAGCACCTCGCCGCGCAGGTTGACATAGGCGCGGCGCGCCAGCGCCTGGCGATCTGCATCGGACAGCTCCACGCACTCCAGCACCATCTCCAGGGGAACCACGTAGGCGGAATCACCCACGCCCACCAGGAAACCGTCGATGATGGCCAGCGTCAGCGGCAGCCGGATGCGGACGGTAGTGCCTTCACCCGGCACGCTATCCAGTTCCACCGTTCCGCGCAGGGACTCGATGTTGCGCCGCACCACGTCCATGCCCACACCGCGGCCGGACAGGTTGCTCACCTGGTCGGCGGTGGAGAAGCCTGCCTCGAAGATAAGGTTGTAGATTTCGTGGTCGCTGAGATTGTGGTTGAGACCGACGATGCCGCGCTCGATGGCTTTCTGGAGAATCCTGTCGCGGTTCAGGCCACCGCCGTCGTCGCCGACTTCGATGACGATGCTGCCGGAGTCGTGATAGGCGTTGAGCATGAGCTTGCCCTTGGCTGGCTTGCCGGCTGCCTGCCGCCGCTCCGCCGACTCGATGCCGTGGTCCATGGAATTTCTCACCAGGTGGGTGAGCGGATCACCGATCTTTTCCACCACGCTCTTGTCCAGCTCGGTCTCGGCACCGGTGATGACCAGCTCGATGTCCTTGCCCAGTTCCTTGCTCACGTCGCGCACCACGCGCTGGAAGCGGCTGAAGGTTTCGCCGATCTGAACCATGCGCAGTCGTAGCGCGCCATCGCGGATTTCCTCAACCAGACGCGACATGAGGGTGGTGGCTTCCTGCATGGCGCCATCGCCCTGGCGCTGCGCCAGCAGGGTGGCACCGGCGCCAGCGATGACCAGCTCGCCAACCAGGTTGATGAGTTCGTCCAGCTTGTCGGCATGGACCCTGATGAAGCGGGCTTCCTGGGTCTGGCGAAGGCGCACTTCCTTCTGCTTGCCCAGGGCCGCGTCCACCAGCTCCGGCCTGACGATCTGGCGTTCCACCAGAATCTCGCCCAGGGGCTGCACGTTTTCCTGGCGATTGCTATTGCATTCCTGGATGGACAGGGATTCGTCCAATTCCCGCTGGGTCACCGCGCCGCAGGCCACCAACATCTCGCCCAGGCGGCTCTTGTCTTCCGGCAACGCCATGATCAGCTTGATAAAATCCACCACCCGGCTGCCGGGGGCCAGGATGTGCAATTGGCAGTCGTCGCGCACGAACTCGAACACGCTTTCGATACGTGCTTTGTCGGCCTCGCTCCTGAGGCTGATTTCGAAGCCCAGATAGCAGCACTCCGGATCCATTTCGACGGCGCCCGGCAGGGCATCGGCCAGGGTGATGAGGTGACGGATTTCGCCCAGGGTGGCCAGGTAGCGGATGAAAGACAGGGGGTCCATGCCGTTCCTGAGCACGTCCTGGCCGAACCGCACAGAAATGTGCCACACGTCGCCCGCCACCTGGCTGCCGCCTACGCTTTGGACCGGAGATTCCGTTTCGATCGGTAGCGCGGCCGCCGACCCACCCATGCACTGACCCAGCCGGGCGGACAAGGCAGCGCCCTGATCGCGGATATCGTTATCCACTTCGGCGTTGTCGGACGCGCAGTCCAGCAGGCGCTCGATGTGATCCCGGCAAGCCAGAAGCAGGCCGATCAATTCCTCATCCAGGGGCAGTTCGTTGTTGCGTACCCGGTCCAGCACGTTCTCGGCCTTGTGGGTGAAGGCGACGATGTCGTCCAGGCCGAACAGGCCGGATGAGCCCTTGATAGTGTGGGCGGCGCGGAACACCGCATTGACCGCTTCGGAGTCGTCTGGAGCGTCCTCCAGGCGCAGCAGCGCCTCCTCCATTTCCTGGAGCAAGCTACGACTTTCTGCGAAGAAGGTTTGCAGGGCCTCGCCCAAATCCAGACTCATGCCACCCTCCTTGTCTCGCTGGCATCTGCCGGCAGCAGTTGCGGATCACCAAACCAGTTTCCCAGCCCCAGGAGCTCAAATACCTCCAGCACAGCCGGGCTGTGTCCGACAAGCGTCAATGCCTTGCCGGCGTCCGTTGCTTCACGCTTCATCAACATGAGCAACTGCACGCCGCTGGTGTCGATCTCGCTGATATCGGCGAGATCGATCTCGATCTCATCACTCTGTCCCAAGGCATGAAGCAGGGCGGGTTTGAGTTCGGCAGCGTCGTAGATGGTCATTTCACCGGCCGGGTGTAAACGCAGACAGGCTTCTCGTCGTTCGCTATGTAGTTCCATGCGTCCCCCAGTCTCACGGCATGATCAATTTCGAAACCGCGTCAAGCATCTGGGCGGGCTGGAAAGGCTTGACCACCCAGGCCTTTGCGCCGGCCATCTGGCCATCGCGCTTCTTGGCTTCGCTGCCTTCGGTGGTCAGCATGATGACTGGGGTGAACTTGTAGGCCGGCTTGGTCTTCATTTCCTTGACGAAGGAGATGCCGTCCATGTTGGGCATGTTCACGTCGCTGATGACCAGATGCAGCTTGCGTCCATCCAGTTTGCTCAGCGCATCCTTGCCGTCTACCGCGTCGACAACGTCGTAACCAGCCCCTTTCAGGGTCAATCCAACGACTTGTCGTATGGATGCCGAGTCGTCAACGATCAGAATGGTCTTGGCCATGTTTGCTCCTAAAAGAACGTGACTTCGGTTGCATTGCCAGGCGCATTGGTCTGCGTGCCCTTATGGTTGTCCAATTGCTCAAGCGTCGTGTAGGTGCTGGAGAGTTGCTCGAGCCAGGCAGCCACGTCTATGGGCGGGACGCGTTCGCCGCGGGCGCCACGCTCCCTGTTCTCGTTGAGGACGTTTTCCAGACGGGCCATGTCACCCATGGTCTGGTTCAGGATCTGGCTGACCCGGTCCTGAAACTGGAGGGAGACAATGACGCCGGAGACCGTCTCTTGCACCTCCTGACCTTCATGCTGGAATTGGGTCGCCGCCTGGGTCAAGTGTTCTACCGCACCCCGGAATACATTGAGCACTCCTTCGATGAGCTGCTCGGAATCCCGCATGGCGCGGGCATCTTGATCGGCAAAGCGTTCTGCAATCTCGACCGCACCATGGATGGCATGGGTCACGCTTTCCACGCGTGAGGTAATCTGCTTGCCGGTATCCCCCGATAGGGTGGAGAGTTTGCGTACCTCATCCG
>Ga0316628_100004160_pt1 | contig 11297 bp, 8 predicted proteins | sample OWC_Aug_M2_C1_D5_FD_207648 | JGI IMG/M metagenome (GOLD analysis project Ga0316628, IMG submission 207648) | Wetland soil microbial communities from Old Woman Creek delta, Ohio, United States - OWC_Aug_M2_C1_D5_C | ecosystem: Environmental > Terrestrial > Soil > Wetlands | place: USA: Ohio... | reverse complement strand
CGGCGCTCCGGCGAATCGCCGGTATCGACCGCCGGAGGCAGTTCCCAGACATTCGCCGGCATGTAGCTTAGATACCTGCGAATCATCTCGAAGCACTGAGCTTCGCTCTCCGCGACGTTGTCGATCGTGCCCGCAGCGTCCACGGCAAGCTTGGCGCCGCCGAGCTCCTCTTTGGTGATCTTCTGTCCGAGCGAGCGCTCGACGACGGGCGGTCCCGCGGCGAATATCTGCGCGGTCTCCTTCACCATCACTGACCAGTGCGACAGAATCGCCCTGCCAGCAGGTCCACCAGCGGCCGTGCCCATGACGGCGCACACGACTGGGACTTCGCCGAGCAGCGCCACCGATTGCTCAAAGCCGTGCACCCCGGGGAACACAGAGTGCCCTCGTCGCTGGATTGAAGTCACGCTGCCGCCTGCGCCGTCGATCAGGTTTACGAGCGGGATGCGGTAGGCGCGCGCGAGGTCCTCGACGAATCCACCCTGCCCACCTTTCTTGCGGTCACCGCTCCAGCTCGTCCCCCCTCGCACGGTGAAGTCCTCGCCCCCCATGGCGACCGGGCGGCCGTCGATCTTCGCTAGGCCCATGACGTATGGCGCCGGCGTCACCCCGAGGAGCTTATTGCCCTCGTAACGCCCCTGCCCCGTGAGCGTCCCGACCTCGGTAAACGAATCTGGGTCGGCTAGCCCGCGGATGCGCTCGCGGACCGTCAGCCGACCCTGCTGATGGTGCTTGACGACCGCCTCGGTGCCGCCAAGCGTCTCGGCCTGCGCGCGGCGAAATACCAGTTCGTCCAGCTCAGCCTTCCAGCCTTCGTTCTTGGGCGGCTCGTCGTGCGCCGCAGCACTCATTTGCCCTCCAGCAGCGCCACCAGCTGGCCTTCAGTGACCGACGTGCCCTTGGTGACGAGGATCTCCATCACCACGCCGCCATCTTCCGCGATCACAGGGATCTCCATCTTCATCGACTCGATGACCATAACCGTGTCCCCGGGATCGAGCTGCTGCCCGACCGCGCAGACCACCATCCAGACCGATCCGGTCACTTCGGACCTTGCTTCGTATTTGGCCACGTCTTGCTCCTTGCTGAAATCTGTTCCGTACAGCTCATTACATCCGTGCCAGGACCTCGGGCGCGAGCCCAGTGTGCACCCTGCCGCTGCGAAACTCGTCGGACTGCAGGATCCAGACGAGCGCCGGCACGTTGTTCTTCACGCCCTGGATCTCAAAGGCCTCGAGAGCCTCGATGAGGCGGCCGATTGCTGCCTGGCGTGTGGTCCCGCGCGCGATCACCTTCGCGAGCAACGGGTCGTAATGCGGCGTAACGTCCTGGCCTTCGCGATAACCGGTCTCGACCCGTATGCCCTCACGCTGTGGCGGGCGGAATACTTTTAGCGTGCCGGGCGACGGGAAGAATCGCTTCGGATCCTCGGCGTAGACCCTCGCTTGGATCGCGTGGCCGCTCCGTGTGACGCGTTTGGGCAGGATCTCGGACAGCGACTGGCCGGCTGCCGAGCGAAGCTGCGCGGCGACGAGGTCGATGCCGGTGATTTCCTCGGTCACGCCGTGCTCGACCTGCAGCCGCGTATTCATCTCGAGGAAGCTGAATCGACCATCGGGCCCCATTAGCATCTCGACCGTGCCGATGTTGTCGTAACCCATGGTTCCAAGCACCGCCGCCACGTGCATGGCGAGCGGTTCGACAAGATCACGGGCAATGCCCGGTCCCGGCGCCTCCTCGATGATCTTCTGGTGGCGCCGCTGCACCGAGCAGTCGCGCTCGAATAAATGGCGCACGGTGCCCTCTTTGTCCCCGAGCACCTGGATCTCCACGTGCCGCGGGCGCTCGACGAGGCGCTCAAGGTAAACCTCCGCATTGGCGAAACCGCGTTCGGCGAGCGAGGCCGCCCGCTCCACTGCCGCCGCAAGCTCCTCCGGTTTATGCACCGACATCATGCCGATGCCGCCGCCGCCCGCCGCCGGCTTAACAAGCACCGGATACCCGATCTCTTCGGCTGCGCTCAGCATCGCCTGAGGGTCCTTCAGCAGCACCCCTGTTCCGGGCCCGACTGGCAAGCCGTGCTGCGCCGCGAGGTCGCGCGCACGGGTCTTGTGACCCATCGCCTCGATCCAGCGCGGCGATGGCCCGACAAAGCAGGCGCCCGCATCCTGCACGCGCTGGGCGAAACGATGGTTCTCGGAAAGGAATCCGTAGCCGGGATGTAGGCCGTCGGCGTGCGAGACGCGCAACACCTCAAGGAGCGCATCCTCGTTCAGGTAGCTCTCGCGCGCGGGGGACGCGCCGATGTGGAATGTCTCGCCCGCGAGCGCGAGGTAGGGCGCATGCGCGTCTGCGTCGGAGTACACGGCCACTGAGCGGACGTCGAGCTGGTTCAGCGTGCGGAGCACCCGCGCCGCGACGGCTCCTCGATTTGCGACGACAACTTTGTTGAGCACGCTCGCCCTCTCAGAAACTCGTCGGCCATGCGCGCATCAGATGCTGCCCGACGCCGTTGCTCATGCGCAGTCGATGCACATCCAGCATGCGGATTAGGTAGTCGCGCGTCTCCCGCGGCCGAATGACCGCCTGTGCAGCGTAGACGGACGCCATGTCCCACACCTCGCTGTCGCGGCTCATCTGCGCTAGCGCTTCGTCGAATCCCGGCTGCCCCGGCTCGATCGAGTGCACCACCTGCACCGCAAATTGCGGATCCATGAAGCTCACCTCGCCGGTCGGCCACGCCGCCACCTCGTCAGAGTTCCTACCCCCGCCCATGTTGAGATACGCCTGGCCGTAGCTCTTGCGCAGAATCACCGAGAGCTTGGGCATGGTCACCAGGGCGAGCGCGTTCATGAAATTCATGATTTTGCCGGGTGCCCGCTTGCGCTCGGCATCAGTGCCGATGACGAACCCGGGGGTGTCCACAAACATCACGAGAGGGATGTTGAAGGAATCACACAGCACCAGGAAGCTGGTGATCTTGTCGCAGGCATCGGAATCGAGGGCGCCGCCCTTTACCAGGGGGTTGTTCGCAATGATGCCCACAGCGCGCCCCGCCAAGCGCGCAAGTCCGGTGACGGCCACCTTGCCAAAGCGCGCCTTCAGCTCGAAAAAGCTGTCTCTGTCGACGATCGTGCGGATGATCTTGCGCACGTCATAGACCTGTGTGCGGCTCGATGGCAGCAGGTTAAGGACGTCGCGCATGCCCTCGCCAGACCCCGCCGGCACTGGCCGCTCCGGCGGCGCCTCGTTGTAGTGGGCGGGCATGTAGCCGAGGAACGTCTTGACCGCGTCGAGCGCCTCCTCGTCAGTGTCCACGACGACGTCGGCGAAACCCGTCACCTCCGAGTGTAGCCGCCAGCCGCCCAGCTCCTCGGCATCGATCTTTTCCTTGATCGCTAGCGACGCGAGCAGCGAGCTCGATACGGCGAGCACCGCGCCCTTGCGCATGACGCTGAACTCCGAGAGCACCGCGTACCAAGACGACGAGCCGTAAGACAGGCCGAGCGTCGCCGACGCCCACGGCGTCTCACGCATGCGCAGGTACTGCGTCCCATCATTACCGAGGAGCGTCCCCATGCCGCGCGAGCCCATGTGGTCGGGAAGGCGCGCACCCGAAGACTCGCCGAGGAACACCACCGGCAGGCCGCGCTGGCAGGCGACACGTTTCAGATGGGCGATCTTTCTGCCGTTAGTCGAACTGCTCGATGCGCCCATCACCGTGAAATCGTTCGCGATCACCGCAGTTTCGCGTCCGTCAACCTTGCCGAAGCCGGCCACCTTGCCGTCGGCCGGGCTTTTGTCGCGATCTGCGGGATTGGAGGACGAGGTCCCGAACACCCCGGATTCAATGAAGGTGCCGGGGTCGCACAAATACGCGACGCGCTCGCGCGCGTTCAGCACACCCGCGGCCTTGCGCCTAGCAAGCTTTTCCGGCCCGCCCATGGCCATGGCCTTGGCGAGCCGGGCCTCGTACTCTTCCATCAAGCGGTCGAACGGCAATTGCGGTTTATCTTTCGGATTCATGTCACTTCGAGGCCTCTTCGCAATTCACGACACCTGTCTTGGCAAGTCCATCGATCTTCTCCGGTGCGAGCCCGAGCAGGTCCTGCAGAACCCTGCGCGTGTCCTGGCCGACACGACCGCCGCTGTGCCGCACCTTGCCGGGCGTTGCCGACAGCCGCGGCACCACCGCAGCCATCGCCACGCCGCCCAAGTCGTCGTCGGGCGCCTCGACAATCGATCCGCGCGCGCGATAGTGTGGATCGTCGAAGATGTCGGCGATGCTGTACACGCGCGTAGCCGGTACCAGCGCCTTTTCTAGGATCGCCTCGAGATCGGCGAGCGTATGGCGCGTCGTCCAACGCGCAACTTGATCGTCGATTTCTTCGTGATGCGCGGACCGCGCGAGCGCACTGGAGAAGCGCGGGTCCTCGGAAAGCGCGGGCTGGCCCATGGCCGAAGCTAGGCGTTCGAATACCGAATCGCCCATTGCGGTGATCTGGATAAACTGCTGGTCGGCTGTTGGATAGAGGTTGTTAGGCGTGCTCTCCGGCAGGCGCGAACCCGAGCGCATCGCGACGTGGCCAAGCTTCTGGTAGGCAGGTATCCAGGGCTCCATGAAACTAAAGGCGCACTCGTAGAGCGCCGCGTCGATGCATTGCCCGCGCCCGGTCTTCTCGCGTGCTAAGAGCGCCAAGGCAGCGCCAAATGCCGCATAGAGCCCGGTAATGTAGTCCGTCATCGACACCGCGACGCGCGAAGGTGGCCGGTCGGGATCGCCGGTGAGATGCCGCAGACCGCTCACCGCCTCGCCGATGACGCCGTACCCCGCACGCTGACTGTAAGGTCCGTCCTGCCCAAAGCCGCTGATACGCACCATCACGAGCCGCGGGTTGAGCGCCGAAAGCTCCGCGTAGCCGAGGCCCCATTTCTCCAGAGCGCCCGGACGGAAATTCTCAACCACCACGTCGCATTTCTGCGCGAGCTCGCGGGCGAGCTGCTGGCCCTCCGCACGCCGCAGGTCCAGTGAGATGAGTGCCTTGTTGCGGAAGATGCTCGCGGCGTAGAGCGATTTGCCGTGGAAGCGCTTGCCCATCGTCCGCACCGGGTCGCCCTCTGCGGTCTCCACTTTGATCACCTCGGCACCGAAATCGGCAAGCAGTCGCCCGCAGAACGGGCCGGCAACCGTCGAGCCGAGCTCCAGGACCCGATATCCGGTCAGCGGCCCGAGAGCGAGCGGTGCCGCTACGTGATCAAATTTGTCTGAATCCATCTTCTCGAGGCGAACGACTGTTGTTGTTCGAGGTCCGAGGTGCGGCGGAACGCGTTGCCCGCACCGCTCCGAGCACATCGCGGGCACCATAATTCGGTTGGCGAATCATTGTCAACAATCTTGTCTACAGATCTGTTGGAAAGCGGTCGAGAGCGTGTCACCTGCGGCTTTACACGCATCGGTTCCGACATAGTTTCGATGCAAGATAAATGCTTTATCTTCATAGTACTACCAGACTTCTATACGCTGCGCTGGGGCATCGGAGCGAGATGCGGATTGACACTCTCCGGGTGCATTTGTATGGTGCAGGCAACGCACAATTTCGACCCATCTCTCGGATAGATAGAGCAGCTCGCCCAACATGAACGAGACGACCTCCGCAACGGTGTGGGGCTGTACGCCAATGGGGGCACTCGCCATGATTGCGATGGTCCGATTCCATCCCTAATCTCTGACGAGGAGTCATTCATGCGAGAGGCTTCATCGCCCCCTAGGACCGTCGAGAAGACGGCGGACCGCTCCTTGACGCTTCGCGGGACAGCGGGCGCCTTTACCGTCGACGCAGTCGAGGCGCTGCTAGATCTGCCGCTTCCCGATATGATCTTCCGCGCGCAATGCGTACATCGCGATCACTTCGATCCGAACGCGCTGCAGCTCTCCACGCTGCTTTCGATCAAAACCGGCGGCTGCCCCGAGGATTGCACGTATTGCCCGCAATCCGTCCGGTACCCCACGGGCGTGGACGACCAGGAACTCCTTTCGGTGGAAGACGTCACGGCCGCGGCACGGCAGGCGAAGGCGCATGGCGCGACACGGTTTTGCATGGGAGCAGCCTGGCGCAGTCCGAAGGAACGTGATCTGGAGCGCGTCCTGCCGCTCGTCGAGGCGGTGAAGCACCTCGGCCTTGAGGCCTGCGTCACGCTCGGGATGCTGAAGGACGGCCAAGCCGAGCGCCTGCGCGACGCGGGCCTCGACTACTACAACCACAATCTGGACACCTCGCCCGCGTTCTACGGCCGCATCATCACCACGCGGCAGTACCAGGACCGATTAGAGACGCTCGAGCGCGTGCGCGCGGCCGGGATCCGCGTCTGCTGCGGCGGCATCGTTGGCATGGGCGAGTCGCGGCGGGACCGCGCCGCCCTCATCGCGCAACTCGCGAACCTCGACCCATACCCCGAGAGCGTGCCGATCAACAACCTAGTGCGGGTGAAAGGCACGCCGCTCGCCGACGAGCAGCCGCTCGACGAATTCGAGTTCGTGCGCACGATCGCTGCGGCCCGAATCGCCATGCCGCGCTCGTACGTGCGGCTCTCCGCCGGCCGCGAGACCATGAGCGAGGCGCTGCAAGCTATGTGCTTTCTCGCCGGCGCGAATTCAATCTTCTACGGCGAGCGGCTGCTCACCACTGGCAACCCTCAGACCAGGAAGGACCGGGCCCTCTTCGCCCGGCTCGGGCTTACGGTTTCAGGGGACGCCCACTGATCCTGTGGGGCGGCCCCAGACGAGCAGGCGAGTAGCTTGAACGACAAGATCGCTTCGGCGCGGCGCGCGCGCCGCGCCCGAAGACGCCAGCCCTCCGCCGCGCACGCGGGCACGAGCGTCGGCGACGTGCTCAAGTTGCTACGCGAGCGCATCGTCAGCCAAGACATTCCCCCCGGCGCAAAGCTGAGGGAACACGAGCTCGCGCAGGAGTTCGGGGTGCCGCGAACGCGTATCCGGGAAGTTTTCGGGGCGCTGGAGCAGCGCGGCCTCATCCAGCGCATCCCCAACCGCGGCGCGGTCGTGACGCGGCTTGATCTGTCGCAGGTGTTCGACCTGTACGACGTGCGCGAGGTGCTCGAGGGGCTATGCGCGCGCCTTGCGACCGCGAACACTCCCCCTGAGTCCTGGCAAGAACTGCTCGATTATTTCACCGGGCCGCTCGCCGAGAATGCCGCAAAGGGCGAATTCGATGCCTTTCTCGCCGGCTACGAACGCTTTCGCAGAAGGCTCCTCGAAGCCGCCAACAACCCGGTGCTCGCGCAGATGCTGGACAGCATCTACGAGAAGACCCAAGTGGTCATACGCCGCATCATCATCCTCCCGGACCGAGCGAAGACTGGCCTGCGCGAGCACATTGCGGTGCTCCAGGCGATGCGGCGCGGAGACGCGGAGTTGGCCGAAAAACTGCGCCGCGAGAATATGCGCAGCGCCAAGGCTTGGCTGCTGCGCTACCAGAAGTACATCCTGTAGTAGCACCAGCGCGCTCAGCGCGAGCGGCGCCGCTTCGGTCCCGCCGCTACCGGCGCCTTTCGCCCAATACTCTTTAGCTCCTCCGCCAGCACCGGGAGCGCCAGGTTGTAGCCGTGAATACCCAGGATTGTCGTCAGCTGCACCGCCTCCATGATTTCTTCCGGGGTTGCCCCCAGCCGCAGTGCGTTCTGAATATGCCGTCGCACGCCCGGAGCGTACAGGTGCGTGGTCGATGCATTGATCGCGATCAGGATTAGCTCCTTGTACTTGGGCGGCAGCGGCCCCTTGCGGTGCGGCACGCTCCGGAAAGCGAGGTAGCCCTCGAGGAATTCCGGGTCCCACGCGCGCAGCGTGTCCCACAGCGGGTTCCAATCGCCTGAGGCGCGCTGCGCGTCTGTGTAGGGAGTGGCGGTCTTGCGTTTTGGCATGGGGATCTATGTCGCAAATAGCTGCTAGGGATAGGCGGTTGGAATCTCTGCCCCGTCTAATTCGCTCCCGGACTCGCCTCCGCCAGCACGAAATCGGCACAGCGCTCGCCAATCATGACGGCCGGCGCGTGCGTATTGGACGACGCCATGGTCGGCATGATCGAAGCGTCCGCGACTCGCAACCCGTGCAGGCCGCGCACGCGCAGCCTTGAGTCGACTACCGCCTGCTCCTCGGTGCCCATCCTGCAGGTGCGAATGGGGTGCCAGGACGTCTGGCCGGTCTCTCGTGCATACGCAAGGAGGCCCGCATCGTCACCGACTTCTGGGCCGGGACGGCGCTCGGCAACGATAAACTGCGTCATTGTCGGCTGCGCCGAGATCCTCCGTACTAGGCGCAACATGTCGACGTAGGTTTTCTGGTCTTCGGGGTGCGTCAGGTAGTTGGCACGGATCTCGGGGGGCGAGAGCGGATCGGGCGAGCGCAGGTGGATGGAGCCGCGCGACTCGGGCCGGAGTTTGAAGCCGCCGACCGAAAATCCTGAGTATGGATCGATGCCAAGCGAGGCGGTGCGCGCATAGCGGTCCTTCCCGCTGATTTGGTAGAGCTGCACCTTGACGTCCGGCCGCGAAAGCTCGCGCCGCGTGCGGCAAATCGCGTGTGCGGTCGAGGAAGTTGCGGTCATGATGCCCTTCCTCAGAAAGACGAAGCGCATACCGACGAGCAGCCGCCGCAAGGGGTTCCTCATCAGGTCGTTGATCGTGATTGGCTGCGTGCACTCGAAGGTGAGGCGCACCTGCAGGTGGTCGATCAGCCCCTCGCCCACGCCAGGGAGATTGTGCACGATGGGAATTCCGAGGTGTTGGAGCCGTGCGGCGTCGCCCACGCCGGAGAGCTCGAGGAGCTGAGGCGACTGGACCGACCCGGCACAGAGAATTACCTCCCGTGCGGCGCGTGCATAGTGCTTGCGTCCACCGCGCTGGTAGTCCACGCCAATCGCGCACCGGCCATCGAAGACTACCCGCAGCACGTGCGCTCGAGTTTCCAGCACAAAATTCGGGCGCGACATGGCAGGCCGCAGGTACGCGTCTGCGGTGCTGCAGCGAAGGCCCCGCCGTGTATTGAGCTGCAGCATGCTCGCACCCTCCCAGTCAGCAGCGTTATAGTCCTCGATTGTCGAGATACCCGCCTCGCGGCAGGCCACGACATAGGCTTCTGAGAGCGGATCCGGGTCCTTCGTGCGGCGATTCGTGACGCTGAGCGGCCCGTCGTGGCCTCGATAGGCCGGATCGCCCTCGGCGTAGGCCTCCATGCGCTTGAACACCGGAAGGAGATCACGGTAACTCCAACCATCATTGCCCAGATCCCCCCAGTGGTCGTACTCGCGCGGATCGCCGCGCACGTACACCATGCCGTTGACGGAGCTTGAACCTCCTAGCACCTTGCCCCGCGGCCAATAGAGCGACTGCCCCGCGAGCCCAGGCTCAGGCTCGGTGCTGAACTTCCACACCAAGCGCTCGTCCTGAATGGTCTTCGCGACGCCAAGCGGAATGTGGATCCACGGGTTCCGGTCCGGCCCGCCGGCCTCCAGGAGCAGCACTCGATGCCGGCCGCTTTCAGTTAGCCGATAAGCGAGCGCGCAGCCCGCCGAGCCTGCGCCCACGACGATGTAGTCGAAGACCGCCTCGGGCATCGCGCCTACTTCACGCCCGGGTCCCGGTGCTTGAACGAATCGCGCCGAAAGCTGTAAAGCGCACTTGGATCGACTTGGATGTCGACCACTGCAGGCTTGCCGCAGGCGAGTGCGGCGCCAACCGCGGCCTCGATCTCGGAGGCTTTTTCGACCCGAAACCCCGCTGCGCCGAAGAGTCTCGCTACTTGGTCGTAAGGCGGATTGGGGACGTCCGCACCGATATACCGTCCGCCAAAGAAATCGCGCTGGTACGCCTTTTCCGCTCCCCAGCAGCCGTTGTTCATCACGATGCACACTGTATGGATGTCGTGCGCTACTGCCGTGCCAATCTCCGACATGGTCATGCCGAAGCCGCCATCGCCCATCAGACTGACGACGGGGCGGTTTGGGCAGGCCAGCTTCACGCCCAGACCGCAGGCATAGGAGAACCCCACCAGCCCGAAATCGAGTGGAGTGAATAGGCTCGGCGGCTGGTGGTACCGGAGCATGTCGGTTGCCTGCAAGCAGAGCGTGCCCGCGTCCAACGTGACCATAGCGTCCTTCGGCAACACGCCGCGGAGGACTTTGAATAGCGTTGCCGGCTGAATCGGATTGCTCAGCGCACCGCCGGCGCGCTCGCGCTCGGCCCATAGCGCCTCGCGCTCGGCCCTGAAGTCCCGCACCCAGGCCGCAGTCGCTGCATTCCGCTTTCGATTGCGCAACTCTGCGGCGAGCTGCAGCGCGACCTTGCCCGCGTCGCCTACGATTCCCAGCGACACTGGAAAGAACCGCCCAATCGCCGTCGGCTCGATCTCGACCTGGATGATGCTCGCTGCGCGGTTGAGGTTGTCCCACGTGTAGAAGGTCGTGTTGAATCCGAGCCGCGTGCCGAGAGCGAGAATCACATCGGCCTCCCGAGCCATGCCCGAGGCAACCGTGTTCCCGCGTGGCCCCACCTGCCCGGCATTCAGCGGATGGTCATGCGGGATTGCGTCGCCATGCCCTGGCGACATCGCCACAGGGGCATTGAGGATTTCCGCGAGTTCGAGCGCCGCACGGTGCGACTGTGAGTTCTTGATGCCACCACCAGCGATGATGAGGGGCTTGGCCGCGCTTGCGAGCAGATCGGCAGCGAGCGCGACCAGCGTTGCGTCGCCGCCCGGGGTCACCGTGACGCGGTAGCCCGAGGGCGCGGGACCGGGCTCGGACTCGAGCACTTCGGCGAGGATGTCGCGCGGCAGGTTGAGCGCCACCGGGGCGCGGCGCGGCGTCAGCGCAGTACGGAACGCCTCGCGCAGCATCTCCGGGATGCGCGCCGTTTGGGTGACGGTCCAGGTCTTCTTAGTCACCGGCTTGAACATCGCCTGCTGATCGACCTCCTGGAAGGCGTCGCGGTACACGTGCCCGGACGAGAGCGACCCGGCAAGAGCCACCACAGGCGAAAAGGCTGCGCTCGCCTGCGCCAGGCCGGTAACCAAGTTGGTCGCGCCGGGGCCGTTCTGGCCGGCGAGCATCACGCCGGCGTGGCCGCTCGCCCGCGCGTAGCCGTCGGCCATGTGCGTGCCGCTGCGCTCATCGCGCACGCCAATGAGCCTCATGCCTTTCTCGTCGTAGAGCGCGTCGAACACTTCCATCGTCGCCGAGCCGATCAGACCGAAGACGTGCTTCACCCCTTCCTCGGCGAGCACT
>Ga0316628_100004159_pt1 | contig 11298 bp, 9 predicted proteins | sample OWC_Aug_M2_C1_D5_FD_207648 | JGI IMG/M metagenome (GOLD analysis project Ga0316628, IMG submission 207648) | Wetland soil microbial communities from Old Woman Creek delta, Ohio, United States - OWC_Aug_M2_C1_D5_C | ecosystem: Environmental > Terrestrial > Soil > Wetlands | place: USA: Ohio... | reverse complement strand
GCTGCTCGCGCTGCTCGCGCGCCACGCCGGCAAGGTCCTCACGCACCGCCAGCTGCTCCATGAAGTCTGGGGGCCGCGCAGCACGCACCAGACGCACTACCTCCGCGTCCACATGGCCGCGCTGCGGCGCAAGATCGAAGCCGATCCGGCGCGCCCCAAGTACCTGATGACGGAAGCCGGCGTCGGCTACCGCCTGCGCGACCCGTGAGCCCGAAGGGCGAACTCCAGGAAGAAAAGCTCTAGCCGAAGGCTAGAGCTCGATCTGGAGGCCGAGCTCGACCACGCGGTTCGGCGGCAGGTTGAAGAACGACGTCGGCGGGCGCGAGTTGCGCGCGAGGAACGTGAACAGCATCTTGCGCCAGCGCGCGATCTTCGACGCGCCCGACGTGAGCAGCGTCTGGCGGCCGAGGTAGTAGGTCGTGTCGGCCTGGTTGACGATCAGGCCCTGCTTCTCGCAGCGGTTGAGGATCTTCGGGACGTTCGGCTGCTGCATGAAGCCGACGCGCGCGATCACGCGGTAGAAGCCGAGGTCGATGTCCTTGCCCTCGGCGTTCTTGTGGCGGAGCGGGCGGACCTGCAGCGAGGTGTTGCCGACCGCGAACGGCACGTTCTCGGTCATCACCGACAGCAGCACGACCTGCTTGTGGAGGACCTTGTTGTGCTTGACGTGGTGGAGGAGCACGTTCGGCATGCCGTCGGTGCCCGATGACATGAAGACGGCGGTGCCCGCGACGCGCGGCAGCGGCGTCTCGCCGATGTCCTGGAGGAACATCTCGTCGGGGATCGTGCCGGTCTCCATCGTCTTGGACAGCTCGAAGCGGCCGCGCCACCAGGTCGTCATGATGACGAACACGCCGCAGCCGACCGCGAGCGGGAACCAGCCGCCGGCCGCGATCTTCTCGGTGTTCGCCGCGAAGAACGACAGGTCGATCGCGACGAACGGGATGAACAGCGCGAGCGCGGTCGACAGCTTGTAGTTCCAGTTGCGCCGGCAGACCAGGAAGTAGAGGTACGAGGTGATCGCCATCGTGCCGGTCACCGCGATGCCGTACGCGGCGGCGAGCGCCGACGAGGACTTGAACGCCAGGACGAGCGCGATGCACGCGACCATCAGCATCCAGTTGACCTCGGGGATGTAGATCTGGCCTTCCGCCTTGTGCGAGGTGTGGACGACCGTGACGCGCGGGACGTAGCCGAGCTGGACGGCCTGATTGGTCAGCGAGAACGCGCCCGAGATCAGCGCCTGCGACGCGATGATCGCCGCGAGCGTCGCGAGGATGATCATCGGGATCAGGAACGGCCCGCCCGACACCAGGTCGTAGAACGGGTTGTTCACCTTCGCGCCCTCCTCGAGGTAGAGCGCGCCCTGGCCGAAGTAGTTGAGGAGCAGGCCCGGGAACACGACCGTGAACCACGCCCACCGGATCGGCTTCTTGCCGAAGTGGCCCATGTCGGCGTACAGCGCCTCGCCGCCGGTGATGCACAGGACGACCGCGCCGAGCATCAAGAAGCCGAGCTTGCCGTGCCCGGCGAGGAACACGACCGCGTGGTGCGGGCTCGCGGCGGCGAGAATCTCCGGGTTGCGTACGATGTACGGCACGCCGGCGGCGCCGATCGCGGCGAACCACAGCAGCATCACCCAGCCGAACACGGCACCGATCCGGTGCGTGCCGTGGCGCTGCACCCAGAACAGCGCGATCAGAATCGCCGCCGAGATCGGGACGATCAGCTCGGCGAAGTTCGGGCTCTGCTCGGACAGACCTTCGATCGCGCCGAGCACCGAGACGGCCGGCGTGATGACGCCGTCGCCGTAGAGCAGGCCAGCGCCGAACAGCGCGAGCAGGATCGGGATCGCGAGCCGCGTACGGCGGTCGATCTTGCGATCGACGAGCGCCGCCAGCGCGAGGATTCCGCCCTCGCCCTTGTTGTCGGCGCGCATGATGAAGATCAGGTACTTGACGACAACGACGAGGACGAGCGCCCAGAAGAACAGCGAGGTGATGCCCATCACCGACGACGCGTCGGGCGTCAGTGAGCCGCGCTCGGGGTTCGGCGTGAACGCCTCGCGCATCGCGTAGAGCGGCGACGTGCCGATGTCGCCGTAGACGACGCCGAGTGCACCGAGTGACAGCCACGTCAGCTCCTTGACGCTCGCCGGCTCGTGATGGTGAGCCGAGACTCGGTGATGCGATGTCGCGGTCGGGTCTTGCCTGGGGGCGGCGTCGTTCATGATGGGCGCTTACTCGCCCGAAGCGTGCGTACCACAATCCGGGGTCACGCGGCACGCGAGTCCGTCGGAAGCTCCAGCTGATACGAGTCCTTGGCAATCGCCGCTGCACATGCTTCAGGCGTCAGCGTCATTCGCAGGGCGAGATAGAAGATCGCCAGCGAGAACGCGAGCACGGTGCCGATGTCGATCCACTCGGGCAGGATGTTCTCGCCGCCGTACCGGCCGATGTAGCCGAGCAGGACGTGACCGCCGAGCCAGGGCGCCATCCACAGCGCGTTGCGGATCTTGATGTTCTCGATCGTTCGCTGGCGTGCGGCGCCGATGAGGAACAGCACGAGCCCGACGATCATCGCGACGACGAGCTTCCACGTGGTCGCGAAGCCGCCCCAGTAGATGATCAGGTTCGCCGAGCAGAACGCGGCGGGCAGCAGGATCTTCGGCGCGGGCGCGCGGTACGTGCGGGGGCGATCCGGATCGAGGCGGTGGAGCGCCGCGAGCGAGATCGGACCGAACCCGTACATGATCGCGGTCGCCGCGGTCACGACCTCGACGAGCTCCTTCCAGCCCTTGAACGGACCGAACGCGATGCAACCGACGACGGCCGCGACCAGGATCCCGACGAGCGGCACGCCGGTCTTGCTGGTCTTGGTCAGCGCGCTTGGCATCTCGCGCTCCTCGCCGAGCGCGTACGAGAGGCGGGCCGTCGTGCCGACGTAGATGATGCCGGTGCCGGCGGGCGAGATGATCGCGTCGGCGAGCAGCATCTTCGCCAGCCACGTCGCGCCGACCGCCAGCGCGAGCGTGTACCACGCGCCGTACTGCCCTATGCTCTCACCCAGCGGCGCGAACCAGCCGGACTTCAAGTTCGCGGGATCGACCGCGCCGACCAGCACGAACTGGAGCAGCGCGTAGAGGACCGCGCCCACCGCCATCGCGGCGAGCACCGCGCGCGCGATGTCCTTCTGCGGGTTCTTCGCCTCGCCGGCGAGCTGCACGCACTGCTCGAATCCCTGCAGGCCGAACACGACGCCGCCGGTCAGCGCGGCGAACACGCCGTGGAACCCGTACGGCATGAAGCCGCCACCGCGGTGGAAGTTGCCGCCGTCGAACTTCATCCCCATGACGACGAGCGCCGCGAGGAACGGCACGACCGTCTTCCAGATCACGACCAGCGTGTTGCTCTCGGAGAGGAACTTCGCGCCCGCGAGGTTGATCGTGGTGAACACGATCATCAGCACGATCGCGACGACGATGCCGGTGCCGTTGAGCAGGCTGCCGTCCATCATGTTGAAGTGCTCGTGCACCCAGTCGACGCTGTTGACGTAGTTGATCGCGGCGAGCACCTCGATCGGCGCGATGAACACCGCCTGCAGCCAGCCGGCCCAGCCCGCGGTGAACCCGGCGAACGGGCCGTGCGCGTAGTAGGGGACGCGGCCGGGACCGCCGGCGACCGGGTAGGTCGTGCCGAGCTCGGCGTACGTCAGCGCGAGCAGCGCGAGCAGGGCCGCGGCGAGCAGCCACGACAGCACCGACGCCGGGCCCGCGGCCTCCGCGGCGTTGAGCGCGCCGAGCAGCCAGCCCGAGCCGATGATCGAGCCGAGCGAGAGGAACATCAGGCCCCAGAACCCGACGGACCGCTTCAGGTGCCCCTGCCGCTCCGATGTCACCGGCGCACTCTAACCCCAGGGCTCACCAGATCTGAACCCGTCCGGCCGCGGCATTTCGGGCGATCCCTTCGTCGCCGCGTCCTCGCGTTCCGTCGAGGAGCGCTTCGGGGCGGCTCCTCGGCCTCACCCGAACTGCTCGGCCATCCAGGCTCATCTCTGGTGAGCCCTGGGGTTCCCCGTTTCTGCACCAGTCTATTGCTCGGGCGCGATCTTGCGCGCCGCCCGATACGCACGCCAACGTCGCGGTCAATGAGAGCCGTGCTCCTCGTTGTCTTCCTCGCCGCCTGCGGCGGCAAGTCCACCGCGACCACGACCACGACGACGCCGGCCGCGCCCGCCGAGGCGGCGAAGGCGCTGCCCGACGTCCCGTTCGACGATCTCGATCAGGACCAGCGCGCGGAGTTCATGAAGCAGAAGGTCGTGCCGGCGATGAAGCCGGTGTTTCAGAACCACGATCCGAAGGCGTATGCCGAGTTCGGCTGCCAGACCTGCCACGGCAAGGAGGCGGCGAAGGGCCACTTCGACATGCCGAACGCCGACCTGCCGAAGATCGGCAAGACGACCGACTGGTCGAAGTTCCAGAAGCAAGACATCGACTGGATGAAGAACGAGGTCAAGCCGGCGATGGCGAAGATCCTCCAGCAGCCGGAGTGGTCGCCCGAGAATCCGAAGGGCTTTGGCTGCGCCGAGTGTCATCCGGCGGCGGAGTAACGTGCGTGGGCGCTCACCGGCGTCGGAGCGCCACCGCAGCGCCTCGCAACTCCTCGACGCCCCGGGGGCATGACCGTTGCACTACGTGCAATCAGGGAGGACGTCATGCCTGACAACAAGACTGGCAATCAAGACAAGCAGCAGCAGCCGATGAAGAAGCCCGAGCAGCCGCAAGAGCGCGAGGGCGGCATGGGAAAGGTGAGTCGCGATCTCGACAAGGACGTCGGCAACGAGAACCGCAAGGTCGGCAAGGACCTCGACACCGACGAGACCGACGAGGGCGAGAACCTCGACGAGCAGGGCGAGATCACCCAGCGCAACCCGCGTGTGGGTGAGGACAGCGAGCGCCGCTAGCGAGTGCACCGATCGATCCTGGGCCTGCTAAGCTCCGTGCGGAGTGACGCAGGCCCACGATCTTTCGGCGCACGCCCATCACGAGGCGGAGGCGCAGCACAACCGTTCCGGCGAGCGCCGCACGCGGTGGGTCGTCGCGATCACCGCGGTGATGATGATCGGCGAGCTGATCGTCGGCGCGCTGACCGGCTCGGTCGCGCTGACCGCCGACGGCTGGCACATGGGCACCCACGTCGGCGCCCTCGGCCTGACGCTGGTCGCCTACTGGTACGCGCGCACGCGCGCCGGCAACGACACGTTCAGCTTCGGCACCGGCAAGGTCTACGCGCTCGCCGGGTTCACCAGCGGCATCGTGCTCGGCATCGTCGCGATCTGGATGTGGAAGGAGGGCATCGACCACCTCATCCACAAGCCGCCGGTCAACTACAAGGACGCGCTGCCGGTCGCCGCGGTCGGCCTGTGCGTCAACCTCGTGTCGGCGCTGCTGCTCGGCCAGCACCACCACTACGGTCACGATCACCACCACCACGATCACGACGACGATCACGACCACGACCACGATCATGATCACCCGCCGAAGGCCGGCACGCTCGACTTCAACCTGCGCGCCGCCTACATCCACATCATGGCCGACGCGTTCACGTCGATCCTCGCGATCGCGGCGCTGTCGCTCGGCTGGTGGGCCGGCCTGTGGTTCCTCGATCCGATGATGGGCCTCGTCGGCGGCAGCGTGATCCTGTGGTGGACGGTCAGCCTGTGCCGCCAGGCGAGCCGCCAGCTGCTCGACGTCGTGTCATCGCCGGAGCACGAAGCGGTCGTGCGCAAGCAGCTCGAGGCGATCGACGACGTCCGTGTCGCCGACCTCCACGTGTGGGAGCTCGGGCCGGGGCGGCGGAGCTGCATCGTGTCGCTCGTGACGTCGACGCCGCGCGCTCTCGGGGTCTACCGGCAGGCGGTTCTGACCGCGCTTCCGGTCGCGCACCTGACGATCGAGATCCATCAGTGCGGGCTCGAGCACCACGCCCATGGGGGCGAGGTTGCGCACGCGCACGAGCACTGAGCACGATCGTTTGCACGTTGCCGACATGTCGGTCCGCCCGATGTCGCGACGTTAGATCGTTGGTCCAGTCGTTGCTCTGGTCCGCCGGCGGTGAGGGCCGCACTTCTTGTTGCGTTCGTGGTCGGCTGCGCGCAGCCGGCCGAGGAACCTGTCGTCGATCAGGTCGATCAGGCCGCCACGGTGTGTGGCGTCGGACCGACCGTCAAGGGCATCGACGTCTCCTATTACCAGGGCTCGATCAACTGGGCGTCCGTCGCGAACGACGGCGTCAAGTACGCGTTCATCCGGGTCTCGGACGGCACGGGCTTCGAGGATCCGGACTTCGACACCTACTGGGCCGGCTCGCGCGCGAACGGCATCTACCACGGCGCCTATCAGTTCTTCCGCCCGGCGCAGGACCCGATCGCACAGGCCGACCTGCTGCTGAGCAAGATCGGCAACACGATCGCCGCCGACGACCTGCCGCCGGTGCTCGACGTCGAGGCCGCCGACGGCAAGACGCCCGCCCAGGTCGCCGCCGCCGTCGACGCGTGGGTCCAGCACGTGACGGCGGCGCTCGGCCGGCGGCCGATCATCTACACCGGCAAGTACTTCTGGCAGGACTCGGTCGGTGACGCCGACCAGACGGCCTCGCCGCTGTGGCACGCGCAGTACACGACCGCGGCGTGCCCGAACATCGCCGACGCGTGGCCGAGCTGGGCGTTCTGGCAGTACACCTCCTCCGGCTCGGTCGCGGGCATCTCGGGCAACGTCGATACCGATCGCTACAATGGCGATCTCGCGTCGCTCCAGGCGTTCCTCGGCCCGCCGACGCCGCCGGCTCCGTGCGACCCGGTGCCCGCCGGTGGCGGCATCGTCGACGACAGCAGCACGTGCTTCGTCAACGGCGGCCCGGCGGTCGGCATGCGCCACGTCACCGACGCCGGCGAGAACGGCGGCCTGACCTGGACGCACACGACGGCCAACCCGGCCGAGGACAACTTCGGCCAGTGGAACCTCAGCTTCGAGACGCCGGGCCGCTATCACGTCGAGGTCTCGACGGCGGCGGCGTACGCGCAGAGCAAGCAGGCCGACTACCTCGTCCACACCGATGATGGCGACATGAGCGTGACGATCGATCAGACCGCCGCTGACGGCTGGCAGGCGCTCGGCGACTTCACGTTCGGCGGCGGCAGCGACGAGTACATCCACCTCTCCGACAACACCGGCGAGCCCGAGGCGAACAACGTCCAGCTCGTGTTCGACGCCGTCAGGCTCACCCCGCTCGACTACAGCGGCTCCGGCTCACCGCAGGGCGGAGGTAGCGGCAGCGATGACCCGACGATGATGAAGTCCGGCGGCGGCTGCGATGCCGGCGGTGGCGGCGGCGTCAGCTGGGCCGTGTGGACGATCGTTTCTTGCGCTGCTTTCCGACGGCGGTCGGCGTCACGGCGGCGTTGAGCGTCGGCGCGCCGACCATCAGGTGGCCGGCGTCGTTGTCGAGATCCTCGCCGCGGATGTTGTTCTTGCCCTGCGACGCGACGGTGTGCGCGGTGCGGCTGACCTCGGCGACCAGCTCGCGCGAGTTGCCGGGCCACGGCCGCAGGAGGCACGCCTCGAGCAGCGTCGAGTGAATCTGCAGGCCCGGCTCGGCCTGCTTGACCGCGTCCTGGACGAGGAATGCCATCTCGTCGGGGCGGTCGCGCAGCGCCGGCAGGTGCACGGTCGCGGCCGACAGCCGCTTCGCGACATCGGGCGGGATGCCGAGGTGCTCGAGCGGCATCACGGCGGTCGTGACGATGCGCAGGGTGGGGCGGCTGTCGAGCAGCTTGATCAGCGTCTGGGTGTTCGCCTGGCCGAGCTTGCCGACCTGCTCGAGGATCAGCGTCTCGATGTTCGGCTGCGCGATGCGCTCCAGCGGGATTGCCTGGATCGTCGGGTTGAACACTGCCTCCGGCCGCTCGCGCACGCGCGCAAAGCCGCGCGCCATGCGCCCCTTGCCGACGCCGGGCTCGCCGAGGATGAGCAGGTTCGTCCCGGCCATCGCGGCCTTCTCGACCGCCGCCCACAGCGGGCGCGTGCTCGCCCCGACGATCGCGTCGTGCCGGGTCTCGATCGCCGCGCCCTCGAACCGCCGCACGTCGGCGAGCAGCACGCTGACGGTCCGGCCGGTGCGCACGACGGACGGCGGCGTCACCGTGACCTCGCGATCGATCAGCGCGTGGCCGCCGGCATAGGTGCCGTTGCGGCTGCCGAGGTCGGTGACCACGAACCGCTGGTCCTTCCACAAGACCCGGGCGTGCTGGCGGCTGATCCGGTCGTCGCTCGTGACCTGCAGCAGCTCGCGGCCGATGACGAGCCCGCCGGCCGGCGCGCGGAACACCTGGACGGTGGGCTGGGCCCCGGTCCAGACGACCACGACCCCCGGCACGGGCTCGTCAGGGTTCACTCCCCGAGTATACCCGGCCGAGCTATAAGCGGGCATGGCAGCGGTCGTCACCTTCGACGCGGGGCAGACGCTCGTCGAGCTGGACCTTGACTTCCTGGCTCGCCGGCTCGCCCAGCGTGGGGTCCACGTGTCGGTGGATGCCCTGCAACGCGCCTCTCCCGCTGCCTGGCTGCGCTACGACGAGCTGACCGCCGCCGGCCACGGCCACCCGTGGAAGGCGCTGATGATGACGCTGCTCGCGGGCGCCAGCGTCCGTGACGCAGCCGCTCTCAGCGACTGGCTGTGGGACGAGCAGCCGCGCGCGAACCTGTGGCGCAAGCCGATCGCTCCGATGATCGCGCTCGCGAAGGAGCTCAAGGAGCGGGGCGTCACGGTCGCGGTGCTGTCCAACAGCGAGGGTGGCCTGGCGGATCTGTTCCAGGAGATCGGCCTCGCGCCGCTGTTCGTGACGATCGTCGACTCCGGCAAGGTCGGCGTCGAGAAGCCGGACCCGCGGATCTTCGCGCACGCGCTCGAGCAGGTCGGCGGTGACGCGGCGCGCGCGGTGCACATCGGCGACTCGTGGTCGGCCGACATCGTCGGCGCGCTCGGCGCCGGGTGGCGCGCCATCTACTACCCGTCGCGCGCATCCGCGGCGCCGGAGATGACCGATCCGCGGGTGCGGGTCGCCCGCACGGCCGACGACGCGCGCGCCGCGCTCACCGCGTTCGGCGTCTAGCGAGCACCGCGCCTGCGAGCGGCGGCTCGACGGTCAGCGCCTGCGGAGCCGCGCGAGCACCGCACCCGCGAGCGGCGACACCATTCAGCGCCTGCGGAGCCGCGCGAGCACGGCGCCCGCGAGCGGCGACACCACGACCAGCGCGGCCGCCGTCGCGAGCAGCACCTCGCGCGCCTGCGCGAACACGCGGACCGGCGGCTTCTTCGGCGGCACGTGCACGAGCGCGAGCTGCGCGACGAGCGGGATCGCGAGGTCGACCGCGACGATGGCGGCCACGCACAGCGCGACCGGCCGCCAGCTCGCGCGCACGGCCGCGGCGCTCGCCTCGGGGCTGCCACAGGGCGCGGTCCACGCGAGCAGCACGAGCAGCACGAGGCCCGGCACGCCGCCGGCGACGAGGCCGAGCACGATCGCGAAGGCGGCGAGCAGCACCGGCCGCAGCGTGCGCAGCCGCGGGTCGACAAGCCACAGCTGCGGGATCCACGCGGTCGCCGCGAGCACCCACGCGAGGTGCAGCTGCACGCGCATGTGCGGCAGATCGGTCGCGACCGGGGCGCGCACCGCGAGCAGCCACCACGGCGCGAGCGCGAGGACGGCGAGCGCGGCGAGCCGCACGAGCTTCACGGCGCGATCCTATCCCAGCGCTCGAGTCGTCCGCGAACGCCGCCGAGATCGATCGCGAGGTCGCGCGTGCGGCGAAGGCCGAGCCGCTCGGCGACCGGGCCGGTCTTGCGCGGCGACGGCGTGATCCACACCAGCCGGCCGCCCGGTGCGAGCGCGCGCACGAAGGCGGGCAGGGCCTCGGTGAGGAGCGCCGCGGCGTCGACCTGGACGCGGCTGCCGAGCGGTGGGTTCGTGAGGATCAGGTCGACCGGCTGCGGCGCGTGGGTCCGTGCGTCGGCGTTGACGAGCGTCGCGGTGACGTTCGCCGAGGCGAGGTTCATGCGCGCGGCCGCGAGCGCGTCGTCGGAGATGTCGGTGCCCAGCAGCAGCGAGCACGGCCCGAGCCGCGCGCGCTCGACGAGCTCGGCCCCCGAGCCGACGAACGGATCCCACACGCGGTCGCCCTCGCGCGCCCCCGCGACGAGCGCGAGCGCGGCCGCCACCGTCGGGTGCGACGCCGCGGGGACCTCGGCGACCCGCCACGCAAACCGCGGGTCGTCGGCGCGGCGCGGCACCAGCTCGAGCGCGCCCTCGTCGACGAGGATGTCCCAGGTCGTCTGCGTCGGATCGTTGACCAGCTCGGGCGCGGCCGCCGCGACGTCGCGCGCGACCTGCCACACCACCGCGCGCCGGTGACCGCTCGGGAACCCGAGCCGCCAGCGGATCGGGCCGGCCGTCATCGCGCGCAGCAGGCCGCGCACGCCGACGATCGTGTCGACGATCGCTCGCGGCGTCGAGCCGGTCATCGGCACCCGGATCCCGGCGCTGCTCCACAGCCGCCAGCGGTAGAGGTCCTGCCACCTCGCGACGCGCGTCTCGACCCACGCGTCGGCCTCGGGCCGCACACCGATCTCCTCGGCGAGCAGCGCGCCGAGGCCGGGCTTGCAGTGCAGCCGCACGGCGAACGGGATCGCGACGTCGGCCACGATCGCGGAGGCCTCGCCGCGCCCGGCATCGCGCTCGAGCATCAGCAGCGCGCGGTCGCGGCGGCGCGCCAGCTCGGCATCCTCGGCCGGTGCGAGCGCGGCGAGCCGCGCCTGGATCTCGGGGCCGCCGAGCTTGCCGAGCGCCTCGACGAGCGTGCGCATCTCGTCGGGAGGGATGGTCGCCGGCTCGCGCGAGGCCGCGCCCGCTTGCCGCGTGCCCGCCGCGCCGCTCGAGCTCGTGCTGGCACCGGCGACGGCCGCCGCATCCCAGCGCGCGAGCAGGGCGGCGCGCGCGTCATCGCCGCCGAGCTTGCCGAGCGCCGCGATCGCCGCTCGCCGCACGCGCACCGCGGGATCCTGTACGCGCGCGAGCAGCGCGGCCCGCGCGTTCGCATCGCCGGCGCGTGCGAGCAGGCCGAGCGCGCCGACCAGCTTCGCGAGCGCACCCTCGCCGAGCTCGGCGGTGTCGTCCTCGCGAGCCTCGTCGGGGTGCTCGGCGAGCGTGTCGCCGCGCCCCACGCCGGCGGCGATGCGCGCCTCG
>Ga0316628_100004158_pt1 | contig 11298 bp, 8 predicted proteins | sample OWC_Aug_M2_C1_D5_FD_207648 | JGI IMG/M metagenome (GOLD analysis project Ga0316628, IMG submission 207648) | Wetland soil microbial communities from Old Woman Creek delta, Ohio, United States - OWC_Aug_M2_C1_D5_C | ecosystem: Environmental > Terrestrial > Soil > Wetlands | place: USA: Ohio... | reverse complement strand
CCTGGCTGCGGCCGCCGTGGTGGCAGTGGAAGACGAGCATCGCGTCGCGCGGCAGCGACTCGATGTGCTTCACGGCCTCCTCGTCCAGGTGGCGGGCCCCGGGGATGCGGGCCTGCTCTCGCTCGGCAGGGGTGCGCACGTCGAAGAGCTCGAAGCGCTCGCCGCCGTCGAGCCGGCGCTTGAGCTCCTGCACCGTCATCGTCCGCACGCCGCTCGGGGCGTTGGGATTCTCGATCTGGAACCCCGGCCCGTCGGCGGTCTGCACCACGTCGATGGTGAGGCCCTCGGCCCGGCGCGCGCTCGCGGGGTCGAGGAGCAGCACCACGCCCTCGGTCCGGGTCTCGAGCTCGCCCGGACGGCGCGGGCCGAGGTAGAGCGCGTGCTGGAAGCGCGCATCGATCGAGAGGTGGAGCTCGCGGCCGTCCGCGCCGCCGGCGGCCTCCCGCAGCGCCCGCACGGCGTCCGGCGTCAGGTGCAGGGTCGGCACCAGCCGCTCCGGCGGCTCGAGGCCGAGGCGGCGGTGCAGCTCTCCCGTCTCGTAGAGCTCGCTCACGATGTCGCAGCCCCCGATGAACTCGCCCTCGACGTAGAGCTGCGGGATGGTCGGCCACGAGGAGTAGACCTTCACGGCGTCGCGCAGCGCCGGGTCGCCGAGCACGTCCACCGTGGCGTACTCGGGGAGAAGCCCGTCCAGGATCTCGATCACGGTGGAGGAGAAGCCGCACTGCGGCGCCTGGCGGGTGCCCTTCATGAACAGCAGCACCCGGTTCGATTCGATCAGGCCGCGGATCCGCTCGCGCGTCTCTTCGCTCAGGCTCATCGGGGGGCTCCTCCTTCGCGATCGCGGGCGGCGCAGGCCCGCGACGTCGGCCGAGGATAACCGGCGCTCCCGCCCGTCGCCGCCCGCGGCGCAGGCGGGACGAGCGGTTACCCTGGCCGCGCGGCGGGTCCGAGCGGCCCCCGCGGAGGACCGAGATGGAAGAGCAGCCGCCCGCAGACCCGAAGCCGCCCCTCCCGCTCCACGCGCGCAAGGAGCACGTCTTCCTCCAGGGCCCGAAGACCCGTCGCTTCGAGTTCGCACGCGCGCTGCGCATCTTCGCGGAGCTGATCCAGGGCTTCCGGGCGCTCCACTTCGTCGGACCCTGCGTCACGGTCTTCGGCTCCGCGCGCTTCGGCGAGGGCCACCCCTACTACGAGATGGGCCGCGCCGCGGGCGCGCGTCTGGCCGACGCGGGCTTCACCGTGATGACGGGCGGGGGGCCGGGGATCATGGAGGCGGCGAACCGCGGGGCGCGCGAGGCCGGCGGGCGCTCGATCGGCTGCAACATCGAGCTCCCCCGCGAGCAGAAGCCGAATCCCTATCTCGATCGCTTCGTCACCTTCCGGTACTTCTTCGTGCGCAAGGTGATGCTGGTGAAGTACTCCTACGCCTTCGTGGCGCTGCCGGGCGGCTTCGGCACCTTGGACGAGATCTTCGAGACCGCGACCCTGATCCAGACCGGCAAGATCCCGCACTTCCCGTTGGTGCTGATGGGCGTCGACTTCTGGAAGCCGCTGCTCGAGCAGCTGCGGCGCAAGATGGTGCCCCTCGGGACGATCGACGCGGCGGACGTGGACCTGATCAGCCTCACGGACTCGCCGGAGGAGGCGGCGCGCATCGCCCGCGACGCGGCGCTGCGGCGATTCGGCCTGACCTACGTGACGCCGGTCCCGCCGAGCCGCTGGCTGGGCGAGACGGCGTAGCGGCGCGCCCCGCCCCGGAGACGCTCCGCTCGCCTACGGCTCGCCGCGCCCCGCGCGGGCGCCACCGCCACCCCGCGGCTCGGCCTACGGGTTGGCGGTGGTCGCGGCGGTGGCGGTGGCGGGGCGGCCGCCGCCCGTGAGCGACACGTAGTCGGCGAGGACCGAGAGCGCCTCGCCGAGCTGCGGCGAGTCCTTCTTCTTCTCGGGATCGAACTCGTCCCCCTCGCGCTTCTTCTCGTCCTCGCGCTGCTTCAGCATCTCCGAGAGGTCGATCACGCCGCGGTTGCGCTCGGCCTCCGCTCGCTCCTTGTCGATCTCCTGGAAGGCCGCGCTCGACTGGACGCGCAGCCTCGAGCGCTCGGCGAGCTTGCTCACCAGGTCCGGGGTGACCGGCCGCCACTGCTCCGGGCCGTCGCTGGCGTTCGCGTCGCGGCTCACGAAGGGCTGGATGCGCTGGGCCGGCAGCGGGTAGGGCTGGCTCTTCTCCCCGACGTCGTCGGTAGCGAAGATCGACGGCAGCACGATGTCGGCCGCCACCCCCCTGAGCTGGGTGGAGTCGCCGCCGGGCCGGAAGAAGAGGGAGGTGGTGACCTTCAGCGCGCCCAGGCCCTCGCGCAGGGGCATCACCGCCTGCACCGTGCCCTTCCCGAAGGTGTGGTCGTCGCCCACGATGATCGCCCGGCGGTAGTCCTTCATGGCGCCGGCGAGGATCTCCGAGGCGGAGGCCGTGACCCGCGAGGTCAGCACCACCAGCGGCCCGGCGTAGCGCACCTCGGCGTCCGGGTCCGCGAGCACCTGCGGCTCGGAGCTCGGGTTGCGCACCGCCACGATGCCGCCGGAGCGGATGAAGAGGCCGGAGATGCTGACGGCGTCGTCCAGCAGCCCGCCGCCGTTGCGGGAGAGGTCGAGCACGAGACCGTCCGCCTTCTGGCGGTTCACCTCCTTCAGCAGCCGCCGCACGTCCTCGTCGGACTGGCGCTTGCTCGAATCCCGGTCGCCGTAGAACGACGGCAGCTCCAGCACCGCCAGCTTGAGCTGCTTGCCGTCCACCGTGCGGTTCTCGAAGTGGAGCTTCGCCGCCTGCTGCTCCAGGTCGATCTTGGCGCGCACCAGGGTCACGGTGAAGCGCTCGGTGGTCTCGCCCTGGCGCAGGATGGTCAGCCGGACCGGCGTCCCCTTCTTCCCCCGGATCATGCGGACGATGTCCCGCAGCTGGAGATCGATCACGTTCACGGGGTCGCCGCTCTCCTGCGCCACCGCGATGATCTTGTCCTTCGGCTTGATCATCTTGCTGTGATCCGCCGAGCCGCCGGGGATCACCTCCTCCACCACGGCGTAGCCGTCGCGAGAGGAGAGGGCGAGCCCGACGCCCTCCAGGGTGAGGCCCATGCCGATCTGGAACTCCTCCACGTCGTCGGCCGAGAGGTAGTTCGAGTGCGGGTCGAGGGCGTTCGCGAAGGCGTCGAGGAAGCCGGCGTAGATCTCGTCCACCCGCTGCTCGGCCGCCTGCTTGGAGGCGAGCTCGTAGCGGTGGATCAGCAACGTCTTGGCCTCGGCCAGCGGCGTGCCCGAGCTCACGTAGTTCGACATCTGGAAGTGGATCAGCGCGGTGTAGAGCTTGTCGCGCTCCTGCTCCGTCTTGGGCCAGCCGCGCTTGTCGGGGTCGATCACCAGCTTGACGTCGGGGTCGATCTTGTAATCTTCCCGACCCACCACCTTGCGGGCGAAGGCCTCCATGTCGCGGTAGCGGCGGTTGGTGCGCTCGTGCAGCGCGAGCAGCTCGCTGCAGTTGCCCCGGCGCACCTGGTCGAAGACGTCGCCGAGCGATGACTCGATGGACTGGGCCTCGGAGGCCAGGTAGAGCGCGCGCGACGGATCGAGCCGCTTCAGATAGGTGTCGATCGCGCGCCGCTTCACCTCGTCGTCGAGCTGGTGGAAGAGCACGTGGTTCTGGAAGTAGGCGTTGATGAGCGAGGGCAGCGCCTCGCAGGTGAGCGGCGTGCTGGCCGCCCGGGCCCCACCGGCCCCGAGCGGGAGCAGGAGGAGCGCGAGAGCGGAGCCTCGGAGGAAGCGGTTCATGGGGCCGGAAGATAGCCGCGGCCCGGGCGCCGGGCGAAGCAGCGGGGGGCCGGCGCCGCCGGGGGCCGATCTCGAGGGCGCCCTCCGGCGGCTCGGCCACGCCGCGTACCGGCCCGGCCAGCGGGAGGCGGTGGAGACCCTGCTCGGCCAGGGCCGGCTCCTCCTGGTGGCTCCCACCGGCGGGGGCAAGTCGCTGGTCTACCAGCTCCCGGCGCTCCTGCTCCCGGGCACCTCCCTCGTGGTCTCGCCCCTGATCGCGCTGATGCACGACCAGGTGGGGGCCCTCGTGGCCCGGGGGATCCCCGCCACCTACCTCGCGGCGAGCCTCGAGCCGGCGGAGACCCGGCGCCGGCTGGCCGGGATCGCCGCCGGCGCCTTCAAGCTGGTCTATGCCGCCCCGGAGCGGCTCGCCCTGCCGGGCTTCCGCAGCCTGCTCGGGAGCCTCGCTCCCCCGCTCGTGGCCGTGGACGAGGCGCATTGCATCAGCGAGTGGGGCCACGACTTCCGCCCGGAGTACCTGGAGCTCGGGGCGCTCCTGGCCGGCCTGCGGCCCCGCTACGTCCTGGCGTGTACCGCCACGGCCACGCCGATCGTGCGCGACGAGATCCTGGCGCGCCTCGGCCTCCCGCCGGACACGCCCCAGCTCGTGCGCGGCTTCGCCCGGCCGAACCTCGCGCTCCGCGCGGCCGAGGTGGAGGGACGGCGCGAGCGCGAGGCACGGCTCGACGCCCTGCTGGCGGAGGCCCTCGGGCGGCCCGGCCGCGCCGAGGGCGCGGCCATCGTCTACGCACCGACCCGCCGCTCCGCCGAGGACGAGGGGGCCCGCCTGGCGGCGCGTGGCTGGCGCGCGCGGGTCTACCACGCGGGCCTCGAGCCCTCCGAGCGCGACGCTACCCAGCGGTCCTTCACGGCGGGCGAGGCGGAGGTCGTGGTCGCCACCAACGCCTTCGGCATGGGCATCGACCGCGCGGACGTGCGCGCGGTGGTCCACCTGGCGCCGCCGGCCTCGCTGGAGGCCTACTACCAGGAGGTCGGGCGGGCCGGGCGCGACGGCCGCGACGCGCTGTGCCTCCTCCTGGTCTCGCCGGGAGACCTGGCGCTGCGCCGCCAGCTCCTCGAGCGGGGGAGCGAGGGCGAGCCCACGGTCCCCGCCGTGCTCGAGCACAAGTGGGGGCTCTTCCTCGAGCTGATGCGATTCGCCGAGGGCGGGAGCTGCCGGCACGACGCGATCCTGCGCTACTTCGGCGACGAGGCGGAGACCCTCGCAGGCTGCGGGCGCTGCGACGTCTGTCGCTCGCTCGGCGAGGCGGGGGAGGGCGCGGACGACGACGCCCGGAGCCTGCTGGTGCGAAAGGCGCTCTCGGCGGTGGCCCGCGTCCACGGCCGCTTCGGCCTCGGCCTCGCGGTGAAGCTCCTGCGCGGCGACGCCGAGCCGCGCCTCGATCGCTCGGGTCTGGCGCGCACGCCGACCTTCGGCGCGCTCCGGGGAGAGGACGAGGCGTGGGTCGCGCGGCTCCTGCGCCGCTGCGTGACCGCGGGATGGGCGGGCTTCAGCGGGGGCGAGCGACCGGTCCTCGTGCTGACCGAGGATGGCCGCGCGGTGATGCGCGGCGAGCGCCCGGCGCGGCTCCTGCTGCCCGGGCGGCGCGGCGGCGAGCGCCTGCCGCGCGCGGTGGGGCCGCCCGGCACGAGGCCCGCCCGCGCCGCGGGCCTCGACGTCGGCGCGCAGGCCCTGTTCGAGGCGCTGCGCGCGCATCGCCTGGCGGTGGCGCGGCGGGAGGGCGTGGCGCCCTACGTGGTGGCGAGCGACCGCACCTTGCGCGAGATCGCGCTCCTGCGCCCGCGCTCGCTCGAGGAGCTCCGGCTCGCGCACGGCATCGGCGAGCGCAAGGCCGCGCGCTACGGGCCGGCGCTGCTGGCCGTGGTCCAGGGGCGGACGAGCTGAGCCCGCCCGCTGGAAGCGCGCCCGCGGGAGGCCCTATCCTGCGCGCCCATGACCGCGGCGGAACCGGAGGCCCACGTCGCGCTCGAAGACGTTCGCGTCGCCTTCGGGCCGCGCGTCGTCTTCGACCGGCTCGACTGCCGCTTCCCGCGCGGCCGGATCAGCGTCCTCATGGGGGGCAGCGGCTCGGGCAAGAGCACCATCCTGCGGCTGATCGGCGGTCTGGTGCGGCCCGCCCGCGGGCGCGTCTGGGTCGCGGGCGAGGATGTGACGCAGCTCACGGAGCGCGGGCTCAATCGCGTGCGACGCCGGCTCGGCATGCTGTTCCAGGGCAGTGCGCTCTTCGACTCGCTGACGGTCGCGGAGAACGTGGCGCTCCCGCTGCGCGAGCGCCGCGAGCTCTCGCGCGCGGAGATCGCGGCCGAGGTGAAGCGGCGGCTCGGGGACGTCGGGCTCGAGGACGCGGGCGAGCTCATGCCGGGCCAGCTCTCGGGGGGCATGCAGCGCCGTGCCGGCCTGGCGCGCGCCATCGTCTCGAGCCCCGAGATCCTGCTCTGCGACGAGCCCTTCTCCGGCCTCGACCCGCTGAACGTGCGGCGCATCGAGGCGTTGCTGGTGGACCTGAACCGACGCTACGGACACACGCTGATCGTGACCTCCCACCACATTCCGTCCACCCGGCGCATGGCCCAGCAGGTGGTCTTCGTGCGCGACGGCGTCGCCGTGGTCGGCACCCCGGCCGAGCTCGAGAAGGGCGCCGATCGCGGAATCGCCGAGTTCTTCCGCGCGGAGGAGGACGAAGAGGTCCCGGCGGCGTCGGTGCGCGGGGGGGGCGCATGAGGGTCCGCGCCGTCGAGGCCGTCGGGGCCCGCTCGCTCGCCTTCGTGAACGAGCTCGGGCGCATGACCTCCTTCGCCGGGCACATCCTGCGCACGCTCGTCACGCGGCGACCGCGGCCGGCGCGCGTGGTGCAGGAGATCTACGACGTCGGCGTGCTCTCGCTCCTGATCGTCTGCGGCTCGGGCCTCGCGGTGGGCGCCGTGCTCGGCCTCCAGGGCTACAACACCTTGGTGCGCTTCGGTGCGGCCGAGAGCCTGGGAGCGGTGGTCGGGCTCTCGCTGGTGCGCGAGCTCGGGCCCGTCCTCACGGGCCTCCTCGTCACCGGCCGCGCGGGCTCGGCGATGGCGGCCGAGATCGGAACCATGGTGGCCACCGAGCAGCTCGACGGGCTCCGCATGATGGCCGTCGACCCCGTGGACCTGGTCGTCACACCGAAGGCGATCGCCATGATCTTCGTGATGCCGCTCCTCTCCTGCCTCTTCATCCTGGCGGCGATCTTCGGTGGCTACCTGGTCGGGGTCGTGCTGCTCGGGGTGGACGGCGGCAACTACCTCACCAGCCTCGAGACCGCCGTCGACTTCGACAACGACGTCGCCGGCAGCCTGCTGAAGGCCCTGGTCTTCGGCGTGCTGGTGGGCCTGATCGCCACCTTCCGCGGCTACACCAGCGCGCCCACCTCGGCCGGCGTGAGCCGCGCCACCACCTCCACCGTGGTGGTGGCGTCGGTCTCGATCCTGGTCTTCGACTACTTCATCACCGCGCTCTGGGGAATGTGAGAGAGTGCGCCTGCGAGGAGCCCGCCCGTGACGCCTTCGCCCACCCGCGACTTCGTGGTCGGTCTGTTCGTGCTGGTCGGCCTGGGGGCCGTGGCCTACCTCTCGTTCCAGGTCGGCGGCCTCTCCTACAAGGGCCCCGTGGGCTTCCACCTGGTGGCCACCTTCGGCGAGATCGGCGGGCTCAAGGTGCGTGCGCCGGTGGTGATCAGCGGGGTGCGGGTGGGCCAGGTCGACCGCATCGAGCTCGACCCGAGCCTGCGCGCCCGGGTGCTCCTCGACGTGGATCCGAAGCTCAAGCTCGCGGTCGACTCGACGGCGGCCATCCGCACCGCGGGCCTCCTCGGAGATCAGTTCGTGGCGATCGTCCCCGGCGCGGAAGAGGAGTACTTGAAGTCCGGGGACCAGATCGCCTACACCGAGTCCGCGCTCGGGCTCGAGAGTCTGGTCAGCAAGCTGGTCACCGGTCTCGGGTCCGGAGGGGAGGGGAAGAAGTGAGGCGTGGACCCGCGCGGCTCGTCCTTCTGCTCGCGACCTCGCTGGCAACCGGTGGCGCCCTCGGCTGCGCCTCCTCGTCGGGGCCCGAGATCCGCACCCGCCAGGGGACCCTGGTGCACGACCCCCTGGAGCCGGTGAATCGCAAGATCTTCTGGTTCAACGACCAGCTCGACCGCTTCGTGCTGGAGCCGGTGGCGACGGGCTGGGACTGGGCGCTCCCCGATCCCGCCCAGCGCGGGATCAAGCGCTTCTTCACCAATCTGCTCTTTCCGCAGTTCCTGCTGAACGACCTGTTGCAGGGAAAGTTCGAGGGGGCGGGCCTCGCGACCGGCCGCTTCGTCGTGAACTCCACCGCCGGGATCCTCGGGTTCATGGATCCTGCCAACGACTGGCTGGACTGGAAGCCCCAGGACGAGGACTTCGGCCAGAGTCTCGGCTGGTGGGGAAGCGGCGCCGGCCCCTACTTCGTGCTGCCGCTCCTCGGCCCCTCGAACCCGCGCGACCTGGTGGGGCTGGCCGTGGACAGCGCCTCGAGCCCGATCCCGTGGTTCGCTCCCTGGTTCTACCTGACGGTCCCGATGGGCGGCATCAACCTGATCAACACGCGCTCCCTGCACCTGGAGGACGTGAAGGAGGCCAAGGCCTCCGCCCTCGACTACTACAGCTTCGTGCGCAACGCCTATCTCGACTATCGCGAGAACCAGATCCACGACGGGAAGGAGCCGGAGGCGGCACCGGCCCAACAGGATCTCTACTATCCGGACTCCGATGCCCCGTAGACGCACGCTCCTCCGGCTGCTGCCTGCGCTGCTCCTGGCCCTGCTGGCCGGGGGCCTCCCGCGTCCCGCCGCCGCCGCGAGCGCGCGCGACGTGATCGAGCGCACGAGCGCGCGCGTGCTGGAGATCCTGCGCACGCCGGACCTCCCGATCGACGAGAAGCGGCGGCGCATCGAGCAGATCGCCTACGACACCTTCGACTTCGACACCATGAGCAAGCTCGTGCTGGCCCGGGGCTGGCGCGATCTCTCGGCGGACCAGCAGCAGGAGTTCGTGGCGCAGTTCCGCACCCAGCTCGCGCTCACCTACGGGCGGCGCATCGATCACTACGGCCAGGAGCAGCTCAAGATCACGGGCGAGCGCACGGAGCCCCGGGGCGACGTGACCGTGCTGAGCCGGATCATGGGCGGTCCCTACGACAACACGGCCATCGATTACCGCCTCCGGCAGGGGGACGGAACCTGGAAGATCATCGACGTGATCGTCGAGGGCGTGAGCCTGGTGGGGAGCTACCGCTCGCAGTTCCAGGAGATCCTGGACCGCGGTGGCCCGCAGAGGGTGCTGGCCCTGCTCCGCGAGAAGAACGCGGCGGGCGCCTCCGTCGAGGTGGCGGCGCCCCCCGCCAAGCAGAACTAGCCGGCCCCCTTCGGCCGCCGCCGGAGCGACCGGATCCGACGCGCCGGCGGAGTAGGCTCCGTGCGATGCCGCCGCGCGCCGCCCGCCCCTCCAGCGTCCCCGCCCCGGCCCTCGTGGTGGCGCCCGGCGCCCGCGCCGCCGAGGCCTGGCTGCTCGGGGCGCTCGAGGCCGAGCGCGCCGCGGTCCGCGGCGATCCGCGCCTTCTCGCGCTCCCCGTCCGCATCGTGGTGCCCTCGCAGAGCCTGCGGGACCACCTGTGCGCGAGCCTGGTCCGAAGCCTCGGCGCGACGGCGGGCGTCGAGGTCGCCACCCTGCACGCGCTCGCGCTCGAGATCCTGTCGAACCTGGAGCTTCCGCGGCCGGCGGGCGAGCGACTCTTCCCGGTGGCGGTGCGCCAGGCGGCCCGGGAGGAGCCGGAGCTGCGGGCCGAGCTCGAGGGGCTGGAGGACGGCTACGGCGCCGTCGTAGCGGCGGTCTCGGACCTCTTCGACGCCGGCTTCGAGCCCGTCCACGCCGACGCCCTGGACGAGAGGCTCGCGGGTCTGGACGGCGCCGCCGTGACGCGCACGCGGGCGCTGCTGCGAGTGGCGACGCGCGTGGCGGAGCGTCTCGCCGCCCACGGCGCCGGCCACCGCTCGGAGCTGCTGCGCCGGGCGCGAGCGGGCCTGGAGGCGGATCCCGAGCGGGCGCTCGCCGCGCGCGCGGTCTTCGTTCATGGCTTCGCCGAGGCGACCGGCGTCGCGAGCGATCTGCTGGAGGCGCTGGTGCGCCTGCGCGCGGCGCGCGTCGTGATCGATCATCCGCCGGACCCCACGCACGGCGAGGGCACGACGAGCGATCCGCTCTTCACGCGACGCCTGCGCGAGCGGCTGGCGCCGCTGGCGCCGCTGCACGTGCCGCCCCTCCCGGCGGCCACCCCGGACCGGATCGAGCTGCTGCGCGCGGCCGGCGCCGAGGGCGAGGCCCGCGCGGCGGCGCGGCGCATCCGTCGACTGCTCGACGACGGCGCGACGCCGGAGCGGATCGGCGTGGTGGCACGCGACCTTGCGCCCTACGCGGCGCCGCTGCGCCGTCACCTCTCCCGGCTCGCCGTTCCCTTCTCCGGCGCCGGCGGCACCCCCGCGCCGGGCGGCGCCGAGGCGCGGCAGGTGGCGGCGCTGCTGGCTCTCCTCGGCCAGGGCCCCGGCGTGACGGCCGAGCGCTGGACGGTCGCGCTGGCGGAGCCGCCGGCCGGCGCCGCCACCCTGCGCCTCGCGCTGCACGCCCTCGGCGCGGCCCGCCTCGCCGACGTCGCCCGGCTCGAGCCCGACGCCGACGTCCCTCTTCCCGTGCGTCATGGGCTCGGGGTGGCGGAGGAGGAGGGAGCCGAGCCGCGCGCGCCGCGGCGGAAGCTCCGGCGCGAGGCGTTCGCGTGGCTGGTACGGCGCGCCCGGCAGGCCGTGGAGCAGCTCGGGGCGTGGCCCGCCGAGGCGCCGCTCCGCGAGCACGCGGAGCGGCTCCAGGCCTTCGCCGCGGAGGCCCTCGGCTGGCGCGACGCCAGCCCCGGCGCGGCGGCGCTGGAGCGCGGGCTCGAGGTCCTGGTCGGGCCCTCTGCCCCGAGCGGGATGCGCCTGCTGCGGGAGGACTTCCTGCTCCTCCTGCGGCGCGAGCTCGAGGCGGCGGCGCAGCTCCCGCTCGGCGGTGCCGGCGCCGGCGTGGCCCTCCTCGGTGTGATGGAGGCGCGCGGGCGGAGCTTCGAGCAGCTCTTCGTGCTGGGCCTCGGTCGCGACGTCTTTCCCCGGGCGGCGAGCGAGGATCCGCTCCTCCCGGACGGGCTGCGCCGCGAGCTCGCGGCCGAGCTGCTGCCGGACCTTCCGATCAAGGGCCTGGCCCACCAGGAGGAACGCTATCTCTTCGAGCAGCTCCTCTCCGCGGCTCCTCGCGTCACCCTCTCGTGTCAGGCGGCGAGCGACGAGGGTCGCCGTCGCGCGCCCTCTCCCTTCTTCGAGGCGCTGCGCCGCGGGCGCGGCC
>Ga0316628_100004157_pt1 | contig 11299 bp, 8 predicted proteins | sample OWC_Aug_M2_C1_D5_FD_207648 | JGI IMG/M metagenome (GOLD analysis project Ga0316628, IMG submission 207648) | Wetland soil microbial communities from Old Woman Creek delta, Ohio, United States - OWC_Aug_M2_C1_D5_C | ecosystem: Environmental > Terrestrial > Soil > Wetlands | place: USA: Ohio... | reverse complement strand
CGTGGTCCACGTCGGCGAGCCGGCCGCGCGCCAGGCCTTCACCGTCGTCGGGTCGGCGACGTTCACGCCCACGATCCAGCCGTAGTACGGCAGGCAATCGCCGTAGTGCCCGCCGTAGGGCACGTACAGCACGCCGCCGACGAGCTGCAGGGCGCCGCGCTGGTTCTCGTGGGGCGAGTCGAAGCCCGTCACCGCGGACGTCACGTTGACGGGCCAGCCGCTCTTCTCGCTGCCGTCGTCGAGCGAGACGGCGTGGATCATGTGCCGGTCGGTGTTGCCGCCGGTGTCGGTCATCGCGTCGAAGTAGACCGTGCGCGAGGCGGCGTCGATGATCGGCGTGCCCGTGATGCCGAGCGTCGCGCCGTTCTTCGCGATGTTGCCGCAAGGCAAGCCGCCGCTCGCCGCCGTGCCGTACGCCTTGTCCCAGAGCACGGTGCCGGTCGCGCCGATGGCCATGACGTGGTTGCTCTCCGTCGCGACCACGAAGGCTTCCTGCCCGCCGGGCCCTTGCTCGACGTACAGCGGCTGCGCATACACCTGGCCGGTCAGCGTCGCGGAGAACGCCGCGTCGCGATGGAGCGCCCCCGCCGCCGCGGTCGTCATGGCGCCGTCGGTGTAGACGCCGTCGCGCGTCGGGTTCTTGTGGAACTGCAGCACGGAGGCTCCGGAGCCCGGCTGACCTGCGTCCCCGGCGTCGCCGCCGCCGCCACCACCGTCAGGGACCGAGCTGTCTCCTGCGGAGCCGTCAGGCGGGCTGGTGGAGTCGTTCCCGCACGCCCCGCACGCGAGGGGCACGAGGGCGGCGACGGCGAGGCGGAGCAAGGGCGAACAAAGCATCGAAGGACCTCCTCTCGGGGCATGGTGCACCGTCGGGGGACGATTGCCAACGTGCGCGGGGCCCGGTGCCCCTTGGGCACGCCCCTCGATGGCAGCGCTCAGCGCGGACGACCGGCGTCGGCGGCGAGCGGCGCGCGGTGCTCGTCGGCCATCTGGCTCCACGCGTTGCCCGCGGGCGCGTCCACGCGCTTGGGCGCAATCTTCGACGCGGCGGCGTCGACGACCGCGAGGCGTGCCTCCAGGGCTTGCTTGTACTTTCCACTCATCTGCGCCGAGCCGTCGTGCAGCGAGGCGAGGGTGTGCTCGAGCAGCGCGAGCGCCCCCGCGGCGCCGCGGAAGATGCCGGAGCCGTACCCGCCACCGGGTCCCTCCTTGCGCGCGAGGTCCCTCTGCACGCACGCCGAGTGATCAGGCGAGTCTTCCGGAGCCATCTTGTCCGGGTCGGTGCCGCCGCCGAGCGCCTCGTACGTCTGGCACGCGCCGGGAATGGCCGCCGCGACGTCGCGCATGAACGCGCGCGCGTCGCTGTCGGTGTCGAGCGCATGGGCGTGGAGGGGCGCGACGCGGCTCATCTCGAGGGCGGTCGCGAGGCGGAGCGCGTCGGCGCCCGGGCCCTTGGCCTTGCGCATCGCGCCGATCCAGACGTCGGGCGCTCCCACCGCGCTGCCGCGGTGATCCCGCGCGACGAGGACGGCGACCGCGGCGGCGGAGACCTGATCGGGCTTCTTCTCGTCGTAGGGCGCGCCGATCGCGGCGGCGATGTCGCTGCCGCACGTGGTGCTAGCGGACGTGCAGATCGGCAGCGCGCCGTCGTAGCGAGGCGAGTCGTTCGCGAGCTGGTCGCGGATCTCCTCGACGCGGTCCATGGGCGACTTCTTGCAGGATGCACACATCGCGGCGAGCAGGAGGAAGAAGAGCGGGCGCATGGAGTCGGAGACGGAGAGAGACGGAGACGGAGTCGGAGTCAGAGGAAGGGGTTGGTGGCGCGTTCTCGGCCGATGGTAGTGTCGGGGCCGTGACCGGTGATGACGAGGGCGTCGTCGGGGAGGGGGAGCAGGCGCTGCTTGATGGACCGCAGGATGGCGGAGTGATCGCCGCCCCACAGATCGGTGCGCCCGATGCTGCCCTGGAAGAGCGTGTCGCCCGCGAAGACCCAGGTCCCTTCGGGCGTCTTGGCGACGAAGCACACGCTCCCGGGCGTGTGCCCCGGCGTGTGCACGACCTGGAGCTCGACGTCGCCGGCGCGCACGGCGGCGTCGTCGATCAAGGTGCCCTCGACGTCGGCGCGCGCGGGAGCGTCGCAGCCGATGAGCGCCGCCTGGACCGGGAGCATGTCGTAGAGAAAGCGATCCGCCTCGTGGATGCGCGCGGCGGCGCCCGAGGCGCGCTGCAGCTCGGCGGTGCAGCCGACGTGATCGATGTGCGTGTGCGTGTGGAGGATGCTCTCGACCTTCACGCCCAGCGCCTCCAGGCGCTCGCGGATGGCGTCGTAGTCCCCGCCGGGGTCGATGACGATGGCGCGCTTCTTCTCCAGGTCCGCGAGGATGGAGCAGTTGCAGCCGAGCGGGCCGACGGGGAACGTTTCGACGTGCACGAGCCGACCGTAGCTCGCGCCACGCCGAGGCGCCAGACCGTGGACCTCAGGGGATCGTCAGGGCGATGGCCGTCAGGTTGTTCGCGTCGACGTGGACCGCGGTGCACGAGGGCACCTCGCCGCTCGTGACGCGGTAGTCGCCCGCCGGCAGCGAGAGCACGAAGACGCCGTCGTTGTTCGTGGTCGTCTGCGCCACCGCGTTGACCGAAGCTGCGTCGCAGGTCGTGTTCGTGCTGGGGACGGCGAAGACGAGCGTCCCCACGACGAGCTGGTCGCCGCCGTGGGCGTTGGTCCGGACGAAGCCGTAGACACCCGAGGACACCGTCGCCGACGTGCTGCTGACGAACGAGGCCGGGGCCTGGCATTGCCCGGGGGCGTTCGCGTTCTCGGACCAGCCCGAGGGGCAGACGTCGGAGCCCGGACCGCAGGCGAAGAGGCCCAACGCGCAGAGGAGGGCGAGACGGAGGTGCATACGCGCAATCTAGCATCCCGCGTGCCAGCGCGCTCACCCGGGATTCTTGCGGCAAGGCGCGTGTGCTGTGAACGCCGATTGACGGGCTTCTCGCCGTTCAGGGACAACGCGCGGTCGAGTAGCTCACGCCTTGCTCGGTGCGCAGCGCGTAGACGATGGTGCCGTCGTCGTCGACGGCGAAGTCGCGGAACGCCTCCTCGGGAGCGTCGCTCACGGGCAACTGCACGCGCCCGAGTACGTGGCCGTCGCCGGGGTCCATGCACACCACGCTCGCCGCCTCTGGCTCGCCGGCGTCGACGCCGAGGTAGATCGTCCCCTGGGCGTCGGTGTCGAGCAGCACGATCATCGACGCAGGGCGGGCGAACTGAACGAGGCGCGCGAAGCGCAGCTCGTTGCGCGCCCGCTCGATGGCGTTGACGGTGACCTTGCCCTCGGCCGGGGCCGCGAGCGTGGCGGACAGAAGCAACGTGCCGTCCTTGCTGGGACGACCGCCGAGCTGGGTGGGAGGCGAGGAGGGCGGCTGGCCGTTCGTCGTCCCGACGTTGACCAGCCCGCCGTGGTCCTGCTCCACGTAGACGTCGTTGCCGTCCACGAACACTCCGGTGAGCGTCCCCGTGTCGCCGACGCCCGAGAGGGGGAGCTCGCCGACGCGGCGGCCGCTCGAGTCCATCAGCGAGACCGACTTGCCCGACAGCCGATCGAGCAGCGCGCTCGTTCCGTCCTTGGCCACCGCGACGTCCTGCACGGTCTCGGGGATGGTCGCGCTGCCGATCACCTTGCCGTGCGCGTCGTAGCGTACGAGCCGGCCGTTGATCTGATCGACCACGTAGAGGCCATGCCCGGAGACCGCGAAGCTCATCGGCCCTTCCGAGTTGCCCTCGGTGGGGCGCTCGTGACCGAGCTCGCCGCGCCGCGAGCCCCAGCGCGCCGCCACCCACGCGGCGCTGGCGTCGGCCTCCACGATGCGCTGCATCGCCGGGGCCTCGCTCGCCGCGAGGGTCGGGGCCGGCTCGACCTCGAGCGGGTCCGACGGCTCGGCGGAGTGCACCACCGACCTGGATCGCGAGCGATCGTCTCGTGTGCCCACCCACCAGGCGATCGCGATGACCACGGCAATCCCCGCACTCGCGGCGATCGTGCGCTTGTTCATCGCGTGTCCTCGCGCGAGCGATTTCGCGAGGACCTCGTGACCGTTCGCGAGCTGCTTGTGGGCACGTGTGGTTTCATGTCCTGAAGAATTTTACCCGCACTACGAGAAATACACCCGGGCTGCTCGAAAGCGTGCGGCCCGACTTCGGCTCGACCCTTGCTCATGCACGTAGCATGCGCCTGCTCGTCGTCGCTCTGGCTTTCGCGATGGTGGCTCTCGGATGCTCCGCTTCGGACCCGACGTGGTCCGGCGCCGCGAACGGATCGAACGTCGGCGACACCGGCGACACCGGCGACGGTCCGCTCGTCGCGGCCAACGACTCGATCGTCGACACCAACGCCCAGGCGCTCAGCGTCTCGACGCCGATGGTGACCACCGCGAACCTGAACCTCCGCAAGGGCCCGGGCACGAGCTACGCCATCATCCTCGTCATCCCCTCGGGGTCGACGGTGACGCTGCTCAGCGGCACGCCGCAGAACGGCTTTTACAACATCACGTACAACGGCAACTCCGGCTGGAGCTCGGGCGCGTACCTCAAGGCGTCGACGACGAGCAACCCGCCCACCGCGGGCGATCCCAACGGGCCGCCCACCCCGGCGAACTCCATCGCGCGCGCGCACGCGTCGGTGGGCTTCTCGTACTACTGGGGCGGGGGCGCGTGGCTCGCGAGTGGGCCGACCTCCAGCACCGCCGGGTCGTGCTCGGGCAGCTGCCCGTCTTGCACCCACTCGGGCCAGTACGGCGCGGACTGCTCCGGGATGGTCGGCAAGGCCTGGGAGTTCGGGACCGTCGCGCTCGACGTGAACTCGCACCCGTACAGCACCTCGTCGTTCGTCAACGACGTGGCCGGCAAGTGGTCGACGGTCTCGCGCGGCTCGCTCAAGGCCGGCGATGCGATGGTCTACAACTCGAACGGCTCCGGGCACATCGTGCTCTGGGAGTCCGGCGACGGCTGGGGGAGCTCGACGGTGTACGAGTGCCGCGGCTGCTCCTACGGCTGCGTGCATGATACACGCACCTTCTCCTCGGCCTACCACGGCATCCGACGCGCGGGGTATTAGATGCGTGTGCTGCATAGCACACGCACACAGCCTCGGACGAGCCTCGGCTAGTCGGCGTGCAGGTAGCACGCCGACATTCGCCTGCGCTGCGCTGGGCTTGGTCGGCGTGCAGGTAGCACGCCGACATTCGCCTGCGCTGCGCTGGGCTTGTCCAGTCAGGCGAGGACCTCGGCGATCGGCGTCCCGCCGTCGGTGACGGCGATCGGCCTGCCGATGGGCGAGAGGACCTCCTTGCTCGGATCGAGGCCAGCGAGCTTCGCGCAGGTGGCGAGCAGGTCGGGGACGCCGAACGACTTGCCGACCACCTTCTCGCCGCCCGCGTCGGTCGCGCCGACGACGCCCGGCTTGATGCCCGCGCCGGCGAGCGCGCAAGACCACGCCTGCGGCCAGTGGTCGCGGCCGTCGTTGGCGTTGATGCGAGGCGTCCGCCCGAAGTCCCCCAGCCAGACGACGAGCGTGCTGGCGAGCAGCCCGTGCTGATCGAGGTCCTTGATCAGCGCGGCCATCGCCGGGTCGACGATGCCGAGCTGGTTCTTGGTCCGCTCGAAGTTGTTCTGGTGCGTGTCCCAGCCGTCCTGCACCACCTCGACGAAGCGCACGCCCGACGCGACGAGCCGGCGGGCGACGAGGCAGCCACGCCCGAAGTCGGTGTCGCCGTAAGCGTCGCGGACCGCTTGCGGCTCGCTCGTCACGTCGAAGTCCGGCAGATTCTTGGACTGCATGAGGGCGGTGGCGCGCGCGTAGACGGCGCGGCGATCGTCCACCATCGGCGAGCCGCTCTGCTGCGCGAAGCGTTGCTCGGCCCGCGCGAGCAGCGCCTGCCGGCGCGAGAAGCGCGCGTCGTCCGTCTCGGGGTGGGTGTTGTCCGGCGCGGAGCCCGCCTTCTGCACGACGAATGGGCCGTTCTGTACGCCGAGGAAGCCGGCGCCGAAGCTCGGCCCGCCGAGGCTCACGAACGCGGGCAGGCCGTTGGGCGGCGCGCCGAGCTCCTTGCTGATCCACCCGCCGAGCGACGGGTGGGTCACGGTCGGCGTGGGCGCGTAGCCGGTGTGCATCAGGTACTGCGCGCGCTGGTGGTTGCCCTCCTTGCTCGTCATGCCCCGCAGGACGGCGAGCTTGCTGGCGACGGCGGCGAGGTGCGGCATGTGCTCCGCGATCGACAGGCCGGGAAGCGCCGTGCGGATCGCCTTCGTCGGCCCGCCGTTGGCGTGGCCCGGCTTCGGGTCCCACGTCTCGAGGTGGCTCGGGCCGCCGTTCATCCAGAGCAGGACGATCGACTTGGCCTTGGGCGCGGGCCGGGCGGGCGCGGCGAGCGACGTCGCGTCGGCCAGGGCGTAGCGCGAAAGCAGCGCGCCGAAGAACCCACCCGCGCCGAGCTTGAGGAAATTGCGTCGTTCCATGGGGCGGCTCTCGTCGTCAGTGGTTGAGGACGAACTCGGACGAGTTCAACAGGGTCCACATGATGTCTTCGAAGGCGGCGATCTTCGGATCGCGCGTCGGGGGGATGCGCTGCGTCGCGCGCGCGAGCGCATCGCCGCCGCCGCGCGCACCCTTCCGGCGGGGCGCCGCGGGAGCCGGCGTGCCGGCGTCCTTGGCGTCGTCCACCGGCGCGAGTGGCGGCGGGTCGGCGAGGTACTTGGTCCAGCCGTCGAGCTCCTCGGTGGTGGGCTCGCGAGAGAGCGTTCTCAGGTACAGCGCCTCGACCCTCTGAGCGTCGGTCATGCCGGGGTCGCGCGCGATCCGCGCGACCGCGGTGCCGGGCAGGGCGGTCGATCCACCCGCGATCAGCCGGCCGTTGAGCTGGATGAGCGCCTGCGTGATCGTCCCCTCGTAGTTGGGGCGGTCGAGCTCCTCGTCGACGTCGAAGACGAAGCCGTAGAGCGTGCGCAGGCGCTCGGTGATCGCCTCGACGTCGAATCGCCCGAGCCTTCGCAGCGCGTCGTCCACGCCTGTCGCGTCGATCTCGGCGTCGAGGAGCTCGTTCGGGCCGAGCGGCGTGGTCCGGAAGCGGCTCCACAGCACGGGCGGCCGGGCGGCTTCTTCGCCGGGCGTCGCCGTCGAGAGTGCGTACGCCTCGCTCAGCGCGATCTGCCGGACGAGGCGCGCGAGGTCGAAGCCGTGCGCCGCGAAGTCCCTGGCGAGCCGGTCGAACAGCTCCGGCGCGTCCGCGGGGTTCGAGGGACGGAGGTCGTCCACGGGATCGACGAAGCCTCGGCCGAGGAAGTGCGCCCACATGCGGTTGACGGCCTCCTCCGCGAACCACGGCGTCTTGACCATCCACGCCGCCACCGACCCGCGCAAGGTGCCCTGCATCGGCGTCCCGTCGAGGGCGGTCGGCGCGGCCCGGCCGATGTCGTCGAGGTCGGGGTTCTTCATGAAGCGGGGAAGGGGGCGGTCGATGTCGCGCACGAGCGCGCGGTGCGGGCCCTTCGTCATCGGCGCGTCCAGGGGCACTGTCTGCGCGCGCATGAAACATGCGGCGAATTTCCTGAAGTCCTGCTGCGTCCACTTCTCGGTCTTGTGGTCGTGGCACTGCGCGCATTGGATCTGCACGCCGAGGAACGTCTTCGACGCAGCGCCGGCCCAGTCCTGCGGCGCGTCGCGATACTTGAGCGCGTAGTTCACCGCGCCGTTGACGGGCTCGGAGCTCCGCGCGATGGCGTGCTCCTCGGCGGCGAGCGTCTGAGCGCGCTCGCCGCCGGGCCCGTTCTGCCCGGTCGCGGTGACGAGGTCGGTGACGACCTTGTCCCACGGCGTGTTCTTGGCGAACCGATCGCGGAGCCAGACGCGCAGCGCCAGCCGGTCGATGTCCGCGGCGCGCGCCTGCCCGAGCAGCTCGTCCTCCCAGTAGTCGGCCCAGTGCTCGGCGTACGCGGGCGAGGCGAGCAGCTCGTCGACGAGCTTCGCTCGCTTGTCCTTCGAGCCGTCGGCGACGAACGTGCTCACCTTCTCCGGAGGGGGAATGGTCCCGATGATGTCGACGTACGCGCGGCGGAGGAAGCGCGCATCGTCGATCGGCGCGGCCGGCGTGACGCCTCGCTTGCGCCACTCCGTCCGGAGCGCGGCGTCGACGTCGGCCGAAGTCATGCCCGGCGCGGTGGCCCGTGCGGCGGGAGGCTTCGGCGACGTGGCCACCTTCGGCGGAGCGGTGCCGCAACCGGCGAAGCCCAGCGCCGCGGCACTCCCGAGACAGACAGCGAGCGAGAAGAGACGAGCCTTCATGGGTGCGGTTCCCGGCCGCTCCACCGATGAGCAAAGCACGGCGCCCGCGGAAGTCATTCCCGATTACACTCGCTTACAAATGACGTGGCTCTCGCTCTTGCGATGGCTCGGGCCCTGGGCGGGCGAGCGCGTCCCCGCGGGCGTCGGGCGCGAGAGGAGGACGTTTCGCCGCGGCGCCGTGACGGTCGACGCCTACGTCTACCGCGCGGCTCGGGGTTCGCCCCGCGGCGTCTGGGTCATCGCGCCCGGCATGCACTTCCTCGGCCCCGACGATCCGCGGATGGACCGCTTCTGCCGGGTCCTCGGTCGGGCCGGCTTCGTCGTGGTGGCGCCGCTGCTGAGTGACTTCCTCGCGCTGCGCCTGGCGCAGGGGACGGCGGAGCAGCTCGCCGCCGCCGTCGAGCACGCCCACGATCTCGCGCGCGAGCAGGGCGTGCCCGGCCCTGCGCTGCTGTCGATCTCGTTCGGGTCCATGCCGGCGATCGAGGTCGCGTCGCGCGAGGACGCGAGCCGCCGCGTCTCTCGCCTGGTGCTCTTCGGCGGCTTCTGCGACTTCGAGGCCACCGTCCGTCACGCGGTGCTCGGCGAGCGGCGCGATCCCTTGAACTCTCCGGTCGTCTTCTCGAACCTGATCGAGCACCTCGATCTCGACGTCGATCGCGCCGCCGTGCTCGCGGCGTGGCGCGCGATGGTCGAGCGCACGTGGGGACGGATGGAGCTGAAGGAAGAAGGCGCGCGAGACCCCGTCGCCCACGAGATCGCGCGGGGCCTCGGCGAGCGGGAGCGGGCGCTCTTTCTGGCGGGCTGCGGGCTCGATCCGTCGTCGCGCGCGCTGCTCGAGCGAGGCCTCGAGCGGGCGCGCGGCCGCTTCGACTACACCGATCCGCGCCCGTCGCTCGCGAGGCTCGCGGTCCCCGTGACGATCGTGCACGGACGCGACGACGACGTGATCCCCGTCGCGCAGGCCGGCGAGCTCGCTCGCGCGCTGCCGCCGGGCCACCCGCACGAGGTCCTGCTCACCGGCTTCTACGGCCACACGGGCAGCGCCGTGCCGAGCCCCCGCGCGCTCGCGAGCGAGGTGCGGACGCTCGTGGCCATCCTGGGCGTGCTCGCCTCTCCGTGATCGGCAGTGATCAGACGGTGGCGAAGGCGCCGTCGGGGATCTCGAGCGGCGAGCGGTCCTCGTCGCTCATCTGCCGCGCGGCGAGCTCGACGTGCGGGAGCGAGCTCTTGGCGTAGTAGCGCGCCGCGTGGACCTTGCCCTCGTAGAACGACTTGTCCGGCTCTTGCGCGCCCGCCTGGAGCTTCGCGTCGGCGATGACCGCGCCCTCGAGCAACAGCCACGAGACGGAGAGCTCGCTCATCATCTCGAGGAAGCGGTTGGCGTAGAGCGGGACCATGTCCATGTGCCCGGTCTGGAACCACATGAGCAGCCGCATCGCCGAGCCGGCGAGCGCCTCCTGCGCGACGCCGAGCGACTTCACGACGTTGCCGAGCGTCGCGTGGTCCTTGTTCGCGGCGACGAACTTGGCGACGTCGCCGAGGAACGACTGGAGGTTGGCCCCGCCTGCCTGGCCGAGCTTGCGCCCGACCAGGTCCATCGCCTGGATGTGGTTGGTGCCCTCGTAGATGCTGAAGATCTTCGCGTCGCGGCAGTACTGCTCGGCGGGGTAGTCGCGCGTGTAGCCGACGCCGCCGTAGGTCTGGATGGCCGTCTCGCAGACGCGGAACGCCTGGTCCGAGCCGTAGGCCTTGAGCAGCGGGACGAGCAGATCGACCTGGCCCTGGTGGTAGGCCTTCTGCGCGTCGTCGGTCGCGACGGTGGCCTGATCGAGGTGGTTGGTGAGCTTGATGGCGAGCGCGCGGATGCCCTCCACGCGCGACTTCATGTCGAGCAGCATCCGGCGCACGTCGGCGTGCTCGAGGATCGACACGCGCGGCGCCGTCGCGTCCTTCCAGTGCGCGATGGAAGCGCCCTGCTTGCGGTCCTTGGCGTACTCGAGCGCGTTCAGGTACGCGGTCGACGCGACGGCGATGCCCTGCACGCCGACGGCGATGCGCGCGCCGTTCATCATCATGAACATCTGCGGCATGCCCTTGTTGAGCGACGCCTCGCCGCCGACGGGCCAGCCGAGGCACTTGCCGTTCTCCCCGAAGTTGAGCAGGCACGTCGCCGAGCCGTTGATCCCCATCTTGTGCTCGATGCCGCCGACGGCGACGTCGTTCGTCTCGCCGAGCGAGCCGTCGGGGTTGGTGCGCACGCGCGGGACGATGAACAGCGTCAGGCCCTTGGTGCCGGCCGGCGCGCCCTCGACGCGGGCGAGCACGAGGTGGATGACGTTCTCCGCCAGGTCGTGGTCGCCGCCCGAGATGAAGAGCTTGGTGCCCTGGATCGAGTAGCTGCCGTCGGGGTTCTTCTTCGCCGACGTGCGGGCGGAGCCGACGTCGCTGCCGGCCTGCGGCTCGGTGAGGCACATCGTGCCGCCCCAGGTGCCGCCGAACATGCGTGGACAATACAAGTGCTTCTGCTCGGGCGTGCCGAACGCCTCGACGACCTCGGCGGCCCCGTAGGCGAGGCCCGGGTACATGTTGAACGCCGGGTTCGCTCCCGAGAGCATCTCCTCGACGAGGATCTGCACCGTGGTCGGCGAGCCCGCGCCGCCGTACTCGGGGTCGATGCCGATCGACTTCCAGCCGGCCTCGTAGAGGCTCTTCCAGGCTTCCTTGAAGCCGTGGGGGGTCTTGACGCGCCCGCCCTCGACCCGGCAACCCTCCGCGTCGCCCGACGCGTTGAGCGGCCCCGTGACCTCCTTCACCCAGCGGTAACACTCCGCGAGCGAGGTCCTCACTTCCTCCTCACCCCACGCCTCGAAAGGCGGCTTGCCGAGGTGCTCGGCGATCTTGAACTGCTCGAACAGCAGGAAGAAATATTCGCGCAGATCGGCTGTGTAGCGGTTGATGGC
>Ga0316628_100004156_pt1 | contig 11300 bp, 7 predicted proteins | sample OWC_Aug_M2_C1_D5_FD_207648 | JGI IMG/M metagenome (GOLD analysis project Ga0316628, IMG submission 207648) | Wetland soil microbial communities from Old Woman Creek delta, Ohio, United States - OWC_Aug_M2_C1_D5_C | ecosystem: Environmental > Terrestrial > Soil > Wetlands | place: USA: Ohio... | reverse complement strand
GCGGTCCTCAAGGAGTTCTTCCGCGCCAGGCGGCTTGGCTCCGACCCGGAAATCGGCTAGATCCGCCCGCGGAGAGCTGGCCGAGCTGGTCGAAGGCGCCTGACTCGAAATCAGGTGTACCGGCAACGGTACCGGGGGTTCGAATCCCTCGCTCTCCGCTTCTGTGGCGGAGCCGAGGCTCCCCGCGCGCAGCGGTGGGGAGCCGAGGTTCCCCCGTGTAGATTGGAGAGGTGCAGGAGCGGTTTAACTGGCATGACTGGAAATCATGTGTACCGGGAACGGTACCGTGGGTTCGAATCCCACCCTCTCCGCAGCTTTGAGCAGGCGCCGATGTTAGGTAGGTAGATGGTGGCGGCCTAGAGAGCCGGCCCAGAATCCTCGGGCGACGTGGGGGTCATCGAACCCCGCCAGGCCCGGAAGGGAGCAACGGTAGGTGGTTCTCCGTGCGCCCGGGGATTGTGGGCCGGCTCCTGTATTGTTAGCTACCGCCCCTCGATCCATGTTCGGGGCACTCCCCCGAAGAGGGCCCCTTACCGAGCGTCTCCACGCATGGCTTACCTCGTCCTCGCCCGCAAGTACCGGCCCCAGCGCTTCGGCGAGATGTCCGGCCAGGAGCACGTGGTCCGGACGCTCTCCAACGCGCTCAGGACGGGCCAGCTGGCGCACGCCTTCCTCTTCACCGGGCCGCGCGGCGTGGGGAAGACGACGGCCGCCCGGCTGGTCGCCAAGGCGCTGAACTGCGAGAAGGGCCCCACGGCCGAGCCCTGCGGCGTCTGCACTCCCTGCGTGGAGATCGCCGAGGGAAGGTCCGTGGACGTGATCGAGATCGACGCCGCCTCGAACAACGGCGTCGACAACGTCCGCGACATCGTCGAGGGCGTGAAGTACCGGCCGGCCCGGGATCGCTTCAAGGTCTTCGTGGTGGACGAGGTCCACATGCTCTCGCAGGGCGCCTTCAACGCCCTGCTCAAGACGCTGGAGGAGCCGCCCGAGCACGTGAAGTTCGTGCTCGCCACCACCGACGTCCATCGCGTCCCCGAGACCATCGTCTCGCGCTGCCAGCGCTTCGATTTCCGCAGGCTCACGCAGCAGCAGCTCGCCGACCGGCTGGCGGCGGTGGCCGGCCGGGAGGGCATGACGCTCTCCGCCGCCTCGCTGGCGCTCATGGCCCGGCAGGCGGAGGGTGGGATGCGCGACGCGCTCTCGCTCCTCGATCAGGTCCGGGCGGCTGCGGGAGACGCCCCCGACGACGCCGCGGTGGCGGAGGCGCTCGGGGCGGTGGATGCGGCGGCGGTGTCCCGCATCGCCGGCGCGCTGGTCCAGCGCGACGGCGCCCGGATCCTCTCCGAGCTCGAGGCGCTCCACGCCCGCGGGCTGGAGATGAAGCGGGTGGGCGAGGAGATCGTGCGCCACCTGCGCAACGTGGTGGTGGCGCGGCTGGTGCCGGACGCGCCGCTCGACCTCCCCGACGCCGAGGTGGCAGAGGTGCGCGCCCAGGCGGCCGGGGCCGATCCCGCCCAGCTCACCCGGCTCTTCGACATCTGCCAGAAGGCCGTGGCCGAGGTGAAGATCGCCGAGCAGCCGCGCTACGCGCTCGAGGTGGGGCTGCTCTCGGGCGCGTTCCTCGCCCCCGGCGCCGAGATCGGCGAGCTGCTGGCCCGGGCCGAGGCGCTGGCGGGGGGAGCCGTGCCGCGGCCGCGAGGCCCTGCCGCGCCGACGCCTCCTGCAGCCTCCCGCCGCGATCCCCCCGCGCCCCCGCCTGCGCCCGCGCCCGGCAGCTCACGATCGAATGCTCCCGCGCGGACGGCCGCCGCGAAGGAGCCCTCCCGTCCAGCGGCCGCCGCGAAGGAGCCCCCCCATCCAGCGGCCGCCCCGCCCAGCAGCTCTTCGGGCCCGGGCCCGGGCGAGGCTGAGGCCTCGGGCGAGGGCGCGCGGAGATGGCGGGAGGTGGTGGAGGCGGTCGAGAAGGAGAGCTCGATGGCGGCCACCGCGCTCAAGCAGGCGGTGGTGCTCGGGCTCCGCGACGGGGAGGTGGCGCTCCAGATCCCGCCCGGCATGTACGCGGCCGCGCTGGAGAAGCGGCGGGCCGAGATCGAGACGGCCTTCGTCCGGTTCTTCGGCCGGCCCACCCGGCTGGCCCTGTCCATCGGGGCACCCGCGGCGGCGCCCACCGGCGAGGCCGCCGCGCCGGCCGCCCCGTCGCTGGCGGCGGCCGAGGCGGCCGAGCGCCTGGCCCGCTCGACGCACGTGCGCGAGGCGGCCCGGGCGCACCCGAACATCCAGGAGGCGGCCCGCGTCCTGGACGCGAAGATCGACAAGATCGACGAGCTCTAGCGGAAGGAGAACCGGACCTTGGACATCCAGTACCTCATGCGGCAGGCCAAGAAGCTCGAGAAGGCCATGGCCGACGCCAAGGAGAAGCTCACCGAGGTGGTGGTCGAGGCCGACAGCGGCGGCGGGCTCGTCAAGGTGACCATGAACGGGCGGTGCGAGGTCACGAAGCTCTCCATCGACCCGAGGGCGCTGGGCGAGGGGACCGGCGCCCCGGACCTGGCCATGCTGGAGGACCTGGTCACGGCCGCGGTGAACGCGGCCGCCGAGAAGGCGCGGGCCGCCGCCGACGAGCACATGCAGAAGGCCACCGGCGGGATCAAGATCCCGGGGATCGCGGGGTGAGGTCCCGTGACCCTTCGACAGGCTCACGTTGGTCGGGTCGGGAAGTCCGAGCTCGAAGGGCCGCCGGCGGGGTGACGTCCCCATGTCCGTAGCCGACCCCATCGCACGCTTGGTCAAGGAGCTGGCCAAGCTCCCCGGCATCGGCGAGAAGACCGCCCAGCGGCTGGCGTTCCACGTGCTCAAGGCGGGCCCGGCCTACGCCGGGGAGCTGGCCGCGGCCATCGCCGGGGTGGTCCGGGACGTGCGGCTGTGCTCGGGCTGCCAGACGCTCACCGACCAGGACCCCTGCCCCATCTGCCGGGATCCGGATCGGGACGCCCGCATCGTGTGCGTGGTGGAGAGCGTGCCCGACCTCCTGGCGGTGGAGCGCACCCACGAGTTCCACGGGCGCTATCACGTGCTCCACGGAGCGCTGTCGCCGCTCGACGGGGTGGGCCCGTCGGACCTCAAGATCCGTGAGCTGCTCGTGCGGCTCGAGCGCGAGCCGGCCGACGAGGTGGTGGTCGCCACCAACCCCGACGTGGAGGGCGAGGCCACGGCGCTCTACCTGGTGAAGCTCCTCAAGCCGCTGGGCATCAAGGTGACGCGGATCGCCCAGGGAGTTCCCATGGGCGGGGATCTCGAATACGCTGACCAGGTGACCCTGGCGCGCGCGCTGACCGGGCGCCGTGAGCTATGACACGGCCGCCGCGGTGGTGTGATATCGCGCTACACTGGCAGCGAGCCGCCTGCCATGGAAGGCCGGCCCTCCAGCCCGCCCCGAGCCCGCCGAAGGGCTCAGGACCAGCGGAGGGGGTCGCAGGATTGAAAGAGGCCCGTTTCCCTGGTATTCGGCCAAGAGCTCGCATCTTTGTGCGGGAGAGCCAGAGCCCATGAATTCCGGCTTGGTGATGTACGAGGAGGAGTTCCGGCTCATCGCCGGGATCTGCGATCGGCTCACGCGCGACGCCAACGCGAAGGTCGTGTTCCTGGTCGACAAGAACGGGCAGCTCATCGCCTCGAGCGGGCAGGCCCAGAACCTGGACACCACCTCGCTCGCCTCCCTGACCGCCGGCAACGTGGCCGCCATGGGCGGCCTGGCCAAGCTCATCGGTGAGAAGGAGTTCCCCAATCAGTTCCACGAGGGCGAGCGCGAATCCCTGCACATGAGCATCGTGGGGGGGCGCGTGGTCCTGGTGGTCATCTTCGATGCCAAGAGCTCGCTGGGGCTCGTGCGTCTGCGCGTGAAGAAGGCGGGAGAGGAGCTGGCCAAGGTGTTCGATGCGCTCGCCAAGAAGCAGGCGGCGCCGGGCGCCGCCAGCCCCTTCGCCGAGATCACCGACGACGACATCGACAACCTGTTCAGCGAGTGATCATCGATGAGCTTCATCAACTACAGCTCGCGCGAGATCAACTGCAAGATCGTGTACTACGGTCCCGGGCTGTGCGGGAAGACCACGAACCTTCAATACGTCTACGCCAAGACCAACCCGGAGGCGAAGGGCAAGATGATCTCCCTCGCCACCGAGACCGAGCGCACCCTCTTCTTCGACTTCCTCCCGCTCTCGCTGGGCGAGATCCGGGGCTTCAAGACCCGCTTCCACCTCTACACGGTGCCGGGGCAGGTCTTCTACGACGCCTCCCGCAAGCTCATCCTCAAGGGGGTCGACGGCGTGGTCTTCGTGGCCGACTCGCAGATCGAGCGCATGGAGGCCAACCTCGAGTCGGTCGAGAACCTGCGCGTGAACCTGCAGGAGCAGGGATACGACCTCAACAAGATCCCGTACGTGGTCCAGCTCAACAAGCGGGACCTTCCCAACATCGCGACCGTCGAGGAGCTGCACCGGCTCCTCAACCCGCGCTCGGTGCCGGAGTTCCAGGCGGTGGCGCCCACCGGGGTGGGTGTGTTCGATACGCTCAAGGCGGTGGCCAAGCTGGTGCTGACCGAGCTCAAGAAGGGCGGGTAGCCCGCCCCTGAGCGTGTCGAAGGGCCCGCCCCGAGCCCGTCGAAGGGTTCAGGGGCCAGGCTGGCAGGGTTTGCGTCGGGGGTGTGTTATAACTGCGCTCGCCCGTGGATTGACGTGGGTTTTTCCGACCGCAAGAGAGGCTGAACGTGGCTCGCTACCTCTGGATGGCCGCTCTCTGCTGGGTTGCGCTGGCCGGCGCCGTCGGGGCCGCGGAGGGTTCCGCTGATCCCACCCCCGCCGCCGATGGGGGAGCAGCCGCCGCGGCGCTGCCGCCGGCGGCGGCCCCCGCAACGCCGCAGAGCTCCGACGAGAAGACCGACCTCAAGGTGCGCGCCCTGGAGGAGCGGGTCTCGGATCTGAAGGAGAAGATCTTCCGGACCAAGGCCCGCCTGATGAGCCTGCAGGAGATGGTCATCGGGGGCGACATCACCAGCGGCGCCAAGGCCGTGCTCCTCCACCGCAACGAGATGGGCGCGTCCTTCTATCTGGAGTCGGTGGCGTACGCGCTGGATGGTGCGCCGGTGTACACCAAGGTGGACGTCGACGGCGATCTCGAGAAGCGCGAGGAGTTCGAGATCTTCAACGGCCGCGTCTCGCCCGGGGAGCACCAGGTGTCGGTGCAGCTCGTCTACCGCGGCCACGGGTATGGCCTGTTCAGCTACCTCGAGGGTTACAAGTTCCGCGTCCAGTCCTCCAACGCCTTCAACGCCGAGCCCGGCAAGGTGACCACCGTCAAGGTGGTCGGCTACGAGAAGGGCGGCATCACCGCGGAGCTCAAGGATCGCCCCGCGGTCCGCTATGACGTCGACGTGCACCGCGAGGAGGCCGTGAAGCCCGCCGCCGGCGGGAAGGAAGAGGTCAAGGAAGGCGCCCAGGAGGGCGCCAAGGAAGGCGCGCCGAAGTGAGATTCCACGGGGCACGCGCCGCGGCGGTCGCGCTCGCGGTCGCCGCGCTCGTCCCGGGTCCGGCCCGGCCCGATCCGCTGGCCGATGCGGAGCAGGGGGCCCCCCGGCTCGAGGACCTGCTCGCCTCCGTCGAGGAGGCGACCCGACGCCAGGAGGAGGCGCCCGCGGATCGCGCAGCCCAGAAGTTCTCCAATGGTGAAACCCAGTACCTGCTGGGAGACTGGCCGCACGCGGCGCTGCTGCTGGGCGAGGCGCTCGACGACCCCTCGTTCCGCGCCGGGCCGCAGGGGGGCACCGCCACCTTCTACCTGGGCGACGCGCTCCGCCACGCCGCCTCCTGCGGGGCGGCCCGGCCCTACCTGACCGCCTACCTGCAAGGGGGCGAGATGGCCCACCGGGGCGAGGCGCTCACCGCGGCCCTGGACTGCGCCGTCCGGCTGGAGCACCAGGACGACGTGGGGCCGCTGCTGGCCGAGGCCGAGCGCTATTACCAGGGGCAGCTCGCGCCCGAGCTCCGCTACCTGGGCGCCAAGGCCATCCGGGCCCGCCGCGATCTCGCGCCCGACGAGCGCTTCCGGCAGGCCGATGCGGCCTTCGCGGCGGTGGGCTCGCCCTTCGCCCAGCAGGCCGCCTACTTCCAGGCGGTGATGCGGGTGGAGCGGAACGATCTGGCCGGCGCGGCCGAGCGGTTCGCCGCCTGCGCCGCCCTGAAGGCGGCCGACGCCCGGCAGCGCGAGGTCCAGGACCTGTGCACGCTGGGGCTGGCGCGAGTGCGGGCCCAGACCGGCGACCTGGCCGGCTCGGTGGCCGCCTACGACCAGGTGCCCATCGACTCGCCCTTCTTCGACGAGTCCCTCTACGAGGCCGCCTCCACCCACGGCCGGGCCGGCCAGCTCGAGCCGGCGCTCCACGCGGCCGAGACGCTGATGGAGATCGCCCCCGACTCGCCGCTGGCCAGCCGGTCGCTGCTGCTGCAGGGGCAGCTGCTCCTCAAGCAGGGCAAGTACGAGTCCGCCAACCAGGTCTACGGGCGCGTCATCGAGAACTACGCGCCGGTGCGCGATCAGCTCGACAGCGTGCTGACGCTGCAGGAGGACCCCGTCCGCTACTTCGCCGACCTGCTCGCGCACGGGGGGAAGCCCTCCGAGGTCGCCTCCGTGATCCCGGCGCCGGCGCTGCGCGTCGCCCTGGAACGTCCGGAGCTGGCGCGGGCCAGCGAGCTCATGCAGGACCTGGACGCCGAGGTGCGCGACGTCGAGCAGAACCGCGCCATGTCGGACCGGATCTCGGCCATCCTCTCGCGCGGCGGGGGCCTCGACGCCTTCCCGCGGCTGCGCGAGGGGTACGCCGGCGTCCAGGCGGTCGAGAACGGCGTGGCCGTGCTGCAGGGGCAGGCGCAGAGCGCGGCGGTGGAGGCCGCCCAGGGCGCGCTCGAGCCCGGCGCGCAGGGGGAGCTGGCCCGGGTCCACGCCGAGCGGCTGGTGCTGGAGACCCGGCTGGATCTGCTCCCGCGCACCACCGAGGCGGCCCGGGCGCGGCTGGACCGGTGGCGGGCGCGCATCGACGCCCTGGACCGACAGGCCTTCGCGCTGGGCTACACCGTGGAGGGGGCGCGGGCCGCCATCGCCGGCATCGAGGTCTGGATGGCGGGGCACCGGAGCGAGATCCAGGCCGAGCGCTCGCAGCGGGAGGCCTTCGCCGCCGAGCTGCGCACCCACCGCGAGGTGGTGGCCCGGTACGAGGCGGAGCTCAAGAAGCTCCGGCAGGAGATCGCCCTCACCCGCGACGCCGCGGCCGGCAGCGAGACGCTGGACGAGGAGGCGCGGCTCCGGGGCGAGTACCTGTCGCTCCTGGCGCGCGAGCGGACGCTGCTCGACGGCGCCCGGGGGCGGCTCTCCAGCTCGGACCAGAAGCGGCTGGAGCGGGCCTGGGCCGCCGCCGACCGGCTCGGGCAGGTGAGCGTCCGGGCCCGCGCGCTCTCCGACTGGATCGCCGGCGAGGTCCGCCGCCGGGCCGACGGCGTCCGCGCCCAGCTCGCCGCCGAGCAGGCCGCCCAGGCCCAGCAGGCGGCGGCGCTCGGCGCGGTGCAGGCGGAGGCGCGCGGGACGGTCGGCCAGGTCGCCTACCGGTCGTTCGGGGCGGTCCGCGGCGAGTACTACGGGCTCGTGCTCAAGGCCGACGTGGGGCTCAACGACGTGGCCTGGACGCGGAAGAAGGACCGGGTCGAGCGGATCCAGAAGCTCTCCGTCCAGCAGGTGGAGGAGCTCAAGGCCCTCGACAAGCGCTACGCGCCCGCCCTCAAGGAGGAGGAGTGATGCTCCGGGCCGCGCTGGCCGCCCTGCTGCTCCTCCCCGCGGCCGCGTTCGCGGCCGGGGCCAGGGCCGGCTACACCTCCTGCAAGGCCCCGGGCTGGCGCACCGGCATGCGGCCGGCGCCGGCCGCGGCGGCGCTGGTGCCGGAGGGGCCGGGCTCGGCGCCGGCCACCGACGTGGAGGGGGAGCGCCAGGAGCTGGTCCAGGCCATCCAGCGCTTCCAGGAGGAGGGAAAGGCCTATCGGGCCGAGCTGCAGCGCGACATCGACCAGGCCTACAAGGCCAAGCGCCTGGCGCTCACGGAGCACTTCGAGCGTGCGCTGGACGACGTCGAGACGCTGGAGAAGAGCGAGCGCGAGGCGGCCATCGCCCGCTTCGAGGAGTTCCTCAAGCGCTACCCCGACGATCCCGGCTACACGCCCGAGACCATGTTCCGGCTGGCCGAGCTCTACTACGAGCAGGCCAACGAGGAGTACCAGGTCGCCGTCGAGGCCTACGCCGAGGAGTCCAAGGAGGCCATGGAGGAGGGGCGCGATCCACCGCCCGCCCCGGTGAAGAGCTATGCCCGCTCCATCGCGCTCTACCAGAAGATCATCACCGGGTTCCCGCGCTACCCGTTCCTGCACGGCATCTACTACCTCCTGGCCTATGCGCTGGGGGAGATGAACCAGGGCGAGGAATCGCAGGCGGCCTACGTCGATCTCATCCGGCGCTTCCCGCAGAGCCCCTACGTGCCCGAGGCCTGGGTGCGCATGGGCGACTGGTACTTCGACGCGGTCCAGGCCAACTCGCTGCAGCGCGCGGCCGAGTCCTACAAGCAGGTGCTGGCCTATCCGGATCACCCGCTCTTCCCGCGTGCGCTCTACAAGCTCGGGTGGACCTACTACCGGATGGACGACTTCGCCGACTCGGTGGATGCCTTCACCCGGCTCCTCGACGTCTACGTGGCGGAGGCGGCCAAGACCGGGACCAAGCCCGTGGGCGACGTCTGGCCCGAGGCGGTCCAGTACACCGCCATCAGCTTCACCGACGAGGCCTGGGGCGGGGTGGACCGGGCCCGCGCCTTCTTCCAGTCGCGCGGCGGAAGGCCCTACGAATCCGAGATCTACACGCGCATGGGCGACGTCTACTTCGAGGAGACCAAGTACGCCCTGGCGGTGCAGGCCTACAAGGCGGTGCTGGCCACCGACCCGCTCTCGCCCGACGCGCCCAAGACGCAGGCCAAGATCGTCCTGTGCTGGTCGCGCGATCGGCGTTTCGATCAGGAGGCCATCGAGCGCGAGGCGCTGGTGGCCAACTACGACCAGGGCACGCCCTGGTACGAGAAGAACCAGGGCAACCCCGAGCTCACCAACGCGGTCCGCGATCTGACGGAGCGCAGCTTGCTCCGCACCGCCAGCTTCCATCACGCCCAGGCCCAGCAGTACAAGGCCGAGGGGAAGCTGGAGGCGGCGGTGGCCGAGTACCGCATCGCCGCCAAGGCCTACGGCGATCACGTGAGCCGCTTCCCCCACTCCAAGCAGGCCCACGAGCTCAAGTACCAGTGGGCCGACTGCCTCTACAACGCGCTCGAGTTCCAGCGGGCCGCCGAGGTCTACGCCGAGGTGCGCGACGACCCCTCCAGCGATGCGCACCTGGCCGACGCCGCCCTGTCCGCCATCATCAGCTGGGAGGGCGAGATCACCCGGCTGCAGCGGGGCGGCCAGCTGCAGGAGCGCAAGGTGCTTCGCTCCGCCGATCGCAAGCCCGACGAGGTCATCCGGGGGGAGCCCCTGCCCGAGGTGCTCCAGAACCTGGTGCGCGACTCGGACGCGTTCGTGACCGACGTCCCGGAGAACGAGCGCGCCCCGGACATCGCCTACAAGGCGGGCGAGCTCTTCTACCAGTATGACGACTTCGACGAGGCGCGCTGCCGCTTCGACGAGGTGGTGGAGCGCTGGCCGGCGTCGGGCGTGGCCCAGTACGCCGCCAACCTCATCATCGAGAGCCACCTGAGCCAGAAGGACTGGGCGGCGGTGGAGTCCGCCTCGGAGAAGCTGCAGGCCATGGCGGTGGGCAAGAACCCGACCCTCAACGCCAGCCTGCAGAAGTTCAAGCTGGGCGGCCGCTTCAACAAGGCCATGCAGCTCATGGAGGCCAAGCAGTACGAGCCGGCCGCCGACGCCTTCCTGAAGCTGGTGGCCGAGGACCCGCAGCACGAGTTCGCGGACAAGGCGCTCTACAACGCCGCCAGCTGCTACGAGGGGGCGCGGCGCTTCGAGAGCGCGCTGCGCCTCTACGAGCGCATCTACGCCGAGTATCCCAAGTCGACCCTGGCCGACGAGGCGCTCTTCCGGGTCGGGTTCAACGCCGAGAACACCTACGACTTCGACAAGGCGGTCTCGCGCTACATCCTGCTGGATCAGCGCTACCCCAAGTCCAAGCACCGCAAGGACGCGCTCTTCAACGCGGCCCGCTCGCTCGAGAACCTGCAGCGCTACGACGAGGCGGCCGCAGCCTACGTCCGCTACGCCAAGGCCTACCCGGACGCGGACGACGCGGCGCGGACCCAGTTCCACGCGGCGTTGATGTACGAGAAGACCTCCGACTGGAAGCGCGAGATCGCGGCGCTGCAGGAGTTCGTGCGCCGGTTCTCGCGGACCAAGGAGTCCGAGCTGGTGGTGCAGGCCCACCTCAAGATCGGCCTGGCCCACAAGGAGCTGCACCAGGACAGGGAGGCGCAGGCCGCCTACTCGGCCGCGGTGCGGGAGTTCGCGGCCCGCGGGCTCAAGCCCGAGGTGCAGGTCGCGGCCGCCGCCGGCGCCGCCGAGGCGCGCTTCCGCCTGGCCGAGTACGACTTCGAGCGCTACGACCGGATCACGCTGCCGGCCACCACCAACACCAAGAAGCTCAAGGCGGCCCTGGAGGCCAAGCTGGCGGTGGCCAAGAAGGTGGCGCCGCAGTACGACGAGGTCATGCGCTACAAGCGGCCGGACTGGATCCTGGCCGCCTTCTACCGCAAGGCCTTCATGCTGGAGCGGCTGGCGCAGACGCTCTACGACGCGCCCATCCCGCCGGAGATCAAGAAGAACGAGGAGTACATGGCCGCGTACCAGGATGCGCTGGCGCAGTTCGCGCAGCCGTACGAGGACCAGGCGGTCAAGGTGTACATCGACGCGCTCGACGCGGCCCGCCGGCTGCACGTGAAGAACGAGTGGACCAAGAAGGTGAGCGAGTCGCTGGCGCGGTACCGGCCCAGCGAGTACCCGGTTCTCAAGGAGGCCAAGTCGGAGCTGATCACCGAGGACGCCTCGCCGGCCGCCTTCGCCGACACGCCCGACGGCCCCACCCGGCGCGCGCTCCCCGGCCCGGCGCAGCCCGAGCCCGCGCCCGGCTCCACCTCCGGCGATGCCCCCGGGCCTGCCCCCGGGACCACGTCGGCTCCTGCGCCGGCCGCCCCGGCCGCTCCCGCGGACGCGGGC
>Ga0316628_100004155_pt1 | contig 11301 bp, 8 predicted proteins | sample OWC_Aug_M2_C1_D5_FD_207648 | JGI IMG/M metagenome (GOLD analysis project Ga0316628, IMG submission 207648) | Wetland soil microbial communities from Old Woman Creek delta, Ohio, United States - OWC_Aug_M2_C1_D5_C | ecosystem: Environmental > Terrestrial > Soil > Wetlands | place: USA: Ohio... | reverse complement strand
GCGCTCTTCTTCGCCCTCTTTGCGGGGAGCGGATCGCATATCGTTTACAACCGCTACGTCCTCAATGCCTATGTGTCCGAAAATGCCGCCCGGAGCCTGCGCGCCGCCTATGAGATCCAATACGGCCGCACCGAGAATGTTCCCCAGCCCCGGGCCGTGGCGGTCCAATTGCAGGCGGACCTGTATCCGCAAAAAAGAGCGGCTTTCTTCAAGGGCCATTACCTGCTGAAAAACGAGACGGCTGAAACCATTCGGGAAGTCTATGTCAACCTGGACGACCGCAACATCCTCCGCGTCAACCGCCTCGAGTTCGTGCCGCAGGCCGTATTGACGGCCAAGGGAGAGGAGTTCGGCTTCCGCGTCTTCCGGCCCGCCCAGCCCCTGCCGCCCGGGGCCGAGATCACGCTGGAATTCGACCTGGAGGTCCGGGCGCGCGGGTTTTCGGACAACCGGCCCCAGGACGCGCTGGCCGCCAACGGGACCTGCATCCTGTTTTCCTGCAGCGACCAAAACGAGTATCTGCCCAGCATCGGCTTTGCCAGCGGCGTGCCGCTGGAAAAGGCCCACGAGCGAAGAAAGTTCGGCCTGCCCGAACTGCGTCGCGTTCCGTCCCCGGAAAAGGCGGACCGCTCGGTCCCCGTTTTCCCGTTCAGCCTGGTGCGCTACGACGCCGTGATCAGCACCAGCGGCGATCAGGCGGTCATCTCCAATGGCGAACTGAACAACAAATGGAGGGCAAACGGACGCAATTATTTTCACTATCGATCGGAAACACCCATCGTGGACGCCCTGGTCATCGCTTCCGGGAGCTACCGGACGGCGCAGGCGGAGCACCGAGGGGTGCATATCGAGGTCTATCACCATCCCCGGCACGGCTTCAATGTCCCCAGGATCATCCTGGGGCTCAGGAAGGGGCTCGACTACTGCAGCGCCAATTATGCCCCTTATCCCCAGCGCGTGCTCCGCATCGTCGAGATCCCCGATTACATGGAAGAAGGCGGCGCCCGGTCGCAGCCGACCCTGTTCATCTGGCGGGAGAAGATCGCCTTCGCCAGCCGGCTCGACGATCCGCGCTGGATCGACAGCGCCTTCGCCATCGCCGTCCACGAACTGGGGCACCAGTGGTGGGCCTTCGCCCTCAATCCGGCCCGGGCCGAAGGCGCCCTCGTGCTCGCGGAGACCCTCAGCCAATACGTCGAGGTCATGTGCCTGCAAAAGGAATACGGGAAAAAGAGCGCCCGCAAGCTCCTCAAGGAGGAGATGGAAGCGTACCTGGCCGGGCGGAAGAGGGACCTGGAAGGCGAACGGCCGCTGGCCCGCAGCTCGACCCGTCAGCATTACCTGAATTACGAGAAGGGCATGGTGGCCATGTACGCCCTGCAGGATTCCATCGGTGAAGACGCGGTGAACCTGGCCTTGCAGCGATTGCTGAATAAATTCCCCATCGCCGGCGGGCGTTTCCCCACCTCGCTCGACATGCTCGACGAGTTCCGGGCGCTGACCCCGCCCCACTTGCAGTACCTGATTGGGGACTTGTTCGAGAGAATCACCCTCTACGAAAACAGGATGCGATCGGCCGCATGCGAAAAAACGGCGGACGGGAGCTACCGGGTGAAGCTGGACGTCTCGGTCCGCAAGTTCTATGCCGACCGCGGCGGCCGGCAGGCCGAGGCGCCCCTGGATGATGACATTGCGGTCGGCGTTTTCGACGAGCGGGGTGAGGAACTCTATTTGCAAAAGCACCGTTTCAGCCAAGGCGAGTCGCACCTGGATCTCACGGTCCCGCGCAGGCCGGCCCGGGCCGGGATCGATCCCTATTTCATCCTGGTGGACCGCGACCGGGAGGACAACCTGCTCCCGGTCCGGGAAACCCGCCGGGACTGACATCCGTATTATGGTTAACCTCGGCCCCGCCTGGAGCGTTCTAAAGAGGAATGCAGCGAGGAGGTAAGCACAATGTCCACAAACGAAATGATGTTGACGTTTTTTGCCGGCCTTTGCAGCGTCGTCCTTTTCTCCATGCTGATCTATGGATTCTTGAAATGGCGGCAGGAGAAGTTGAAATGCGACCTGCAGCAAAAGCTGCTCGAACGCTTCGCGTCCGGCAAGGAACTCGAGGAATTCCTCGTTTCCGAAAGCGGCAGGGCATTCATGAAATCGCTGGCCATCGGCACCCCCCCCGCTCCGGAAGCCGATACGCGCGGCAAACTGGCCGGCGCCGTGCAGAAGGGGATCGTCCTTGCAATACTGGGGGGGGGCGCTTTCATTATGAGCGGAGTGGTCAGCGGCAATCAGGCCAAGGAAGCCTTCACCGTGATCGGGATATTCTTTCTGGCCCTCGGCGTCGGTTTCCTGCTGGCGGCGGCCGCTTCCTTTTGGCTGGCCAAACGCGGGTGATATAAAATCCCGCCGGCAGAGGCGCCTGGATCCGGGATGCCGGAAGCATGAGACCGGCCGAGGCAGCGGTCAGCGAAAGCGCCTTCGGACGCCTCTACCAGCAGACCGCCCGCTCCCTGCAGGCTTATCTTTTGGGAGTGTGCCGCGACCGCGCCCTGGCCGACGACATCCTGCAAGAGGCCTACCTGCGTTTTCTCACGGCCAAACTGCCGGAGCTGGACGAGCGCGGCATGAAGAATTACCTTTTTCGGATCGCCTCGAACCGGCTGGTCGACCATTATCGCCGGCAACGCCATGAAAGACCGGGACAGGAAACAGTCGACATGGCGCCGGCGCCAGCACCGGCAGCCGATCCCTTGATTCAGGTCGACATGGAGCGGCTCCTGGCCGGATTGAGTTTTCAGGAAAGACAGCTCCTCTGGCTCTGCCACGCACAAGACTTCAGCCATGAAGAGGTCGCCGCCGTGGCGGGGGTGGGCGCAAAAAGCGTCAGAGTATTGCTCTTCCGGGCCCGGAGCAAGCTGGCCGCCCTCATCAGGAGCAGCGGCTGGACAGCGGAGGGTAAACCATGAAAGAAATAACCTGCGATCAGGAAAAAGAGATTTTGGCCGCCGCCAAAAACAATCGCCTGGATGCGGATCAAGCCGCCCATCTGGCCCAATGCGCCGGGTGTCGGGATGCGCTGCTGGTTTCGCAATGGCTGCAAGAGTTCGCCCGCGGCGAGGACCTTCGGCAGCCGCTGCCCGCAGCCGAAGCCCTCTGGAACCGCGCGACATTTCAAATCAGGCGCCGCCGGCAAAAGAAGGCGCTGATTCCCATCCTGCTGTTCCAGAGATTTTCCTGGCTGGCTTTTATTGTTGCTGGTTCCGCTTTTCTGCTGGTTTACGGGCCTTCGCTGTGGCATGTTCTAGCCACGCGATTTTCCGCTTCAGGATTGGCCAGCCACCTGCGTTCACTGGCCCCGGTCGAGCTGCCGGCTTTCAAGATCCTCTTCATCGCCGCGCTGGCTGTGGTCGGTATCATCGTCCTGACCGCTATTTCCTGCTGGCTGGGAGATTTTTTCGCCCGCCGCAGACTCTTTGCCGGCCGCGAATGAAAAACGACCGGCTCAGGAGGGCTTGACCGCCAGGACGATCGCGTCATTTTTCACGTCGAGACGGGCGATTCCACCCTTTTTCAATTTGCCGAAGAGCACCTCGTCCACAAAACGGTTTTTAACCTGCTCCTCGACCAAGCGGTTGATTTCCCGGGCGCCGAAAACGGGCGAGAATCCCTTGGCGGCGAGCCATTCCAGGCAGGGTTCCGATATCTCCAAATTCACTTTTTTCTCACGCAGCTGCCTGCTGAACTTGTCCACTTCCTTTTTCACTATGCGCAGGGCGATGGCCTCGTTGAGATGATTGAATACGATGTGGCCGTCGAGGCGGTTACGGAATTCGGGGGAGAAGATGCGCTCCAAGGCGGCGGCCAGGCTGGTGCCCCCGGTTTCGCGCTCGCCGAATCCGAGCGGCGTCTTGCCGATCTCGCGCGAGCCGGCGTTGGAGGTCATGATCAGGATGACGTTGCGGAAATCGGCTTTGCGGCCGCTGTTGTCGGTCAAGGTGGCGTAGTCCATCACCTGGAGCAGGGTGGAGAAAATGTCGGCGTGGGCCTTCTCGATCTCGTCGAGCAGCAGCACGGCGTGCGGACTCTTGCGCACGGCCTCGGTGAGCAATCCGCCCTCGTCGTAGCCGACGTAGCCGGGAGGGGCGCCGATCAGGCGCGAAACCGTGTGCTTCTCCTGATACTCGCTCATGTCGAAGCGCAACAGCGAAACGCCCAAAACAGCGGCCAACTGGCGGGCGAGTTCGGTCTTGCCCACGCCGGTCGGGCCGACGAACAGGAAGGAGGCGATGGGCTTTTCGGCTTCGCGAAAACCGGCTCGCGAGCGCTTGATGGCGTTGACCACCTGCTCGACGGCTGCATCCTGGCCGAAAACCTGCCGTTTCAGTTCCCGCTTCAGGTTTTCCAGTTTCTCCATTTCAGACGAGGTGACGCTGCGCCGGGGAATGCGGGCCATTTTGGCGACGACGTTTTCTATATCGATCTCGCGAATGGTCGGGGGGCTCTTTTTGTTTCCGCGGTCGTTCAGACGCGCCAGGGCGCCGGCTTCGTCGATGACGTCGATCGCCTTGTCGGGGAGGAAGCGCTCGCTGACATAGCGCGCCGCCAGCTCGGCGGCCGCCCGCAGAGCCCCTTCCGTGTAACGCACATGGTGGAACTCCTCGTATTTCCGCCTCAGCCCGGCAAGGATGCGGGTGGTCTCCTCCACGGTGGGCTCGGGAATATCGATTTTTTGAAAGCGCCGCGTCAGGGCGCGATCCTTTTCAAAGTACTTGCGGTACTCCTCGTGGGTGGTCGAGCCGATGCAGCGCAGTTTTCCCGAAGCGATGGCCGGCTTGAGGATGTTCGACGCGTCCAGCGAACCGCCCGACACGGCGCCGGCTCCGACGATGGTGTGGATTTCGTCGATGAACAGCACGGCGTCTTTGCGGCTCTTCAACGCCGCCAGCACCCGTTTCATCCGCTCCTCAAAGTCGCCGCGATACTTGGTTCCCGCCAGCAGCCCCCCCAGGTCGAGCGCATATATTTTCACCTGGCGCAGGGCTTCCGGCACCCGGCCCTCGACAATCCGCTGCGCCAAGCCCTCGGTGATGGCCGTTTTTCCCACTCCCGGCTCGCCCACGTGCACCGGATTGTTCTTGAAGCGGCGGCACAGCACCTGCAGGGTTCGTTCCAGGATGTCGTCGCGTCCGATCAGCGGTTCGGTTTCTCCGGCGCGCGCCTTCGCCGTCAACTCGGTGGTGAACTGACTCAGGTAGCTGTCGGCGTTTTCGGCGGCCTCCCTCGACTTGGACGGCACCTGCGGCTCGGCCCCTGCCTCCGTTCGCCCGCTCTCCTCGCCGTCGGCTGCGGTTTCTGTCGGGGCTTCCTCGGCCGCCCGGTAGACGCCGTGGGTGATGTAGTCGAGCAGGCTCAATCGCGTAATCCCGGCCTGGCGCATGAAAAAAGAGGCATGCGACTTCTTCTCATCGAAAATGGCCACCAACACGTCGCCGATCTCCAGTTTTTCCTTTTCGGCGGAGGCGTTGTGCAGGATGGCCCGGTTCATCACGCTGTTGAAGCCGAGGGATTGCACCGGGTCGACATCCTCCACGCGGGGGATATGCTGGGCGAAGTGTTTCTCCAACTGGCTGCGGATACGGTCGGGATCGCCGCCGCTGTTGGCGATGATGCTGCGGCCGCTATCGAAGAAAATGGCGGCAAAGAGCAAGTGCTCCTGGGTGAGATATTCGTGCTTGCGCACGCGCGCCTCGGTCCAGGCGGCGGCCAGCAACTGGTTCAACTCCTCGCTGATTTCCATGGCTGGTGCTCGGCCCGAGGGGCGCCCCGGATATCAGGCCTCCTCCACAGAGCATTTCAGGGGATACTGGCTCTTGCGGGCCAGATCGCGCACCTGGGAAGCCTTGGTGGCGGCGATGTCGTAGGTGTAGACGCCGCATACGCCTTTCCCCTTCTTGTGCACGTCGAGCATGATCTTGGTCGCCTCGGCGGCCGGCTTGTGAAAGACCGTCATCAGTACGTCAACGACGAACTCCATGGTGGTGTAGTCGTCGTTGTGCAGGATCACCCGAAAGAGCTTGGGCTCCGCGGTCCGTTCGGCGGTCTCCAGTGCGGACTCATCTTCCGGACCCCAGGTATGCGACAAATCCTCGGCCATAACGTGCTCCAGACATGAATAATACTAATGTAGTCCGCCGATCTTGTCAATCGGCTTCCCCCCGTCTATTTCATCGGATGCGTATGTTTTCGCTCTTGGAATTACCCGCCAGGGCCAGGGGCACAAAATCGGGTTGAGGCATGACACAATGGCAATCCAGGCAGCATGAGACCCATTCGTTCCCTCGGACGCGCATGTATCTGCCATCGCCTTCATGAAGCGGACGACCGCATTGACAGCAGATGTCGGTCAGGCAAACCTGATTTTCGTCCCTCATGTTGCCCTCCCTGTCTTCCAAGGAAATGACCTCTTTTTTCCTCACGCTACAATTATGGCGGAAAAAAGCGATTCGCCAATAGGCATTTGGTATTGTTTATGCTGAATGTGACTATTTTCCTATTCGGCACTGACGCAAAAACACCGACATGCCGGCCACGCCGGCCGAGTGCGGAGAGGCCCGGCAGCTTGAACAACCGCCGTGTTTCCGTTATAATATGATGCGCACGGCGGCGTAGCTCAGTCGGTAGAGCAGACGGCTCATATCCGTTATGTCGGGGGTTCAAGTCCCTCCGCCGCTACATGATTCTTTCCCCGCTCGACCTCATCCCGCGGGAGAAGGCGCAAGGCGGACGATGGACATCCTCTTTCCCCGTTTCCTGGAAAACGTAAAAACGCACCGCCTGATCTCCAGCCGCGACACGGTGATCGCCGGCTTTTCAGGTGGCAAGGACTCCGTCACTCTCCTGCTCCTGCTGCTTGAGCTCAAGAAAGACGTCGACTTCGCCCTCGTCGCCGCTTACTTGAACCACAACCTGCGACCCGACGCCGTAGCCGAGGAAGCGTGGGTGCGCGATTTCTGCAGCCAGCGGGGGATCAGGCTGGAAACCCGCAGCGTGGCCGTGGAAAGAGTGCGTATCCGCGAAAAGATGAACCTCGAATACGCCGCCTCCATGGTGCGCTACCATTTCTTCTCCGAGCTCGCCGGCCGTTTTCCCCACGCCAAGATCGCCACCGCGCACAACCGCACCGATCTGGTGGAAACGTTTTTCATCAAGCTGTTCCGCGGCAGCGGCTTGCAGGGATTGAGCGCCCTGTACGCCAGCAAGGAAAAGACAATCATCAGGCCCTTGCTGATCTTCACCCAGGAGGAGATCCTCGAATTCCTCGTCCGCCGCCGTATCGCCTACTATCACGACCGCTCAAACCAGGACCCGACCTTCCTGCGCAACCGCATCCGCTCGGACCTCCTGCCAGCCGTGGCCAAGGTCGAGCCGCGCTTCGCCGAACGCGTTTTCAACAGCGTCTCGCTGCTGCAGGAGGATTATGAATTCCTGAAGGATACTGCCGGGAGCATACTGGCCGCCGGCCTCAGGTGCGGAAAAATCCTGCCCTGGGCCATTCTTGAGGGACGTCACCTGTGCCTGCGGCGCCAGGTCGTCCGCGAGTACCTGCGGCGGCTCAAAGGCAACCTGGCCGACATCACCGTCGAGCACGTGGACGCCCTCGCGAGCCGACCCGATGCCCGCGGCATCTCCCTGCCCGGCCTCAACCTGCGCTTCGAAAAAGGCTTTTTTTTCCCCGAAAAGCCGCGCTTGGCCGAATATTCATATGCCGTTCGCGGCGAAGAAACGGTTCGTCTGGTCGAGATCGGAAGCCAGGTCACCGTGAAGAAAAAGAGCCGCTTCGCCAAGCCGAAGGACAATTATACCATCGTGGTACCCGCCGCTTCCTTAATATATCCGCTGACCCTGCGCAGTCCGCAACCGAACGACGCCTATCAGAAAATTCACACCAACCATCGTCAGGCGGTCAAGGAGATGATCCGCGAGGCGGGCTTTCCGGCCCCATTGCGTTCCCTTTGCCCGGTGCTGGTCAACGGCGACGGGCGGTTGATCTGGGTGTGCGGCAGCCCCATGGCCGACGCCTTCACGGTCAGGTCAGATGAGCAAGGGCCTTATATCCAGATTTCAGTTAAACCTTCCTGACGCGGCGAAGCCGGGGCGGCCGAATGGATTATGAGTTAAAATATATCCAACCATGCGGAGGTGAAAAATGATAAAAAAAGGCGTCTGGCTTAGCAGGCTGTGGATACTCACGGTGATTTCGGCCGGACTTTCTTTCCGGCAAGAGGGAAGCTTCCTTTTGGCAGCCGCCGAAAACGAAAAAACGGCCGCTCCGCGCCTCGACCGAGAGGCTGCCCCGCGCCTCGACCGAGAGGCCGCCTCGAGGTTCGCCAAGTTGGCCCTCTCCTGCATCCAGAAGGAATACCCCAACAAGCTCGATCACGTCATGAACGACCGCCGCGAGGTGCAGGGCCCGCGCCGGCTCCATCCCGCTTTTTACGGCTGCTTCGACTGGCACTCCTCGGTGCACGGGCATTGGATGCTCGCCCGCCTGCTGCGCCTCTTCCCCGACCTCCCCGAAGCCGTCGCCATCCGCCGGGTATTCGAGCAGAACCTGAGCGCCGCCAACATCCGCCAGGAGGTCGCTTATTTCGGCCAGAAGAACCGCAAATCCTTCGAACGCACCTACGGCTGGGCCTGGCTGTTGAAACTGGCCGAAGAGCTCGGCGCCTCGAACGATCCGCAGGTGCGGCGCTGGAGCGCCAACCTGCAGCCGCTCGCCGACACGGTGGCGGCCGCTTACGTCGATTTTTTTCCCCGCCAGACCTACCCCATCCGCACCGGAGTTCACCCGAACACGGCCTTTGCCATGGCCTTCGGCCTCGACTACGCCAGGCAGAAACCGCACCCGCAACTGGAGGCGCTGCTGCTCCAGCGGGCTCGAGAGTATTACGGAAACGACCGCATGTGCCCCGCCTCTTGGGAGCCCGGCGGCGAGGATTTCTTTTCACCCTGCCTGATAGAGGCCGACCTGATGCGGCGGGTACTGCCGCCCGCCGAGTTTGTCGGCTGGCTGGACGGTTTTCTGCACCTGGGCACGCCCATCGGCAGCGAGAGCCGCGCGGAGACGCTCTTCAATCCGGCCGTGGTGAGCGACCGCAGCGATCCCAAGATCGTGCACCTCGACGGTCTCAATCTCAGCCGTGCCTGGTGCTTGTACGGGATCGCAACGGCCCTTTCCGCTACCGACTCCCGGCGACAGGTTTTTTTAGCCGCCGCCGAAACCGTGGCCGCCTCCTCCCTGCCTTACGTGACGTCGGGTGAATATGGCGGCGAGCACTGGCTGGGAACCTTCGCCGTGTACATGCTCGACCAGGCCGAAAAGGCGCGCTGAAACAGCGTTTCACCACCCATGACGGTGCGCGTAATCCTGACCGCCATCCTGCTTTTCTGGCTGTCGCTATCCGCCGCCTGTCCGGCTAGCGACGCGCCACAGAACCGCGTGACTGCCGTCGTCACCATTCCGGTCGAGACCATCCTGGAAGCGGACGACTCGTCGAGCACGGTCGAGGCGTGGCTGGAGATGATTTGCAGCGCCCGCAGGACGATCGATCTTGCCGAGTTCTATCTGGCCAGCCGGGCCGGAGAAAGACTGGAAGAGGTGATCACGGCATTGTTGCAGAAGGCGCGGCAAGGAATAAACGTGCGCGTTTTAGCCGAGAAAAAGATGGCCGCCGTCTACCCGGAAGTGTTGGCGCGACTGACCGCCACTTCCGGAATCGCGGTTCGCCTCTTTGACTGGCAAGAGTTGAACGGCGGAATCCTGCATGCCAAGTATCTGATCGTGGACGGCCGCGAGTGCTTCGTCGGCTCGCAGAACTTCGACTGGAGGTCCCTGAAGCACATCCACGAGACAGGATTGCGCGTACGCGACACCCGCATCTGCGCCGCCCTGAGCGCCATCTTCACGGCGGACTGGGACTATAGTGGGGGCGATCGGTCGGCGTACGAAAAACTGAAACTGGCAAAACCGTACCCATTCGACCCTGCCTTGCGCCTGACGGCCAGCCCTGCCCCCTTTCTGCCCCCCGGAGTCATGCCCTCGCTGAAGGCTCTGACCGAGCTGATCGAGGACGCGCAGCAAGAGATCACCGTGCAGCTGCTCACGTACACCACCGAGGACGGCCGTTTCTCCACACTGGCGGATGCCCTTAAGCGGGCCGCGACGAGAGGTGTGCGCGTGCGGATGCTGATCGCCGATTGGAACTTGCGTCCGGAAGGGCTGGTCGGTTTGCGGCGCCTGGCGCGCATAGAGGGCGTGGAAGTGCGCGTGGCCGCCATCCCGCCGGCCAGGGAGGGTTTCATTCCCTACGCCCGCGTCATCCATTCCAAGGTCATGCGCGTGGACCGCGACCGCTGCTGGCTGGGCACCTCCAACTGGGGCGAAGACTATTTTCAACGCTCGCGCAATATCGAACTCATCGTAGAATCGGCTTCATTGGCCGTTGTTTTGGATGGGCTATTTCGTTCCCTCTGGGAGAGCCCCTACGTGTCCCGCTTCGATCCCGACCGCGCTTATGAAGCGCCGCGCATCGCCGCCTGAGCCGAATGCCGGCCACGACCATCAGGGCCGGGTCAACAAGTTGTAAACGATTTTACCCAGCAGCAATAGAAGTACGGCGATGAAGATCGGCCGGATCAGGCGGCCGCCTTTGCGCAGCACCAGATGAGAGCCGACCCAGTTGCCGGCGATGCCGGCCGCTGCCGCCGGCACGCCCAGCAGGTAAATTACCTTGGCGTGAAGGATGAAGGTGACCAGGGAACCGGCATTGGAAGCCAGGTTGACCACCTTGGTGTTGGCGTTGGCCCCGACCAGATCGTACTTTAGGAATAGAGTGAAGAACAGGATGAGGAATGAACCCATTCCGGGACCAAAGAAACCATCGTAAAATCCCAGGCATAAGCCGGCCATTGCCGCCAGACCGTACTTTCGGGCCAGGGGAACGCCCTCATGTCGACTAATGCGGCCCAGATTGGGATGGAGCAGCGTGAATACGGTCACCAGCGGAATCATGACCAGCAGGAGGTAATTCAAGAAGGCGGGATTGATGATGAGCACGGTCCGCGCTCCTGCCGCGGAGCCGAACAGGGCCGCGGCGGCCGACAGCAAGGCGACCCGGACATCAATGAGACGGCTGCGGTGGTAACGCCAGGCGGAAAGCAGAGTTCCGAAACAGGAAGAAAACTTGTTGTTGGCCAAGGCGGCGTGGGGAGGCAGGCCCGCAGCAAGATAGGCGGGAA
>Ga0316628_100004154_pt1 | contig 11302 bp, 8 predicted proteins | sample OWC_Aug_M2_C1_D5_FD_207648 | JGI IMG/M metagenome (GOLD analysis project Ga0316628, IMG submission 207648) | Wetland soil microbial communities from Old Woman Creek delta, Ohio, United States - OWC_Aug_M2_C1_D5_C | ecosystem: Environmental > Terrestrial > Soil > Wetlands | place: USA: Ohio... | reverse complement strand
GCGCGGTCGTCGGGATTCTAGGGTTTGTGGACGTCCCCATCGTTTACATGTCCATCCGCTGGTGGCGCACGCAGCATCCGCAGCCCGTCATCGCGGGTGGTGAAGGCTCGGGGCTCGACCCCCGCATGTGGGCCACGCTCCTGGTGAGTTGGGGGGCGTGCCTTTGCCTGTTCGCGTATCTGGTCCGCCAACGGCTATGGCTCGCCGAAACCAGGCGCGAGCTGACCATGATTCGGCGCGATTTGGCCGCACAGGGTGATTCGTCGGATTGAGATTCCATTCCTCTCGCCCGGGGCCGAAAGCCACCCCTGTCGCAGGAGGATTCAAGGATGAACGTGGGAGAGAGATTCCTGTATATCGCTTATGCCCTTGCGGGGTTGGTCTACGTTCTGTACGCCTGGAATCTCGCATGGCGTCTCCGGCGGTCGTGGAGAGAACTCAGCGATTTGAAGGCTCGCCTGGAAACCGCGAAGCCATCGGGCTCTCCGCCCGTCTGAAAGGCCCCTCGGACCAGTTCGCCACTCGTGCCGCCTCCTTGACCGGACTTTCGTAACAACACTATTCCTGTACTTCAACTTATGGTATATGTCACTTTCCGGATGGAGCGGAGAAGGGGTAGGGGTGTCGCCGCTGGAGAGGCGCCACGCTCATTTCCGCTGACCGAATCCTGTCACGAAGACCAAAGTCGAGAGGACGGTGAGGTCTGAGTGGAAGTCCGATGTCAACATTGCGGGCACGCCTTTTCGATAGAGGGCAGCGTCTTTGGCGACCGTGAAAAAGCACCGGCCACCTGCCCGGCCTGCAAACACCTTCAAGAAGTCATCAATCCGAGGATGGCGACCTTGCGCATTGACCGGACGCGCAAGAAGGTGCCGCAAGTCCTATCGCAGACGACGCCGGACGGCCGCCTGCTCCTGCTTCCCCAGGACCGTGACGTCAGCCTGAAGGTTCTGGAAGGAGAGGAAGAGGGCACGGTCTATCCCGTGAACAAGCCCCGCCTCCTCATCGGGCGAACCAACGCCGACGTGGCCATCAACGACACACTCGTTTCGCGGCTGCATTGCGCGCTGGAAATCAGCGCCGAAGGGGTGATGCTGCAGGATCTGGAAAGCACGAATGGAACATTGGTGGATGGCAAGCCCATCCATTCGGCCCCACTCGCCAACGGCTCGACCTTCCGAATCGGCAGTCATGTTTTCGAACTGGTGATTACTCCCAAACCGGCATGAAGACGATCGGGCGGTACGAAATCATCGATGAACTGGGTCGGGGCGCCACGGGCGTGGTGTACAAAGCCTCCGACCCCACTATCGGCCGCCAAGTGGCGATCAAAGTACTTACCCTGGACAGTGAGAAAACGGAGGAGGGGCCGAGCGCGCGGGACGTCTTCATGCGCGAAGCCCGGTCCGCCGGCCGCCTTTCCCATCCCGGCATCGTGACCATCCACGATGCTCTCGAGGACCCCGAGTCCCACTCCTGCTACATTGTGGAGGAATTCATACCCGGACGCACCCTGGAAAAGATCATGCTTTCCGGGCCGTTGATGTCCGCCGATAAGTCGCTCGATATCATCCGCCAAATTGCCGAGGCGCTCGACTACGCGCATCGGAACCAGATAATTCACCGCGATCTGAAGCCCGCCAACATCATCCTTACCGAAGACGGCCGGGCGAAAATAACTGATTTCGGCATCGCCAAAATCGTGGCCCGTGAAGCGGTCTCCAAAACCCTGGCCATCATGGGAACCCCGGCTTACATGTCGCCCGAGCAGGTGACGGGGGGCGAAATTGATTCGCGCAGCGATTTATTCTCCATGGGCATTCTCCTCTACTTGATGCTAGTGGGAGAGAAGCCCTTTCCCGGCGACACCGCGGCAGTCATGTTCAAGATCGTCTACGAAGACCCGACGCTGCCCAGCAAGATGAATCCTGTGCTCACCAGCGGGCACGATTACCTAGTCCTGCGCTGTCTTGCCAAGGACCGGGCCAAGCGCTACGCGACAGCGCGCCAGTTTCTTGATGATCTCGAGGATGTGCGCGCCGGACGGGCTCCCCGCTCGGAAGGGAAGCTCCCACGCACGGAACTCCGTACGGCGGACCGAACCTTAGCGATCAGCCAGCCTCTCGTCGCCGCGCCGCCGACCGCCAAGAAAGAAGAGCCGCGGCGACCCATCGCGGAAATTCTGGCGGGGGCCGTGATAATCGCTCTTATCGGGATTGGGATCTGGGTTACCCGGCATCGGCGTTCGCCCTCGGCCCTTGCGCCCCCCGCGCCGATAGCATCCACTCAGGGCACCGGCACTGAGAGTGTGGCGCCCGCCAGCCAGCCTCCTGCCGTCACAACACCTGGGCCGGGGAAGAACCCGGGGGGCATTCAATCTGCCACTACATCCGCGCCTGCGCCAGGAAAACCTGCGTCCGCCAAACCGACGGGCAGGACCTCGTCCCTCCGAGCGGCGGCGAAGCCGGAGGGCGCTCCGCCAACTTCCCCTCAACCTTCCAGCCCGCCGACGACAAACCCGGCCGCGACACCCGCTCCTCCTCCGACCACAGCACCTTCGGCTACAAAACCCTCGCCAGGGAGGGTCGTTTCGATCGCCTGCGAGTATGAGCTGGAAGCAGGAACGCTGAAGGTCAGCAGCGGTTCGTCAGTTATCTATCAAACGAACCTTTTGGGGAAGAAGAGCGGTTTCCCTGTGAAGAAATGGAAAGGAGAACTTTCGAGTCGCCTGACCATTCCAGCTGATGCGGAAGAGCTCACTGTACACGTGAACTGGGAGGACGACGCCACCGGACTTGGTTTTAGCCAGAAGGTCGCCGCCCACCCTCCCAGCGGATACTCCGACACTCTTCAGGTCACCATTAAGCCCAAGGTGCGCACCGCCGGGTGGGCAAAGCCTTTACCCGCGAAGAAGTGAACGAACTCCCCTTACCGGAACGATCCAACCCGCTCCGTGGCCCCGCCCGACGGCCCGAGCTTACTTCTTTATCGCCGCAGTGAAGGGCGCGCTCGTCTTGAAGGTGAGCTTGGTCTCGGTAGCCAGGACGATTTCCTTCTTGCCGGTTGCCGCTGCCACACCCGTCCCGCCTCCGGCCCCAACCGCTCCGCCGATTGCCGCACCTTTCTTGCCGCCCGCCAAGGCTCCGATCAACGCTCCAGCCGCCGCGCCGCCGCCGATCATCTCGACGTTGCGCTTCTTGTGCGATTCGCCCTTCATGCTCCAGGCGCTGGTCGTGATGTCTACCGTCTCTCCGCCTTTTACCGTCAAGGAAGTCAAGACCAGTGAAAGCTCAGCGGGGCGGTTCAGCCGGCCCGAGCTGACGGCGTTCGTGACCTTGCCGGCGACGGCGCTCCCCACACCGGCCACTTCGGTTCCCCCGGAGACCAACGACGAAGCGAGTGTGCCTTCGAAGTCCGCCCCTTGAGCGGCTGTCCCCGAGTCGATGGCCTTAGCGAGCCGGACTGCGATTTCAGTACCCGCAGGAACCGTGACCTTCACTGTCTCCGCTGCCGGTTTCGATGCTCCACCGCCCGCTTTGCCGCCCGCCGCCGTCTCCGTTCCCGCGCCGGGTTCCGTGGTTCCCGTCTGCTCGCTCCCCGACTGGCAGCCCACCAGCAGTATCGACATGAAGCAAGCCAACGTCGCGATCCAGCGAATCCTATTCTTCATTTTGGCCTCCTTGGGCCAAGGGTTTCGCCCTGGCGCCGATTGCAGATTCTCAGCAGGAATCAGTCCGGTTCCCCTTTCGCCCCGAATCACTTGTCGAAGTCGCCCTACGACGTTCGCAACAGGCTGACAGTAGACGATTGGGGCGCATACGTCAAGCAGCCATACCGAGGTGAATCGAAATGAGGTCGACGCAGCCCGAGTTCGCGTGCTACCATTTTGGTGACTGCTCACTGCCAAAATCGAAGGGTGGTCAGCGAATATGTCAGACTTCGGGCTCTGTGCGACGGATGTTCGTGAACCCCGCCAGGTCCGGAAGGAAGCAACGGTAGCGAGCCTCTCCGTGTGCCGCAGATCAACCCGAAGTCTGGCGCCCAGTCCGAAACTCGAAACTCGAAACTCGAACATCGGTCCGGGCGGTTGGCGAATCCCGAATTTCGAGTTTCGCTTTTCGCTTGTTTGTCGTTCATCGTTCATCGTTCCGCATTCATAATTCCCCATGTCTTACCAGGTCATCGCCCGCAAATACCGGCCGCAGGTTTTTGATGATGTGGTGGGCCAGCGGCTCATCACCGATACCCTCAAGAACGCCATCCTGACCAACCGCGTTGCCCACGGCTACATCTTCTCCGGCGCGCGCGGCGTGGGGAAGACCTCGACGGCGCGCATCTTGGCGAAGTCTCTCAATTGCCTCCAAGGGCCCACGCTCACGCCTTGCGGGCAGTGTCCCTCATGCCAGGAAATTACGGCGGGAAATTCCGTCGACGTTTTCGAAATCGACGCGGCGTCGAACCGCGGCATCGACGAAATCCGCGAACTGCGCGAGACGGTCCGCTACCTTCCGGCGCGCGACCGCTACAAGGTCTTCATCATCGACGAAGTCCACATGCTCACCACGGAGGCTTTCAACGCCCTCCTGAAAACACTGGAGGAACCGCCGCCGCGTTCGCTCTTCATCCTGGCGACAACGGAGCCGCACAAGCTCCCGGCCACGATTCAGTCACGCTGCCAACATTTTTCGTTTCGCTTGCTCGACTACTCAGAGATCTTCGAGCGCCTGCAAATGGTCTGCAAGTCGGAGAAGATCCAGGCCGACGAAGGCGCGTTCGGCGCGCTCGCTCAGGCGGCGGAAGGCAGCCTGCGCGACGCACTCTCTCTCCTCGACCAGGTTATCGCCGCCTGCGGGGAGAAGCTGGAAGATGCCCGCGTCCGGCAGCTGCTCGGCGTGGTTCCTGTGCGGCTGCTGCGCGAGATGATCGAAACAATTCACACCGCCGACTCACGACGTGTCCTGGAACTCATCAGCCAGCTTGCCTCCGAGGGCTACGAGCTCGCGCATTTCTGCGGCGAGTTCACGCGCTACGTGCGCAACCTGATGATCGCCAAATCCTGCGGCGTCGAAAGTCCGCTGCTCCAGGTGCCCAACGATGAGCGCCAGAACCTGGGGGAGATCGTCAGACTCTTCAGCGAAGAAGACCTGACGCGCTTCTTCCATATCCTGCTGCGCACAGAAAGTGAATTGCGGTACTCATTGGAGCCGCGCTTCCATCTGGAGATGGGTCTGCTCAAGCTGGCGCAAGCACGGAAGCTGGCTTCGCTCGAATCACTTTTGGCGGAGCTTGGCAGAATCGGCGTCCCTGAAAAGCCGGCTCCCGCGACGCCCCGGAGCGCGGCGACACCCACCCCGGCGCCGCCAACTTCAGTTAAAACGCAGCAAGCAGCGCCGCAGCCACCGCCGGGATTAGAGCGGCCGGTTGAAAGGCGAGCGGCTCCTGTCGAGCCGCTCGCAGTGGCTGCCGCAGTCGAGGACGACCGCCTGAATTCCATCAAGGCGGTACTGTTCGAAAAGCAGAAGTTTCTTAGCACTTGTCTCGACCACGTTTCCGGTTGGCGCTTCGAAAATGGCGAGGTGAGATTCCTTTTCCCCAAGAACGCCTCGACCTTCGCCGATCTCATCCGGAGTCGCGAGCAATTGGAAGCGTTGCGCTCCGTCTGCACGCAGGTGCTGGGTCAGCCCGTGAAGATTTATGTTACACTCGAAGAGCAGGAAGGGCAGGCTGCCGTGGCTCGACCGAGCGCCCGCGACCGGGCGGCGCGCGACGCGACGGTGGAGGCGTTCCGAAAAAAATTCGACTGCACCTTGGTGGATGTCAAAGACCTCAGCCAGGAGTGATCGATGAAAAATCTCCAACAGATGCAGCAGATCATGAAGCAGGTCCAGCAGATGCAGGAGCAGCTCCAGAAGCAACTGGACGAGCTGGTGGTCGAAGCATCGGCGGGCGGCGGCATGGTGGCGGTGAAGATGAACGGCCAGAAGCAACTCGTCGCCGTCCAGTTCGACCGCGAGGTCATCGCCTCCGGGGACATCGAAATGCTTCAGGACCTGGTAATGGCCGCCGTCAACGAAGCCACGCGCAAGGTAGACGAGCAACTGGCCAGCCGGGTGGGAAATTTGACATCGGGACTCAACCTTCCGGGACTGACCTAGAAATCGAAATTCGAATATCGAAAAACGAAAATCGCGGGCGACTTCGAACACCGCCTTTCGATTTTCGCTATTCGAGTTTCGAGCTCCCCAATGAAGGACTTCGCTGAGCCGTTGGCTCGCCTGATTGACGAGTTGAAGCGTCTGCCCGGAATCGGGCAGAAGTCGGCGCAGCGCATCGCCTTTCACTTGGAGCGGGCGCCACGCGAGGATGTCGAGCGCCTGTCCACCGCCATCCTCGACGCCAAGGACAAGATTCGGCTTTGCAGCGTCTGCAACAACCTCACCGAACAGGACCCCTGTGAATACTGCACCGACGCGCGGCGCGACCAGGAGGTCATCTGCGTCGTGGAGACTCCCTACAACGTCATCGGCATCGAAAGGACGCGCGAGTTCCGCGGGCTCTACCACGTCCTACATGGCGCGCTCTCGCCCCTCCAGGGCATCGGCCCCGACCAGCTTAAGCTCAAGAACCTCTTCGAGCGACTGAAGGGCGGCAAGGTCAAAGAGTTGATCGTGGCAACCAACCCCAACGTTGAGGGCGAGGCTACCGCCATCTACCTCTCCAAGCTTATCAAGCCTCTGGGGGTCAAGGTCAGCCGCATCGCCATGGGCATTCCCGTCGGTTCGGAGTTGGAGTTCGCCGACGAAATCACGATGCTCAAGGCAATTGAGGGCCGACGCGAAATCTGATTCAGGTTGGAATTTCGAGTGACAGAAAACACTGCGCGGGCTTGCAGGTCACACCCGACGATTGCCATTCCCGCGCAGACAGGAAGCCAGCCAACCGATAAGTTCTTTCTATCCTTCCCATAAGCTCAAAAAGTACAAGATTGACCTTGTGTCCCTGTGCTAGAATGTCCATCGGGGCTAACAGCACTGGTTCATTTTCGTTTGAAGGGGGAAGGGGATGAGCGATTCCTCTAACAATCCTGCGAAAACGTTTCCATATCCAGGGATTGCCACCACGGCCGATGGCGCGGCGATAGTCGCCTGGGTTGAGACCAACATCACCCAGGGCGCGTGTGCCTATCCCATTACGTCCTCGACCACGATGGGTGGCGGCTACCAGCAGGAAGTTTCCAATGGCAAGAAGAACCTGTGGGGCGACACCCTGGCCTTCATTGAGCCCGAATCCGAGCACAGCGCCGCATCCTCCTGCGAAGGCTTTGCCGTAGCCGGCGGCCGTGTGACCAATTTCACCTCCGGTCAGGGCCTGGTCCTGATGAAGGAAGTTTTGTACACGATCTCCGGCAAGCGACTGCCGGTGGTATTCCACATTGGGGCGCGGGCGCTCACATCCCATTCGCTCAATGTCCATGCCGGCCACGATGATGTGATGGCCGTCGCGGATTGCGGCTGGGGCATCCTCTTCGCCAAGAACGCCCAGAACGCTGGCGACCTTGCCTTGATTTGCCGGCGCGCTGCGGAAGACTCTGCCACTCCCTTCCTGAACGTCCAGGACGGTTTCCTCACGACCCACACCATCGAAAACGTCCGGCTTCCCGAGTTGGAGTTCATGCAGCAATACATAGGGCCTCCCAGCGCCAAGCTTATCAACCTGATGCATCCCGACCACCCGGTGATGAGCGGCGTGGTGCAAAACCAGGACAGCTACATGAAGGGCAAGATCGCTCAGCGCGCTTTTTATGACCGCGTCCCCCAGGCGGTGGAAAAGGCGATGCAGGAGTTCTACGAGATGACGGGCCGCCGCTACGGACTGGTCGAACCCTACCGGATGGAAGACGCCGAGTACGCCATCGTCGGCATGGGCGGACTGGTCGAGACGGCTCAGGCCGCCGTCGACTACCTGCGCAAGACCGAGGGGTTGCGAATCGGAGCGCTGCACGTCACTTCCTACCGCCCCTTCCCCGGCGCGCAGATTGTTGAAGCGCTCAAGGATTGCCGAGCCATCTCGGTGATCGAGCGTATGGATAATCCGCTGGCGGAATCGAATCCCCTGATCTGTGAAATCAAGGCGGCCTTTGCCAGCGCCTTGGCGGGGACTCCTCCCTACAAGAAGATTGAGCGCATGCCGGAATTCCTCTCGGGCTCGGGCGGGCTCGGGAGCCGCGACATCCGGCCGGGCGATTTCCTCGCCATCGCGCGCAATATGGCGTTTGGCAACGGCTCGAAGAAGTACTACTTTTCTGTGGGCATCAAGCACGACCTGGCACTTGAAGCGCCCTTCGATCCCGACGTGCGGCCGCCAGGAGCCTTCTCAATGCGCGGCCATTCGGTGGGCGGCTACGGCTCGGTGACCACCAACAAGATCATCGCCACCATCGTGGGCGAACTCTTCGGCCTCAACGTGCAGGCCTACCCCAAGTACGGTTCGGAAAAGAAAGGCTTGCCGACTACCTATTACCTGACCGTCGCGGCGGAACCCATTCTGACGCATTGCGAGCTTGAGCACGTCGAGTTCGTGCCCATGAACGACGTCAACGCCTTTAACCTGGGCAACCCGCTCGCGGGCCTGACCCAGAATGGCATGGTCTTTATACAGTCGGACAAGACCGATCCGGCGGAAATCTGGGCGCGCATTCCGCATTACGCCAAGAAGATCATTCGCACCAAGAACCTCCGCGTGCTGGTGCTGGATACCGTGTGCATTGCCCGCGAAGTGGCCACCAGCGCCGACCTGATCCAACGCATGCAGGGAATTGTGCTGCTGGGGATCTTCCTGCGTGCCACGCCTTTCCGCGAGGCGGCGGGGACAACGGACGAGGAACTGTTTGCCGGCGTCGAGAAGTCCCTGCGCAAGTATTTCGGCAAGCGCGGCGAGCGCGTGGTGCAGGACAACCTGACGGCGGTGAAGCGCGGTTACAACGAGGTCTTTGAAATTCCGCGCGAGATTATCGAAGGGGAGGCCGCCGCTCAGCCTCAGCCCGCCGAACTCCAGGCATAGCGACATCGGAAGCGGGAGCAAAAGGAGAACATTGTGGGTATCAGCACCGATTTCTTCAAGGTGACGGAAGATACGCTGGTCGACGTCGCCCGATTCAACGACGAAGTGGTGGGCGGCTACAACACCGGCACGGCGGAAAAAGGCCTGCCCGCTGACCTGGACATCGCCCGCAGCCTCATCCCCGCCGGTACCGGCGCGCTGCGCGACTTCAGCTACATCGCTCCCGAGATTCCCGAGTTCATCACCGAGAAGTGTGTGGGCTGCATGGAGTGCGTCACCGAGTGCCCCGATACAGCCATCCTGGGCAAGGCCATCCCGCACGAGCAACTGGAGAAAACCCTGGCAGCGATTCCCGACGAAGCCGAGCGGAACCGTCTGCGCTCGATGTGGGCTGAGACCAATAAATACTCCAAGGTGTACGAAAAGAAGGGCGATGTCCCGGCGCTGTTTGGCATCTTCATCGACCCCACGAAGTGCAAGGGTTGTGCGGAGTGCGTGGCCGCGTGCGGCGACCACCAAGCGTTGAAGATGATCAGGAAAGACGACGAAAATCTGACCGGCTATCAGCGCGCCTTCAGATTCTTCAACGAAGTCGGCGAGACGCCTTCCAAATACATCAACGAGCGCGCGCTGGTGGACTTCATGCTGGCTCCGAACACGCTGCTCTACGTGGGTGGCGCGGGCTCGTGCATGGGTTGCGGCGAAGCGACGGTGTTGCGCATGATGCTGGCGGCCACGGGGTTTGTTTACGGGCCGAAGAACATCGGCCTGGTCGCAGCGACTGGCTGCAACACGGTGTACACATCCACCTATCCGTACAATCCCTACCTGGTGCCCTGGACGAATTCGCTGTTTGAGAACGCGCCCGCCGACGCCATGGGCGTGCGCGCGCGCTGGAATCAGCTCGGCTGGAACAATAAGCGGCTGTGGGTGATTGGCGGCGACGGCGCAATGCTTGATATCGGCTTCCAATCACTCTCACGCATGCTCGCCTCAGGCATGGACATCAAAGTTCTGATCCTCGATACCCAAGTTTATTCCAACACCGGCGGGCAGACCTCCACCGGCTCATTCATGGGTCAGGACGCGAAGATGTCAGCGCACGGCAAAGTCATCCACGGCAAGCAGGAGAAGCGCAAGGAAATTGGCACCATCGCCATGATGCATCCCAACACTTTTGTGGCTCAGACCACCGCGGCGCATCCCAACCATTTGTACAAGGCCATCATGGCCGCCAATGAATTCCCCGGGCCCGCCGTCGTCAACACCTACACCACCTGCCAACCCGAGCACGGTGTCGCCGATGACCGAGCCATGGCGCAGGCGAAGCTCGCAGCCGAGTCGCGCGCGTTTCCGCTTTTCATCTACGATCCGCGCAAAGGCGAGCGCATCAAGGAACGGCTCAGCCTGCAGGGCAATCCCGCCATGAAGGACGATTGGTACGTCATCCCCAAGACGGGCGAGGTGGTTGACTTCATTTCGTTTGCGCGCACCGAAGGCCGCTTCGCCAAACACTTCGACAAGGACGGCACGCCGTCGGAAACTCTCCTCGCCGCCCAGCAAGACCGCCTCGAAAACTGGCGGCAGCTTCAGGAACTCGCGGGGCTGAAGTAGCACGGGCGTCTCACCCGTGGCGTGACGTCCGGATCATTCCCGCCGTCCGCTAGACCCACAAACCGATTGCTGCATTTTTCCCTCGCTGGCTATAATTGAGGATTCGTGTTCCCTTCTCTGAGGCATGTGAATCCAATACTCAGGGAGAAGAGCTCTTTTGCTGCGCGACCTGCTTCCGCTCAAACCGTATCTTGCGCGTTACAAGAAGCGCTACGTGCTGGGCTTCCTGGCACTAGCGTTGAGCCAGGCGAGCCGCATCAACCTGCCGCTGATCATCAAGGCGGCGATTGACAGCCTCTCGCACAACGCCACGTGGAACCGGCTGCTCTTCTACGCCGGCATTTTGCTGGGCGTGGCGTTCCTTCAGGGAGTCTTCCAGTTCTGGATGCGCTGGATTCTGATCGGCATCTCACGCGACGTTGAATACGATCTGCGCAACGACCTGTTCCGCCATCTTTGCCGCCTTTCGCCGCGCTACTACACCGAAACTCCCACCGGCGACCTGATGTCAAAACTCACCAACGATCTGAACGCCGTGCGGAACCTCGTGGGCCCCGGCATTATGTACTCGGCTTCAACACTCGTCGTAGGAATCACCACAGTGGGCGTAATGCTCCACCTCGACTGG
>Ga0316628_100004153_pt1 | contig 11307 bp, 5 predicted proteins | sample OWC_Aug_M2_C1_D5_FD_207648 | JGI IMG/M metagenome (GOLD analysis project Ga0316628, IMG submission 207648) | Wetland soil microbial communities from Old Woman Creek delta, Ohio, United States - OWC_Aug_M2_C1_D5_C | ecosystem: Environmental > Terrestrial > Soil > Wetlands | place: USA: Ohio... | reverse complement strand
CACGGTCAGCGTCACCAGGAACTCGCCTTCGTTGAGGAACTCGTAGTGAGGCGACACACCGGTGAGCTCCTGCTCCGTCGCATCCATGAACGTCCAGGTGTAATCGACTATGGCCAGGTTGTCACTCGACCCCGAGCCGTCGAATACGTACGTGTCCCCGGCGGATATCTCGGCGTCCTCGCCGGCGTCCGCGACCGGGTCCACCAGGTCGTTCACGGTCACGGTCATAGTGTCCGTGTCGGCGTTGCCCATGTCGTCCGTCGCTGTCAGGGTCACTACGAAGGTCCCCGCGTTCTCGAAGACGTATGTCGGGTACATCCCGTACAGAGTGACATCGCCGCCGTCGTCGAACGTCCAAGTGTAGTTCACCACATCGACGTTGTCGGTCGATGCGGACCCGTTGAAGGTCACCTCGTCGCCCATGTCGACCGCCTGGTTGACGCCTGCGTCGGCCACTGGCGGTTCTGAGTCCTCCACGGTCACGGTCATCGTGTCCGTGGCCCAGTTGCCGTACGAGTCGGTCACATTCAGGGTGACCGTGTAGTCACCGATCACGTCGAAGACATGGTAGGGGGCGACACCGGTCAGGGTGACCGGCCCGGTACCGTCGTCGAAGGTCCAGGTGTACTCCGCGATGACGCCGTTGTCCGCGGTCCCGCTTCCGTTGAAGCTCACGTTCGTGTGCATGCCGACGACCTGGTCCGGACCTGCGTCAGGTACGGGATCGGTCGTGTCCTCGACGGTCACGACCATGACGTCGGCCGGGTCGGAGACCTGGCCGATGGTGTCCGTGACCGTGAGCGAGACCTGATACGTCCCCGGCTCGGTGAACGTGTACTCGGCCGAGACGCCGTATACCTCGATGTCCTCGAGCTCGATGTACCACGTGTAGTTGTCTATGCCGACATCGTCGGTGGACGCAGAGCCGTCGAAGGTGAATGCAACGTCCTCGGTCGCCGTCTGGTCGGGCCCCGCATCTGCCGTCGGATCCATGTCCTCGACGACCGTGACCACGATCGTGACCACGTCCGAGTAACCTGCAGCGTCCGTGACCGTCAGCTCGCAGGTGTAGTCTCCGAACTCGTCGACGGGGAGACTCACAGTAGCCTCGGTGTACGCGACTATGTCACCGGTCGGATCCTCGATCAGCCAGTAGTAGCTGACAACGCCGACGTTGTCGGAGGACGATGACGCATCCAGCATGGCGTCGGTGTCGATCACCGCCTCGAAGTCGGCGCCCGCGTCCGCGACCGGCGCCACGTTGTCCACCGTGAAGTTCACGAAGAGATAGTCCATGTGCTCTGCCCAATCCGATGCCAGCAGCGCTGCCTTGCAGTTGCCCTCTGGCACGAGATCGACGCTCGAGACCATCAGGGTGCTGACGTCCATCGGCTCCAGATATGGCATGGTCATCGAGACCGGGTTCCATCCTGCCGACTCGGCGAACACCATGACGAATGTCGTCGAGGAGAACGTCCCCGCGTCCAGAGGCGCCACCGAGATCGGTGTCGACGGGTAGTCCCACGGCATGAAGTACGCAGGTTCACCGGTCGTCATGTTGAACAGCATGGAACCAGTCGTGTCGCCACTGGTGTTGGAGTACATCCCTTGGACCGCATAGAACTCCTCCGAGTCGAACCACATCCCCCAGTACATCAGCGTCTGGGAGACCGCTCCGTCGTCCAGCGTCAGGATGTTGTCGACCGTGCCGTCCCAGAGGAAGTCCACGAAGTAGTCGTCCCCTGCCGAGGAGTACGCGAGGTTGTTCTGGCTGTCGAAGTCGTACGGGTCGGTCGTGGACTCGCGGTACTCGATCAAGGAGTAGTTCGCATATGCACCCGTGGTGTTGTACTCCAGCATGAGATACCAGGTGAGCGTCCGGAGGTCCGCCTCCGTGACCGTGCCAGACATTGCCGCCGGGTTGTAGATGCTGACGTCCTCCGCCGGGTCCACCGTGAAGTCCACAACTGGTCCGACGGTGTCCTCCGCGAGGGGCAGCTGCAGCTCGTAGTCCGGGACCCCGGTCGTGTCGATCATGTCGAACACGGCCGTGTGATCGTAAGCCCAGGCGGTGACGTGTATCTCGTAGTAATTCGGCACCCACATCTCGTAGTAGCCGGTATCGTTCGACGTGGTGGTGTTCTCGTACTCGCTGTCGACTATCGAGACGCGCACGGAGGCCCATGACACGTTGACTAAACCGGCTTCGTCCGTTGTGTAGCCATAAAGGAGACACTCCGCGGGCGGCACGTACGGGACGAGCGCGACATCGTGCGTCGCGGTACCCATCTCGGGTGCCGTCACGGTCGATGAATACATCTCGTATCCAGCGGTGCTGACCTGAATCCAGTAATCGCCGTCCGTGAGGTCGAACTGATACCAGCCGAACGCGTCGGTGTAGGTGCTGTAGTAGTTCGGACCCCAGACCTCGACGAGCGCGCCTTCAATCGCGGTGCCGTTGTAGAAGTTGGTCACGGTCCCCTCGATGACGGAGTTCACATACGGCACGAGGGAGATGTTGTACCAGTTCAGGACGCCCGACGTCAGGTCGACGGTGTCCTCGTAGTACTTGTAGTCCATGGACCAGACGGTCACGTCGTATGTCCCCGATACCATGTCCGCGTGGTAGCTCCCGTTTGAGGCGGAATTGGTGTACATCTCGAACGAGTCGCTGCGCATGTAGATGCCTGCGCCCTCGATCGGGAGGAGTGTCACAGCATCCGTTACATCGCCAGTGACGGCGCAGTCGATAGGCCAGAGTCCGAAGTCCATCCAGAGGTCTGCCCCTGATGGCATGTCCATCTGGGAGTAATTCCTGGAATACCCTTCGGCCTCGGCCATTACGAAGACCCCGTCGCCAGAGGCGCCGAACGTCCCAAGCTCGTACGCGCCCGACGAGTCGGTCATGGCCATCGAGTACCACCTGGCCCAGTCCACTCCGGACACCATCTGCAGGACGCGCGCCCCCTCGATGGGGCTGTCGTCGGTGAGGTCCGTGACGTTCCCGCGCATCATCCCGTCGAGGACCATCAGGTTGGGGTTCCATTCGAGCGATTGACCCTCGTTGATGTCCCAGTTGAGCTGGTAGCTTGCGTAGCCACCCTTGGCCCATGTGGCCTCGACCGAGCCGTTCGTCATGTTAACAAAGAAGTAGCCGTTGGAGTCAGAGAAGGTGTAGTTCGAGGATCCGCCACCCCACATGTTCTCGGTCCTCACCGAGACGACTACTCCGCCGATCGGGGTGCCGCCGCCGTCCCGCACCCGGCCGTACAGCATGCAGTCATCGCTGTACGCAGTCGGCTCGAGGGTGATGTTGAACCAGTATGAGGTCATGCTGACCAACGGATCGTTGGTCTCGTTTCCGACCATGTTGTATCCAGGCATATCCATCAGGATTGCGCCACCGCCGTTCGGGCTGGCGATGACATCGACCTCGAAGTAGCCGCTGCCATCGGTCAGTGTCACTGCGCCGTAGAACGGCATTTCCCCGCCTATCGGGTCCATGGAGATCCCGACGACTGTTGCGGTGGCGACAGCTGACCCGCCTTCGTCAAGCACGTAGCCCATGAGGGTGACATCGCGGGATACCGATAGCGGCGTGAGGGTGAAATCGCAGGCAACGGTCTCACCTATCCCCACCGAGACCATCTCCAACGCGAAGTAGTAGTCCTCGTGGACCGCCATGACCATCAGGTCGAACCCTCCCGGGACGCTGATCTCGTAGTAGCCGGTTGAGTCGGTGAAGTCCGATGCCAGTTCGATACCGTCAGCCAGCATCAGCATTCCCTTGACGTAGGCGTTCTCAATCGGATCCGTGCCGTCGGTGACATACCCGTTGATGACCGCATCGGATGGCGGCAGGTCGGCGCCGTCGGCGCCTGGCGCATAGACGAGCAGGCCCGCCATCAGGGACAGGCACAATAACACAGACACGGTGCTTTTGGTAGAGAGTACTCTTTCTTCAGTCAAGACAATCTCCTCACAGCAATGAGCTCTGGACGTCCATGGGGGATGGGCGTCCTGCTTCGTCCGCGGTACCGCCATGTTGGATATATATGGTTGTCGCGGGCGCGCGGAGTCCCAACAGGGGCGCGCCCACTGGCGTGTGTGCGGGCGCGCACACCATTAATGCATGTCTGGCCCAGGTCAAATCTAAATATCCTGGAGGCTCATAGTGCAAATCCGGTCACGACCATGGCGCACAAGGGGAAACGCATCCCGAGGAAGCTTCTGTCAGGCGATGAGAACGTCGTATGGGAATCCAGGCCCAGCGGATTGAAGTTCATGGTGAGCGCCAGCCTCGTGATGTTCATCGGACTCGCCGCGCTGGTCGTCTACGCGCTCGATTCGTTCGCGGAGGATGTCTCCATCCCGTTCCTGACGGAGCAATTGGACGGAGAGTACGGTGAGTACCTCGGCTACCTGCTCCTGGTCGTGTTCGTTCTGGCGCTCGTCTACTTCCTCGTCAAGTGGATGAGGTGGGGCAGCACGGTCTACGCCGTCACTGACGAGAGGATCATCACGCAGAAGGGGATCCTCAGCAAGGACTACGACGACATCGAGCTTCCGATGATATCGAGCGTGGACGTCCACCAACCCTTCTCGAAGAGGATGCTCGGGTACGGCACGATAAGGTTCTCGATGTCCGGGTCCTCTGGGAAGAAGGACACCGTCGTCTGGGAGTGGGTCCCTGACCCGCTCGGCGTGAGGAGGAAGGTCCAAGAGGTAATGGACATCCGCGTGAAGCCGAAGAACGACCGCGACACCTGAGTCGCTCGGCGAAGCACGACACGCCCGACGTCATACCCGAGACTCCATTAGTGTGCAAAGCCATCACTGATGGCGTTCGGGAGCTGGTGGGGTTGGTAGCGGCAGATGTTCTGAGGCACGGGCCAGGCAGGGCGTTCATGCTCTGCAACGAAGCGATCGTCAGGGCGGCCATCGAGTCCGACGTCAAGGTCGTATCCGCTTACCCGGGGTCGCCGACGACCGAGATCCTGGACACCTTCTCCGAGGTCGCCCCCCACTTCGACTACAGGATGGAGATCTCGGCGAACGAGAAGGTCGCGCTGGAGACCTGCGCCGGGGCGTCGATGGCTGGGCTGAGGACCATCACCAGCATGAAGAGCGTGGGCCTCAACGTCGCCTCCGACTCGTTCTACTCGCTGTCGTACACTGGCGTCAAGGGCGGGATGGTGCTCGCGGTCGCGGACGACCCACAGGCGCACTCATCCCAGAGCGAGCAGGACGGGAGGACCTTCGGTCCCAGCGCGTACGTCCCGATGCTCGAGCCGTCCGACCCGCAGGAGGCCATGCGGTTCGTGAAGAAAGCGTTCGAGCTGTCGGAGAGGCACGGCGTGCCCGTGCTCCTGAGGACGACGACCCGGGTGAATCACCAGAGCGGCATCGTGGACTTCGGCGCGGTCGAGAGGAAGCCTTTCGAGAAGGTCGCCTGGGAGCACAAGGCCGGGAGGTTCGTGACCGTCGCCGACGCCGCCAGGACATTCAAGCTCGCGATGCTCGAGCGCACGGAGAGGATCAGGGAGGAGTTCGAGGCCTCGGACATGAACTCGGTGAAGCTCGGCGGCTCCGACGTCGGCATCGTGACGAGCGGTGCGGGGTACAACTACGCCGTTGACGCCGCGAGGATCCTTGGTGTCGGTCCGTCCGTGCTGAAGCTGGGCACCACGTTCCCGCTGCCGAGGAGGCTGATTGCGGACTTCCTCAGGAGGCACAAGACAATCATCGTCGTCGAGGAGCTCTCTCCGTACCTCGAACTGAACATCACCGCCATCGCGAAGGACGCGGCGCCGTCGGTCAGGATAATCGGGAAGTCCAGCGGCCACTTCAGCGAGGCGTTGGAGTACAACACGAACATCGTGGTCGACGGGATGGCGAAGGCACTCGGCGTCAAGCCCCCGGTGGACTACGCGGCCGTGATGTCCAAGGCCGCGGAGCTCAAGCAGGGGCTGCCTGCCAGGCCGCCGACATTCTGCCCCGGATGCCCGCACAGGGCGTCCCTGTGGGCCGTCAGGCAGGCGCTCAAGGGGGTCAAGCATGTGCTCTCGACGGACATAGGCTGCTACTCCCTGAGCTTCATGGAGCCCGTCGGATACGGCGACTCCCTGCTGAGCATGGGAGCGAGCCTCGGCATCGCCGCGGGGATGCAGTACGCGGTCAACGAGAAGGTGGTCGCGATGATAGGCGACTCGACCTTCTGGCACGCGGGGCTTCCGGGCCTGGTCAACGCAATCCACCACGGGGACGATTTCACTCTCATACTGCTCGACAACTCGGTCACGGCGATGACCGGGCAGCAGTACAATCCCGGCTCGGACAAGACCGCTGGGGAGAGGGCGGCGAAGCCTCTGGTCCTCGAGGACGTCATCCGCGCGATGGGCATAGAAGACGTCACGATAGTCGATCCGTACGATGTCAAGAAGGCCTCCGCGACCATGAAGGAGGCGCTCTCGCGGAAGGGGCCGAACGTCATCATCTCGAGGAGGGCGTGCGCGCTCTACGCCGACCGGCAGAAGAGGAGGAGGGGCGAGACCATAGGGTCGAACAGGGTCGACAAGGAAGTGTGCAAGAAGCCCTACACGTGCGTCCGCCAGTTCCACTGCCCCGCGATCTCCATAGACGACAACGACCGCAAGGCGACCATCTCGAAGGAGCTGTGCGACAAGTGCGACGTCTGCTCGAAGATCTGCCCGTTCGGCTCCATCAGGGAGAGGGAGGGTGTTTGACATGGCGAAGGAGTTCAGCGTCTACATGGCAGGGGTCGGAGGACAGGGGCTGGTCCTGCTGTCCAACGTCATCGGCGCCGCGTGCGCCTCTGCTGGCCTCAGGGCCCTGACAGGGGAGCAGCACGGGCTCTCCCAGAGGAGCGGGTCCATCAACGTCCACATGAGGATAGGCGAGGAGATACGGTCGCCCCTGATACCCGTCGGCGGCGCCGACGTCCTCCTCTCCCTGGAGGCGCTCGAGGCGCTGCGGTACGTCGAGTACCTCAGACCGGGCGGGGTCGCCCTCGTCAACGGGCGCGTGCAGCACCCGATCTCGGAGACCACGGTCCACATGAAGGAGAAGGCAGCCCTTTACATGTCGGCGAAGGACGTCGAGGCGCGTCTGCTCAAGGTCACGGACAAGGTCTCCCTCATAGACGCGCTTGCGATCGCCAGGGGCGCGGGGAACGCCCTCACCGAGAACATCGTGATGCTCGGAGCCCTCAGCACGCTCGACGACCTCCCGGTCCCGGAGAAGGCACTCAAGGATGCGGTCGCAGCGACCGTCCCCAAGAAGGCCGTCGAGGTGAACCTCAAGGCCTTCGACATGGGCAAGGACGCGGCGCGCTCGCATCTCTGCAATCTGGTTAAGTGCAGGGAATGAGTTCTGGGTGCCCATGAAGAACGCGAGGTACGTCCGGGTGGATGTGTTCACCAAGAGCCGGTTCGGAGGGAACCCGCTGGCGGTCTTCCCGCACGCGAAGGGGCTGACGGACGGGCAGATGCAGCTGCTGGCCCGGGAGATGAACCTCTCGGAGACGACATTCGTCCTCCCGCCGAGCAAGGGTTCGGGCGCAGACTTCAGGGTCCGGATATTCACGCCTGACATGGAGATCCCCTACGCGGGGCATCCCACTCTCGGGACGTTCTACGTGCTCGCGGACGAGGGCAGGCTGAAGCTCACTGGCAGGATGACCGTCGCCATGATGGAGGTCAAGGCAGGGGTCCTCCCGGTCGAGATATACTCCAAGGGCGGGAAGGTCGACAGGGTCGTGACGGTCCAGAGCGGGCCGAGGTTCTGGCCCGAGCACGCCGACCCGGGCCTCGTCGCGAAGGCGCTCGGGGTGTCGAAGTCGGACCTGGACCCCGACAGGATGCCGCCCCAGCTCGTCTCCACGGGGCTCCCGTGGCTCATCGCGCCGATGCGGTCGAGGAAGGCGGTCGAGAGGGCCAGGTGCGACGTCCAGGCGTTCGCCGAGGTCGTCAAGGGGCTGCCAAAGGGGGTCGTCGACATCTATGCGACCTGCCTGCACCCGGTCGACGCATCGTCGACCACCCACTCCAGGGGTTTCTCCCTCGTCCTCGGGGGGATAGTGGAGGACCCGGCCACGGGCAGCGCGAGCGGCTGCCTCGGGGCATACCTCGTTAAGAGAGGGCTCGTCCGCGGGGACGGCCCTGTCAGGATCGTCAACGAGCAGGGGTACGAGATCGGCAGGCCGAGCAAGGTGACCATCGACGTGGAGAAGGACGCGGACGGCGGGCCCAGGACGGTCAGGGTCGGCGGCACCGTCGTCAAGGTCATGGACGGGATTGCTTACCTCTGAGCCGCCTCAGCGCGCGAGGGGCAGTTCCACCTTGAACACGGCCCCCTGGGCGTGGTCGCCCTTGACGCGATCCTCGACCCATACGCGGCCGTGGTACCGCCGGACGAGCATGCGGACTATGTGGAGGCCGAGGCCCGAACCCTTCTTGCGGGTGTCGCTCCTCGAGAACCTCCCGAAGATCTTGTCCTTCATGTCGTCGGGGACCCCCTGGCCCCTGTCGGCGACGGAGACGACGACGAGTTCCGCGCCGTCCCTTGCGATGTTCTCCGCGGAGACATCTATCTCGACCGGCTCATGGAGGTCGTACTTGACGGCGTTGGTGAGGATGTTGACGAACAGCTCCTTCAGGAGCTCGTCCGCCATGACGACATGCCTTCCTGGTTCGATCGAATGCTTGAACGAGATGTGTCTACCCAGGTAGTACTGCGGGACGCTGGTCATGCAGTCCGTCAGCACGGCGCCCACGTCCCCCCTGACCAGGGAGACCTCGCCCCAGGTGAGCCTGGACATCGTGCGGACGTCCGTCGCGAGCCTGCTGACATGCATGACCTGGTCCGAGAGCTTCGACACCATCGCGAGCTGCTCGGGCCGGTTCATGGTGACCTTCAGCAGGTCGAGATAGCCGAGTATGGCCTGGTTGAAGTTCTTGATGTCGTGGGAGAGCAGGTCGGTGTAGAACTCGGCGCTGTGCCTGCTCTCGGTCTGCCTCTGGAACATCCCGGCGTTCTCCAGCGCGATGCCCGCGAGGCTCGCGAATATCTCGATGACCTCTATCGTCTCCGGGTCGAGCACGCGGTCGTCCCGCGGCTTGAGGATCTCTATGTAAGCCACAACGATGCCGTTCCTGTCGAAGATGAAAGTGTCGGTGTAGTCGAGCTCGTGCCAGAACCCCTCGCCCTTCCGTGGCACGCGCACCGCCCACGGCTCCGGGTAGTAGACCATGTCCTCGTCCGAGAGCTTCACGCTCTCGGTGGGCATGTAGTAGGTCGTCCTGCCCACCTTCTTCCGCCACTTGACCGGGCTCTTGGTGGTCGGCCTCCCCTTGGGGTCTATGACGTACTCGATCCGCTCTATCGGGTACTCCACCTTCCTTATCGCATCGGCCCGGTCCTCCGTGTAGCCGTACACTGCCCTGATGACGAAGGTCCCCCTCGCCTCATCCCTGATGCCCATCACGGCGCGCTTGATCCCCAGGAGCTGCGCCAGCGTCTTGACCACGTCCTCCATGAGGTGGTCCATGTCGCGGACGTACAGTATGTCCGACGTGAGGTCGAATATCCGGGAAAGCTGCTCGGCCCTCTGGGCGTTAACCCTCAGGGCGTGCTCCTTCTCGTTCACAAGCCTCGCGGTCTCGAGCGCGACCTCGGCGAGCGAGGTGAACACCTCGACGGTCTCCATGGCATCCTTGTCAGGGAGCTTGCCGTCCCTCGGTAACGCCGGGTACAGCACGCCGACGACCCTCCCGCTCGAATCGTGCAACGCGAAGGCCAGTATGTCACCCGTCCGGTACTCGTGCGGGACCCTTGGCTCCGTCGATATGTGCCCCTCCCATTCGCTCGGTATGAGATAGTGTGAGAGCTGCCTCTTCGAGACATCCTCGATGGGCGTGAAGTAGACGGACCTGCCGATCCGACGGCTCTCGCGGAGGTCCTCCAGGACGACATCGATGGGGATCGTGCGTATCTGGGCCTCCTTCAGGACGCTGTCGGGATAGCCCAGCACCGCGGTCCACCTGAACGCGCCCGCGACCTCGTCGTAGACGATCAAGATGATCTTCCCGAAGTTGAAGAGGCCCGAGACCGACGCGAGGATCATCTGGGCGAGCTTGTCGGCATCGTGCTCCGAGACTATGGACGACGCGATCCTCAGGACATCCTCGAGCAGGTCGGTCCTCTGGGCGAGCCTATCAGACCTGGCGTCGACCCCGTGTCTCACCTGTTCGAGCTGCAGGGACGCCGAGATCATGTCGGCCCCTACCCCCAAGACCTCGACGGCCTCGCGCCCCGGAAGGAGCCCATCCGCCGTTCCCCCGACATCTATGTATGCCAGGAGCCTGCCGCCCTTGTCCCTCACCGCGAACCGCATCCAGTCTCCGTCCGCCCAGGCGACCCCGTCCCTGCCCCCCTCCGCGTGCCGGAGCCAGACGTCCCGCCTGCTGAAGTAGCCGTTCCCAGAGATCCGCTTGTCGTCGGTCAGCGACGCGAAGGAGACCGTGTCGCACGCTCCCGAGCTCGCGTGTCTGCCAACGGTCGCCGAGGACGCGCTGTCGACGAGGATGAACCTTGCGCGGCTGATGTTCGTGGACGCCGCCCCCATCGCCAGGACCTCGTCTATGAGCCGCTCGGTCGGAGCGCCTTTGGCAAGGGCGTCAGAGGCGGCCGTGAGCATCTTCGCGAAGGTCGGGTCGACCATGGGCGTCCTGCCCTGGGCCCCCGGACCGTCAGGGCCTGGACCAGTCAACAAATTGCCTCCAATGGACTCCGGGACAGGACCCTGCCCCGCATCGGCGAGGGCGCCAGAAGACGCCCGGCCTGTGAGTTTGTAATCGTGACTCACGTGATATAATACCTGAGGCCCGCCGCGCGGGACTTCGGGGGAGGGTTAATGCCGTCGCCGCCGCGTACCGTCCATGGAGGGACAGGATGGCGGATGTCAAGGAGACGCTGACGGTTGCGATCGAGTTCGAAAGGCAGGGGCAGAGCTACTACATGAGGTTCCACGACCTCGTAGGAGACGACGGTGCGAAGGCGCTCATGAAGAGCCTCGCCCGCGACGAGAAGGAGCACGCCGAGATCCTGTCGAGGGAGCTGTCGTCCCTTGGAGGCAAGGCCAAGGCCCCGACGAAGGAGGCCTTGGAGAAAGGCCTACGGGCGATATTCCCCGAGCGGACCGCGAAGGGTTCGCTGGCGGCCAAGGACGCCGTCTCCGCCTTGAAGCTCGGCATAAGGACCGAGGAGAGGTCAATCGACTTCTACTCG
>Ga0316628_100004152_pt1 | contig 11307 bp, 8 predicted proteins | sample OWC_Aug_M2_C1_D5_FD_207648 | JGI IMG/M metagenome (GOLD analysis project Ga0316628, IMG submission 207648) | Wetland soil microbial communities from Old Woman Creek delta, Ohio, United States - OWC_Aug_M2_C1_D5_C | ecosystem: Environmental > Terrestrial > Soil > Wetlands | place: USA: Ohio... | reverse complement strand
TTTGAAATCCTTTTACTTTTGATCTTCATATCCTTTACCTCCATTATTTTTTAGTTATTATTTTAAATATATTATACGAAGATACCTGCGTGTGAGTTTCAAGAATTTAGTGAATTTGGTGCCGGGCGAAAATATAAAAATATATAAACCTTTAATTAGAGAACAATATTACCCACTCCTTTCTTGAAAGTAATAGCAGTGTTATAGGGTTTCGACAGCTTGTCCAGTTGGTCGATAATGGCTTTGGCTTTTTCCGGGTTGGCCAGTCGGGGCGTGCCGCGTAAGTAAATCCTTTTATCCCCCAGGAGGAAGAGCGGATAGAGCTTGATTTCTTTAACTTTACCCTGGCCGTCGAAAGTGACCACGGGCACAACGCTGTCCCAGACCGGGACATCGGTAAAGTATTGGTCAAGTTTTTCTTCGTATAAGGTGGGGTCTTTGGTGTCCAAAGGCAAACCCATTCTCTGGTAGGCTTCCGGAGAGATTATCCTGATGGGCGACTGGAAAAATAAATTTCCCAGGCAGTGAAAGATAGGTTTGCCTTTATAAATCTCGATGCCCCATAAGTGGTGGGCACCGGTGCCCACGTACATATCTGCCCCGGCATCGATACAGGAGCGGGCAAAATCTTCCTGGAATTTCGTGGGGCCTTCTCCTTCTTTTTTCATAATACCATTATGCTCATGGTGACTGACAATCACCAGGCGAGAGTTGCGTTTGGCAATTTTAATGGACTCCTCGATGCGTTCCAGGTCATTCTTATTGGCAGAAACCAATATATCGACTTTATTCCCCTTAATGAATGTTCTTTCAGCCATTTGCAGTTTTGTTACTTCCTTGCCCTCCTCTTCTTTGGGCGGTGTGACTCCCAGGTCTTTTCCAATGTCTTCCCTGACTTTCTTCAGCCTGGCAAATTTTTCTTCATCCAATTGCACTATCCAATCGACGTTGAGGGGATTCAAGCCTGGTTGGCCTCTCATATAATCACTGGAAAGGGAAGCCTGGTGGTTCTTTTCCGGGATCCAGGAAGAGCAGCTTACTAAAGAAACCGGACCTTTGTCGGTCTCGAAATAGCCCGGCCTGGCAGCTTGTTGAAGGTCTTTCCCGGCACCGGCATAGACAATGCCCACCCGGTCCAGGTTTTCAAGAGTTGAAAACATCCCCGCATAGTCAAAATCCATAATGTGATTATTCGCCACACTCACCAGATCGATGCCCAACCATTTGAGCTCATCCGCACCCCAGGGATAACAAAAAACATTGGGATCAAAATCTTTATAAGCAGGGAAACCGTCTTCCGGTTTGAAAAAGGTGGTTTCGCAATTTCCAAAGGCGCAGTCGGCTTGACGGAGAATCTCCACCATTTGCAGGAATTCCGGGTCTTTATAGAAGCTGACCTTATTAAAAATGAGACAATCGCCCACCGCAGCGATGGTGATTTCTTTGTCTTCGGCAGACATACCCCAGGGATGAAGGGCCGCTAACCATAAAAATACACAAATAAAAACCGTTACTTTTGAAATCCTTTTACTTTTGATCTTCATATCCTTTACCTCCATTATTTTTTATTTTTTTTTTAAATATATTATACGGAGATACCTGCTTTAGGGTTTTTGAAATGCCTCCGGCGGCCAGGGGGCTATTTTGAACAAATTAAGCCTAGAGCCTAGGGCCTAGCGCCTAGGGTAGAACTTTGAACTTAAAAGAGCAAACTTTAATGGGTCGGGGCTGCCAGCCCCCCGCCCCTGGACCCCGGCAAAAACTTTTGATTAAAGGCTTCGATACCCCTTTTTTATGCAAATTCCAATGAATTATATAACATTCGGCATTTTGCTTCTTTTCCCGCGTAAGCGGTATACCATCTTGCCCGAAGGGCGCAAATTCCATTAACAATTAACAATTAATAATTGACTATTAATAATTAAGAAAGGGCCTTATAGGTCCCCCATGCCATGGGGCACCGGGTACCATTTAGCTTCGGTCCTGGCATTTACCACTGCCTGGCCGGAAAATTCATAAAAGGAGTTGTAATTGTAGGTCCAGCCAAGATAAGGGGAGTCACCCCCGGAATAGGTGGTGATAAAAAACCGGTTGGATAATGACCCGAAACTCCTGGCAATGTCCATGGTGGTGGCGGGTTTTCCCCGGCTGGGGTCCACCGGTACCCAACCAAATGGAGGGAGATAGACTTGAACCCAACGGTGGAAATCCCGGTCGATAGAACCGTCATCACCGCGTACCACCAGGCCGGCTTCGTAGCGAGCCGGTAACCCGGCTGCCCGGGCCAGGGCAATGAAAGAAAAGGTAAATTCGGAACATGAACCGCTGCCACGCTTTAGTACTGTAGGCGCGGCATTCCACCCACCGGTCATCTTGTATTCCATATTCAAATGAAGATACTTGTGAATCTTAAAAGCCATCCAGAAAGGATTGGTTTCATCTCCCAGGATTTCTTTCACCAACTTCTTGATATAGGGATCATTTAGTTTTAACTTATGTCCGTCCACCAGGTATTTTTTACGGACCTCTGCAGGAATGTTGTCCAGTGGTTCTACCCATTCGGGAAGGATGAAATAGTTTAGATCCCTGGTCTCGATCGTTACTTTATAACCTATTTCCAGGGTTTTCAATACCGGTACCTGTCCTTGCAAAACCCCGAATTTTTGGTCCCATCGATCGCTAATAAAGGTGATATTACCAGGAGAAAAGACATAGGGTGTTAACAGCTTCTGGTGAAGGCCATCCTGGCCTACGCACACGTAAATCCTGGCGGTTACATCATCGGAAGGACCATTGTTGGTAAGGGCATGAGTGAAATGAACCTGGCGCTGATGAGGTTCCCCCAAATAAAAGGGTTTTTTAGTGGGGGCAATATCCAGGGCATAAAGTTTTCTCTCTTCAAAGTCCAAAACCCAAAGCGTATCCCCCTGCCGGCAAATCCCGGCGGCATAGGGACCCGGAGCAGGCAGCACCCCAAAGATTTCCCCGGCAGTGGTGGCGCATACGATTTGATTGCCGACTCGTTCCGACAACCAGAAATACTTACCATCAAAGAATATGCCCGTCGTATCACGGCCTGGACCGGCAAAGGTTTGCAGTTCCGTGCCATCGGCCGGGTCCAGTTCCAGGAAGTTACTCCCAGACGCAGCCCACAAACTTTTACCATCCCAGGCTAATCCTGACGCATCGGTTTCCACCTCGGTGAGAACAAAGTCGACTCGTTTCTTTTTCATGTCATAATGTAAGATGCGATTGTTCTCCCGATCGCTGATCCATAACCCGCCGGCGTCTTTGGCTATACCCCAGGGACTGCGGCAAGGCAGTGGCTGTGAATCGACTATCTTTTTCTCCTGGAGGGAAAATCGATAAAGTTGACCGGTGGCCCGGTCCGATATTAAGAGCATATCGTTGTCCAGCGCCATGCCAAAGGGTTGGTCCATGGTTAACGGGATTGAATATTTGACACTGCCGATATCGGCAAATAATAAGACAGGTAAAATAAACACGATTAAAATCAATACTATTCGTTTCATAAATGCCTCCTTCCTATAATTGTACCCTACAATACGCTTAAAATCCAGTAAAAAAATAGAAAACCTGGCTAAAATTAGTACATCATTATGAGAGCTTGAAGGGTTTGGTATCGCTTCCTTCATCGACAGCTTCGACATCATCCACCTTTGTCGCCACTGGTCTGTTAAGAATTCTTTGACAGGCAGGGCACCTTTTCCAATGGGGTTTTATCTTTTGTCCACATACACACATCTCCAGGTCTAAAACAGTGTCGCAAGTGGGGCAAACTTCCCAATTCGAATCCACCTTTTCACCGCAGTTGGGACATTTGAGTATTTCTTTCTGAGGTACAGGTATTAATTTCTTTTCTTCTTTCTCGTCTACTTCTCCGGGTTCTTCCAGGGTTTCCAGTTCTTCTACTTCAAGGGAAGAGACAGCCAGCGGTTTGCTTTCTTCTTCCCGGGCTCTTTTGAATAAATCAGCGGCGATTTCCTTTTGGGAATTGAGTAAGGCGATCTCCGCCGCTTTTTTATACTCTTTCCTGTCCCGGTAGTAAATAATATATTGGTTAAAACAATATTGAATCCTTTTGTTTCTAAGTTCACGTTCTTCATCGGTAAAATCTTTTGTTACCACCCTGGCAAAATATTTAAAAAACACCTCCATGGATGCTTGAATCTCCCCGATTTTTAACAAATCATAAGCAAAATTGAAAGGGTCAAAATCTGCCATTATCTCCAGCAATTGGGGTAATAAATTCAATTGCCTGGCGACTTTAAGATTGTGGATGTAATTCCTGTAGGGATTCAGGCCACTCTGAACCAGTGCTGCGCCAATACTTACTTCAGTAATAATGAGTTCTTTCATACATTGGGCAGCCTCAGGATATAATTCTCCCCTGGAAAAACACTCCGCAGCATATCTAAGCCATACTTCATTTTTTATTGCTTTTTGATCTTTATCTTTATTTACCAGTTCATATCCTTTTTTATACAATTCCGCGGCACTTTTATATTCTGCGATTTGTTTAAACTTATGGGCTAGCTGGACGATTACCGGGATACCTTTGTTATCCAGGGTTTCAACATGCCTGATATATCTTACAAAACGGCGGATCTGCTGTCTTTGTTTCAACCAATCTTCAATGGCAATGGTTTCTCCATCATCCAACTCAAACTGCTCCCATTTTTCATTTCTTTTCAAGCATTCTTCGATCGCTCTCCTGGCCCGATCGACTACATTTTTTTGAATATATAAGTTTGCTGCATCATGCCATAATTCGGATTTCTCTAAAACTCTCCCGGCGTTGGCATAATCACCCAGTTTTAAATATTCTTTATACGCATCATAGAACTCTCCATTTTCTTCAAAAAACTTTGCTAATTCAACGCCCTTTAACAATAATCTCTTTATTTTCTTTAACATGATTACCTGGTTATCAACCGTGATTTAAAACTTTTCCCCGGTGCAGATGTGACTGCCCCCACCATATGCTCCGTTTCTTCGACCAACAGGTATATCGTTCCCTTTTTTTCATGTAACATATTTTAGAAAAATAAATTTGATTTGTCAATACTTTCTTTTGTAACTATCCAATTTTTGGAAGTAAAATGCAGTTCATGATCGATTGGACAACGAAACACCTTAAAAAAATATTTGACATCTTTCCCCCGGTTAAATATAATATAGGGTAAAATAATATTCGATAAGGTGCAAATATGAACTTAGAAGGACAAGAAAGAAGGGAAAGTAAACGTGTCTTCTTCGATTTGGAAGACAACATCGGCATTACGTTAAGTCCTGCCATGAGTTCGATTAAGGCAATCCCGGGCACTCTTTTAAGCTTAAGTGCCGGGGGACTTAGTATTGCTGTCGATAAAAACCAGAGAAAAAATATCCGGGAAGGCGATATCCTTGTGGTGACAAATCTCAAATTACCTGATACCTCTGATGCCATTGCCAGGATCGAAGTCGAAGTCAAGTACATCATATTTTATAAGAAGTCCGATCGGATTACTATTGGCGGTGTATTTAGAAAACCTGTCGGTCTGGTTACCCAGCAAATTGAAAAGTTTATTAATGAACGTGTTGAGACGGAAACAGAGGAGGAAGAGGATTCCGGGGGAATTACCGTTACTTAACGCTCATGTTTAAAATATTGATTATCGAACCCGGTTCAAAGATGATATCCTTGTATTTAAATTCAGTTTTTAAAAATAAAATTATACCGAATAAAGATTCCCGGTTGGTAATCTTTTTTAGGAGGAATGATTAACAATGTCTGAACGAATGATCAAGCAATTCATGGAAATGGTACAAATCAGCAGCGAATCCGGCGAAGAAGCTGAATTCATCGATTACTTATTGAAAGAATTCAAAACCTTAGGCGCCGAAGCTGAAAAAGACAACTATGGTAACCTCATCGCCAGGTTACCGGCTAAAGGCTGCCAGGGAAAAGCACCGATTCTCCTTTCCTGTCATGCCGATACCGTAAAACCCGGCAAAAATATCAAACCCGTACTTAAAGACGGTGTGATCCGCTCCGCAGGAGATACCATCCTGGCAGCAGACGATAAAGCCGGTATCGCAGAAATGCTGGAGGCCTTGCGCATTGCCGAAACCAGGCCACCGATCGAAATTGCCATCAGCCGCCAGGAAGAAGTCGGACTGTTAGGGGTAAAAAACCTGGATTTCAGCAAATTAACTGCACAAAAAGGATTTTTATTGGATAATGATGAACTGGAAACCATTGTTATCGGCGGACCGTCCTACTTTGCCATCGATGTGGAAATCAAAGGACGTGCCGCTCACGCCGGTATGGAACCGGAAAAAGGCATCAACGCCATCCTGGCAGCTTCCAAAGCCATTGTTGCCCTAAAATTAGGACGCCTGGACCATGAGACCACCGCCAACGTCGGCATCATTAAAGGCGGACTGATTCGCAACGGTGTCCCTGACTCCGCCAGTTTCCTGGCAGAATGCCGCAGTTTGAACCATGAAAAGGGCCAAAAACTGGCAGCGGAAATGGAAAAAACCATCAAAGAACAAGTAGAATCCATCAACGCCTCCACAACAATCAAAATCGATAACCTCTGCAAAGCCGTGGATATCCCGGCAAATTCCTGGACAGTCCAGGTCGCGAAAAAAGCCCTAAAAACAGTAGGCATCCATGCAAAAACAACGTTTATTACCGGCTTTACCGATGCATCTATTTATAATAACCAGGGCATTGAAATGGCAGTAGTCGGCATCGGGGCACGTTTGGAACACTCCTGCGATGAACATATTTATACCGCAGACATGGAAAAAGCCTTAAAAATGATCGTAGAAATCCTACGCCTGTCAGCAGTATAACCCCATGGCATGGGGGACCGATTAGGCCCTTCGGGCCTCCTGAAGGCTTCTTTAACTGAACCGAACCAACAGGAAATGCAGCAAGATGTCAAATGTCATCGTATGGATTGGGAAGATGTTTATAAAATGGGTATCGAAGCCTTCAATCTTCTTAACTTCTTACCTCTTATCTTCTCAAATTCTTTCTTTTCCCCTGGACCCGTGAAACATTTGCAAAAACTTTTTATTATATGGAGCAATAAATGATCGTTAAACGGATGAAAACCTTTATAAAATCACTTACTATGATTTTGATTCTTTTAATAACAATGGTTATTGTCGTCAAAGCTGAGGAAGTCTATTTTACCACAAATCCTACTCTCAGCCCGGATGCGGAAAAAATCGTATTTAGCTGCGAAGGTGATTTATGGGTGGTAAACGCCCCCGGCGGTACCGCCTACCGGTTAACCGCTATGGCTGGCGAAGAACAATATCCCCGCTTCTCACCCGACGGCCAATGGATCGCCTTTTCCGGATCACCGGACGGCAACAGCAACATATACGTAATGCCAGCCCACGGCGGCGAAATTAAACAATTAACCTTCCATGACGCCAGCGATCGAGTGGACTCATGGTCATGGGATTCAAATTGGGTCTACTTTAATTCCAACCGATACAATTATTTTACGGAATTTAAAGTCGATCGCCAGGGCGGAACACCCCAACGACTGTTTGATCATTATTTCAATACCATCCACGGCCTGGTGGAACACCCAAAATCCCTGGCCTACTACTTCACCGACACCGACGAAAGCCTGGCCTTCGCCAGCCGTAAAGGATACAAAGGAGAATACAACCCGGATATCAAGTCATATAACCCCAAAACCAAAGAGTTCCAGGTCCATACTTCGTACCGGGGTAAAGATTTATGGCACACCATCGACCAACAAGGCCATATATACTTTGTCTCCGATCGATTCACCGGCGAATATAACCTCTACCGGTTAGAAAATGAAAAAAAAACCAGGCTGACAGAGTTTAAAACCTCCATAAAAACACCCCAGGTCAGCGCCAATGGGAAAAAAATTGTCTTTGAAAAAGATTATCAACTATTTACCTACAGTGTCCCGGATAAAAAAATAGAAAAAATCAACATCGAATTATTCCGTAATGATACGTTAAAAACAGAACAAACCTTTGATGTCAGCGGCAAAATCACCTCTTTTGACATTTCACCGGATAATAAGAAATTTGCCTTTGTATCCAGGGGAGAACTCTTTGTCTCAGACATAAAAGGTAAATTTATAAAAAAATTGGAAACAGGTAAAGACCGGGCAGCAGAAGTAAAATGGCTGAAGGATAATAAAACCCTCTTATTCAACCGCACAGTCAACGGCTGGCTGAACCTGTTTAAAATATCGGCCCACACCGACGAAAAACCAGGACAATTAACGGCAGATGAGCTTAACAACTGCAATATCTCCTTGAACAATGAAATGACACAGGCCGTTTATTTGAGCGGCGTTACCCATTTAAATGTAATGGACCTAAAAACCTTTAAATCCAAAACCCTGGTGGAAGATGAGTTCTGGGCATATCTTAACTCGCAGCCCTATTTCTCGCCGGACAGCCGATACATTGTATTTACCGCCCATCGAAATTTTGAAAATGACCTTTTCCTGCATCACCTGGAACCAGGACAAACGATCAACCTCACCGATTCAGGTATATCGGAAAGCGAGCCCTTTTGGTCGCCGGACGGGAAATATTTATTTTTTAGTTCCAATCGTTTTTTCCCACTTTTCCCCCGGGGAGGCAGCGACTCCAAAATCTATCGACTCCCACTGCATAAATACTCAAAACCCTTTAAATCCACAGAATTCGATAAACTGTTTGAAGAAGACACAAAAAAGAATAGTAAAAGCCCACAAGCCAATCCAGGCAAAGAACCGCTGATTTCTATCGATCTTGATGAATTGACCAGGCATTGGGAACAGGTTTCACCCCAGGGAGGAACCCAGGCCTCACCCTATGTGATTAACAAAGACCAGGAAACCATCGTGTTTTATCTATCCAACCACGATGGTGAGCCTGTCAATCTCTGGAAAACCACCATAAAACCCTTTGAAAACAATAAAACAGGAAAAATCAAAGGCGCAGCCACCTCCAATCTTTCGATGGCAGCGGCAAAAGATAAATACTATGCACTGGTAAACGGGACCATCGGTGAAGTGGATTTAAACAGCGATACCTTTACTCCCATTACCATGAATTTTAGTTTCGAACGAAATTTAAGAGAAGAATTTAACCAGGTTTTCTTTGAACTGTGGACGGGGTTACAGGAGAATTTTTATGATGAAAAATTTCACGGGAAAAATTGGAAAAAGATCAAAGAGAGGTATCAAAGGTTTTTACCCCATATTCGCACCCGGTCCGATTTAAGGACCCTGATCAACGATATGTTGGGTGAATTAAATTCATCCCACATGGGATTCCGTTCCAGTGGAGAAGAAGAGAAAACCGTTCATTCCCTGAAAAGTATGCAAACCGGGCTGGTCTTCCAGGACAACAACCCTTACATCGTCAAAGCCATCATCACAGACTCACCAATGGACAAAAAAGACATCGATATCAAACCGGGAGATGAACTGACGGCGGTAAACCATCAACAGGTGGAACCCCAGGTAAATCGGGAGTATTACTTCGCCGCCCCCACGATAGCTGATGAACTGCTGCTGACCTTTAAACGCCAACAGCAAAACGAATCGCGGACCTTTACCGTGAAGATTCATCCTGTCTCCAGCCGAACCATCAGGGAAAATCTCTATGATGAATGGATTCGCCATAACCAACGGTTAGTGGATAAAAAGAGCAGTAAAAGGATTGCTTATATCCACATGAAAGATATGAGAAGCAGCGAACTCAACAATTTCCTGGTCGAAATGACCACGGAATATTACAATCGAGAGGGATTGATTTTGGACTTAAGATATAACACGGGAGGCAACGTGCATGACGCGGTGTTGAATTTTCTCAGCCAGAGGCCCTATACCCAATGGAAATACCGGGGTGGGAAATTTGCCCCCCAGCCCAATTTTGCCCCCGCGGCCCGGCCTATTGTGCTGTTAGTCAACGAACAAAGTCTAAGTGACGCGGAAATGACGGCAGAGGGCTTTAAACAGTTGAAACTGGGAAAAATCATCGGCACCGAAACCTATCGCTGGCTGATATTTACTATCGATAAAACCCTTGTTGACGGTTCTGTTTACCGGTTACCTTCCTGGGGCTGTTATACCCTGGATAAAAAAGACATCGAATGGACCGGCGTGAAACCCGATATCTATATTAAAACGACTTTTAAAGATCGACTGGAAGGCAAAGACCCTCAACTGGAAACCGCCATCCAGGAAATCTTAAACCAGTCGAAGTAGAACGCAGCCTAACAGGGTAAACGGATAGTCTCGGCGCACCAATCAGTGCGCCGAAGGATGGCACGAAGTGCCTTCTTAGGCTGCGGTCGCCGACCGCCTTAGGCTGCGGTCGCCGACCGCTTTTCTAATTCCATGGTGATAAAGACCAGGCTGCTGGCTGCCAGGCTGACGACAAAATCGACGGCAGTCAAAGGCACGGTTTGAAAGACCTTTCCCAGGAATGGCACATATATAACGGTCACCTGTAAGACAAACGTAAAAGCCACCAAACCGATCAGCAGCGGATTAGAAAATATGCCTTTAAAAAATGAAAATGTACTTTGCCGGGAATGCGAAGCCAGGGCCTGCCACACCTGTGAAAATGCCAGGGTCGTAAAGATCATGGTTTGCCAGGTTTCACGACCGGTATAAAAATACCACGTGCCGACACCCAGGGCTAAAATCCCGATGAGCAGCCCCACCCAGGCAACCTGTATTCCCGCCCCCCGGCTGAAGATTTTTTCCTTAGGCGAATAAGGACCGCGGCGCATGGTATCGGGTTCCGGTGGTTCCAGGCCCAGGCCCAAACCCATCAAGCCATCGGTCAGTAAGTTCAACCATAACAACTGCAAGGGCAGCAGCGGCAGCGGCTTTCCTAAAAAAGGGGCCAACAGCATGACCAGGACTTTGCCGATATTACCAGCCACTGAATACTTCACGAATTTCCGGATATTGTCATAGATGACGCGGCCTTCTTCCACTGCCGAGACAATAGTGGCAAAGTTGTCATCCAACAATACCATATCGGCGGCTTCTTTCGCCACATCCGTGCCGGTGACGCCCATGGCCACACCGATATCCGCCTTTTTCAAAGCGGGTGCATCGTTGACGCCGTCGCCGGTCATGGCAACGATGTGGCCTTTGTCTTGCAAAGCCTGCACAATCTTGAGTTTATGCTCCGGCGAAACCCGCGCATAAACCGACACTTGCTCGACAACGCCTTCCAGTTCCCCGGCTGACATTTCCTGTAATTCCAGGCCGGTCAGGGCGC
>Ga0316628_100004151_pt1 | contig 11307 bp, 8 predicted proteins | sample OWC_Aug_M2_C1_D5_FD_207648 | JGI IMG/M metagenome (GOLD analysis project Ga0316628, IMG submission 207648) | Wetland soil microbial communities from Old Woman Creek delta, Ohio, United States - OWC_Aug_M2_C1_D5_C | ecosystem: Environmental > Terrestrial > Soil > Wetlands | place: USA: Ohio... | reverse complement strand
AAAGCAGCGTGCCGGCCGTGGCCGACGTGCAGCGGGCCGGTTGGATTCGCTGAGACGAACTCCAGCAGCACCGACCGGCCGCCGCCGCGGTTCGAGCGGCCGTATTCGCGCGCCATCGACAGGATGCGCCCGACCTCGTCGTGGTAGGCGCCGTCGCGGAGGAAGAAATTGATGAATCCGGCGCCGGCCACCTCGACTTTCGTGATCGTCTCGTCGGGCGGCAGCGCCTCGATCAGGGCGAGCGCGAGCCGGCGCGGATTCTGGCGCGCAGGCTTCGCGAGCCGCATCGCCAGATTGCTCGCGAAGTCGCCGAAGGACGAGTCGCGCGTGCGCTCGACCTCGATCGCGACATCGCGGCAAGCGCCGGGCACGAGATCCTCGGGGAGCGCCGCCAGCGCCCGCTGCAACAAATTTTCGATCAATTTCTTCACACGCGAACCCACCATCACCCGCAATCGTAAGGGTCGGCAGTTTACCCGAAAGTCCTCAATCCACTTCGAGCGGATCGACGTCGATCGACCAGCGCAGCCCGGGCGGCGCGCGCAGGCGCTCGACCTCCGGCAGCCATCGGCCGAGAAAACGCTGCAGCGCCGGCCGGCCGTCCGCTTCGATCAACAGATGGGCGCGAAAGTGGTCGGCGCGGCGCGCGATCAGCGCGCTCGCCGGCCCGAGCACCTTGATCCCGGCCGCGGCGGCGGACGCGTCGCGCCCCGGGGACGCGCAGTCGGCGGCCGCGCGCAGGAACTCATCGAGGCGCGAGGCGTTCCGCGCCTCGGCGCGCAGCAGCGCGAGCCTCGCGTACGGCGGCCAATGAGCCTCGCGGCGCTCCTCCAATGCGCCTGCCGCGAACGCCTCGTAGCCGTCCGCGATCAGGCGATTGAGCAGCGGGTGTTCGGGGAATTCGGTCTGGATCATCACTTCGCCGGGTCGGGCCGCGCGGCCGGCGCGCCCGGCGACCTGGATGATCGTCTGCGCGAGCCGCTCGGTCGCACGGTAATCCGTCGCGAACAAGCCCTGATCCGCGTCCAGGATCACGACCAGGCTGACGTCGGGAAAGTGGTGACCCTTCGTCAGCATTTGGGTGCCGACGAGGATGCGCGCCTCGCCGCTGTGCACGCGCTCGAGCACCGATTGAACCGCGCCGCGCGCCGCGGTCGAGTCCCTGTCGAGTCTCGCGATCGAGTGCGCCGGAAACAGACGCGCAAGCGTCTCCTCGATGCGTTCGGTACCCTGGCCCACGGGGTGGAGCTCGTGGCCGCAGGCTTCGCAAATCGTGGGAACCGGGCGCTGCGCGCCGCAATGATGGCAGCGCAATTGCGCGGCGCGCCGGTGCAGCGTCATACGGGCGTCGCAGTGCGCGCAGGGCGCCACCCAGCCGCAGGAATTGCAGAACAGCGTCGGCGCGTACCCGCGCCGATTGAGGAACACGATCACCTGGCCGCCTGCGGCGAGGTGCGAGGAAATCGCCTGGATCGCCGGCTGCGACAAGCCTTGGTCGCTCGCGTGTCTTTTCAAGTCGACCAGAATCATGCGCGGCGCGCTCGCCGCGCCCGGCCGCTGCGGCAGCGCGTGCGCCGCATAGCGCCCTTGGGCGGCATTCTCCAGCGTTTCGAGCGACGGCGTCGCCGAACCCAGCACGATCGGCACCGCCGCGCGCTGTGCGCGCAGCACACAGAGGTCGCGGGCCGAGTAGCGGAAGCCTTCCTGTTGCTTGTAGGAGGCGTCGTGCTCCTCGTCGACGACGAGCACGGCGAGCTTCGGCAGCGACGCGAACACGGCCGAGCGCGTGCCGATGACGATGCGCGCCTCGCCGCCGTGGGCGCGCCGCCAGGCGTCGCGGCGCTCCGATCCCGCGAGCGCCGAATGCAGGATGGCGGGCTCGGCGTCGAACCGCCGCCGGAAGCGCTCGACGAGTTGCGGCGTCAGCGAGATCTCGGGCACGAGGATCAGCGCCTGGCCGCCCTCGGCGATCGCCACCGCGATGACGCGCATGTACACCTCGGTCTTGCCGCTGCCGGTGACGCCATGGAGCAAATGGACGGCGAACCGGCCGCGCGAGGCGAGGATCGCCTCGACCGCGCTTTCCTGCGCCGGAGTCAACCGCAGATCGTCCGGCCGCTCGCGCGGCGCGGGCGCTGCCGCGGCGCGCGCGCTCGCGGCGTCGGGCGCCTGCGCGATCCAACCGCGCCTGGTCGCGGCGCGAATGTCCGCGGGCGTGAATCGCTCGGCGAGATCGTCGCCTGCCTGGACGCCGCGTTCCGAGAGCCATGCGAGCAAGGCGCGCTGCTTGGGTGCGCGCCGACTGGACGGCGTCCCGGCTTCCGTTCGCCCGGCCGGCGTCAGATCCCAGCAGAGCCGCTCGTTGCCCGCGGCTTGCCCGGCCCGCAGCATCGCCGGCAAGGCCGCGGCAAAGACTTCGCCGACCGGATGGTGGTAGTACTCGGCCGCCCAGCAGAGCAAATCGAACGTGACCGCGTCGAACACCGGCTCATCGTCGAGAATCTCGAGCGCCGCTTTGAGCTTGGGGGGCGCGACCTTCGAGTCCTCGGCGACCGCGACCAGGATGCCGACCAACTGCCTGCGGCCGAACGGCACGCGCACGCGCACGCCCGGCCGCGGCGCGGCGCCGCTGCCGGTCGCCGGATCGCACTGCGCGGCGCGTCCGGGCGGCAAGTAATCGAACAGCCGCCGCAGCGGCGTATCCAAGGCAATGCGTAGGATCAGCACGCCGTCGTTGTCCACAATAATTGTGGATAAGTCTGTTGAGAAACCGGGATCAACACACCCAAGTGCCCGTTCTATTTCGGCTCGCAATCAAAATGGCGAAAAAGTGTGCGAAATCCAACAAACTCATGTTATTCAAGGCCTTACAATGTCCTCTGTATCCAACATTGAGATGTAGTGCGGAAGTGTTACATGCCCCGTCATTGGCGATGTGCGTAAGTTGCTGATCCGACGCGATCCTCGTTGTCAACCGCAGCGGCCGGCGTGCGTTGATACATCGATGCAGCGGGGGCATGCCGCACTTCGCTACGCTCACACACGCTTCGATGGCCTGGGACGGCCCGGCCACGGCACCAAAGGACGCGGCTCTGGACCATTCGCGAGAACTCGACAAATTCTTGACCGGAGTCGAACACCGCGCCTTTCGCATTGCGCAAGTGGCTTTGCGCGACGCCGACGACCGCTGCGCTGACGCGCCGCGCGGGAATTCAGCCGGCGGCTTTGACCGCCTGAATGAGCTGGCCCACGGCGGACTGCGCGTCGCCGTAGAGCATGCGAGTCTGGTCGAGGACGAACAAGGCGTTGTCGATCCCGGAGAACCCGTGGCCTTGGCCGCGCTTGATGACGATCACGTTCTTCGCCTTGTCCGCGCTCAAGATAGGCATGCCGAATATCGGGCTTGCCTTGTTGGTGCGTGCATCCGGGTTGACGACGTCGTTCGCGCCGATGATCAAGGCGACGTCGGCGGTTTCGAATTCCGCGTTGATCTCGTCGAGATCCGAGATCAGATCATAGGGAACGCCGGCCTCCGCGAGCAGGACGTTCATGTGGCCGGGCATGCGGCCGGCCACCGGATGTATCGCGAATCGCACCGTGACGCCGTGTTCGATCAGCAACTGGCACAATTCCCAGACCTTGTGCTGGGCCTGCGCGACGGCCATGCCGTAGCCCGGTACGACGATCACTTTCTGCGAGAACGCGAGCATGACGCCCGCATCCTGGGCCTCGATCGCCTTCTGCGTGCCCGTGACCGCGCTGGCGGCGCCGCCGCTCTCGCCGAAATTGGAGAACAGCACGTTGCCCAAGGACCGGTTCATCGCCTTCGCCATCAATTGCGTCAGCAAGGTGCCGGCGGCGCCGACGACCGTGCCGGCAATGATCATCGCGGCGTTGTCGAGCACGAAGCCTTCGAATCCGACCGCGAGACCGGTCAGCGCGTTGTACAGCGAGATCACGACGGGCATGTCCGCGCCGCCGATCGGCAACGTCATCGCGATGCCGAGGATGAGCGCGAGCACGAAGAACGCCGACACCATCGGCGCGCCGGATTGCACGCCCGCGACGGTCGCCACGCCCGCGGCCACGGTCGCGACCAGGATCGCGAGGTTGACGAGCCGCTGTCCGCCGAAGCGTATCGACTTGGTGATCAGGCCCTGCAGCTTGCCGAACGCGATCAAGCTGCCGCTGAACGAGACGGAGCCGATGAAGCCGCCGATCAAGGCGATCGCGAGATGCGTCGTGCTGTGCTCGGAGCCGCGGTACAGTTCCACGGCCGCGATCGCCGCCGCGGCGCCGCCGCCCATGCCGTTGTAGAGCGCGATCATCTGCGGCATGTTGGTCATTGCGACCCGCTTGCCGCTGATCCATGCCAACGCGCCGCCGGCGAGTATGGCCGCGAGCACGAGCATCAAATTGAATTGCGAGGCGCCCATGAACGCGAGCGTTACGAGCGTCGCGAGCAACATGCCGGCGCCGGCCCAGCGCACGCCGCTGACCGCGGTCAGCGGCGAGCTCATGCGCTTCAGGCCGACGATGAAGAGCGCCGCAGCGACCAGATAGGACAGCTGGGTCAGCGTTTGCGCCGAAACGGCCGCGGCGCTCATCGGCCTTGCCCCTGTTTCCTGCCGGCGGACACGAACATCTTCAGCATGCGCTCCGTGACGACGTAGCCGCCGACCGCGTTGCCGGCCGCGAGGAACACGCCGGCGACGCCGATCACGCGCGCGAGCGTGGAATCGGCGGTGGCGAGCGCGACCATCGCGCCCACGAGGACGATGCCGTGGACGAAATTCGATCCCGACATCAGCGGCGTGTGCAGAATGACCGGCACGCGCGAGATGACCTCGTACCCGGTGAACGCCGCCAACATGAATATGTATAGCGCAATGACGCCGTCGATCATGCTTGTTGTCCTTCCACGAGTTTGCGCGTGCCTTCGTGCTTGATCTGGCCGTCATGGGTCAGAACGGCGCCCGCAAAGACCTCATCCTGCCAGTCGATCGAGAGTTCACCCTTCGACAGCGCGGGCTTCAGCAGGTTGAACAGGTTGCGCGCGTACATTTCGCTCGCGTGAAAAGCCAGGGTCGCGGGCAGATTTACGGGGCCGATCACCCTGACTCCGCCGTGCACCACCGTTTCGCCCGCACGCGTCAGCGCGCAATTGCCGCCCTGCTCCGCGGCGATGTCGACGATCACGGAGCCCGGCCGCATGCGCGCGACCGCCGCCTCGCCGATGATCCGCGGGGCCGCGCGGCCCGGCACGGACGCCGTGCTGATGACGACGTCGCTCGCGGCGATGCGCTGGTCGAGCACCGCCTGTTGCTTCGCCTTCTCTTCCTCGGTCAATTCGCGCGCGTAGCCGCCGGCGCCTTCCGCCGAAACGCCGGTGTCGACGAATTTCGCGCCGAGCGACTTGACCTGGTCCTTCGTTGCGCCGCGCACGTCGTAGGCTTCGACGACGGCGCCGAGGCGCTTCGCGGTCGCGATCGCCTGCAGGCCGGCGACGCCCGCGCCGATCACGAGGACCGTTGCCGGCCTGATCGTGCCCGCGGCCGTCGTCAGCATCGGAAAGAACTTCTCCAGCGCGTTCGCGGCGATCAGGACGGCCTTGTAGCCCGCGACCGCGGCCTGCGAAGAGAGGGCGTCCATCGATTGCGCGCGCGAGATGCGCGGTACGAGTTCCATCGCGAAGCTGGTGATGCGCCGGTCGCGCAGCGCCTTGACGACGTCGTGGCGCGCATAGGCCTGCATGAAGCCGATGACGACGGCACCGGCTTTAAGCTGACCGACCTCGACGATGCTGGGCGGCTGGACCTTGAGCAGCACGTCGGCGCGCGCGAGTATCGCCGGCGCGTCGGCAAACTCGACGTCGGTGTAGGAATTGTCGGGAAATTGCGCCAGGCTGCCGGCACCGCCCTGCATCAGCAGGGCCGCGCCTAGGGCCTGCAATTTCGTCGCGATTTCCGGCACCACGGCGACCCGCGTCTCGTTCGGCGCGGTCTCCGTGAGGACACCGACGGTTACGGTCATCAGCGCATCTCCCCAAAACTGGACCAGTTCTCCCCTGGCGTTGAATTATGACATAGGACTCGACTATCTTTACCGATGTATGAAGCCTGCGACAGACGACGGTACCGGAACTGAAATTTGGCGCGCCGACGCGCTCGGGGCCGCGCGTGGACATCCGTTGTCGCAACAGATCCTGCGCACCGACGTCTCGGGCATGCCGCTCGAGTGGGTCGACTACCGGGAGGCCGCCAGGCTCTATCACTCCGGCCAGGTTGCCTATACCTGCGGTTCGCCCTTGTACCGGCTGTTCGGCGGCACGTCCGCGAGCACGGGCCTGCGCACGATCGTCGACGTCAATTCGATCATCGCGACGCGCGGGCACACCGGCAACCCCGGCAACTTGCGCGGCGCGGCTTATACGCCGCCGCTCAACAATCAAACCCTGTTCCGCCGCGACGCCTATCTGTGCCTGTATTGCGGATTGCGCTTCCCTTACAGCACGTTGTCGCGCGACCATGTGACCCCGTTCAGCCGCGGCGGCGCGGATACCTGGGGCAATGTGGTCACCGCCTGCCGCCGCTGCAACAACGCGAAGGCCTCGCGTACGCCCGAACAGGCGGGAATGCAGCTCGTGGCGGTGCCGTTCACGCCGACCTATGCGGAATACATCTACCTGAAGGGCCGTCGCGTCCTCGCGGACCAGATGCAATATCTGGTCGCGCACTTTCCGCGCACGAGTCCGCTGCACGAGCGCCTGCAGCGCTGGCCGATGTGAGCGCGGAGGCGCGGGCCGGCGTCGTCTACCACGTGGACGCGAGCTATTTCGTCTTCCGCGCGTACTATTCGATGCCGCCGGACATGGCCGACGCCGACGGCAACGCGATTCATGCGCTGTACGGCTTCGCGCGCTTCCTGTCCGATCTCCTGGAGAGCGTCCGGCCGCAGCGGATCGCGGTCGCGTTCGACCACAGCCTGCGCAGCGAGCGCTCCTTTCGCAACGCGATCTTCCCGGCCTACAAGGCCAATCGCGAGGTCCCGCCAGCCGATCTCGAGCGGCAATTCGGCCTATGCCGGGAATTCTGCCGGCACATGGGCCTCGCCGAATTTGCGAGCGCCGCATACGAGGCGGACGACATCATCGGCACGCTGGCCGCGCGCGCGCGCGCGGCCGGCCTGCGCAACGTCCTGATGACGCGCGACAAGGATCTGTCGCAGCTGATCCGCGACGGCGACGTATTCTGGGATTACGCCGGCAACGCGCGCTATCACTACCACGACATCGGCGGCAAGTTCGGCGTCGTGCCCGAGCGCATGGCGGATTTCCTCGCGCTCACGGGCGACGCGGTCGACAACATTCCGGGCGTGCCGGGCGTCGGCAAGAAGACCGCCGCCGGCCTGCTCGCCGTGTTCGGTTCGCTCGACGAGCTGTACGCGAACCTCGACCGGGTCCCGCGCCTGAACCTGCGCGGCGCCGCCGGAATCGCGGCGCGGCTGAACGCCCACAAGGAAAGCGCCTACCTCGCGCGGCAGCTGACGGGCATCGTCTGCGACGTGCCGATCGCGGCATCGCTCGACGATTTGATGCCGCGCCGGCCGGACACGGCGGCGCTCGCGGACTTTTTCGACGCGCATGGAATCGGCGCGATTTTGCGCAGGCAGACCGAGCGCATCACCCAAGCGCGGGGCGCGGTTTAGCGCGTAGAATGAGCGGCGGATCGGGCGGGGAGTCCACGTTGTGAAACAGAAGAACATCCAATCCGTGTTGCTCGAGGAGCGGGTATTTCCGCCGCCGGCGGACTTCGCGGAAGCGGCGGGCATCGATGCGTCCAGGCTCGAGGCGATGTACGCGAAGGCCGCCGAGGACTACATCGGCTTCTGGTCGGATCTCGCGCACAGCGAGATCGATTGGCGCGTGCCCTTCACCGTTCCCCTCGACGACAGCGCGGCGCCGAACTACCGCTGGTTTGCCGACGGGCGGCTGAACGTCTCGTACAACTGCCTGGACGTTCATCTGGTCGCACACCCCGACAAGCCGGCGATCATTTTCGAGGGCGAGCCCGGAGACGTGCGCAAGCTCTCGTATCGGGAGCTGCACATCGAGGTCTGCAGGCTCGCGAACGCGCTGAAATCCCACGGAATCCGCAGCGGCGACCGCGTGATCATCTATATGCCGCTGATCCCCGAGGCGGTGATCGCGATGCAGGCGTGTGCGCGCATCGGCGCCGTGCATTCTGTCGTGTTCGGCGGCTTCTCGGCCAACGCCGTCAAGGATCGAATCGAGGACGCGGGCGCGAAGATGGTGATCACGGCCGACGGCGGCTGGCGCGCCGGCAACCGCGTCGAGCTCAAGCGCGCGGTCGACAAGGCGCTCGCGGAAGGGTGTCCGACCGTACAGAGCGTGATCTGCTTCGCGCGCATCGGCGGCGATTGCGGGATGCGGCCGGGCCGCGACCATTGGTGGCACGACGTGCTCGTGGGGCAGAGCGCCCAGTGCGAGCCGGAATGGGTCGGCGCGGAGGATCCGCTCTTTCTCCTCTATACCTCGGGGTCGACCGGCAAGCCGAAGGGCATACAACACGCGAGCGCCGGCTATCTGCTCGCCGCGAAGTTGACGAGCCGCTGGACGTTCGATCTCAAGGACGACGACGTGTTCTGGTGCACGGCCGACGTCGGCTGGGTCACGGGCCACACGTACGCGGCCTATGGCCCGCTCGCCGCGGGCGCGACCGTCGTATTGTACGAGGGCTCACCGACCTTCCCGGACGGCGGCCGCTTCTGGAAGATCTGCGAGACGCACGGCGTCACCATTTTTTACACGGCGCCGACCGCGATCAGGGCCCTGATGAAGCTCGGCGACGAAATTCCGCGGCGCTACGACCTGTCGAAGCTGCGCCTGCTCGGCAGCGTCGGCGAGCCGATCAATCCCGAAGCGTGGATGTGGTACCACCGCGTCATCGGCAAGGCGCGCTGCCCGATCGTCGATACCTGGTGGCAGACGGAAACCGGCGCGATCATGCTGACGCCGATTCCGGGCGCCACGCCGACGAAGCCCGGCTCCTGCGCGCGGCCGATACCCGGCATTTTCGCCGACATCGTCGACGACGAAGGGCGGCCCGTCAAAAAGGCGGACGCCGGCGGCTATCTCGTCATCAAGCGGCCGTGGCCCTCGATGTTGCGCACGATCTGGGGCGACAATGACCGCTACCTGCGTACGTACTGGGAAAAGTTCCAGAATCGCTACTACGTCGCCGGCGACTCCGCGCACCGCGACGCCGACGGTTACTACTGGATCATGGGCAGGATCGACGATGTCCTCAACGTCGCCGGCCACCGGCTCGGCACGATGGAGATCGAGTCCGCGCTCGTTGCGCATCCGCGTGTCGCCGAGGCCGCGGTCGTCGGCCGCCAACACGAGATCAAGGGCGAATCGGTGTTCGCGTTCGTCGTCACGAACGGCCGCCGGCCGACCGGCGGCGCGGCGCAGGCGCTCGTCGACGAACTGCGCGCATGGGTCGCCGAGCAGCTCTCCCCGATCGCGAAGCCCGACGAGATCCGGCTGACCGACAACTTGCCGAAGACCCGTTCCGGCAAGATCATGCGGCGCCTGCTGCGCTCGATCGCGCGCGGCGAAGAGATCTCGCAGGACGTCTCGACGCTCGAGAATCCCGCGATCCTCGACCAGTTGCGCGGCGAATCGGCATCACCCGCGGCGAAGAAGCGATCCGCGCCACGCAAGCGTCCCGCGGCCGGTAAGCGCGCCGCCGCCAGCAGGCGGCCCGCGCCGAGCAAGCGTGCCGCGCCGGCAAAGGCAAGGGCCGGCGCGCGGCGCGCGAAGGCCGAAGTCGCGCGCCGGCCGAAGAAGGTGGCGCGCCGCGCGCCGGCGCGCAAGGCGCGCAAGGTTCGGCGCGGCAAATAAGGAGCGATCGCGATGTCCATCTTGATCATCGGCCTGGCGTTGTTTCTCGGCGTGCATTCGATCGCGATCGTGGCCCCCGATCTGCGCGCGCGTGCGCGCATCGGCGAGTGGGGATGGAAGGGCATTTACGGCGTGCTTTCGCTGATCGGACTCGCGCTCGTCGTGCACGGCTTCGCGCTCGCGCGCGAGGCGCCGGTCGTGCTGTACACGCCGCCGCCGTGGATGCGGCATGTCACGTTCCTGTTCATGCTGCCGGTGTTTCCGCTGCTGCTCGCGGCCTATCTGCCGGGGCGCATCAAGACCGCGGTCAAGCATCCGATGCTCGCCGCGGTGAAATTCTGGGCGTTCGCGCATCTGCTGTTCAACGGCCGATTGGCCGACGTGCTGCTGTTCGGCGCGTTTCTCGCCTGGGCCGTCGTCGACCGGATCTCGCTGAAGACGCGCGCGCCGAAGGCATTGCGCACCGCGCCGCCCGGCCGCTTCAACGACGCGACCGCGGTCGTGCTCGGCCTCGCGCTTTACGGGTTCTTCGTCGCCTGGGCGCACGTGCGCCTGTTCGGCGTTTCGCCGCTCGGGTGAGCTTCGGCGCGGGTGCTTCTAAGCGCGCTTCACGCGCCCACGCCTGAAGTCCGCGATGATTTCGCGCGCCGCATTGTGCCCGGGCGCGCCGGTGACGCCGCCGCCGGGATGCGTTCCGGAGCCGCACATGTACAAGCCGCGCAGCGGGCCGCGATAATCGGCGTGGCCCAGCATCGGGCGCGCGCTGAACAATTGGTCGAGGCTCAAGGCGCCGTGAAAAATGTCGCCGCCGATCAATCCGAATGTCCGCTCTAGATCGAGCGGACTCATGATCTGGCGGCCGAGCACCGATGCCTTGAAGTTCGGCGCATGGGAATTGACGAGATCGATCATGACGTCCGCGACTTCCTCGCGACGCTGATCCCAGGACGCGCCGTCCGGCAGCACGGGCGCGACATGCTGGCAGAACAAACTCGCGACATGCTGTCCCGGCGGCGCGAGACTGTCGTCGAGCGTGGAGGGAATGAGCATTTCGACGATCGGCTTCTTCGACCAGCCGGAGGACTTGGCGTCGAGGTAGGCCTGATCCATGTACCCGAGGCTCGGCGCCATGATGATGCCGGCGGTATGGTGCGGGGCGCAGCTGCGCCCGGGCAATGCGCTGAAATCGGGCAATTCGGACAGCGCGACGTTCATGCGGAACGTGCCGGAGCCGCAGCGCCAATGGGCGATGCGCTCGGCGAAGTCGCGGTCCAGCACAGCCGGGTCGATCAACGATCCGAACAGCAGCTTCGGGTTCAGGTTCGATACGACGCAGCGCGCGCGAACCTGCGCGCCGTCCTCGGTGACGACGCCGACGG
>Ga0316628_100004150_pt1 | contig 11308 bp, 12 predicted proteins | sample OWC_Aug_M2_C1_D5_FD_207648 | JGI IMG/M metagenome (GOLD analysis project Ga0316628, IMG submission 207648) | Wetland soil microbial communities from Old Woman Creek delta, Ohio, United States - OWC_Aug_M2_C1_D5_C | ecosystem: Environmental > Terrestrial > Soil > Wetlands | place: USA: Ohio... | reverse complement strand
GCGCGGGGGGGCGCGCGGGCGCCCCCCCCGGCGCGCGCCGCCCCCGGGGGCCGGGGAGGGGCGTAGGCTCAGCCGCGACGATGCGGCTCCTCACTCCCCCTGACCGGCCGCGATGCGGCGTCCCCGGCTGCACGCGCTACGTGGAACACCGGGGCGTGCGGCAGAACGGGACGCGGCGCTGGGGTCGGCGGTGTGCCCCGTGCCGCCGCGCGGGCCGGCAAGCCGCCCTCCCGGTCGGCGTCCGGGCCGAGAACCTGCCCGTCTGCGGGGACGACCACGGCGCCCCGCTGAGCCCGGAAGTCATCGGCGCGGGGATCCCCGGTCCCGAGGCGCCGCCCGAACGGCCCCCCGTCGAACTCCTCGCGCCCGGCGTCGCGGAGGAGTTGACCTCCCAACTCAGCCTCCGGGATGCCGCGCTCGAACCCGCCGTCATCGCCCTGCGGCTCCAGGGCGTCGCCGTCAACCGCATCGCGAAGCTCCTGGGGTCGTCCTGGGAGACGATCAACCGGGTCGCCCGGAACGCGCGCGCGGCCGGCAAGCTCGACGACGCCTTGGTCGACCTCACGCACGCCGCGCTGCCCGCCGCCGTCGAGAAGTTGTTGGAGAAAGTCGCCGCCGGAGAAGACTGGGCAATCAAGGAAACCCTGAAGGGGCTCGGCGCGTTCCGCACGTACCGCCAGCAAGAGACGCATCGCGACAGCGAGTCGCGCACGCTGCACGTCAAGCTCGACCTCCCCACGACCCCCGTCGCGTTCAAGTCCGAGAACATCGTCGGCGTCCCGCGCGGCGCCCTGGCGGCGCCGTCGCTCCCTGTGGAGGGTCCCGATGCCACCGTACACCCCCGTGAAGTCGGAAGCGCAGCGCCGGAAACTGTTCGCCCTGGCGAACCGGGGCGAGATCGCGATGAGCGAGGCGAAGGGGAAGAGCCGCGCCGCGAAGGGCAAACACTTGCCGGAGCGGGTGTCCTCGCCGACCCCCTCGCGGCGGTCCTCGCACGGTAAAGCCTTCGCCGCGCTGACGCGCGTCGCGCACCGGGGCTGATGGCGGAGTCCATCGAGGCGATCGTCGCCCAGGCGCAAGCCGAAGGCCCGGTCGCGCTCCAGTACAACCCCTACCAAGTCCGGTTCTGGGAGGCGCTGGAGGCGCGCACGCCGGACGCCCGCCGCGCGTACACGCATCTCGCGCTCTTCTCGGGACGGCAGGGCGGGAAATCGCTCGCGGGCGCCTTCGGCTGCGCGCGCGAGGCGCGCCATCCGAACCGGGTCATCTGGGCGTGCGCGCCGTCGTACCCGAAACTGCACGACTACGTGATGCCGGCGATCGCGCGCTTCCTCCCGCCCGCGTGGCTCGCGAAACCCTTCTCCGCCCAGCACTACGAATGGCAGTTGACGAACGGCAGCGTGATCCAGGCGCGCTCGCTCGACGACGTGCAGCGCGGGCGCGGCCCGACGCTCGATCTCCTCTGGATTGACGAGGCGCGCGAAGTCGCCCCGGTCGCGTACAAGACGCTGATCCCCACGCTCGCGGTGAAAAAGGGCGTCCGCATCATCACCACGACGCCGAACGGCTTCGACTACTGGTGGGAGACGTTCTACAAGACCGCGCTCGAAGCGATCCCCGGCTACTGGGCCTGCAAGTACCGCTCGCTCGACAACCCGGCGATGGACCCAGAGGAAGTCGAGGCGTCGCGCCGCGAGATGGACCCGCTGTTTTTCCAACAGGAATGGGAAGCGGAGTTCGTGTCGTTCTCGGGCGCCATCTACGGGCCGGCGCTCGCGGGCGCCATCCTGGAACGCGACGACGAGATTCGCCGCATCCTCCCCGAGTGGCCGCACGTCGACCCGGCGCGCGCGTGCCTCGTCGGGATCGACCCCGGCAGCGATCATCCCTTCGCGGGCGTCGAGATCGTCGCGACCGAACGCGGGCTCGTCGTCATCGGCGAGTACGAACAACGGAACGAGTCGGTGTTGGGGCACGTCCGCGCGCTCTCCCACTTGCTCGCGCGCGACAACCCCGCGCGCCCGTTCGTGCCGACGACCTGGGCGATCGACAAGAGCCAGCGCCAGATGTCGATCGAGCTCGCGCAGCACGGCATCCTCACGACCCCCGCGCCGAACGAAGTCATGGCCGGCATCCAACGGGTGAAATCATGGATCCTCGCCGAACGACTCTGGTTTCTCAAAGCGCGCTGCCCGCGCTTGCTGGCCTCGCTCTTCTCGTACCGGTACGCCGAGAACACCGACGCGCACGGCGCGGCGCGGAAAGAGAAAGTCGTCAAGGTGAACGACGATCTCCCGGACGCGTTGCGCTACGCCCTGATGTCCTGGCCCGAACTCCCGGTGGAAGCGGGGCCGAGCGAACTGCGCGACCTCTCGCCGCTGCCGGACGAGGCGCGGTGGGCGCTCGATCGGCAGCAGCGCGTGGACCGCCCCGACCTGTTCCCCGACGAGGACGGACTTGACGGCGCCGGTATGCTGGGAGGCAGCACCGTCGAAGGGGTCGGCGACTTCTGGGGGTGAGCGATGGCAAAGAAGCTCGCGCGGACCACGAAGCAACTCATCGCGCGTGCCCAACTCGGCGAGGATCGCCAAGACCAGGAACGGCTCGAACGCGCGGAGGACAGCCGGGTGGCGCAGGCGGTCGAGGACGCCAGCCTCGCGGTCGCGCCCACACCGCTCCCCATCCCCGTGCCGGCGGCGGTCCCGCGCATCGGCGATGTGGTGCATTTCGTCGCCGACCCTCAGCAACACGTCCCCGCGATTGTGATGACAGACGGCAGCGGACCCACCAGCGCGCTCGGGCTGTTCGTCTTCTTCCTCGGCCGCGATCATTTCGCGCAGACCCACAATCGCGACAGCTTCGCCTCGCCCGTCCAGTCCCTCTCCAACATTTCGCACGCCGGCGCCGCGCAGAACCGCCTCGGGACGTGGCACTGGCCGGAGCACCGCAGCAACCCGAAAGAGGTCGTGGAGGCAGAACCCGTATGACGACGCAGCCGCATCTAGTCAGTGGGCAGTCGGCCGGCGATGCCGCCTTCCGGCGCGCGGTCTTCCCTCAGTCACCACTGACCCTCGTGGCGTTCCCCCGTCCGCACCCGAACCACCACTACGGTCCCGGACCACACTTCGAGCGCGCCGTCGACGTGGCGGTCCACATGACCGATGTCCCGCGTCCGGGCAGCGTCATTCGCTATGTCGATCAACGGGCGGACGAGGCGTGGGCACAGGCGCGCGGCGCCCGCGCGCTCCGGCGGATCCGGTGGCAGTACCGTCACCGGTACCTCACCGTCCTCGTCATGCACTGGCACGAACTCTGGTACGACTGGCGGCGGCTGCGCGCCGTGCGCGTCCTCGACGGCGGCGGTCCCCACTATCGAGCCGAAGACATCGACGTGAGCGTGGCCTTTGAGGAGAACCGGTGATGTGGATTTCTCGCAAGCACCACGAGCACCTGTTCGCGACGCTCGCCGCCGAACGTGAACGGGTCGTCGTCCTTACCGAGCGGGTCGTTCAACTCGAACGGCAGTACGGCGGGCACGTCTCGACGATCGAGTGGTTGCGCCAGCACGTCAACCGCCTCGAAGTCGAACGCGGGATCTTGACCCAGCGGATCCTGCAGACGCCGCTCCCCATCCCCGAACTCGCGCGCGAGCCTGTGCCGACACCGGAGGGTCAGCCGCTCGTCCGCGATGAAGACGCGCCGCCGGGAGAACGACTCGCGGGGATGCCCGTCGCGCCCGTCATCCACGGCGTGCCGGAGGACTCGATTGCCGCCTCCCAGCTTGCCGGCCTGAGCTTCGAGGACATGGGCGACGATGCCGCTGGGCGCTTGGGCGTGCAGCATGACGCCGCCGGCCAAGTGGTGTACACGAAGTAGGAGGCGTCGCCGATGTTGCTCCCACCCCCCGCCGCCCCGCCGCCCACCGAGAAGTACCCGTTCCCGACGTTCGGGCGCGCGCCCGCGATCGTCCCCGCGACGCCCGACTTCGACCCAAAGAAATTGCTCGACCTCCACGGAAAGCTGAAGGACGAGGCGTGGGACAACCGCATCGTGTACGAGCGCGGGTGGTGGCGCGTGCTGCTCTACATTCTCGGCCGCCAGTGGATCTATCTCGACCAGTCACGCGGGCAGTGGATGGACAAGCGGCTCCCGAAGTGGATCCCCAGGCCCGTGACGAACAAGATGCGCGAGACGGTCGAGTCGATCGGCTCGGTCTTCCAGTCCGTGCAGTTGCAGACGAAGTGCCGCCCGGAAGGACTCGACCCGCAGAACATCACGACGGCCGAAACCGCCGACCGGCTCGAACCCCTCATCGCGCACGAGCACCAGATCGACGAACTGCTGCCCGAGAGCGATTTCTGGTTCATCAGTCTCGGCAACGTCTTCTGGCATCCCTGGTGGGACAAGCGCGCGACGCTCGGGGCCGCCCTGATTCCCTTCGAGCGGTGCCTGACGTGCCAACGGGTCAGCGCGCCCGATGAAATCGAGCAAGCCGGCGGCGTCTGTCCGGCGTGCCAGTCGCCGATGCTGCAGGCGGCGATCGACGAAGCGGGGAATCCCATCGGCCGCCCGACTGCCGCCGGGTGTGGCCGCACGGACGTGTGCTCGCCGTTCGAGATCGGCCTTCCGCCCGGCTATCAGAGCTTCAAGGACGTGTCGCATCTCTATCGGGTCCGGTGGCGGACGCGCGACTACTACGAAACGACCCATCCCGAGCTCGCGAAGACCCTCCGGTTCGACAAGATGCCGATGGAACGGTCGCTGCAACTCCTCCGGGCGCTCTCGCAGACCTCCGACCTCACGCAGCCGGCGGGGTACCCGATGCAGGGGGCGCAGTCCGCGCTCGGGGAAGGCATCGCGGAGTACGAACTGTGGCTGAAACCGTCCCGCGACTTCCCTGATGGGTTGTTCGCGCGCTTCGCGGGCGATGCGACGCCCGTCTGCGTCGTCGATGAGACGCAGGGCCTGCCCGGCCCGCTGCCGTACCACACGGCGAAGGGGCATCCCCTGTTCCCGTGGGGACACGCGGGCTACAGCCACGTCGGCGGGCGCATCTGGGCGGCCTCCGTGCTCGAAAGTGGGGTCCAGAAGCAAGACCAGATCAACCAAATCGACAGTTTGATCCAACTCATCATCCAGCGCACGGCGAATCCGGTGTGGTTGGAACCGAAGGGCGCCGAGATCAAGCGGTTCACGGGCGAACCGGGGCTCGTCCTGAAGTACAACCCCAATTTCGGCGCCGGCAACGCGAAACCCGAGCGGATTCCGGGCGAGAACGTGCCTCCCTCCGTCATGGCGATCCGCGCGGGCTACGTGACCGACTTCGAGAACCTAATGGGGACCTCCGATGTCCTCAAAGGGCAGCGTCCGCCGAACGTCGAAGCGTTCGCCGCGCTCCAATTGCTCGTGGAACGCTCGCAGGCGCGCTTCACCGCCCCGCTCGCGCGGCGCGGGAAGCTGTACCGCGACTGGTACCGCCTCGCGCTCGATCTGGAACGCGAGTTCGGTCCCGACGAGCGGATCTGGACCGTGCTCGGCCCGAACCAGACGTGGAGCTCGCAGGAGTTCCGCAAGGCCGACCTCGCCGGGTCCATCGAGATCGTCATCGAGGACGGATCGCAGACGCCGAAGACCTCGCTCGGCGATCGCGCGGCCGTCGAGCAATTGAATCAACTCGGCCTGCTGAATCGGCAGGATCCCGAACAGCAGTACGCGATCTTCCGGAAGTTCGGACAGACAGGACTCGTCCCGTCGCTCGACAACGACGTGAAATCGGCGCAGCAGGAACAAGATGCGTTCGAGCGGTGGGCGCGGTCGCCCGGTTCGGAGGCGCTGCCCGTCCCGCTGACCTTGGGGGTGCCCGCTGGGCCGTCGCTGGGCGGGGTCGCCCCTCTCGCTGCCCCGAGTGGTGGTCCCGAAGAAGGCGCGCTCGCGGCGCCCCCAGGTTCACCCGCGCCCGCGGGCCCGGCGCTGCCGCCGCCGATGCCGACCTACGCGGAACCGTTCCCGATGGTCGTGCAGTACTGGCATCGCGATGATGTCCACAACGCGGAACACCGCAAGTGGGCGAACTCGGACAGCGCCCGACAACTGTTCCAGGAACGCCCCGACCTCGTGATCCCGTTCACGCAACACATGCAGGGCCACGATTTCTCGGCGGTGAAAAAGGCGGCCGAGCTCGCGACGATTCAAGGCGCGGCGATGGGGATGCGGCCGGCACAGGGCGGCGCACTCGCCTTGCGGGGCTCGAACCGCGAAGCGGGGAATCCCGCCGACGTGCCGCACGGACAATCCGAAGCGACGCAAGGTCGCGGACCGGAGTAACCCGATGGACCCGCTGGCAACCCTCTTGGACCCCGGCACGATCGCGCGCATCGGCGACTTGATTCGCGCCCGCGCGCCGAGCGGCGCCCCGTCCGCGTCCTCGCCGGGCCTCGCGGCGCTCGCCCGCGCCGCCGGGACCGGCGGCGTGGAACAAGGTGCGGCCACGCGCACGTACACGGGCGGCGGCGCGCACGAAGTCAAGGGCGATCCCTCCGGGAAGTACTGGTGGGACGGACAACAGGGCAAATGGCGCGTGGCGGGGGAGCTCCCCGCCGGGTACGTCATCAAACCCGTCAAGTGACCAGGAGTACACCACATGGACCCACGCCTCGCACAAGATCGCATCGGCCAGTTCTTCGCCTTCGAGCACCTTCCGCCGCACCTTCAGGCAATCAGCCGGGAGTTCGCGCTGCTCGCCACCCAGATCGTCAATGTGTTGCCGAGCAACCCTGAGCGGACCGTGGCGCTCCGGAAGCTCCTGGAAAGCAAGGACGCCGCGGTGCGGGCGGCTCTGTACGCGGAGGCGGGGGCCGATCCGAAGACGGCGTAGCTTGACAGGGTTTGTAGACTCGTACCGATGCACGGCGTCATACCACTCCGGCGGAACTGACCGCCTCACCAAAGGTGGAGTATGGGCGACAACGAAGGCACTGACCCGATCACGTTCCCGGACTTCGGCGCACCGGAAGGCAGTGGGATCCCGAAAGACGCGGCCGGCACACCGCCGGCTGGCGAGGGGACACCCCCTGCGAGTGCGGCCCCGGCAGGCACTCCCCCGGCAGGACCGGCAGGGACCACGCCTCCCGTCACCCCACCTTCCGATGCCGATCTGGTTTCACGGAGCCAGTTCACCCAAGTCCACGGAGAGAACCAACAGCTCAAGGCGCAACTCGAACGACTCACGGCCATCCTCACCGGGCTCGGACAGATCATTCCGGGCCTGAAAGCGCCGGCCGCGCCGCCTGTCCCCGCCGAACCCCTCACCCCGGAAGCGCAGCAAGACATCGCCCTGCTCAAGAAGTACATGCCCTGGTGGGATGGTGTCGAATCGCTCGTCGGGATGAAGGATCGCATCGAGAAGGCGATCGCCAAGATGGAACAGGTTGCTGAAGAGCAACAGGTCACGTCGAAGGCGGAACAGGAACGCGACGACGCGTACGCGCGCCGCAGTCTCGCGGCGGTCCACAAGGCGATCGCGCCGTTCTATCTCGGCCCCGGCAAAGAGGCGAAGGATCTGCCGGAGTTCCGCCGGCAGACGATCAACGACATCTTCGTCCGCTGGGTCGGGATGGATCAAGAACGGGCGCTGCGGTACAACGCGTACGACGACGCGCTGGTGGGGGAGTTCGTGCAGTTCTTTGAGGCCGAGATGGTCACGCCGTTCAAGCGCGAGGGCGCCGTCAAGGCCGTCGCGCAGGCGAACAAGGTCGGCAAGCTGCCCGTCTCGGGCGCGACGACCTCGACGCTCGGCACGCCGCCGCCCACGGTCAAGCCCGCAGAGGGCGAGGACCCGCTGGACGCGGCCCTGAAGCGCGCCTGGGCTCATCACACTGCCCAGACCCAATCGGGCGGCTAGGAGACTTCGATGGCGGGAGCCAACACCCAGATCATCGGCGCGACCTTGAAGACGGTCTTCGAGGATTTCGTGTCCGAGATGACCAACAACAACTACCCCCTGACCAAGCAGTACAAGTGGCAGCAACTGGACTACGCGGGCCAGGAGGTGCAGTACATCGCCCACACCACCCGGAACATCTCGCCGATGTTCTGCGGAGAGGATGGGGCGTTCGCTGATGCCGGCGCGCAGGGCTCCGTCCGCGTGTCGATCGGCCAGCGCAAGATGATGGCGCGGATCCGGATGACCTCGGAGGCGATGTCGGATTCGCTGCGGTCGGAAGGCGCGTACGTGTCGGCCCGCCGGGACGAGATGACGCGCCTCATCGACGACATCGGACGCATGGAGGAGTACGCGGCCACGGCCGATGGGCGCGGCGTCCTCGCGCTCGTCGATGCGGTCGACCCCGATGCGTCGGCGACGCTGACCGTCGACGCGCCCGGCAACATCACCGGGGACAACTTCGGGAACCGCTTCTTCCTGCCGGGCATGTACGTCGGGTTCGTCAACCCGGCGACCGGGGCGCTCCGGAGCGGCATCCGGAAGATCAGTTCGTGTTCCAGCGATGGCACGTCCATCGTGCTCGACAGCGCCTGCGGCGCCACCGTGGCCGACAACGACTACGTGGTCCAGGCCGCGAACTCGTCCGTGACCGACGTGCTCGACACGTCGTACGAGCACGGGTACTACGGCCTGACGGCGCTGCTCGACGACGGCACCTACCGGAACAACTACTTCGGTGTGGACCGGTCGTTGTACCAGCAGTTCCAGACGTACGTGAAGGCGTCGACGGGCGCGCTCTCCCTCGATGTCTTCCAGCAGGTTGCTGATGTCGTCGACCAGAAGCTCGGCGGCCAGATCGACCTGATGACGGCGCATCACAGCGTGCGCCGGCTGTACCTCCAGTTGCTCGATTCCGACCGGCGCTACACCGGGAACAATCTGCAGCGTCCGGACGGCGGGACCGTCGCGTTCAAGCAGGGCGACATCACGATGGGCGAGGTACCCATCAAGGCGATGCGGACGCACCCGCTCGCGATGATGTTCATGCTCGACACGAAGGGCATGGAGGGCGTCTGCTACGGCTCGGAGAAGGGCAAGTGGGTCGACGAGGACGGGCAGGTGCTCGTGCGCGTCGGCTACGGCACGGCGGCCCGCGACTCGTTCGAGGCGTGGTACCGCAAGCGCAAGCAGTTCCACGTCCGTCAGCCGGGCAAGTGCGCCCGGTTGGACGGCATCACCGGGATGGCGCTGACGGTCGTTCGCGACTTCTAGCGCACGAGAGGTGGGCGCTCCGCTGATACCGGGGCGTCCACCTCACAACTGAAGGGGGCAGCATGGCGTACGGAGACGACACGATCGTGGTGAACCGGACGACGAAGCCCTTGGAGTTCACCTACGACGGGCGGCACGGGCAACTGAAGCCGGGGTATCGGATCGACAACGGCAAGGTCGTGCCGGCCGGACGGAACGGGCGCCCGGCGCTGCAGCACATGGCGTATCAGGTGGCCGAGATGGCACGCCGCCAGAACGTGATCCTCGGTACGGAGAATCCGTTCGACCTCCGGGAAGTTCAGTACCTCGTGGGCATCGGTAGTGAGGACGGCGACAAGCTCGTCGCCGATCCGAATTGGCCGAACAACTCGATCGCGCCGGTCGAGCAATCGCAGGCGGTCGAGCGGCTGAATCGGAAACTGCTGGATGACGAGGCTCAGACGGCGCAGCCGCGCCGGTCCGCTGGCTGGCCGCAGTCGCGCGAGGCCGCCAAGGGTGGCGAAGGGTTCAAGGCGGGAAACGATTCCCTGGTCGGAATCGACACCCGCGGGTAAAGACCGCTGATGCTGCACTCGCTCAACGCCCTGCCGCAGACGGACTTCGACCCACGCTGGAACTACATCGTGGAAGAGAATCCGTTCGGGCTGACCGGACCGCCGCGCAGCTTCCTGCACGAGATGTGGACGTTCGATCCGTGTCTCGTCCTGTTTCCCTCGCGGGAGGAAGCGGTGTACCGGCTCGCGCGGCGCGTCGAGCATGGACAACCGCTGCTGACGTTCTTGGCGAGTCGCCCCGACACGAAGATGTTCGTGAAGCACCGGCTCGTCCCGGTCACGTCGGTCGTCCCGTTCGCCCATTGGGGACCGGTCCTGCTGCACGACCTCGCGGTGCGCGACGTGCGGCGGGTGGGCGGGTACCGCCGGGCGGCGGACATCCTCGACGACCAAGATGACGCGGCCGAAGCGACGTACCGCGCGTACGTCGCCGACCAAGCGATGATCCGCGCCCGCGATTCGTGGCGCGGGCAGAAGTGGACGCGGGGAGAAACGGTGGACCTTGGAGGCCGCAAGGCCCATCACGCTCGGACGGACCCCGCTCGGAAGACCTTCCGTCCTGCGTATCGCCCGACCGGTGCCGGTGCGGGCGCGCTCTTTGTCGGCCGTGATCTTCCCCTGCAACAAGCTACGCCCTTCGTCGATCGAGACACTGGCGTGCCGCAACGCGCCGGACTCATCGTCGCCGCGTAGCAAGGAGACATCCGATGGCGCTCACACTCGAAAACGTCAACCTCGTCAAGCAGCGGACCCGCTGGGAGACGCGCAAGGCCGGCTGCATGGCCGTCCTGAAGGCGCTCTGGCTCGGCCTGCAGCAGAACGGCAACCCCGACCTCCAGTTCGTCTCGCTGGATTACACGGGCAACGCCGATCAGGTCATCGCCAACGTGGCGTGCCGCCTGTACGCCCTGTACCTGAAGAAACCGGCCGCGTCGACCGTGGCGGCCTGGGTCAAGCTGTCCGACCACGCGACCGTCTGCGCGGCCAGCGGCGATTTCGTGATCTCGCTCATCGCGGCGGCAGCGGCCGGAAAGGAGTTCTGCGCGGTCTTCCCGGACGGGTTGCCGTTCGGAACGGGCATCACCACGGCGAGCCATACCGCCGTCGACGGCAACACGGATTCGGCCGACGCGGATTCGTGCGCGGGGTTCGCCATCGTCGGGGCGTACTAGCGTCTGACGCGAGGTTGAGGAGTCTGGTCCCTCGGCAGGCCCATAACCTGCACACGCCGGTTCAAATCCGGCCCTCGCTACCATCCTGGGCGTGACGGCGCCCACGTTGCACTCTTTGCCCTGTGGCCCCGCGTGACCGTCACCTTCGCGCGGGGAGCGGGGCGAGGAATCCCATGCCTACCCAGTACATCGCGCGACGCTCGGGAACCGGCCTGATGGGCTGGAAGTACAACGCCGCGGGGGTCCAACTTGACCTCGCGGACATGAAGATCAAGTTCAACCCGGATGGGACGATCCGGAGCCTCCTGACCGACCAGTCGATCGGCGGGCGGTACTTCGTCGACGACGACAACGGCCTCGACAGCAAC
>Ga0316628_100004149_pt1 | contig 11308 bp, 12 predicted proteins | sample OWC_Aug_M2_C1_D5_FD_207648 | JGI IMG/M metagenome (GOLD analysis project Ga0316628, IMG submission 207648) | Wetland soil microbial communities from Old Woman Creek delta, Ohio, United States - OWC_Aug_M2_C1_D5_C | ecosystem: Environmental > Terrestrial > Soil > Wetlands | place: USA: Ohio... | reverse complement strand
CCCGTTGGCTCACGCTGGTTCCCTTCTGTGTCGCGCTGCCTCCGCGTCCTCCTGGCGGCGCCGATTCGCGGCACGATCCGTCAACCCGCCACAGCATACACCGAGAGATGCCGGAACGCCAAATTGAGCGCAGACACGGTGCCGGAAAAACCTTGACAGGGTATGGGCAATTCTCTACACTTCGCCCACTTTCGTCCGCATTTCCGGAGGTTGCATGGCCAGCCCTGACATCGTGACCCTCACCGACGCCGAGTTCGAGACGCAAATCAAGTCGCACCCCCGTCTCTTGGTGGATTTCTGGGCGGAGTGGTGCGGACCGTGCCGCATGATCGCGCCCGTCCTGGACGAATTGGCGGGCGAGTACAAGAACCGGCTGACGATCGGCAAGGTGAACGTGGACGAGAACCGCCAGATCGCGGCGCGTTTCGGCATCCGGAGCATTCCCACTTTGCTGTTGCTGCGGGACGGTGTTCGCGTGGATCAAATCGTGGGGGCGCACCCCAAGGCGACGATCAAGACCAAGGTGGATCAATTCCTCAGCGCGACGTGAGCGAACGGCGACTGCGATGATCCGCACCCCTCACGCATGTCCAGGTCTCATCCCGTCTCATCGCTGGTGACCGCCGGCCCGTACCCCTGTCTGTTTCTGACCGTCACTCGCATTCTCCCGTGTGTTTTCACCCCGGCGTGACGTCGCCGCCAGGCGGCGCCGGCGCGGATCATCAATCCCGTTAGCCCAGGGGCGGCACCGTGTACACGCCGAGTCTCGAGCAGTTTCGTGTTCTGGCCCGACAGGGCAACCTGATTCCCGTCGCCCGCCAGATCCTCGCGGACATGGAGACGCCCGTCTCCGCGTTCCGGAAGATCGACAGCGGGAACTACGCCTTTCTGCTGGAAAGCGTGGAGGGCGGAGAGCAGTGGGGGCGCTACAGCTTCCTCGGCAGCAACCCCAGCCTGGTGGTCCGCGCGCGGGGTGATCGCGTCGAGATCCTGCAGGGCCACGTGGTCGAGAGCCTGGGGGATGTGCGAGATCCCTTCGCCGCCCTGCAGCGGATCCTGACGCAGTACCGGGCGGTGGCGGTTCCGGGCCTCCCGAGATTCACGGGTGGTCTGGTCGGTTATCTCGGCTACGACACCGTCCGACACCTGGAACGATTGCCCGCCACTGCCGACGCCGACCTGGGCTTCCCGGACGCCCTCTTCCTGCTGACCGACACGCTCTTGATCTTCGACAACGTGACGCACCGCATCACGGTGGTGTCCAATGCCCTCGTCCAGGACGAGAGCGAGCGCGGCGTCGAGCGCACCTACCGGGAATCGCAGCAGAAAATCGACGCCATCATCGCGGCGTTGCGGCGACCGGTCGGCGCCCCCACGGGCTTCGCGGGGTCCTCCCCATCCGCAGCGCCGGACTCCACGCTCACCCGGCAGGGCTTCTGCGAGGCGGTGCAGAAAGCCAAGGCCTACATCCAGGCAGGCGACGTGATCCAGGTGGTCCTGTCGCAGCGCCTGGCCCTCGCGACCGCGGCCGACCCCTTTGACGTGTACCGCGCCCTGCGTGTGGTGAACCCTTCGCCCTACATGTACTACCTGCGCCTTGGCGACCTGAAGGTGGTGGGCAGCTCGCCGGAGATGCTCGTCCGGTTGGAGGGCGAGCGGATCGACCTCCGGCCGATCGCGGGCACGCGCCCGCGCGGGGCGACGGAGGACGAGGACAGCGCCCTGGCGACGGAGCTGCTGGCCGACCCCAAGGAACGGGCCGAGCACATCATGCTGGTGGATCTGGGCCGGAACGACGTCGGGAAGGTGGCGCGGGTGGGAAGCGTCGCCGTCTCGGACCTGATGACGGTGGAGCGGTATTCCCACGTGATGCACCTCGTCTCGCATGTCCGGGGTCTGGTGGAGCCGGGGCGGAGCGCCTTCGACGTCCTGGGCGCGTGCTTTCCTGCGGGCACCGTCACGGGCGCGCCGAAGGTCCGCGCGATGGAGATCATCGAGGAGCTGGAGCCGGTTCGCCGCGGCCCCTACGCGGGCGCCGTGGGGTACGTGAGCTTCTCGGGCAACCTGGATACCTGCATCACCATCCGGACGATCCTCTTCTCGCGCGGGGTGGCGCTGATCCAGGCGGGCGCCGGCATCGTGGCGGATTCGGACCCCGAGCGCGAGTACGAGGAGACCATGAACAAGGCGCGCGCGCTGCGGCGCGCTATCGAACTCGCGGAAACCGGCCTCGACTAGCGGAACGGCCGTGCGGCGGTGCGGCGGTTCGACCGTTCCAGGGCCCGCCGAACCGTCGAACCGCGGACCCATCGCACGGTTGAACTGGAGTCTGCATGCTGCTCATGATCGACAACTACGACTCCTTCACGTACAACCTGGTCCAGTACCTTCGAGAGCTGGGTGCCGAGGTGGTCGTCCATCGGAACGATCGCATCGGTATCGAGGAGATTCGTGCGCTGCGGCCCGAGCGGATCGTCCTTTCGCCGGGGCCGTGCTCCCCGGCCGAGGCCGGGATCTGCTGCGACGTGATCCGGGCGTTCGGCGCCAGCGTCCCCCTCCTCGGGGTCTGCCTCGGCCATCAGTGCATCGGGGCGGCGTACGGCGGACGGATCGTCCGCGCGGGGCGTCTCATGCACGGGAAGACGTCGCCCATTCGCCACGACGGGCGCGGCGTCTTCCGCGGACTGCCGAATCCGTTCGAGGCGACCCGCTATCACTCGCTCCTGATCGAGCCCGAGACGATGCCGGGGTGCCTCACGGTGTCGGCCGAGACCGTGGAGGGGGAGATCATGGGCGTGCGGCATCGCACGCATCCGGTCGAGGGCGTGCAGTTTCATCCGGAGTCCATCCTCACACAGGCCGGCAAGGACTTGCTGGCGAACTTCCTGGCCGGGTCCCGGGCGGAAGGGGGGCAGCCATGATCGTCGAGTCGATTCGCAAGGTCGTCGAGCGGAAGGACCTGACCCGGGACGAGGCCTTCGCCGTCATGGAGGTCATCATGTCCGGCCACGCCACGGATGCGCAGATCGCGGCGTTTCTCACCGCGCTGCGGATGAAGGGCGAGACGGTGGAGGAGTTGATCGGATTCGCCCGCGTGATGCGCGAGAAGGTGTCGCCCGTCAAGACGCGAGCGCGCGTCCAGACCTCCCTTTCCGGGACGGACCGCGAGATGCTGGTGGACACCTGCGGCACGGGCGGCGACGCCACGGGCACGTTCAACGTCTCCACGGCCACCGCCTTCGTGGTGTCGGGCGCCGGCATCCCGGTGGCCAAGCACGGCAATCGGTCGGTGAGCAGCTTGTGCGGCAGCGCCGACGTGGTCGAGGCCCTGGGGGTGCGGCTGGATCTTCCGCCCGAGCGGGTCGGCCGCTGCGTGGACGAGGTCGGGATCGGCTTCTGCTATGCGCCGCTCCTCCACAAGGCCATGAAGTTCGTGATGCTGGCGCGGCGCGAGATCCGCATCCGCACGGTGTTCAACATCCTGGGTCCCCTCACCAATCCGGCCCGCGCCTCGGCCCAGGTGATCGGGGTGTACGACGGCGCGCTGGCAGAGGTGATGGCCCAGGTGCTCAAGGAGCTGGGGACGACGCGGGCCTTCGTCGTCCACGGCCAGGACGGCCTGGACGAGTTGTCCACCACCGGGCCGAGCCGCGTGGCGGAACTCCGGGACGGCGAGATCCGGTGCTACACCGTGCAGCCCGAAGACTTCGGTCTGCCGCGCGTCGGCCTGGCGGACTTGAAGGGCGGCAGCGCCGCGGACAACGCGGAGATCATCCGCCGCATCCTGGCGGGCGAGCGGGGCCCGAAGCGGGACATCGTGGTCCTGAACGCGGGTGCGGCCATCGCGGCCGGCGGCAAGGCAGCGGACATCGCGTCCGGCATCGCCCTGGCGGTGCAATCCATCGACAGCGGGGCGGCGCAAGACCGCCTGGCCCGCCTGGTGGAGTTCTGTCAGAGTTGAACGGAGAAGACGTCAACTGGTCAACGGGTCAAATGGTCGAGTCGTCTGGAACCACGCGATCGTTTCTCGGTCTTTCCCATTTGACTGTTTGACCAATTGACCAATCGACGGTAGGGCCGAGGATGAGCATCCTGGATCAGATCCTGGATCGGACGCGGGCGGACGTGGCGGAGCGGAAGGTTCGCGTCCCGCTCGCCGAGTTGCAGGCGCGCTGTCGAGACCGCGCCCCGACGCGGGACTTCCTTGGTGCGCTGCGTCGGGAGTCGGACGTCCGCGACCGTCGGCGGGGACGTATCCGGGTCATTGCCGAGGTCAAGAAGGCGTCGCCGTCCCGGGGCGTGATCCGTCCCGAGTTCGATCCGCCGGCCTTGGCGCGGAGCTACGCCGCGGCCGGCGCGAACGCGATCTCGGTGCTCACGGACGTGCCGTTCTTCCAGGGGGACCTGGCGCACCTGGCGGCCGTGCGCAGCAGCGTCACGCTGCCGATTCTCCGCAAGGACTTCCACGTGGACCCGTATCAGCTGTGGGAGGCGCGCGACGCGGGCGCGGATGCCGTGCTGCTGATCGCCGCGGCGCTGTCGCCTCGGCAGCTTCAGGACCTCGTGGGCCTGGGACGCGAGCTGGGTGTGGCGGCGCTGGTGGAGGTGCACGCGCGGCCGGAGCTGGATGCGGCTCTGGGTTCGGGCGCCGCCGCGATCGGCATCAATAATAGGGACCTGCGGACCTTCGAGGTCTCGCTGGAGACGACGTTCGGTCTGCTTCCCCACGTGCCGGCCGCGACGGCCCTGGTGAGCGAGAGCGGGGTCTCGGCCCCCGCACAGGTGGCGCGCCTGGCCGCGGCGGGCGTGGATGCGATCCTGGTCGGCGAGGGCCTGCTGCGCCACGCGGACGTGAGCAGCGCTTTGCGGTCGCTCGTGGGGGCAGAGTGACCCGGGTGAAGATTTGCGGCATCACGTCGGCGGCGGACGCGGCGGCGGCCGTCGACGCCGGGGCGGACGCGCTGGGCCTCGTCTTCGTGCCCGGCACCCCGCGCTATGTGCCGCCCGCGGCGGCAGCGGGAATCCTCGCGGCGGTCCCGCCGCTGGTCGCCACGGTCGGGGTCTTCGTGGACCATCCGCTGGAGGAGGTGCTCCGGATCGTCACCACCCTCGGGCTGCACGCCGTGCAGCTGCACGGCGTGGAGTCGGCGGCGTACAGCCGCCGCATCCCGGTCCCCGTGATCCGGGCCGTGCGGGTGCGGGACGCGGACAGCCTCCAGCCCGTGGAGACGTATCCCGCACACGCGTTCCTGCTGGATGCGTACGTGGAGGGCATTCCCGGCGGAACCGGGACGCCCATCCCGTTGGATCTGGCGCTGCAGGCGAAAGGCCGGAGGCCCATCATCCTGTCCGGAGGCCTGCGGCCGGACACGGTCGCGCAGGCCGTCCGCCTCGTGCGTCCGTACGGCGTGGACGTGAGCAGTGGTGTCGAGGCCTCTCCTGGACGCAAGGATCACCGGAAAGTGAGGGAGTTCATTGTCAACGTCCGTCAAGCCGACCTCGGTTGAGCCTCCGCAGACCGAGCCGTCTGCCGCCCTGGGCCATTTCGGCCCGTACGGCGGCCGTTACGTCCCCGAGACCCTCATGGCCGCGCTGGAGGCCCTGGCCGCGGGGTACGACGCCGCCGGGCGCGACGAGCAGTTCCAGGCGGACCTGACCGGCATTCTCCGCCACTACGTGGGGCGGCCCACGCCGCTGTACCTCGCCCGCCGGCTCAGCGAGCGCCTGGGCGGGCCGCGCATCTATTTGAAGCGCGAGGACCTCTGCCACACCGGGGCCCACAAGATCAACAACACGGTGGGGCAGATCCTCCTCGCGCAGCGCCTCGGGAAGCAACGGGTGATCGCCGAGACCGGCGCCGGCCAGCACGGCGTGGCCACCGCGACGGTGGCGGCCCTGCGCGGGCTCCGCTGCGAGATCTACATGGGGACCGAGGACATGCGGCGCCAGGCCCTCAACGTGGTCCGGATGCGCCTCTTGGGGGCCAAAGTGACGGGCGTGGATTCGGGCAGCCGGACGCTGAAGGACGCGATCAACGAGGCCATGCGCGACTGGGTGACGAACGTGGACACGACGCACTACGTGCTGGGATCCGTCCTGGGGGCCGACCCGTACCCCCGGATGGTCCGGGACTTCCAGTCCGTGATCGGCGAGGAGGCGCGCCGCCAGTTCCTGGAGGCCGAGGGCCGGCTGCCGGATTGCCTGGTGGCCTGTGTCGGCGGCGGCAGCAACTCCATCGGGCTGTTCCATCGATTCCTCGGGGACGCCGGGGTTCGGATGATCGGCGTGGAGGCGGGAGGCTTGGGGGTCGCGTCGGGTCGGCACGCGGCCCGATTCGCGGAGAAGACCGTGGGCATCCTCCACGGGACGCGCAGCTACGTCCTCCAGGACGCGGACGGACAGATCCGGGTGACCCACTCCATCTCGGCCGGGCTTGACTATTCCGGCGTGGGGCCGGAGCACGCGTACCAGCACGACGTGGGTCGCATCGAGTACGTCGCGGTCACCGATGCGGAGGCCCTGGAGGGCTTTCGACTGCTCTGCGAAACCGAAGGGATCATCCCCGCGCTGGAGTCCGCGCACGCCGTGGCGTATCTGCCGCGCATCGCCGCCGAGTTCGCGAAAGACCAGGCGATCATCCTCAACCTGTCCGGCCGCGGCGACAAGGACGTCGAAGTGGCGGCGGGCGCCCTCGGCCTTGGGACAGGAGGTGCCGCGTGAACCGGAACCGGATCGGCGAGACGTTCGCCCGGCTGAAGGCGCAGGGCCGCAGCGGCCTCATCCCGTTCCTGGCGGCGGGCGATCCCTCGCTGGACGTGACGGAGCAACTGGTGTGCGAGTTCGAGGCGCGCGGCGCGGACGTCGTGGAGCTGGGCGTGCCGTTCTCCGATCCGTTGGCCGACGGCGTCGTCAACCAGCGCGCCTACCAGCGGGCGCTGGCAGCCGGCGTGAGCCTCCCCCGGATCCTGGCGTCGGTGGCCCGCATCCGGAAGCGGTCGGACGTCCCCATCGTGCTCATGAGCTACATCAACCCGATTCACCGGTACGGGCTGCAGCGGTTTCCGTCGGCCGCGCGAGATGCCGGGGTCGACGGCCTGATCGTGTCCGACTGCCCACCGGAGGAGATGGGAGAGCTGCACATCGCCCTGGAAGGCGCCGGCGTGCATCCCATTCTGCTCATCGCGCCGACCAGTCCGCCCCGGCGAATTTCCTTGATCGCCGCAAAAAGCCGGGGATATATTTACTACATTTCGCTGCGGGGCGTGACCGGCCCGCGGGACCGGCTGCCCGACGACCTCGCGGCGGGAATCCGCCGGGTGCGGGCACTCACGGACACACCGCTGGCGGTCGGATTCGGGATTTCCACGCCGGCCCAGGCGCGGGCCGTGTCAAAGCTGGCGGACGCCGTGATCGTCGGGTCCGCCGTCGTGGCCACGGTCGAACAGGCGCTGGGGACGCCGCACCTTGCGGCGCGGGTCGGCGAGTTCGTCGGAGGCCTGCGGGCGGCCTTGGCGTGAGACGTCCCATGATCGCGTGGCTGTGCGTTCCGAGGCGCATTCCCCTCCGCAGCGCCCCCTGCCGCGGCGTGACGCTCGTGGAGCTGGTCACGCTCGTCGCGCTGCTGATCGTGCTGGCCGCCCTGGCCATTCCCACCATCAGTCCGATTGTCTTGCGCTATCGCGTGCGCGGTGCCGCCTGGCAGGTGGCAGGCGACCTGCGCCTGGCGCGGCAGCGCGCCGTGACCCTCAAGAAGCGATTCCGGTTCTGCGTCAGCGGGTGCATCGTCACCGTTCCGCCGGGCAGTTACAGCGTCGAGAAGGAAGTTGGTGCACTGGGCAGCAACGACTGGGTCAACGAAAACGGCGTGGCGACCAAGCTTCCGCCGGACGTGGCGATTGCGGTGAATGCCGTCCCGACGTTCACACTGACCGGAGCGGCCGCCGCCGGGACGGTGTCGCTCTCGAATCTGTTGGGCGCCTACCAGGTGGCCGTGGCACAGTCGGGGAGGGTGCAGGTGTGCGAGGGGGCCTGCCCGTGACGCGCAGCCGGGGACCACGCGGCCTGACCATCGTGGAGTTCCTCGTCGCTACCTCCATCGTGGCGTTCGCGATCCTCGGCGTCGCCTCGATGTTCCCGGCCGCGCTGCGGACCGTGATGCGGGGCGGCGAGACGACCAAGGCGGTCATGCTGGTCGAGGAGATGGCCGACATCGTCATGAGTGAACCGTTCGACGTCCTCGTCGCGCGCTACGACAATCTCGACACGCAGACCCTGACCGTCTCGTGCCCTCTGGACGAGACGAGCGTGCCTCCCCCGTACGACGACTACACCAAGAAGAAGTGGGCCTGCGATCTGCAGGTAACCGGAGCCCAGGACTCCGGGCGGGGGCTGCCCGGCGCGTCCGGGCGGGTGCGCGTCGAGTGCGTGGACGCGGGCGGTTCAGCGGTGACCTGTCCCGGCGGTCTGCGCCGGGTGACCGTCAGCGTGTTCTGGGGCGAAAGCCCGAGGCGGTCGGTGAGCGTGATCAGCCATGTGGCGCGCATCCGGTGAACCGGGCGCAGGCGCCCGACCGCGAGGCTTCTCCGTGCTGGAGGTGCTCGTCGCCACCGCGCTCTTCGCGGCGGTGATGGCGGGTGTCTATTTGCTCTATGTCACCATGCAGGGGACCTTGACCCGTGGGGAGATGAAGAGCGACCTCCACCAGAACGCCCGGGTGGGCATGGACCGGATGACGCAGGAGCTTCGCATGGCGGGATACGATCCCGAGAACGCGGTCCAGCAGGTGCTGAGCCAGCCGTTCAACGAGATCCGCGCCGCGGGCGCGACGTGCTTGTCCTTTGTGACCTATCGCACGCACGGGGCGTCCGAGAAGAGCGTGCGAGTGACCTACAGCCTCAGCGGGACCACGCTGCGCCGGCGGGAGGACGACTGGGACCCGGCCCTCAAGGTGTTCGCGGCCTCTTCCACTCAGCCGCTCGCCAACGCGGTGAGCCAGTTGGCGTTCACCTATTACGATCCGTTCAACCGGATCCTCAGGCCGTCCGGCGCCGTCGTCGGCGGCTGCCCGCCGGGCACCGTCCCGTGGATCCAACTGCTGGATTCCACGCAGGCAGGTCAGGTGCGGCGCGTCGGCGTCACGCTCCGGACGCTGGAGTCGCGGGTGCGCGTGGCACCCGAGTCGTACACACTCACGAGCCATGTCTACCTTCGGAACCGCTAGGCCGCCGCGCGGCGCGGCCCTCGTCATCGTCATGCTGATCATGGCGGTCCTGCTCCTCGCCGGGACCACCTTCCTCACCATTTCGTCCACCGAGGACCAGATCGCCGAGAACCAGCTCGCCTCGGTGCGCGCCGTGGTGCTGGCGGAAGCCGGGTTGCACCGCGCCGTCGCGCAGCTGTCGGCAAATGCCGCGTATCCGGGGGAGGCCTCCGTGTCGCTGGGCGGCGGGACTGCCCGCATCGTCGTCTCGGCTTCCGCACAACAGGTCTGCCTGTCCAGGGACCTGGAGGTCGTGGCCTCCGTGCCGGTGCGGGGCGGGGAGGCGCAGGCCCGCCTCCGCGCCACCGCCGATCAGGCCATCTACCCATTCCAGTGGGGATTCTTCGCCGCCAACGGGCCGCTGATCCTGGCCTCGCTCGACCCCTCCACACCTAGATCACTGGTGGACAGCTACGATTCCCGGATCTTTCCGTCCGTATACCCTGCCGGAGGTGGCTGGGGCAGCGTGAACGTCGGGGCGCTTGGCGGCGGCGTCGCGATCCACGACGTCGACGTGACCGGCGGTGTGGTGGGCGACCTGCTCGCGCCCTTTCCCGTGACCCAGACGATCAGCGGTACCATCGGTGTCCCGACCGACGCGCCGCAGCCGCTCCCGGAGCCGCCCGGCGCCGTGTGGTCGGACGATCCGAACGTGGCGGAGTCCACAACCTTGACGCTGGCAGCCGGGACCCATTACTACGCCGGCATCACCCTGGCGGCAGGTGCACACGTCGTGGCCAGCGGTCCGGTGACGGTGTACGTCCGAGGCGGGTTCCAGGCGGGCGACAACGTCACGGTGGGCGCCGAGCCGGGCGAGAAGCTGAGCCTGATCATGAACAGCGGGACAGGCGCACCGTCCGAGTTCCGGACCGGCAACGACTTTCGACTGTTCGGCAGCCTGTACGGGACGAACACGACCGTGCTCTTGGGCGACCGCGCGGTCGTTCACGGATCAGTGATCGCGCGCCGGATCTCGGGCACGGGTCTGCCGATGTGGGACGGCCAGCCCTGTTGCAACCAGAAAGCGCCCACGCTGCACTTCGATCGGGCCATGACGACTCGGCCCGTGTGCACCTTCAGCCGCTTCAGTATGCGTCGGGGAACGTGGCGAGAGGTGCTGCCGTAAGGCTCCCCCCCGTCGTTTTTGTCAGCGTTCCCGGATTGCATCCATTCCGTCTCGCCGGCCCATCCTGCCGTCTGGTACACGCCGTGCATGATACGTCAGACCTCAGCGTTTCCGCCCCGGTGCAGGCCGCACTGCGAGCGCGAAAGATTCAATGGCCTGCGTGACCGGTTCGAGCGCTGATCATTGGGCTTCGCCCGGCCGACGATGTCGGTCCGGCCGGACGACAGCGGGTTCCGAATGCCTCCACTCACCGCGGTGGCCGCGTCGGATACCACCCAAAATGACAATCGCCTCCTGCACGAATGGCAGCACCGGTGAAATGGTGCGATTCAACGGACGGTTCGGGGAAGCCGTGGATGCGAACGCGAGGGCGAGCGGAGTGAGTCAGCCCGAACACCGGCGTGCGGGCATCTGCCCGGCGGATCGGCCGCGGGTCTGGGCTGGGGCGCCGCGCGTGGTCCAGGCAGGCGCGGAATGCAGCCGCCGGTCCCGCAGCCGCGGCTGGGATTCCCCGCCGCGCTCCGTCTGCGGCTGCCCGCGATCGGGTGCAGAGCGCGCACGGGGCACGCGGAAGGTGTCCGTGCGCGCATGCGGCGCATGCAATCGCACCCGCGCACACGGATTTCTCTTGACAACTCAATATGTTGTCGGTAAATGGCAGCGTAATGTCGTGAAGCAGCGCACGTAACTGTTTCCCGGAAAAAGGAATCACATATGTTTTCCTTCGGGCGGAGTAAAGATGCGGTCGGCCTGGACATCGGCGCCAGCTCCGTCAAGGCCGTCCAGCTGAAGCGGGGCCGGGGCGTCCACGAACTGGTCCGGTTGGGCATTGCGCCGCTTCACCCGGAGACGATCGTCGACGGCGTCATCATGGACTCCGGGACGGTCATCTCGGCCATCCAGCAGATCTTCAGCGAGAACCA
>Ga0316628_100004148_pt1 | contig 11310 bp, 11 predicted proteins | sample OWC_Aug_M2_C1_D5_FD_207648 | JGI IMG/M metagenome (GOLD analysis project Ga0316628, IMG submission 207648) | Wetland soil microbial communities from Old Woman Creek delta, Ohio, United States - OWC_Aug_M2_C1_D5_C | ecosystem: Environmental > Terrestrial > Soil > Wetlands | place: USA: Ohio... | reverse complement strand
AAATTGAACGATTTTAGGGAGTTTCATCGAGGCCTGGATCCAGAACAGAATCGCTCAGGTTAGGAAAAAGATGGATCTTTTCGCTTGCGATTGCAAGCTGAATTTCGTGCGCTGGCACAAGCCGGCCTTCGGCATTGAATCGGCCTTTTTGAGGAAGGTACACTTGGGGGTTAAGCCCTGGCGGAGGTTTCTCTCATCGGCGGTCGGCGGCCGGCCGGCCGCCGTCCCAACCCATCTCCACCAGCCGCCGGTAGGCCGGCGGGTCGCCGGTGTACCAGCAGCTGCATCCGGCCGCGTCAACCCAGATGTACATGGGTTCCTCCCCCGACTCGTATCGAAGCAACCGTCGCTGGGGAAGCCGGCCCAATTGTTCGAGGCTGGTCGCGCTGTCGGCAATTCTTAGGGTGAAACCCGAAAACACGAGGATCTGTTTTTGATCCATCGGGTCATAGCGGACCGGATCGGCGCAGCCGGCCAGGACCACGAGAGTGCCAAGTATCATTTTCGAAAGAAGAAACCTGATCAAGCGGTTATCCCTCCATGAATCGTTTCGGACAGGTTTGGCAGGGCAAATCCGGGTTGCCGGTGGCGAGACGCTCGCGGAAGCGGCGAAAGTCGGCGCTCTCCCAGATTTCGAGAGGGTTCTGGTCGCGCACGTTACCGAACACCCGGTGTCTGGGATCGGGCATGTCCGCCGGCACATTGACGTAGACGCAGGGCGAGATACCGCCGTCAGCTGAGACGTAAAGCGAGCGGCCGATGTTCTCGCGGCAGCCGGTGCCGCAAGCCGCCGGGCTGGGCAGCTCATAGTGGAAACCCAGTCCCAGGCGCCGGGCCTCCGCTGCGGTTTCATTGAGGATGGCCGCGGCCCTTGCGAGCTTGTCGGTTTCCTGAGGGGTGAAGGCCTCGGCCTCCAGGCCGGGCTCGGCAATGTAGTCCAGCGTGCTGATGACCGCAGCGTGCACGCCGAGCCGCTGCATCAACTCCGGCAGGCCGCGCACGGCCTCCATGGTGGAAGCCAGCATCAGGTAGGCGAAGTGGACTTCCAGGTGCACGCCCATGCGCTCCCGGCGCACCGCCTGGAGCGTGGTGATGGCCTCGCAGACCCGGTCGAAGTCCACGCCGTGCCGCTCGGCGTTGGAGGCCGTGTCGGTCCCGGCGAGCGAGAAGGCCACGATGTCGATACCGCTCTCCACGATTCTGAGCGCCAGCTCCCGGTCCATGCGCAGGCCGCAGGTAGTGGTGGAGACCTGGCAGCCGGCTTTGCGGGCCAATGCCGCCATGTCGAAAAAGGCCGGGTTGAGTAAAGGCTCGCCCCAGCCCTGGAGGTGCACCCGGCCGGAGCGACGCATCAAAGGCCAGAGTCGACCATAGGTGGCCATGTCCATGTCACGCAAAAGCCATTTCTCGCGCTGGGTGGTGTGGGGGCAATAGGTGCAGCGGCCCGGACAGCGCGAGCTGACCTCCACCTGGATGCAGTCGAGCGACCGGCGCGCGCCGAATACGGCTTCCTTGACCGTCTCCCAGAAGCCGGGTTCGCGGAACTCCTCGCCGCTGCCCGCTTTCGTTTTCTTTTTCATGGCTCGCTCTTTGACACAAGGCTGCGCAGCTTTGAAAGGAATCCTCTCGGTTTCAATTCCCAGCTCACTTCCACATACGGCAGAAAGGGCTCCGCCCCCCACTTGCGTTTGAAAAAGCCTATGCCGACGTTCACCCCGAGGCCGAGGTTCATGCGGCTGTGGCCGCGCTGGTGGGCTTCCTCCAGCAAGCCCTCCAGCACCAGGTCGGCGCTGCCGGGCGGCGCGAGCTCCGGGTCCCGGAAGCAGAACATGAAAAAAGCGGTGGCGAGCGGAGCGAACTCACCAACCGCAAAGGCGGCCAAGCGCCCGTCCGCCAGGCGCCCCGAAACGACTCGGCTGCCGGCCGAGGTCTCGATGTAGCGTGCCAGCTGCCCGAAAATGTGTCGCGTGCCGGCGGCCAGCCGGCGCTCGTCGAGGTATCGCTGCACCAGGGCGGTGTGGTCGTTCTCCAGGCGACGCCCCTGAACGACGTTCAGCTCGCGGCGTGCCCGGTGGAGTAGGTTGCGCAGCTTCTGGCCGGGCGGCGGCGCCGGCACCGGCAGCGCGTAGTAGCTGTCCTGGGCCATCATGGCCTTCTCCGGCGCCTGGGGCGGCCGGGCCGGGCCGATGACCGTAAGCCGCTCCAGCCCGGACATATTGAGCGCCTGGCCCACGGCCGCGGTCATGGCGTTCACGTCACGCGGGTCGTGCAGAGGATAGCCGACGAGGAGGAGGGTGCCGTCGGACGCATAGCCTACGCAGTCCGCGATCATGCGCGGGCGTGACCCGGCCACGGCGCTCACGTAGGCCACCACCTGTTCGGGCACGGCGGCACTGGCCGTAACCCGGGCCAGGCGGTCGGGGCCGATCATCGGCGCCTCCGCACGCTGAATCCGGCCTCGGCCAGCATGCCGCGCAGGTTGATCATATGGGCCGAGCCCACGAAGACCGCGCAGCGGCCTTCCTCGAGAAAAGGCCGCATGCGCTCCAGAAACCGCGCGTCGCGGCGGTGGATGACCAGTTCGGTGCGCGTGGGGAATTCGATGCTGGTGCCGAACATGTGGTCCACGTCGCCCTTGAGGTAGGCGCGGACGTTGCGCCTGATGTAGCGGTGCCATTCGCGGCAGCTGCGGATGAAGTTCACGATACGCGGGATGGGAATGCTTTCCAGGGTCTCGATCTGCTCGGAAATGCTCTCCATGCCGCGCACGGCCTTGCCCATGTCCAGGGCCACATGCCAGGCTTCCAAGTCCACGGACTGGGTCCAGCCCAGCCGGGCGAGAAAGCTGGTCCAAAGCGAGAAAAAGGCCATCCAGTGGCGGGTGTGGGAAAGAAGGTGGCGCACGTCCGGAGGGCTCTTGTGTTCGGAGCCCAGACATCGCGCCCAGAACCCGCGCGGGCCGCAGACCACCCGCTCCAGGCGGCGGATGTCCTCCTCGGCCAAGGCGTCTACGACCCGCGGGCTTTCGGGGCCCGGGGTGCGCCCGATTGCGGACACCTGGTCGAGGCTGGCCTGGTCGAGCGGGCCTTCGAACAAGACCGTGTCGACCTTCTCGAACAGCTCCCGGAAGGAATGCTCGAAGCTGTAGCAGAAGAAGTGCGCCGTGCCGCCGATCCAGGAGCGCCGTTCGTTTTTCTCGATCTCCCAGAGCATGGCAAACGCGCGCTGTGGCGGCAGGCTCGCCAGAAACTCTCTCTTGGACATGGGCTCCCGGGGCATGGCGGCCAGCATGCGCATGAGATCGTTCACCCCTTCGCGCAGGCTCTCCTGCTCCCGCCACTGCGCCATCTCGTAAGGCATCCCCGGCTGAGCGCCCCATTTGGCCTTGAAGCGACGGATGCCGTCGTTCACGCCGAGGCCCAGGTGCAGGAACTCCTTGCCGTTGCGCCGCGCATTGCGGATCATCTCGCGAAAGAGCAAGTCTGACGCGTAAGGGGTAAAGTGGATGCGAGAATGGGCTCCGAGGAGGTAGCTCGCGAAGCGCCGCGGGGCCGAGTCCAGCAGCAGGCAGGCGGCCAGATTGCCATCCCGGTCCCAGGCGTTGAGCAGCGATAGCCCGGGGGCCCGTTGAAGCACGGCCTCGGTGCGGGCGTAGAGTTCGCGCACGTTCGACGGCAGGGCCACGCGACCCATGAACTCGCCCCACAGGCGGCGGTGGGCCGGCGTGAAGGCGATCCCCTCTTCCACCTTAAGCGTCGCCGCCGCCCGCTCCGCCAATCGCTCTAGGCGTCCTGGAATCGCCGCGTCGAGGGCCAAAACGTGGTATCGATCCCTGTCGCTACGCTGAGCCTTTAAACGCTCCGGGAGCTCGGGGCAGATGGCCCAGCAGTCCCGCGCGGCCGTGCGGCGCAAGGCCGTGGCGAGCGCCTGTTCGAATCCCTTGGGGGTGTAATTGTTTTCAAGCGGGTAGCCCACCGCCAGTAGCCAGTCCTCCGCCGCGATGAAGATGTAAGGCCCCGCCAGGAACGGCTCACCGCCGGACATGGCGGCCATGAAGGCAGGTGAGTGCTCGGGCACGGATGCCTTTTCAAGAACGGCGTTTACATCGGAGGGAGTCAAGGCAGGGCGCTCCGCGACCTTCGTTATTACGCCAGCAACTAAATATGCCACACTCTCGCCCGGGCGCAGGCTCACCGGGGCGCCGGAGTAATAAGAGTATGTTGAAGCAAAATTAGCCTCCATTTGGAGGTTTGTCAAAAGCGACCACCTTAACCCCATCGGCGCGTGCATCGCGGGCAGTGTGAAGGAACCAGGAATATGAGTTAATGGGGCACAGCGCCATCCTGAGGCGCGTGCAACGGGAATGGCAGGATGCTGAGGAGATTTTAAGACGATCAATCAATCGGTAATCAGAGACAAGCGAGTGCTGCGGAACAGAAGTTATCACTTTTTTCAAGAAGACGCATAAATTTTATGGGTTTTGGCGGCATTTTCACCTTGCATCGATTCACAATTTGAGGATGTGAGAGATAATCACTCAGCTGCCGATGTACTTGGCGACGAGGCTCCTGGCCTCCGCCGGGTCCGTTGTTCCCATCACCAGCACTCGCCCGTCCGGGAAGACCACTAGGCGGCGCTCGTCGACGGTGAAATAGAGCACAAGCCCGTTGACGGCCACCGGCCCCAGTAGCCGGAGTCTTTTGGAAAGCTGCTCGAAGTCCGGGACGACAGGGCGATCCGGTGTCACCTGGACCGCGTTCCTATGGAAAAGCGAATGGACGAACGTGCCTGATCGGATGACCGGCCCATCGCGAGCAGCACATGGGAGGGTTCGGCGTCGGCAGTGCTGCATGCCGCGCCAGTGGATACCGCCAGTCCAAGCAAGTCCAGCGGGAACGTTCTCAGTACCGGGACGCAGGCCGCGTTCCTGATGTCCCCCGAACACTAGAGAAGAGAGCTTCGTCCCTCTGCGAATCTACAAGGCGCCGGCCCCTTTGGGGCCGTGCAGCTTGTGGGCCGAGAAGGCCAGCAGATCCACGCCGAGCGCGTTCACGTTTACCGGGATTTTCCCCACGGCTTGGACAGCGTCGGTATGGGCAATGACACCTATGGCTCGTGCCGAAGCCGCGACCTCTGCGACTGGTTGAATCACACCCGTATCGTTGTTGGCCAGCATCACGGAAACGATCGCCGTGCCGTCGCGGAGTGCGGCGGCAGCCACTCTGGGATCCAGGCGGCCCTCGTGATCAACCGGCAGGAGCGTGAGGGGATGCCCTGTCTGCTCGAGGTGGCGACAGGGGTTGAGCACCGATGGGTGCTCGATTGCAGTGGTGACGACATGCAGCCGCTCCCTTTTTGCCGCAGCCACTGTGCCGAAGATGGCGAGGTTGTTTGCCTCCGTGCCCCCGCTTGTGAAGACGATTTCCGCGGGCTGAGCGCCAATCAAGCGCGCCACGTGTATCCGGGCCCTATCGATGACCCGGCGAGCTTCCTGCCCGGCTGAATGGATGCTGGACGGGTTGCCGAAGATTCTGCCGTGGCATGCTTCCATCTCGGCCCGTACCTCGGGGTCCAGCGGGGTGGTCGCGTTATGGTCAAAATAGATCAGCGTCACTACCCTGCCTCCGATTCGCCGCGCAGAATCTTCGCCTTGCCGCTTGAGCCAAGAACCTCGTTCATCGAACCGGTCCGATATCCTTCCAAATCCAGGCAGACATAGACGTATCCCTGCTGTTTGCAGGCATCGATGAGACGCTGGTGAATCCCAACCCGGAGCGCGCGGTCGATTTCTTCTCTGGGGATCTCAATCCGCGCCAGCGTGCCATGATCGCGCACGCGTACCGTTCGGAAGCCGATGTCGCGAAGGGCGGCCTCTGCCTGAGCCACGCGCCTAAGTCGAAGCGGCGTAATTTCCTGACCATAGGGGATACGCGACGCCAGGCAGGCACAAGCCGGCTGATCCCAGTTCGGCAATCCTTGCGCCTTGGCCATCTGGCGAATAAGGCTCTTGCCTAAACCCAACTCGGCCAGCGGCGAGCGCACCCCGAACTCCTTAGCGGCGTTACGGCCGGGGCGAAAGTCGCCTTCATCATCGGCATTGGAGCCGTCCACGATGACCGGCAGGCCTTCGCGCGCCGCAACCGCCTGTAACTTGCGAAAAAGCTCTTGCTTGCAGTAGTAACAGCGGTTGGGAGGGTTCGCGCGGTAAGAGGGGTCTTCGAATTCGTCGGAGTCGACGAACTCGTGGCGGGCACCGAGCCGTTGGGCTATCGCGGCGGCTTGGTCCTTTTCGTGGTCAGGATAGGTGGGGGAGCAGGCTGTCACCGCCAAGACGCGTGCCCCCAGTGCCTGTCTTGCTGCCGCAAGAACAAGGCTGCTATCGACGCCCCCTGAGAAGGCTACAAGTACGCCGCCAGTGCGGCCTAATGACTCGGTTAATCGGCAAAAAGCCTCTTGCGGCGTCCCTATTGCAGTGCTTGCAGGCCCGTTGTCCACCATGCGGTCACCCGAGATTCTCGAAAAGGGCTGTACTGAGGTAGCGTTCGCCTGCGTCAGACAGAACGGTCACAATGAGCTTGCCTTTGTTTTTGGGAGCGCGCGCGAGCCGGCAAGCAAGGGCTGCGGCGGCGCCGCTGGAGATGCCGCCGGTGTCATCCCAAATCTCCGGGCCGGTGGTTTTGAAATGTATTTCAGGGTTTGCCGGGTTCTTGAACTGCTGCGGAATGTAATACGCACCGGGCTCGGATGCGAGAATCTCCTCAGCCTTGGCAACGGCACCTTTCATGCCCTTGGGTCCTTCGGTCAGCACCAGCTTTGCCCCGCATCCCGCAGTAATCCTGTTGAAGCGTACGAGTGGGGTCCTGCCAATGCTCAGACTGTTGTCTTCGAAAATCCTGGCTATTTCGGTTCCCTTTCCCAGGTTAAGGTATGTTAACGCAAATAACATTTAATATTCTAGTTTGTCAATCGTTTTAGTATACTTTATTGTGATTAAGCTATTTTTTAAAACAATATTATTTACTTGCGATACCCGAATGGGGAAAAAGCCAATTATCGTTGACAACGAAATACGCATGTGGCAAATGTCGACTATATAAATAGAATAAGTGGAGTAAAAATGAAACTTTCGACGCGAGGGCGCTACGGCGTGAGATTGATGCTGGATCTGGCGCTTCATTATGGGGATGGTCCGGTGCTGTTGAAGGACATTTCCAGGCGCCAAGGCATTTCACAAAAGTATTTGTGGAATCTGGCCAATCCTCTCAATGCTGCCGGGCTGGTGAAATCCATACGCGGCGCCCATGGCGGATTCATGCTGGCCAGGGAGCCATCTGAAGTTAGCATCAAGGACATCTTGCAAGTATTGGAGGGGTCCCTATCCCTCGTGGATTGTGTTGAAAGCCCTTCGGTGTGCGAGAGATCGCCTGACTGTGTTGCCCGCGATGTCTGGTGTCTAGCATCAAAAAACTTCCTGCAGACACTGGAAGCCGTGACGCTGGCCAAGATGGTTGCCGGACATCGGAGAAAAGGCGCCTCAATTGACTACACTATTTAATGCACCGCAAACCAGATGGTGACTGAAAGAGGAGGAGCAATCATGGCAGCGAGAAGACTTGATACGTTGGTTGTTCACGCCGGGCAGGAGAGCCCTGATCCGGCTACAGGCGCAAGGGCTGTTCCTATTTACCAGACGACATCCTATGTATTTCGCGATACGGAGCATGCGGCCAACCTTTTCGCACTTCGCGAGTTCGGGAATATCTACACACGGATCATGAACCCCACGACGGATGTGTTCGAGCGGAGGATGGCGGCCATCGAAGGCGGAACGGGGGCCCTGGCCGTAGCCTCGGGACAGGCTGCTGAAACCCTTGCGATCCTGGCCATCACCCGGGTGGGGGATGAGATAGTTTCGGCCAACAACCTCTACGGCGGGACATACCAGCTCTTTCACTACAGCTTTCCCAAGCTGGGCCGGACCGTGAAATTCGTGGACTCGGACAATCTGGAGCAGTTCAAGAAAGCCATCACCGCCAAGACGAGAGCCGTCTATGCCGAGACCATCGGCAACCCCAAGCTCGATGTACCGGACTTTGAAGCCATTGCGAAGATCGCCCACGATGCCGGGGTCCCGTTCATCGTCGACAACACGGTGGGCGTCGGCCTGGTGAGGCCCATCGATTACGGCGCCGACATCCTGGCCACCTCGGCAACCAAATTTATCGGTGGTCATGGGAATTCCATCGGCGGCGTCATCGTCGATGCGGGGACATTCAACTGGGGCAACGGCAAATTCCCCGAGTTCACCGAGCCCGACCCGAGCTACCACGGCCTCAAGTTCTGGGACGTCTTCGGCAATTTCCCCGAACTCGGCAATGTGGCCTTCATCATCAAGGCTCGGGTCCAATGGCTGCGAGATATCGGAGCCGCCCTGAGCCCTTTCAATTCGTTTCTGTTCCTGCAAGGCCTGGAGACGCTCACGCTGCGGCAGAAGAAACATTCGGAAAACGCCCTCCAGGTGGCCCGGTTCCTCAAGACGCATCCCCTCGTTACCTGGGTCAATTACCCGGGCCTTGAAGATCACCCCTCCCACAAGACAGCGAAAAAGTACCTCAAAGGCCATTACGGTGCCATTTTGGGGTTCGGGATAAAAGGCGGGTTGGAGGCGGGCAAGAAATTCATCAACTCCGTGCGCCTGCTCTCCCACTTGGCCAATATCGGCGATGCCAAGAGCCTTGTCATCCACCCAGCCTCGACGACCCACCAGCAACTCAAGAAAGAGGAACAGGCCGCTACCGGTGTTACGGAAGACTACATCCGGCTCTCCATCGGGATCGAAGATGTGGAGGATATCAAGGAAGACATCGATCAGGCCCTGCGAAAGGCGACGGCCTAATGTTGAGTCCTATAAGAATCTTACATGATGACTCCGGCAATTATCCGGCCAGTTCTTGTTCGGGCGCAAGCTCACGAATACTGGAGGAAGAAGCGATGGCCGAAGGGAAAGCTTCCAATTGACAAGCAGCCGGGCACCTGAAGTATGATGCCGTGACCTTTCATGCCCTCGTTGCCGTTGGCAATGACAAATCTCATCCCCGCGAGGACATCATGCGATTGATTGAAATAGAAGACCCACCCGTCGCTGCCTTGATCTCCAAGGAGCGCGAACGTCAGGAAACGACTCTCAATCTCATTGCGGCCGAGAACACGGCGCCGACAGCGATCCTGGAAGCTCTGGGCGCGAGCTTCAGCAACAAGACCGCTGAAGGCTACCCGGGCCGGCGCTACCACACGGGCTGCCAGGTGACGGACGAGCTGGAAGAGCTTGCCGTGGAACGGGCCAAGGCACTCTTCAGTGCCGGCCACGCCAACATCCAGCCCCATTCCGGAGTCAATGCCAACCTCGCGGTCTACGGTGCGGTGTTGAACCCGGGCGACAGCATCCTCAGCATGAAGCTGAGCCACGGCGGACATCTGTCCCATGGAGATGCGGCCTCGATAACCGGCCGGATTTTCAAGGCCTCGCACTACGGGGTTCACTCGGAGACCGAGCGGCTGGACTACGATGCCATCCGCGACATGGCGCTGGAGATCAAGCCCAGAATGCTGGTGGCCGGCGCCAGCTCTTACCCGCGCCTGATTGACTATCAGGCCCTGCGCTCCATCGCAGACGAGATTTCCGCCTACCTCCTGGTGGACATGGCCCACATCGCGGGGCTGGTGGCGGCCAAGGTTATGCCGAGCCCCGTGCCGCACGCCCACTTCGTGACCTTCACCACTTACAAGACCCTGATGGGGCCCCACGGCGGGGTCATCCTGTGCGCGGCGGATTTCGCCAAAAAGATCGACCGCTCGATCTTCCCCGGCACCCAGGGGACTCCCACGCTCTCGCTCGTGGCCGCCAAGGCGGTGTGTTTCCACCTGGCCGCGACGGCGAAGTTTCGCGCGGTCCAGGAACGCACGCTGCAGACGGCCGCGCTGCTCGCCGGTGAACTGGGCAACAAGGGCTACCGGCCCGTGAGCGGCGGAACCGACAACCACATGGTGCTCGTCGACCTGCGGGGCAAGGGGCTCAAAGGTGACAAGGCCGAGGCGGCGCTCGAGGCCGCCGGGGTCCTCTGCAACCGGAATGTCATCCCCTTCGACCCGGAGTCCACCCTGGTGACGAGCGGCCTGCGCTTCGGCACGCCGGGCATCTCCAGCCGGGGCATGGGGGTGGAGGAAGTGAAGATGATCGCCGGCTGGATCGACCAGATTCTCTCCAGGCCGGATGACCCGTCGGTCCGGCAGCGCGTGCATGGGATGGTCAAAGATCTCTGCCGCCGGTTCCCCCTGCGCGACCGGCTGGAGGGTTGACCATGGCAAAGGATCTTTTCAAGGAGGCACAACAGGCTATCGACCGGGAGTGGATGTTCCAAGTCCTCCATGAAATGATCCTGATCCGCAGCGAAAACCCCTTCGACGACCCGCCCCGGGAGGGGTACCGCGAAAAGGAGATGGCTGCCTATCTGGCAGGGCACCTGTCAGCCCTGGGGATGAGGGTCGAGACCCGGGACGTGCGTCCCGGCCGGCCGAACGTATTCGGTTTCCTCAATGGCCGACAGGGCCAGACTACCCTGATGCTCGCCGGCCACATGGATACGGCCCGCACCACGGGCTACCCGAAGGCCTACGACGTCAAGGTCGAAAGCGGCAAGATGTACGGTCGCGGGGCCTGCGACATGAAGGCCGCCCTTGCCGCCTATCTGGGGGTCATCAAGGCGCTCAGGGAAACCGGCACGCGCCTGAACGGCCATCTGATCGTCTGCGGCATCGTCGACGAGGAGTACCAGATGCTCGGCTCCAAGGCCATCGGCCAGGGCGGACGCATGGCCGACCAGGGCATCATCGGCGAGCCCACCCACCTCAGGGTCTGCCCGGCCAACAAGGGCCGGGTCAGCACCAAGATCATCACCCGCGGTCGGGCCGCCCACTCGAGCGTGCCCGAGAAGGGGGTCAACGCCATCGACAAGATGTCGAAGGTGATCCAGGCCTTCATGGATTACAACCCGGAGTTGCTCGGCCGCACCCCGCACCCCCTGTGCGGGCACGGCCGCTTCACCCCCGTGGTGATCCAAGGGGGCGTCCAGGTGAACATGGTGCCGGATTACTGTGAACTCGAGGTGGACCGTCGGTCCCTTCCAGGCGAGTCCCGCGAAAGCGTCTACGCGGAATTCCATGAGCGCATCCAGAGGGCGGCTGCAGGCGACCCGGATTTCGTCTACGAGATCACGGAGCCCACGTGGCTGATTGCGCCCAACGATATTTCCG
>Ga0316628_100004147_pt1 | contig 11311 bp, 5 predicted proteins | sample OWC_Aug_M2_C1_D5_FD_207648 | JGI IMG/M metagenome (GOLD analysis project Ga0316628, IMG submission 207648) | Wetland soil microbial communities from Old Woman Creek delta, Ohio, United States - OWC_Aug_M2_C1_D5_C | ecosystem: Environmental > Terrestrial > Soil > Wetlands | place: USA: Ohio... | reverse complement strand
TCTGGCCGATCATCTCGGAGGCCTGGAGGCCCGACAGTCCGAGCAGGCCGCCGAGCTGGGGATCGGGATCGCCCTGTTGGGCTTTGGCGGACATGACCTCGCCGATCCGGTCGAGGACGTCCTCGCTGCCGTATTTGTTGAGGATGTGGTCGAGGCGATCGGCGCCGCCGCGCGTCTCCATCTGGCGCTTCAGCCCGCCCATGATCATGGGGATGACCTGGGGGATGAGCTGGTTCGCGGCTTCAGGATTGAGCCCGAGGTTGGCGCTGAGCTCGCGGCTCACATCGGGCCCGTACTGCTTCATGAATTCGGTGACGAAATCAGCCATGATCCTGACCTGACGCTCTACTTCGCCTTGGCCGTCTCTTGGCGGCCTTTCCTCTTGATGTCCATGCGGTGGGCCCGCTCGTAGGTCTGGATGTCCATGAAGCGGCCCTTGGCGTCCCGGACGGCATAGAGCTTCTTGCCGGCCGTGCTCCGGTGCGTCGTTCTCTTCATTTCATCTCCTCCTTCCTGTCTCCGATGAGGTCACGAGACTGGGATTGGCGATATGGCCTATAGGGAAATTCCTGTCAGCGAACGGGGGGGGCTTCTTATCCCATCCCGAGATGATATTATTCCCGACCTGCGGGCTCCTGTCAAGGAATCCGCGGCCGGCGGAGAAAGCGGAGAGGGTGGCTTTCGCGGTCAGCTCTTCTTGACCCAGGCGCCGTCCTCCTGCTGGACCCACCAGCCGGCGGCGGCGCTCTTGGCCCACTCCACGGCGAAGATCTTCTGGATGCGCTCGATCTGGCTGGCCTCGATGTTGAGGGCCTTGGCTACTTCGGCGTAGAGCTTCGTCCGGTCGCCGTTCTCGTCCTTGACCAGATTACGCAGGGCCGCTTTGGCCTGGAGGTTGAGGCCGGCCTCTTCGCGGACCTCGACCATGCCCTTGTTCGTCTCGCCGACGTTGCCGCCGTCGAAGTAGGGCTTGAGCGCGGCGAAGCGGGCCTTCATGGATTCCTTGAGAGCCCGGATGGCCGGCGTCGAGACGCTGGTCTCCTCCTGAGCGAAGACGGCGGGGACGAGGGAGAACGGCGGGGCTTCGCGAAGGGCCGGCCGCTGCGCCAGGGTCTCAGGCCCCTTCTTCTCCGCGTCCGTCTTGCGGATCTCCTCGACGATCTCCGCGGCGGCCTGCTTGACCGTCGCTTCGGGGAAATAGATGTTGACCGTGATGCAGGCCAGAACGAAGGTCAGGCCCACGGCCGCGGCCGTTCCCAGGGCGTATCGTTTTCTCATGTCGTCCTCCTCCTTGCGATGCGTCGCTATTTCTCGGATTGGCCGACCCGCTTGAGCCGGCCGGTCATTTCCTTGAAGCTGATCACTTTCTCGGGCATACGGTTCACGACACTTATACCAAAAAGCGCCGGTTTCTTCACCAGGTATTCGACCCCGCCCTCGTGGATCGTGCCGTTGAGCGTGAAGGTGTCGTTGCGGAGCGTGCTGACGATGCCCAGCTTCGCGTAGCGGAAGCCGCGGATGAATCGCATCCAGAACTGGCTCGTCCCGCCCGAAGCCCGCTCTCCGGAGCTGAGGACGGTCAAGTTGTCGACGGCCTTGAGGCTGAAGGTCTGCGGCACGCCCTTGCGGGGCACGGACTCGATCCGGAAATCGAACCGCGCCGGCTGCCTGTAGGTGATGACGAGGTTGCGGACCTCGCCGCGGACGATGCCGGTCACCTCGCCGAAGGGGACCTCGTCGGTGAGCTTCTTCAGGTCGAGGTCGATGAGGTCGACGTTGAGCGAGATGGACCGGCCCGGGGCGAACGGGTCGGAAACGGCGAGGTCCCGCAGGACGACCTTGCCGCCGAAGACGTCGGCCTCGCCCCGGCCGGAGACGGCGATCTCCTTGGGGCCGATGTCGAGGCGCGGGAACTCGGCCCTGACCTTGCCTGTCAGCTTGAACTGGGGCGACTGGATGGGGAAGCGGGAGACGTCGATCTCGCGAAGGACGAGGGAGCCGCTGCCCCGGAAGGATCCAGTCAGGGGATCGAAGCGGAAGGTCGTCCGGCCGAGCTCGAGCCGGCCGCCGTAGAGATCCAGGCCGAGGGGCTCGATGGCGAAGGCGTTCGTTCCGGCGCGGAGGAAGATCTCTACCGGTTTCAGGCTCAGGAAGGGATTCTGGAACTCGCCGATGCGGAGGGAACCCTGTTCCGAAAGAGGGGCATCGGGCGCGGAGGCGCCGGTCGTCCCGGACTCGTAGCGGATGGGGAGATCGGCGGTGATGCCGAGGAACATGGTTTTCGTCATAGGCCGTTCGACATTCGTCTCGGCGAGAGTGATCCGCCCTCCGACTGAAAGCGCGTCGCCATCCTTGCGGACGAGAAGGCCGGCCCCGAGCGTGCCCTCGAGCTTCATCCGGGCCTCTTCGGAGACTCCGGCCTGGGAGTAGAGCGAATAGAGCGGCCCTAAGCTCAGGTGAGCTTCCGTTTTCAGGGTGAACGACGGTGCGGGGCGTGTTTGGACTGAGCCGGTGACGTCGATCTGTCCGATCGTCGGCAGGAGGAAGCGGGCCGCGAGGTCCTCGATCCCGCCTGAGCCGGGATCGTAGCGGCCGGCGACCGTCAGCTTGAGCGGGTGCTTGCTCCATGAGACGTAGACGGACTTCCAGAGCGATTCGCCCTGGCCGATATCGAGAGCGCCCGTGAACGAAATGCCCTTCGAAGCGGACCGGGTCCCATCGACCTTGATGACGGGATCGAGGCCTTCGCCGGCGATGGAGAACAACGGGTCATTGAACCTGGCCCCGGCGAGGGAAACCGTTCCCGAAAAGCCCCAATCGTCCCCCGAGGCCGCCGGGCGGAGGACCGAGAGCGAGAGGTCGGCCGTACCGCCGAGGTCCCAGCCGGCGAAGCTCGCCGGGACGAACGGGGCGGCCATGGCCCGGAGAGAAGGGATGTCGAGGCCGTTGCTTTCGAATCGGATATCCGCGCTGGTATTCTTTCCGAAGCCGAGCCGGGCGGAAAGAAGAAGCGGGGCCAGGCCGGGGAGCCTGGCTTCGAGCGACTGAATGGCCAGGGCCTTCCGGCCGAGATCGAAGCGCCCCTGCCCAGTCAGGGCGGCCTTATCGAAGGATATCTTCTTCCCCGCGGCGATAACGAGGTCGAGGCCCGTGAGCTCAGCGTCGAGCCGGGAGATCTCGGCAGCTTCTTTCGCGGCGAGGGCGACGAGGTGAATGGCCGAACCGCCGACGGAGAACATATCCGAGGAGATCTTCCCCAAGGACGCGTGGATATCGGCCGCGAGCCGCGGATCGCGCGTGGGGCCGGAGATGTCGATCCTGCCGGAGCCCAGGATATGGAGGGGAGAGCCGCCGAGAGCATGGTCGAACTCGATCCGATCGACCGTCAGCCAGGCATTCAGGCCGTCTTTGGTCTCGCCCGCCGAGCGCTGGAAAGCGTATTTTCCCGCAAGGCCGGCCCGGCCGCGGACCTTGGCGGCGCGGAATGCCGCGGGAAGCCGGGGCGCGAGCAGGGCGGCCGCTCTCTCAAGGCTATCGAGCCGGGCTTGGCCTTCCGCCTCGATAAAAGCGCTGTGCCCGAACCTCCCCGCGGCCGTGCCGTCAAGGGCGAGCAGCCCGGGGACGTCCATTTCGAGCCGGGACACGGCGAAATCTTGGGCCGATTTGTCGAGCCGGCCGGTCATGGCCACGGTCAGGCCGTCGAGCGAATCGTCGATCCCGGCGGCGACGACGTGCGGCGCGCTGAAAACAAACTCGGAGTCGATGCTGAAGGGCGACGCCAGCCTCAGTGTGCCCGACGACGTCAGGCCCGTCGTCAGGAGGAAAGACCCATCCTTGTCCTTGACGCTGACGTCGCCGCGGCCAATGGAATAGGCGATGACGTCTCTCTCCTCGCCCGGCGCCAAGGTGATATCGAGGTTTTCGAGATCGGCGGCCCGGGAGATGAGGGCGACCGATAGACGAGCGTTCGTGACCGAGATCCGCCTGGCCCAGGCCAGGGCATCCGAGGCCTGAAGGAGGACCGCTTCGAGATCCAGCGGCTCTTCGGAGACGGCCTTCTGCTCCAGGCGGAAGGAGACGCCGTCGGCCTCGACCGAATCGATGGCCGGTTTGACGCCGCGGGCGAGCTTCCAGAATTCCCCCTTGGCCTCGAGGCGGGTCAGGGAGAGGGTCATCTTTTGAAAGGCGTTTTCCTGGCCGAGCTCGAGGGTGTCGACGATTATGCGGAGGGGAAAGAGCGAGTAATCGAGGCGGCCGAGGCGGGCCGTCGTCCCCGCCCCTTTCCCCAGCCGGCTCTGGATGATGTTCCTGACGAGCGGCTTGTCGAAGAGGACGAGGAGAGCCGCGGCCACGGCGAGGAGGACGAGCGCGCCGAGAGCGATCCCCGATATCTTGAGGGTTCTCTTCAGGGCCTTCTTCATGACGCCCACGACGATTATAACATCCTTTAGCCGTGCCTGCGTCCAAGAAGGGGTCAAAACAACCATTTTACCAATTTAGGGGAAAATGTAGGTTTGACCCCTTCTTAGCGGTCGGCGGCGACGAGGGTGACGCGACCGTCGAAATCCGTGACGACCACCTCCCTCGCGCTGAGGGGCGTCACCGTGTTGAGCAGCGCGACGCCGACCCTGTGCTTCCACCGGACGGCCCCCGTCGCGGCGTCGAGGGCGAGGAGGAGGCCGTTTTTCGTACCGTAAAAAACAACGCCGTCCTTTTCGACGAGCATGGCCGAGTTGATATCGTGACCGAATCCGGCGTTGGTCTCCCAGACGGTCTCTTGTGAGTCCGCGGTCGAGGAGACGGCGGCGATCGTGTCCTCGGTTGTCCGGACGTAGATGCGCTGGCCGTCGTCGGAGAGCCCGATCGATTCCCGGACGGCCAGATTGTCGGTGCCCCAGATCTCGCGACCCGTCGCCTGCTCGATGGCCACCATCCAAGGTTCTGGAGTGACGATGAACACGCGTCCATTCGCCGCGACGGGCCAGCAGGCCGCCGGCGAGAAGAACGGGCTCGGCCGTTCGCCCATCCAGGTCCAGACGGCTCGTCCGGTCCTGGCGTCGAGGGCATAAAGACGCCCGTCCCATGCGCCGAAGACGACCAGGCCGGACGTGACGAGCGGCCTTGTTTCGACAAATCCCCCTATCCCGTCATGGTTCCACACCGGCCGGCCCGTGGCCAGGTCGATGGCCCGGAAGACGTGGTCGCTCGAGCCGATATAGACGACGCCGCCGGCGATCTGCGGACAGGCGACGACGGGGCCTCCCGTGGTGACTTTCCAAACAAGCGTTCCGGTCCGGGCGTCCAAGGCATAGATGGCCCCATCCGTCGCCCCGAAGACGACCAGGTTCTTGCCGACGGCGGGAGTCGAATAGACCGGCTCTCCCGTTTTGAACTCCCAGGCGATGCTGCCGTCGGAGATGCGGAGGGCGCGAACGGCGCCCGATGCGTCGCTCACGACAACCGTCTCGCCGAATACGGCCGCGGCGGATGCGATCGTCCAACCCGCGTCGAAGCGCCAACGCGTCCGGACGTTCGGATAGAGGTTGTTCACCTGGAAATCCGGCCGGGGCGGCCGCCCGGCCGTCGCGTTTGCGCCGCGGCCGCTCCCGCCCTTCGTGACGATCGGCAGACCGCCCTTGACCAGCTCGATCCTATGCCACGGGCGGAGCGTCTTGCCCCGGGTTCTCTCGGCGAAGGTCATCTCTTTGGCGTCGACCTCGACGACCGTATATCCGGGAGCCTCTTCTTGCGTGCCCAGGTTCGAGCGCCCCATGATACCCTGGATCCCTTCGAAAGCCATGAGCCCGTTCTGGTGGCCGTGCCCAGCCAGGACGGCGGCCGTGGGCACGGTTTTGAGCTTATCCAGGACGACGTACCAGTTGGCGATGCTCTGGTCGAGGGGACAGTGGGTGACGAAGATAATCGGGGTCTTCCCCCCTCCGTTCCCAGCGAGAATTCCGTCCAGCCAGCGGACGTCCTGGGGCGCCCAGTGACCATCTCCCCTCCTCATTGCGGGCCCTTGAGAGAGCCCGATGAAGCGGAGGCCGCCGCTCTCGAAAGCGAAGCGGTCGGCTCCCCAAAGCCGCGAAAAATCCGCGCCGCCCGACTCCGACCACTTCGTGTCGTGGCTGCCGGGGATGATATGGTAAGGAATGCGCAAACCGTCGAGGATATCCTTGGATTGACGGAGCTCGGCGTAAGATCCCATTTCCGTGACATCGCCCGTCACCAGGACGAATTGCAGGCCTGGTGTCGCGTTGATGTCGGCAACGCTCGCTCTGAGGTCGTCGGCGCCGCGGTCCGAGCCGACATGTGTGTCGCTCAGCCAGGCGAACCGGAGCGGCGCGCGGCCGCCCGGCGGGACCGCCGCCGCGAGCAGCACGGCACCGACGCAAAGGATGACGGCGGCCGCCGTTCCAATTTTTCTCCTTGCCAGCCCGGCCTTCGCAATCACGCTTCGCTCCCGTATATATAGATGCTAGTGACGGTCTCGCGCGTTGTCAACCTGCCCCCATATCGGATTGACTCCGCGTCTCTCGGACGGTAAACTGAGCCCAACCTTCAGACAAGAAGGATGAGGAGGGTTGACCATGTCGCAAAACGCCTGGGAGAGACGTGATATCCTCAAATCGCTCCTGGCCGGGCTGCCGCTCCTCGCCTGGGATTGGAGCGCTTTCCCGCGCGGCGGACAGGACAAGACCCCGCCGGGGGCCTATGACGCCGTCGTCGTCGGCGCCGGCCTCGGCGGGCTCAGCGCCGCAGCCGCCTTCGCCCGCCAGGGATTCAAGGTCATCGTCCTTGAACAGCACAGCGTCCCGGGCGGCTACGCCTCCGCCTTCACCAGGCCGGGCGGTTTCACCTTTGACGTCTCGCTTCATTCGACCACGGTGGGCATCCGCAACGGAGCGCCCAACTTGATCTACGGCTTCCCGGAGATTCAGGACGTCGCCTTCGTTCCCCACAAAACCCTCTATCGCGCCGTTTATCCGGACCACGACATCCGGGTCCCTCATAGGGACGTCCCCGGCTACATCAGGATCCTCAAGACCAATTTCCCCGACGACGCGGCGGCGATCGACGGCATCTTCGCCGATATGAAGGGCCTTTCCGATGACGTCGGCAATCTTTCTAATGCCGGCGGCCAAGTGGACATGGCCGCGTTCCCCGTTAAATTCCCCCATCTCTTCAAGAATTTCAACCGGACCTGGGGGGCCATGGTCGACGACCGGATCAAGAATCCCAAGCTCAAGGCGGTCATCTCCGGGCTGTGGGGCTACTTCGGACTGCCGCCGTCCAAGCTTTCACCTTTCTACTACGCCTTGCCCCTGATGGGCTATCTCGAGGGCGGCGGCTATTATCCCGTGGGGACGTCGCAGAAGATCAGCGACGCCTTCGTCGCCATCATCAAGAAGAACGGCGGCGAGGTCAAGCTCAACACCCGGGTCGAGAGGATCCTCACCCGCGAACATGCGGCCTACGGCGTCAGGACCGCCGACGGGGCGGAATACCGCGGCCGGGCGGTCGTCTCCAACGCCAACGCCTTGGACACTTTCACCCGGATGATGGACGAGAAGGATTTCCTCAAAGACCTTCTCGCCCGCATGGACGGCTATTCCCTCAGCGTCTCGACGCTCCTCGTCTGGCTGGGCCTTAAAACGAACCTCGTCCGCAAGGTCGGGCTCAAGGACAGCGAGATCTTCTATTACCCGGACTACGACGTCGAGGCGGAATATCAGGCCATCATGGCCGGCGGCCTGCCGGACGACCCCGGCTTCGGCCTGACCGCCTACGACAACCTCTACCCGGGCTACTCGCCCAAAGGCAAGAATACCCTGAACATCATCGTGGCCCAGGGCTACGATTACTGGAAGAAGTTCGAGACGGATTACTTCTTCGGCAACAAGGACGCCTACACGAAAGAGAAGATGCGCCTGGCGGATATCCTGATCGACAGGGTGGAAAAAAAGTTCCTGCCCGGATTGCGGCAGGCCATCGAGGTCGTCGAGGTGGCCACTCCCCTGACGAACGTCCGGTTCACCTCCAACCCGCGGGGCGCGATCTACGGCTGGGACCAAACCGTCGACAACTCCGGCAATCGGCGTTTCCCGCAGACGACGCCCATCAAGAACCTCTACCTCTCCGGCGCCTGGACCTTCCCGGGACACGGCTACGGCGCCTGCATCCCCAGCGGACTCGCCTGCTTCAGCCGGGTGATGGCGGACTGGAAGCGCGGCACGTAAACTGAGATCCCAGATCTTTTACAGCCCGGCCAGACGGGCTTTGGCATCCGCGAACTCGGGCAAGCCGGGATCGGCGTCCTTCCACAGATCGAGGAATTTCTGGTATTGCTCGCGGGCTGCGGCCTTCTCCCCCAGCTGCTCCGCGATCCGTCCCAACATGTAGAAACTCCGGGCATAAATATCGCCACAAAAAAACCGCCCCGTCGTGAGGACCGTGATCTTCTGGTATTCTCCTCTGGCCTTCTCCAGGTCGCCGGAGTTGTAGTAGGCCAAGGCGAGCGGCTCGAAATAGATCGCATGTTCGTCATCTGGGAACGAATATTCATGGGGAAGCCGGCCCGCTGCCTTTTTCAAGTGTTCAATGGCCGCACCCCAATTCCCTTTTTGGAGCTCGATCGCGCCGATGACAACATCGACCTTCGAGATTTCGTTCGGATTGAGCGATTGCCGGATCAAAGCGGCGAGCTCGCCGGCCGCATGACGGGCGTCTGCCTCGGCGTTCGAAGCCGCAAAGATCAGCCCCTGCGCCCTGAGGGCTTTTCTCTGGAGCCCCCACTTAGCGATCTCCGTCGCGTCCTTGAGGACCCGGTCGCACTCACGTCCCGCTTCCTGTAACCGTCCCAGGCGGATCAGGATGTAGGCCGATCCCAGGCGGTATGCGTTTGCGGAGGCTATCTCACCCATCTTTTCCAAGGCCCGGATAACCTGGCCGCTCAGGTTCAGCGCTTCAATGAACTTGCCCTGGAGCACCGCGAGCGCAATCATTTCATAAACATAAAAGGCCCTAGCCCCGGGGTCCTTTGACTTCAAGATCTCCTGGAATTCCGCCGTCGCTCCGGCGAGGTCGCCTTGATAAAGGAGCAGGTTTCCCCTGACCATGCGATAGAGGGGGGCATCGGGGCTGAGACCGATGGCCTTATCGATTTCTTTGAGGGCTTCCTCGAATTTCCGTCGATAAAGATAATATTCGGCCGAATTCATACGCAGAGAAGCGTTCTCGCCAATGGAGAGGATCCCGAGTTCTGCAGCCTCTTTGGCTTTCTCCAGCTGGCCCAGGGCTAGATAAGCCGATGCGAGATAATTATAGGGATAATACGTCCTGTCCCGGTTCCGGATCGCGGCCTGTCCATGCTCTATAACCTTATCCCATAACTCATAGCCCATATAGAGGAAGGCCAGTTTGGTATTGGCAAACGTATCGTCCGGATAAATGCCCAGGAGCTTCTGGTAGGTCTCGATGGCCTTGGGATCGGTCTGTTCAGAAAGGCTGTAATATTCAGCTTCAAGGAGAAGCCGCTCCTTATCGGAAACCCGGTCCCTTACCGCCATGGCTTTCTCGAGCCATTTAATGGCCTCGGCAGGCATGTACGAATTGCTATAGGACACGAAGATGGACCGATAAGCCATGGCAAAGCCGGGGTCTATGGCTACGGCTTTCTGCATGAGCTCGATGCTCTTCGCATTCTCTGTCTTATGGTGATATTCGCGCCCTTGGGTATAAAGCAGGAGGGCTTCAGGTGAAGTGGTCGTGATCCTTCCGAGTTCCACATCGATATCGCCGGCGATCTCAGCCCGGGTCAGCTTCAGGTTCTCCTTGACCTTCCGGGTCAGGGCATCGACCATGGGATAAAAGCTCGCGAAGCCCTCGCCCGCCACCCAGCCCGAGCCGACCGTTTCGCCCGACCCGAACTTTTTGAGCGTGTAGCTGAGACGGAAGGAATCGCCGGCCTTGGTCAGCTGGCCGAGAAGGATGTGGTTGACGCCGCCGCGGGCGGCGATCTCCTTGAGGGCTTTGGAGGAATAGCTTTTGGCATCGAGCTGGCCGAGCCTATTGAGTACGTCGAAGAGCTCGTCGCTCGTCAGGACGTTGACGTATTTGGATTGTGACAGGTCCGTGACAAGAAGCGTCGGCAGTGCCTTCCGCCAGTGGTCGAGGCCAGGATCACCGGTGTCGTTCTCGAAATACATCACCGCCAGCGATGGCTTTCCGGACGGGGCCGGGACAAGGCCCTTGTGTTTCAATAGCCGGACTCCGACGATGGCTGCGACGATGAGAACGACGAACGCCGCGGCCGGGATCGCCAATCTCCGCGGGGTGAACTTGACGGTGATCTCGTGCGCGGTCGACGGCTTGACCGAGGGCAGGACTTTTTCTGTCGTCGGGAGTCCCTTTTCGATGCGGCCGAGCTCCGCAAGGACCTCCTCGGCGCTTTGGAATCTCATAGCCCTATCCTTCTCCAGGCAGCGCAGAATAAGGCGGACGATATCGTCGGGGATCTGGGGATTGAAATCCCGGGGGGACCGAGGCTTTTCCGTCTTTTGCCTGACGGCTATGCTCAGGAATGATTCGCCCTCGAAAGGCACCCGCCCGCTCATCATCTCATAAAGGATGATGCCGAAGGAGTAGATGTCGGAACGGTGGTCGATCTCTTGGCCCTCGATCTGTTCCGGCGACATGTATTCCGGCGTGCCGATTACGACACCCGCCCCGGTCATCCCTTTGACCTTGAGGGAGCGGGCGATCCCGAAATCCATGATCCGGACGCTGCCCTCGCGGTCGATCATGATGTTCTGCGGCTTGAGGTCGCGGTGGACGATGCCCAGCCTATGAGCTTCGGCCAGGCCCTCGCAGACCTGCCGGCCGACGAGGACGGCCTTGGCCGCGCTCATCTGGCCCATCATCCGGAGGATGCTCTTCAGGTCCTCGCCCGGGACGTATTCCATGGTGATGTAATGCGTGCCCTGGTCTTCTCCCAAGTCGAACATCCGGCAGACATGGCGATGGGAGATCTTTCGGGCCAGTCGGAGCTCGTTGGAGAAGCGTTCGATGGCCTCTTCGTCCGCCGAGATCTCGGGTTTGAGCAGCTTGAGAGCCACCTTCTCCTTGATCTTCTCGTCGAGGACCTTGTAGACCCGGCCCATGCCTCCCTTGCCCAGCTCTTCGATGACCTGGTAACGGCCGGCGAAGGTCGTTCCGGTCGCGAGCTCTCTCAGGACGGCCGTCTGAAAGGTCTTGGTCGCTCGATCCTTGTCCGCGGGAGGCGGCAGAGGGGCGGCGCAGCGGCCGCAAA
>Ga0316628_100004146_pt1 | contig 11311 bp, 7 predicted proteins | sample OWC_Aug_M2_C1_D5_FD_207648 | JGI IMG/M metagenome (GOLD analysis project Ga0316628, IMG submission 207648) | Wetland soil microbial communities from Old Woman Creek delta, Ohio, United States - OWC_Aug_M2_C1_D5_C | ecosystem: Environmental > Terrestrial > Soil > Wetlands | place: USA: Ohio... | reverse complement strand
ACTACATCCAGCACAAGGACGAGCACCGGATCCACCACGTCTTCCACGAGGACTTCCACGGCTACGAGGACCCGCCAATCGGCGACGTGCTGAAGTACTCGATGCCGTACCTGCCGCACACGGGCGCTCTGGGCGAAATGACGCTCAGCGTCGGCAAGGCGATCTTCCACTACCACCAGGGCTGTGACGGCGTCGTGGACATCTCGCCATTCACCTGCATGAACGGGATCGTGACCGAGGCGGTGTACCCGAAGGTGAGCGCCGACCACGACCACATGCCGATGCGCAACTTCTTCTTCGACGGTACGTCCACCGACCTCGATCGCGACGTCGCCATCTTCGTCGAGCTCGCGCGCGCCTACCAGGCGCGCAAGAAGACCAGGCGCGTCTATCCCTCCGTCTTCGCGGCCTGAACCAGCGGCGCGGACACGCCCCGCCCGGGCCGGCTCCGCAGCCGGGGTGAAGCCGGTCGGTTGTGGCCTTGCGCCCCGGCTCGACACGGCGACGGGCACCCCAACGCGGCTGCCGCGTTGGGGACCCCGAAACGCTGGCGTCGTTCTCCGCACCTGGCCGCGTGCGCGGGACGCGGCGGCCAGATCTCGCTAGGCCTCGCTCATACCCCCGGACGACGCCGCGTTTCAGACGCTTCGCCGATCGCCGTGCGGCGGGGTCCCCACGGTGGCAGCCGCCGCCGTGGGGTGCCTCTCGCAGGGGCGCTGCGTTCGCAACCGCCTGCGCAGCCGGCGACCCCTGACCGCGATCACCAGCGGAGCGGATGCACCAGCCGCCGAGCCGGCCCGCAGCCGGGCAAACCTCCTCAGCGTTGCGGCGTTGTCCGATCTGCGGTGGGACGGCTGGCGCGACAGATCGGCTTTAGAAACACCGTCAAAAACAAATGGCGCTTCCCCGTCGAGAAGCGCCGTAAGCCTTTTGGAATCAGGTTGGTGCGGAAGGGGGGATTCGAACCCCCACGCTCTTGCGAGCGCCAGCCCCTCAAGCTGAAGGCAGTGACCGTCGATCAAGGCCGACCCCGGAAAATCGGGGTCGGCCGTCCTTCATCGTTGCCGGCCGAGGTCGGTTGACGTCCTCCGCAACCGATCGTCTGGCAAATTCTTGCACGTGCATTTCGACGCTGAAGTCACAGGCCGCACATTGACTCCGCCACCCGATCTCGTATGCTCATCCTATGCCCTTGCCTGGCGGAGATGCCGACAAGCTCGGAAACCGTTACGAACTCTGGTGGACCGTGGCCCAGCTTGAGCGGATGCTGCATGGCGAAATCCAGTCGATTCGCATCGAAGATCCGGGCGTCCACAAGGCGGAGTTCGTAGCTCAACTGTCTGGATATCGAGAGCTGCACCAAGCGAAATACAGCCATCCCTCCGGCAGATGGAGCCTCGCGTCGCTCGCTGGCGCTGATGTGCAGGTGCTCCAGGCGATCTACGCGCAGCTACGTGGCAACAAAGACGAATTCCTGTTCGTGTCGCGGAGCGATGCCGGCGAACTCGCGGAACTCGCACAGCGGGCACGAGGCGCAAAGACGCCGCAAGAATTCGAGACGGTCTTCCTACAGGCACGAGACCTCCACGAACACTTCGAGCGGCTTCGGCGCGCGTGGGTTTCCAGCGACGCGGCGACCGCGTGGGACGTCCTGCGACGCGTCCAGGTTCGAAGCACGGACGAACAGAGTCTAGCTGAACGCGTGCGAATTGGTGCCCAGGCGCTCTTTCTGGCGGATCCCGAGAGCGTCTGCCACGCGCTGCGAACCATCGCCCTCGATGCGGTGCAGCAGACGATCTCTCGCGACGATCTCATCGAGCGGCTCAAGGGACGCGGTTTTGTTCTTCGGCGCCTCACCGATGGTGCGCAGGCCACGGCCGTCGTCACTGAAGCGACGAACCGGTACCTGGGCGGCACACGTCGCCGGCTCATTCGGCACGTGTTGCTTCGTAGGGCCGCGACGGACACGCTCCTCTCAAAACTTGGCACCGAAGCCGGCGACTCCGTCATCACGGGAAGGGCGGGAACTGGAAAGACGGCCTCTATCGTCGATCTCGTGGAACAGCTGCGAACACGCGGCATTCCTGTTCTCGTGTTTCGGCTCGATCGCATTGAGCCTGTTTCCAGCGCGGTCGAGCTGGGCAAGAAGCTCGGCTTCGAAGAATCACCGGCATTGATTCTGGCGGCGGCGGCGCAGGGACGTGAAGCGGTCCTCATCGTCGACCAGCTTGATGCGGTGAGCACCACGTCTGGACGAGCGACGAGCTTCCTCGAAGCCGTCGAAGGTCTCCTCATTGAGGCCCGCGGGTTACGCGACCGTCTGCCGTTGCATGTCGTCGTCGCCTGTCGCGAGTTTGACTGGAAGAACGATCATCGCCTGCGCGGTCTCCTACCGCAGGACCACACCGAGGTGCCGGTAGTGGAGTTCACGATCGAAGAGGTGAAGCAAATCCTCACCGACGTCGGTTTTGGTGTGACCGCGTTTCAAAACCGCCAGCTTGAACTTCTGCGCCTGCCCCAAAATCTCTCCCTCTTTCTGGAGTCAGGTTTCGATCCGGCGCGCCCGCCGACCTTTAGTACGGCCATTGAGCTATTCGATCGGTACTGGGACCAAAAGCAGCGAGCCGTCGCGCAGCGTGCTGCGCCCGTCGCGGACTCGTGGGCGGAGGTGATTCGCGTCCTCGTTGAGGAGATGGCGGCGAGTCAGCAACTATCGGTGGCGCGAGAAAAGCTCGACCACGTCGCAGCCGGCTACCTGGACCAGATGGCTTCCGAGGGGGTGCTGTCGTTCGAAGGCCGCCGCTACGCGTTCGGCCACGAAAGTTTCTTCGACTACTGCTTCGCGCGGTCGTACTTCCGGAAAGATCAGACGCTCGTCTCGTTTCTCACCAGCTCGGAGCAGCATCTCTTCCGCCGCGGGCAGATTCGGCAGGTGCTTGCATATCTTCGGGATGCAGACCGCGCTCGGTATCTTCGTGAGCTGCATGCCGTCCTGACGGAACAGGGCATTCGTCCTCACCTCAAGGACCTGACCCTCGCACTCCTCGCGAATGTGTCGGAGCCAAGCGAAGACGAATGGGCGATTTGGGAAGCACTGCTTAAGCCGTTTTTCGAGGCCCTGCGGGAGGACCGCACGTGCGATGACAGGCTTTCGAATCTCGCTTGGCGGCACTTTTTCGGGTCGATATCGTGGTTTGGTTATGCGCACAGATACGGTCAGGTTGCGAAGTGGCTCGCGACGGAGGGGCGGACTGTCAACGCCGCGATGCAGTATGTTCGCCTGCACGAACGCCATGCACCAGACGCGGTCGTCGATCTGCTCGAGCCCTATATTGGACAGGGCGGCGAATGGCCAGCACGGCTTGCGTACGTTGTGCAGTGGTCGGACCAGGTTGGCACTCGGCGCTACTTCGACTTCATGTTGCGCCTGATCGATGACGGCACGCTTGACGACGCACGGGGACCGATCGCGGTCAATAGCACGTTTTGGAGCCTGTTCTACACGCTCGGCAAGAAACGGCCGGAGTGGATTTCCGAGGTCTTGGCGCATTGGCTTCGACGGCGGGCTGCCATAGCGAAATCAGAAGGAAAGGAACTCAGCCGCGATGACGTGTCCGGACGCGACCACTCTGCCGACGAACCGATTAGCGAAGGCGCGAAGAACGCCCCCGCCCGCTTCGTCGAGCACGTGCTCCCGGTGGTGCTCGAGATCTCTGATGATGCCACCGACGCGGCCCAGGATCCCCCGAAGCGGGACGCTGTCTGGCCGTACACCTTCAAGCATGCGCACCATGCCGGCCCTATCGATGCGAGCTTCGAAGGACTGCGGACCGCGCTTGGGATCCTCGGGGCCGACACCTCGGTCGATCTCACAGCCGTCATCTCGGAGCTGCGTCGCCGCGAAACGCACCTTGCGAACTTTCTCCTGCTTACCGTCTACACCGCCGGAGGTGCCCGCTTCGCAGACGAGGCGGCGACGTTGCTCTGCGAGCAGCCGTGGCGATTGAAGTGCGGGTTTACGGACAGCATGTACTGGACCGCCATGGAGGTGATCCGAGTGATCGTGCTGCACTGCTCGGCCGACAGTCGCGCTCGCCTCGAGAAAACGATCCTGGAGTACTCGCCGGCCTTTGAGCGGACGCCCGACGGGTATAAGTTCGCCGGTCACGCGCGCTTCACCTTGCTGTCCGCGATCCCGGGCGAGCTGCGCAGCACGAATGCAAATGCGCGGTACGAGGAGCTTGAACGGAAGTTCGGAAAGCCCGATGCGGCTCCGCGAGGCATTACGGTCAGCACGGTCGGATCTCCCATCGAATCCAAGGCCGCGGACAAGATGACGGACGAGCAATGGCTTCGCGCGATGGTGAAGTATCGGAGCGAGCATCGAGATTTCAGGAGAGTGGATGATGCGTTGAAGGGCGGGGCGATTGAGCTGGCTCGCCAGATGCAGACATATGTCGAGAAGGAGCCGGAGCGGTTCGCTCGCCTCGCACTGCGATTCCCGGCGGACACTAACTACGCGTACTTCGACCATGTCCTATACGGGCTGAAGAAAGCGGCGATTCCGAGCGAACTCACACTTGAGGTTTGCCGCAAGGCGTACACCAACTGCCGCGAGAAGTGCGGGGGAGCGATCGCGCAGCTTTTGGGAACCATCGAAGATCCGCTGCCCGATGACGCGGTTGCGATGCTGGACTGGCTGGCGACGCAGCATCCGGATCCAATCAAGGAGCACTGGCAGATCGAAGCGAGCGGTGGCACGAAGTACTACGGGGGCAGGATCTACGACAATGGCATCAACACGGCTCGGGGACAAGCGGTCGGCGCGATCGGCGACTTGATTCTGCGAGACTCCGCCTACATCAAGAGGTTTGACGCGACGCTTGCCCGGATAATCGAGGACCCGAGCGCCTGCGTGCGCTCGTGCGTCGCGTGGACACTTCGCGCCGTCGCGTACCACGATACTCCGCTCGCGATGTCACTCCTGTCTCGAATGAATCTCTCCGAAGATGAGCTGCTCGCGACACCGCACATGGACCGCCTGATCGCTGGCGCGTTGCCGAAGCACTTCGAGGAAGTGCGACCTATAGTCGAACGAATGCTCCGATCGCAACATCCCGAGGTCGCGGACGCCGGCGCACGCTCGTCGGCGCTCACCGTCCTCTACCATCCGGAGGTCGTCGATTTGGAGGCCGAGGCACTCAAGGGTTCGGCCAAGCAGCGCCTCGGCGTTGCGCGAGTGGCGTCCGCAAACGTTGCCAATGCGGACTGCCGACCGTGGTGTGAGAAGAGGCTCGTGAGGTTCTTTAACGACGACGATGAGGACGTACGACGCGAGGCTGCGACCTGTTTTCGCTACATCGAGGATATGGCGCTCGAAGAATATGCCGACCTCATCGCGGCTTTCTGCGACGGCAAGGCGTTTCAAGACGACTCCTTCTCGATTCTCCACGTGCTGGAGCAGTCCTTGCGTAAACTCCCAGGCATGACCTGCGTCGTGTGCGAGAAGTTCCTGGCACGGTTCAGCGATGAAGCGCGAGACATCCGCACAAGTCGTATGGGCGATGCGCATACGGTCACGCAGCTAATATTCCGAACGTATCAACAACACCAGCAGGACGAATGGACCGGCGGGACGCTAGATCTAATCGACCGGTTGTGCCTTGAGGGTGTCGGCGATGTCGACGACGCGTTTGGAGCGTTCGACCGGTAAAGCATCATGAACGAAGACGTGGTCAAAGAGGTGTTGCTCAAGCACCTTGGGCTCAAAGGCAAGCAGCCGCGGCGGAGGCCGCGACAATCGTCAGGTCCCGATGTCCTCGTCGAAGGCGGCGCGATTGAGGTCAAAGGAGACAAGATCGTCGAGCGCGCGCTCCTCGATCAACTCGCTATCTATCTCCACGACTACACGCTTGTGGAGCTCGCGATTCCGTCCCGGGCGGTGTCGTTTTCACTACTTCACAAGCTGCGGGCGTTGGAGCTCCTCAGCCGGAGACGGGGTTTGGAGCGAACTCTCCGACTCTACCTTGTGTCGTTGTTGTCGACGGGGCAATTCGCGATTCTTGAAGTGGACTCGGTACTGCAGCTGTCCATCAAGGCCGACCAGATCCTCTACGCGCTCGCCAAAGGACACAACGAAGACGAGGCTTCGGCAAAGGCGGCGATCGCGTTCAACGTGGAAGACGAAGTACGCGATGGCCTGGAAACCCTCGTGAAACGCGAGGGAAGGTGTCTGATCGTCGGGTCAGGCGCGATTATCTGAGAAGATCGGGTTCGGGAGTTGCTCGTGATCGCCGAGTGAGGCGGGGTGAGGCGCTCCGCTGATCGAGGGCAGGAAGAGAATCGCCGAACGCCGCGGGTTCTTCGCCGCGTCGGCTGCGACTATGTGGGCGCGGTCGAGTAGAAGACTTCAGACTCGATGAAGACGTCATTCGCGGTCGCCCTGTCGTAACGCACGAAGAAGTCGCGGCCCTCAAGCGGAAGCCACTCGTAAGCGAGCAGCTCGTTTGCCGCACTGCGAAGATCGCCCGCGCGCGTCAACGCACGGACAAAGGCATCGAATTCGACGATCGCAAAACCGTCGCGCGGCTCAACCCAACGCCAGTGATCGCGTGCCACAAGCAGGTAGTGAACGTGCTGGTATTCGTTGAACGGGAGCGGTAGTCGGCCCTGCGCTGAGATGTGGTCGGGCCTGTGCGTCAGGAACCCCCGGATGGCGGCAAGCTGTTCGACGCCTTTCAGGACTTCGACGTCGCGATCCACAGCCTCGGCGGGCCGGATGGGTTTACGGATCCATTTCAGCTCGGCGACAACCGCGGTCGAAGAGAATTCATCTGCGGCAATCAGATCGATGTCGGGGAGCGCGTCGGGGAGTGCGAACGGCCCGTCGGCGCCATAACGCCGGCCAACATCGCGCAGGGCAGCCCTCATCTCCTCCTCTTTCTCGACAGACGTGGCATCGTACACGTGTTGCCGGCGTTGCGAACAAACGCGCAAGATGTTCTCGTCGTGACGGCTGTGCAGCGGAAATGGCGGCGCGACAGCGAGCGTCTCGTTTCCTGCATCGAGCGGAATGAGCGGATAGACGTGGAGGTCGACCGACTGTCTAATCGAGAACGTCAGGTCTGAAAGCATTGCCTGGCACTTCTCCACGGAGATGGCGCTCAGGCCGGAGAGCACGCCCCGCCATTCAGCGGCAGGACGGACCATGACCGCCGACTCGATCGGATACGTGCGCGCCATCTGTGCCCACCTGAAACACAGAAAATCATGCGCTGCGCAGACGGCGATGAACGCGGCGTAGAACGCGTTGAATTCGTCCAGCTGGTATCCGCCGAGGCACAGCGCCCCGGCTCTTCGTGCCAGCGCGTTCACCCTGTCCCGATGCTCTGGCAGCAATTCGCGCCAGAGGTCCCACGGGTCGCCGTACGAGAAACTTCGCGCCCCGGTCTGGAGACATCCACGCAGGACGCGTTCGAATATTTCGCGAACCCGCGGTCTCTGAGGCCGCTGCTCGGCCCGCTGGCCAGCAAATCTGCCCTCGCGCGGACGGTGGCCCTTTTGGTAGGCGCTCACCTGTCGATCCCGGCCCGTGCCGGGAGTTGTGAACCGCAACAATGCCGGCGTCAGAACGTCCACGGCAATGCGATCCTTGTGGAATGCTTGGAAGCAGACCTCGAAGTGGCTGTAGCCGGTGGCAACTGGCATCGCCTGATCAACCGCCGCGGCCAATTCATGAGACCAGGTTCTGCACAGCCGCCCGGTGGCCGGCTGGCCGCGTCTGAGCGCCCACTTCACGCCGGTGGCAACAAGCCGACTGAGGTTCGCGAGCATCGCGTCGAAATGCGGCGTGTTGCTGCCCCGCGCCGCCTGTTCGCGTTCAACGACAGCGATACCTCCGGTGAGCAGCGCCCAAACGGCGACGTCCGACGGGTTCTGCAGGATCTGCAACGTCCGCCAGCACTCATCGGCCTGTGCTTCCGCCTGACGAAGCGTTTGGAGAACTTCAGGCGGTGCTTCTGTCTTGAGGTATGCCATTGGAGCGGCCTGCGGGGTCGGCCAGCCACTGTGGCGGCCAAGGCTACTGGAGTTCCCTACAGTCGTCTGGTGGGTTGAAATCCGCGCGGGGGCTGGCCTTGCGGTCGAGCCCCTATGCGGCCCGCTGCGGTCGATGGTGAAGCACCAGGAGCTGCTCTGGCGCTAGCGCGAGCTCGGCGTACGTCTTGCCTTCGTCATCAGAGAACTCCACTTCGTAGGCGCTGTCTAGCAGTTCCACGACGGTGCCAACCTGCCCGCGCACGAGGCCGTTCGCGGGCACGTCGGAGAGGAGAGCGACGACATCCAGCAGCCGCGGCGTCGTGTGCATTGGTGTCCCCTTCACTTCACGAAGCAGCTCGTCAATCGAGGAGAAGTCTCCCGACGGCGCACGATCCAGGTGCTCCGCACGACTCCAGAGCCTCGAGGGCCTCTGATCTCGAACTCTATCACATAGCGGTTGCCAAACTGGTCGGACACGACCGGCCGGGCGTCTGCCGTGGCGGCAGCCGCCAGGAGCGCAGCTCGCGGATCCTCGGCGTTGTCGGCGGTGAAGCCGAGCGTCGCGAAGACACGCGCCTTGTGCTTGCCCCGCGGGTGCTCGGGGTGCAGGCAGTATCCCGTAAGCTTCTCCAGATCGACGATGGCGGCATGGCCGCCCGGCAATTTCATCGCAAGTCCCTGTGCGGCAGTGAGGTCGGGATCGTCGTTCGCTCCAAGGCTCGCGCTCACCCGCGGCCGCTCTCAATCGTGCGGCCGTCGGGTGCAGCGCCTTGTTGGCGGCTGATTTCGCGCATTGTCCGAGCAACTGCCAAGATCATGCTCACATGCGTGATCGCGTCAGTCTTGTCGAACGATGCAACGTGCGCCAGAAGCCTTTCGGGAAGCGATCTGCACCGACCGACGAAGACGCATTCGTCCGACGCAACCTCCGGGTGTAGCCCGCGGTGTCGGACGGAGTCGCCGTGAGTGACCTCCTCTTTCAAATGTACGAGTGCGTTTCGGCGGGCGTTCAGGCGTTTGAGATCCTGATACAGCTCGTGATCCTTCGGGAGCGAGTATTCCGGGAGGAAGAGCGACGGCACTACCGTCCACTTGTCGAGGAACTTAGCCCACTGGAGAATCGCGAACTGCTCCGGTGTAGTCTTGTGTGCGAGGTAAAGGTTCGCGAGCGCTTCGACGCAGCACGACGCAAGGATGAGGGCTGTGGCGCGCCGCTGCTCAAGAGAGTAGTGGAGGAACGTCAGCTCCGGTGTGGCAGATTCTTCCGTCAGGGGCGGATTCCGCGAGACAGCGTCGTGCGTTTCCTCGTACGCGATCACGGCGTTGTCGAGTGCCAGTAGCAGGTGGACCTGGTACCCCGAACACCCGCCGATCTCCGTAATCTTCATTCGTCGTTCTTTCGTGTCGTGTCCGCCTAAGCTAAGGGCGTGCCGATTCAGGCCAGCACCATGCCACGTTGCCGCGATCCTGCCTGAGTCCCGGACCTGGATCAAGTGACCTCACGACGCCACTTCCTTGATTCCTGTGGCCGATCGACGCCGAATCGCCGGCGGCCGCCAACGCTCGGGACTGCCATCACGGACGCTCCACCCGACACGAGCCGACACAATCCGATCGTGAATTGCCGCAACTCGAGCCACCTCCGATAATCAGATCGCTTGTTCTCACTTCGGGCGCGATTCGCTAACGAAGTGCGAGGAGGGAGTCGGATGTCTGGCGACTTCGATCCACGCGATCTCGACACACGCGAACGAGACGACGTGTTCGCGATCGCGAGGAGCAATGGCTCGTGCTGGGTCGTGGGCGGGGCTCCGACGAACGACTCGACGATGCGCTGGACGACAACTTGCGCGAGCGTCAAGAAGACTGCCGCCGGCTGCCGCCGTGGGGACCCCGCTGTACTGCCGCGTTGGGGCCCGGCCGACGCGCTGCGCCTGGAAAGGCACCCCAGCGCGGCTGCCGCGCTGGGGACCCCGCCCATTCCGCAACGTTCGCTTGCCCCGCCATAGCTGCGTCTCGATCGTGCGCGCAGCGTCGCCGGGTCGTTTTGGGTGATCGACCGCCGGCTGCTCCGCAGGCTCGGTCGGTGGCGTATCCGTGCCGCTCGCTTGCATCTGCGGAGCCGGCTCGGGCGGTGGCGCATCCGCTCCGCTGATCACCTGGCTCGAGCGGTGGCCTGCACTGCCTCGGGAACGGCACGCGCCGGGTGGCGTTCCGGCTGGCCCGATCCTGGCGCCTGACGCAGCGATCTGAGTGCTCCGTTCCTGGACGCGCCGTCAGAAACCTGGCGGGTAACGTTCACACCTGCTTGTCTGGATTTCATTCAGATTGCGACCGTGAGGCGGCGGCGCGTCGCGCCGGACGCAGGGACGAAACTGTCGACGCCGCGAACTGCCCTTGCGCAACCGTTACGCCAATCCCAGGGATGGAATCGAGCGCGCGCCATTTGCGACGTCCGACGCTGCAAGTGGACGTCTACCGTCTCGATTCCCGGCGGCCCCTCTCATGGCCGCGGACCGGCCCGGTGGTGGGCACGCATATTGCCGAGATCTCCGGGGCCAGCCCGCCTTTGCTGGCTCATCAATTCAAGCGGCGGCTCTGGTGGAACATCTGGAGGACCTTCCAATGCGCTATCTTCCGCGTTCCGTCCTGGCGATTTCGCTTGTCGTGCTCGCGGTGGTAGTCGTCGCATGCAGCCGATCGTCCAACCCGGCCGCGCCGGTCGATCCGACGTCTTCGTTGACCGGTCCATCGTCGCCGCCGACCTCCGGCGCGACTATTGTCGGCACCGTTCTCGGTGGCCTGGCCTCGGCCCGATCTGCCGATTCGACCGGCGGCTCGATGACCGTCACTGTCGTCGGCACGAACATCACTGTGACGGTCGGCGTGGGCGGCAAGTTCACGATCCGCGGTGTCCCCTCCGGCGACATCACCCTGAAGTTCCATGGCGTCGGAGGCGACGCGAACGTGCAGGTGACGCAGGTGACCGAGGGGGAGACCATCACCATCACGATCACCATCCAGGGCACGACGGCGACCACCGAAACCGAAACGCGGGAGTCGGCGGCCGGGATCATTCAGGTCGAGGGGCGCATCCAGTCGATCGACACGACGGCGCAGAGCTTCGTGGTGGCGGGCAAGACGATCACCATCGACGGCTCGACCACCTTCATGCACGGCGCCGAGAGCTACGCGTTCGCCGACCTGCAGCTCGGCTGGCGCGTGCACGTGGCCGGCACCGCGTCAGGAGGCGGCATCTTGGCGCGCAGGGTCG
>Ga0316628_100004145_pt1 | contig 11313 bp, 8 predicted proteins | sample OWC_Aug_M2_C1_D5_FD_207648 | JGI IMG/M metagenome (GOLD analysis project Ga0316628, IMG submission 207648) | Wetland soil microbial communities from Old Woman Creek delta, Ohio, United States - OWC_Aug_M2_C1_D5_C | ecosystem: Environmental > Terrestrial > Soil > Wetlands | place: USA: Ohio... | reverse complement strand
GTCGGCAAGCGCTTTCTGTCTTTTATCCAATCCGCTCCGTTTCAGTTTTTCCATGTACGGCTCAACCACTTGCCTAATATTCAATAAGACTTTCTTCTCAAGTTCTGTCTTGTCTTCCTCTCTTTTCTTGAGAAGCACATTCAATGCAGCATTCATTTCCTCGAGATTCTGCGTCTGTATCTCCAGATCTCTTTCCCTCTCCCTCAACTCCACCTCAGCTTCTTTTCGCTCGGTGATATCGGTATTGGTGCCAAGGAGAAAGAGCGGTTTGCCCTGGTTGTCCCTTATGATACGTGCTTCGTCATGAAACCAGATGACATTTTTGTCCTTCCTGCTCATCCGATATTCCGAAACAAACGGTTCTCCCGTTCTGTGGCAATGCTCCAGTTCCGCTATAACCCTCGCATGATCACCAGGATGAATACTTTCTGCCCAGAGATCGGGGTTTTCTTTATATTCTTCCTGGGTATAGCCGAGGATTTGACTGATTTGAGGACTCACATAAAGTGTTGTGCTCCTTTCGTCAAGTGCAGCCATATAAACAGCCGTGTTGGGGATCTGTTCGACGAGTGCCCGGAACTTCGCTTCAGATTGTTCTAGATCTCTCTCAGCAGCCCTCTGTTCTGTGATATCTAACAGAGCGGCAACGCTCTTCTTTGTGCCGGGGATCATAGCAGTCGTCACGACAATATCCCTCACATTTCCTTGTTTGTCGATCATACGGGTTTCATAGGTCCGGGGAGCACGAGAAGGCTCAATTCTCCTTAAGCGGTGATATTCTCTCAACCTTTCCACTTCTTCCTTGACGACGAATTCTGACCAGCTCTTTTTTCCCTCAACTTCTTCTTTTGAATAGCCGGTGAGTGCCTCACACTGCCTGTTCATCATCGATATGGTGGTGTCCTCCTCGACGATGACAATCGCGCTTCCGGTATTCTCGAAGATCGATCGATACCGGTTCTCTGATTCCCTCAATATATGCTCTGCTACCTTACAAGCGGTGACATTCTGTGCGATCCCCAGGATCGCATAAGGGTTCCCATCTCTGCTAAGGAGGGCACCTTCTACCTCTAACCACACATGTTCACCGTCCTTTTTTTTCACTCTTAACTCAACCGGAGATCGTTGCGCACCCTTTTGTTTGATTTCTTCCATGATTTGAAAAGCGACGGGTGCCTGATCCTCTCCAACAAGGGAGGTAATGTTATTAAGTGGGATATCCTCTCTTGTATATCCCAAAAGATTTAACGCCCCGTCATTCGCATCCAGGACATTCCCATCAAAATCAAGGAGGTATACACAGAGAAGGTTGCTATCAAAGAGCGCCCTGTATCTTTGCTCATAATCAATGTGAGACTCTGATGTCTGTTTATCGATAGGTTCCGACAGATTTTCTTCAAAACTTTGGTTATGATTTGTCACGATTCTCCTACCCCTTAATATGATAATTTTAACACAGAATAGTTTACGGATTACTTACAGATTCAACGGAGCGGCTATACCGGAATAGGAGGATGCAAATTATCGTTGATGATTACTGTTCATATGTTGAAAAGAAAAATGAAGCCCCCCATTGGGAATGGGAGGCTTGAGAAAAGAGTGAAAATGTAATCCATTATCTTCAATACCTTTGTAATAGTCAATCCTACCTGAGTAGGATAAAACTGATGGTTGTAAACGGTTTTCGCAATTTCTTCTATGGAGTTCTTACAAAACCAACAACTTTTGGTGCTTCAGCTTGCTTGATGGTGCCATAGTTTTTTTCATATTTTGAAACGTTATCTTGAAGAGCGTTAAGAATTCGCTTCATATGCCCCGGACTTACAATTACCCTTGCTGTCACAACACCCTCGGGCGGCGAGACCATAAGAAAATCTAAAATAAATTCCTCGGCCGTATGGCTTATGACCATATTGTTGGCATATACACCACCTTTGATTTCATTGGGCAAACGCACTTTGATGTCTCTTTTCTCTTCAGCCATGTAAAACTCCTTTCTTAAAGATTAGGAATATAAATCAAGTACAATGCAGGGTCTTGTGTCACCATATCACAAGTGACGAACCTAATTTACAATCATCGGCAGGTTTTATCAATATTTTCTTACAGAAAATAAATTAGCTCAAAATAAATCTGTTGACAATCACTATACTTGATGATATAAATTGAGGGAAAGTCTTGAAGGAGCACTTTGATGCCCCTCATAAAAGCGGAATTTTGAGTAATGTGCTCATAGGCGCATTGAGAAATAAACAATAACTTGGCTTGGGATTGTTTATCTGTGTAGGTATCATCAAGAACCCGAAATTATACCCCAAAAAGGTTTGCTGAGAGTGTCGCCCGGGGAGCCAAACCATAATCTGATAAATCTTGCCATAATGCAGTCACATCCTAAAAAATAAGAGCACAGGAACACTAAACCGTGATAAGCTTCGAAGAATTCAGAAATATCTTCAGGGGTACGGATTTCAATGAAGATGAACTCGGGAAGTTTTACTCTTCTATAAAAAAAGCTGTAATCCTCCGGTACTTAGGAAAACGGTCATGGCCGGATCTCATCAAACTGGAGGAAAAATGTCAGTGGCCGGTATTACAGAGGATTGCCGATCCGAAACTCTCCATATACTGGGGTGCGGATGAAGAGTTGCTTGAGAGATTCGTAAAAAGCATTTCGGAGGAAAAAAACATAAGGAAACAAAAGATCTCGAAAGGTAAAATTCCTTATTGGACTCAGCTCCGGTCCTTAATAGAGGAAAGAATACAGCTTTTCACGCATATCTTCGGTTTTTCCAGGGCTGACATCAGGCATTGTGAGGAAACAGCGGAGAGGTACTCAAATATCCTGGATAAAAGGATTAGAAACCGGAAAAAATTGTGGAAGATAGGCATCGGTGCCGGAGCTGCCACGCTGGCCGGAGCAGCGGCGCTCTGGTATATGTCTAAGAAAGAGAAAAATGAACCTTCGAAATGATGATTGAAAAAACTTGCTTATAAGTAGTCCTGATCACCTTTTCACGGATTTAAGTTTTTTCGCTTCATCTCTGAATCTGAAAAAAGGGCATATCGAGTACCTTTTCCTTTTACTCCTGCAATATTCCTCAATCTGAAAACTGCTCGGTGCATACACAGTTTTCGCACTACAGGTAAAAATATAATTTGCACTCAAAAATGGACACTCCATGCTCATTTGCCCCTTCAAAAGATAATTCAAGATACCAATAGCTCGTCAATCTATTTGCCGACAGCCTGATAAACCCCTTGCACCATCTGCTCGGACAGGTATTTTAATTTCTTTATTGCATTTACTTCGATCTGTCTTATCCGCTCGCGTGTGACATCAAACTCCATGCCGACTTCCTCAAGCGTACATGGGGTGTCTATCCCGATGCCGAACCTCTTCCTGATAATTGTTTCTTCCCTGGAGGGAAGCGAACAAAGTATTTTGTTTATCTTTATTTTCATATCATCCCTTATCACAGAATCGAGGGGAGACAGCATGCTCTTATCTTCTATAAAGTCACTGAGATGACCATCCTCATCCCCGACAGGTGTTTCGAGGGATATGGGTTCTTTGGATATCTTCAGTATTCCGTCCACCCTGTCGACCGGCATTTTTATTTTATCGGCAATCTCGGCTGACGAAGGTTCCCTTCCCAATTCCTGTACGAGTTCCCTTGAGATCCTTATTATCTTATTTATAGCTTCAACCATGTGTACAGGTATTCTTATGGTCCTCGATTGGTCTGCGAGGGCCCTTGTTATCGCCTGTCTTATCCACCATGTTGCATATGTACTGAATTTATAACCGCGTCTGTACTCAAACTTGTCAACAGCCCTCATAAGACCGCTATTTCCTTCCTGGATTAGGTCTGAAAAACTCAAACCTCTGCCCAAATATCTTTTTGCAATACTTATAACGAGGCGAAGGTTGGCCTCGATTAATGCCTTTCTTGCATTGACGACTTCCTGCTCCCCCTGCATGATGACCTTAAGGGCATTTTTCATGTGGGTCGTCTTCATGCCGAATAAGCTTTCTTTTTCTTCAATCATCTTGTTAAAAGACTTCAGTTCCTTTTCTGTAACGGATTTTAAACGCCTTGAAGTTTTTCTAAGCGATGCGATCCTTTTTTGCATGGTATCGATTTCCTCGACGGATCTTTTCAGCTCTTTTGAGAATGAGATTGTGACATCATCTCTTAATCTGAGGGCACGCACCTTTTCAAGTATCCGCTTTCTATTCGCTTCGAGCAGCCTGATCAGCGTGCGGTCGCTTCCTAAAACCTCTGTATTTGAGTCCCTTCTGAAAGTGAATTCAGGAATCACAGATGTCCCGTTTCCATTGAGCCTCTTTAGATAAACTATCCTTTTCTGATTCAGACAATCCAGTTCTTTTGTTATCTTAAAAAATTGGTCCCTTTCGAGGAGCAGATCTTCCTCTCCGTCGTCTTCATTGTTCAGTACAATCTCTGAGAGAGACACATCTCCATCCATAACCATCCTGCCGATGGTGGCGAGTTTTTTCAGTGCAAAGGGCAGTGAAAAAATGATGGTATAAATCTTTTCCTTGCCGTCTTCTATCCTCCTTGCGATTTCAACCTCTCCTTTTTTTGTAAGGAGCGGCACGTTGCTTATCTCTTTCAGATAGAGATATACAAGGTCCTTTTCACCTTCGATACTGCCATAAACTGTTTTTTCCGTATCTGCTTCCGTTTCATTGGTCACTTCGATATCCAAACAGATAACATCTTCTCCCTTGTCATAGCCGTCGAAAGTGTCATAATAATTTTCCATGGTAATCCCCTTTATGTGTGAAATTTGATAATATTTTTTATTGACATAAAAGAGTGAAGCAAAAGAGATGCCAACTTATAACCTATTGATTTTATTAACAAGATTAGGAACGGTACGATAATTAGTCGGGCAAATTGCTATGCGCGTATTGCATATTGCCTCATTAGAGCGGGGGAAAACGACATTTTCACTGTTAGAAAAAGCAGCTACTCAACGGCAACGAACGTCTCTGTCCTTGTAAGTCCTTTTATGTTTCTTATATCCTTCAGGATCTTGTTAAAGATATCGTTCATGTCTTTTGCTTCGAGGATTACTATAAGATCATAAGCACCTGTAATAATATCCGCATTCACTACACCCTTTGTACCGCGAAGAGTGTCTCTTACGAAATGCTCCTTTCCCGCCATGACATTCGCCAGCATATAAACCCTTGCCATATTTTCCTCCTTTATCCGGCTTTCCTCTTCGGTAACTTACCACCAATAAGGCGGCAAGCGGTGACTCCACCACCATGGACGATCCCACCAGTAAGGATAATCCCACCAATAAGGATAGGGTCCGTAATAGTGTGGATAATAGTATTCCCTCTTCTCTTCCCAGAGGTAAATTTCCTTTATTTTGAAGAGGGGATAGCTATATTCCATTTCGTCTATTTTCCCCTCCCGCATCCCGATGAACTCTCCGGCGAGTGTTATCTCTCTATCGCGACTGAAAATCATGGGGTCCAGGAACCCGCTTTCCTTTGGGAAAAGTGCCAGAAACCTCGCATGAGTTATTCCGATACCCTGCAGGTAACCTCTTGAATCAACGGGTACATAAATAGCCTCTATCAGGGAACCCTCAGCGGTAGCCTTCGTATTTACGATGATCCCTCCGAGGACAAGGAGTTTTCCCACATATAACTCAGGGGTTTTTTCTAGGTCAGCCACAGGCAGATCTCTAATAGCAACGTCCATGATATCTTTTCTGAGGACGGGGGCACAGGACAGGGATAAAAGAGAAACTAAGATGACTAACGTAAGCAAATATTTCTTCATAATTCAATTCTAAAATTATTTCAGAGATTGTCAACAGTTGATAAGAAAAAGTAATATATCGGATAGGCTCACAGAAAATGAAAGTTCTAACTCCTATAGTACTTCTTGCCGGCATATTCCTGGCTATAACCGTAAATGCTGCGGAACCTTTCCCCGTTTATAATTTGTCGGTCTCATTTGATACGAAAAAAAATCTTCTTAGGGGCAGTTCTACGATCATATTCCCGGAAGAGAGAAAGGTGGATATCACAACCGGGGACCTCACGGTTCTCTCGGTGAAACTGAACGGGCAACCTCTCGATCAGAAGATGAAAGACGGAAAGATCAAGGTTGTTTTGAAAGGCACTCTCGAAATAGTCTTCGAAGGCACATTCAGGGAAAAATATGAAAAGGAAGCCTTTAAAGAAACCGGCCTTACGAAGAAGTTTATCGGTGATGAGGGAATATGTCTCACAGGCGGATGGTTTCCATCGATCGGGGGTGTGTCATTATATATTCTGAAGGCCGTCCTCCCCGGAGGCTTTGTTGCAGTCTCTGAAGCGGATGAGGTTAAAGTATCCGGAAATGAGAAGAGCAGAGAGTATTCATTTGTCTTTCCTCACCCCGTAACCGGAATAACTCTTATTGCGGGCAAGTATACGGAAATGAAAGAGACTTTTAACGGCATAGATATTTATGGCTATTTCTTTCCTGGAGACCGGTCCTTTGCGAAGACATACTTTGAACTTACGAAGAGATATCTTGGGATGTATGAAAAACTTCTCACCCCATACCCTTACAAGCGGTTCTCTATAGTAGAGAGCTTTCTTCCTGCAGGCGAATCGATGCCCACGATTATGCTCCTTGGCAGCGAAGTTATGAGAGCCGGCTTCATTGCTGAGACATCCTTGGGACACGGGATACTCCATCAATGGTTTGGAAGTCTCGTTTATGTAGATTATCCAAAGGGGGACTGGTCAGGGGGTTTGACAGCTTATCTTTCCGACCATCTCTATGAAGAACAAAAGGGGACAGGATGGCAGGAAAGGAAAAACCTGATGGTGGATTATGAGAATTATGTAAATCCGGAAAAGGAATTTCCGCTTAGGAATTTCATAAGCCATGGTGATTTTTCTTCCGGGGCGATCGGGTATGGAAAAGGGGCTATGCTGTTCCATATGTTGAAAAACCTGACCGGCGAAGACACCTTTTATCAGGCATTAAAAGAATTCATCAAGGAAAAACAATTTCGGGAGGCGTCCTGGGATGATCTGAAAACAGCTTTTGAAACAGCCTCCGGCAAGAACCTCGAATGGTTTTTCAGCCAGTGGCTGGCCCGGAAAGGAATTCCTTCCATAGAGATAAGAGATCCTAAGGTTGTTGTATTAAAGGGCATTCAAACCGTCTCCTTCGAGGTTATTCAGAAGGGTGAACCATTCAAGTTTGATCTGGCGTTGCAGACAAGAACTGATGAAGGAGAATCCACCGAAATCCTGAAGATAGAGAAAGAAAGAGAGAGATTTGAGATTCCAGTCTGTGGTAACACTGTGGAGTTGGTGTTTGACGGGAACTACGATCTCATGCGGAGACTTTCACCGGAAGAATATCCCCCGGTCGTCTCAAGACTTCTTGGCGACGAGAAAAGGATTGTGGTTATACCTGAGGAAGAGGGAGATATATACGGTGATTTAGTGGATGTCCTGAAAGGTAAGGGGTTTGTTTTAATGGCAGAAAGCGAGATCAGGGACGAGGATATAAAGAAAAACTCCTTACTCGTCCCAGGAGTTGAAAGTCCGGTTCTTAAAAGACTGTTCGGCGTTGTCAAAAGACCGGATTCCGGTTTTACACTTGCGGTAAAGAAGAATCCATTGAATACATCGAAGGTCATTGCAGTTGCTTACGCCGACTCAAGGGAGGACGTTTTACCTGCTGCAGAGAGTCTATTCAGATATGGAAGATATTCCCTGATACGGTTTAAAAGGGGTAGGAATATCGAAAAGGATACGGCCGAAACCGAAAAGGGAATTAGAGTTGGGTTACATGAGCTTGTGATTGGGATTCAGCCCCAAAAGACTATTAAGCTCGATGAGATTATACTCAAGATTCTTGATAAGCCGGTCATTTACGTTGGAGAACGGCATACAAATTATGAAGACCACAAGGTTCAGCTCAAAGTTATCATGAGCCTCCATGAGAATGGCCGGAAGTTTGCTATCGGCATGGAGATGTTCCAGAAGTCTTTTCAGAAGGCGATAAACGACTATCTGTCAGGAACTATAAACGAAAAAGAATTTTTAAAGATAACCCAGTATTTCAGGAGATGGCAATATGATTACAATCAATACAGGGAGATTATCGAATATGCCAGGGCAAAGAATATTCCTGTAATAGCTCTGAATATATGGGCGGAGATAGTTAAAAGGGTTGCTGCGGATGGACTCGATGCGCTGACCGATCTGGAAAAGGCGGAAATACCCGCAGATATGGATATGTCGGATGAAGATTACAGGGAGCGGCTTGAGGAGATATTCGAAAGCCATAAAGAGCTCGGGAGCAGGGATTTTAACAACTTTTATCAGGCCCAGATACTGTGGGATGAGACGATGGCTCATTCCATTGATGCATTTCTGAATAGAAACCCCGACTATCAGATGGTCGTTCTTGCAGGAGCAGGACACATCGTGTATGGTTCGGGCATTCCGAAGCGCGCATTCAGACTGAATGGCAAAGAGTATGTCACATTGGTGCCCGGCACAGGAGTTCCCAATGAGGATTCGGGAGACTTTGTGCTCTTTCCCGAACACATATCTCCACCCAATACCATTAAGCTTGGAGTTGTTCTTAAAAAGATGAACGGCAAGGTTCAGATACTTGAGATCCAGCCGGCCAGTATCGGAGAGAAAGCGGGTATAGAGAAGGATGACATCATCATCTCGGTCGACGACTGGAAGATAGAAGATGTCGACGACCTTAGGATCTATATGTTTGATAAAAAACAGGGTGAAAAGATGACGATCAAGGTCCTGAGAAAGAAATTTCTATTGGGTTACAGAGAATTAGAATTCAATATCACTCTTTAATTTGATCATAGCATTATTTAAATATTTCTCCCGTTTCCTTGTACCATAGCAGCAGATCGAGGTGGGAGAGCGGTATGCCGATTCTTTTTGCAAAATCCCACATGTCATTCTCTATCCGCAGATATTTTGTTCTGTTTAAAGATTCAGGAATTTCTTCTATTACACCGAGTATGCTTAAATTCCTGAGAATATGCCTGTCAAGGATAGCGATATTTTCCCCGAGCCCGACATTCCTCAAAAAATGGCTGGCCTCCTTGTAGCCGAGACCTGTCAGGTTTTTTACAAGCCATTCCCTGCATTCATGGATATCCGCGAATCTCTTGAGTAAAGGCCTTATCGAAATCTTGCCGTCTTTAAGAAACAGTCTTCTCGCTTTCACAATGTATTGCGCTTTCCTGTTGTGGAACCTAACGCAATACAGTCTGTGTTTGATCTCATCTGCAGTACCTTTTAATAAAAGATCATGCCCTTTAACAGTCAAAACCGCTTCCCAGCAAGATTTTGCCTTTGATTGAGGTGTAAGGAGACAGAAGGCGAGTTCAGTAAAAATATCTTCATCGGTACCTTCATCCCAGATTTTGCTGAATTCTTTTAATCTGGAGATTATCTCCTTTTTTTTGAGAGAATAAATTTTATGTAGTTCTTCTATGACGCTGTCGGCTTTTTTTATGTTCATACAGAATCTCTTTTTATATTCTAACAGTCTGACAAGAAGTTTTGCGTTATTCTCAATGCCGTCAAACGCGGGAATAGAGTATACTAAAACTTGGTATTTACTGATGAAAGGGAAGATATGAATACATGTAATTCTTCCGGGAGTGACGGGAATATTTACAGGTTCGCGGAAAAGCTCAATCTGCAGGAGAGAAAGATAATCGATTTTAGTACGCCCTCAAATCCGCTCGGCGTATCTAAAAAGATAAAGGCTGAACTGAGGACGCATCTGAAATATCTTCATAAGTATCCTGATAACGAAGTAAAGAGGTTGAGAAAAAGACTTGCACAATATTATGGCATTGACCCTGAAACAATTCTTTGCGGCAATGGGAGCACAGAGCTTATTTATCTGATATCAAGGGTATTGAGGCCTGAGAAGGTCTTAATGACTGCGCCAACATCCCCGGAGTATGAACGGGCGGTATTAATCAGTCAGCGGTTATCCGCTTCAGTCGGGATCAGGAATGAGACGGCAGTTGCAAAACAGAGCATAAAGATAGACTATATAACTCTTAAAGAAAAGGAAGGTTTTGAGATAAAACCGGCTGAATTTATAACTGTTATGACACGAGACGGGAATTCCGCCCCCGGGACTTTTGCCACAGAGAGTCTTTTGGAGCGACATGCCACATCACCACGCTACGACATGGCATTTCTGTGCAATCCCAATAATCTAACCGGCAGGCTGCTCGGGAAAGGTGATGTCCTGAAGATTGCGGATGCAGCAAAAGAACTGGGTTGTTGTCTCGTTGTTGATGAGGCTTTTATAGACTTTTGTCCTGATGAATCTGTGATAAATGACGTTGTGCATAACCCTTGTCTCATTGTGCTGAGATCGATGTCACCCTTTTACGCTCTTTCCGGTTTGAGACTTGGATACGGTGTCTTTCCGGGACGTCTCATCGAAAACCTGAAAGAGTATAAAGAACCATGGACTGTAAACAGTCTGGCCCAGAGAGCGGCGGTGACGGCGCTGAAAGACAGTGCGTATCGAAGAGAGACTTTCAGATCGATACTGGACGAAAAACGATTTCTGGAGAAGAATTTCAGGAAACTGGGGATGGAGTTTTTCCCCTCCATGACGAATTTTTATCTGCTAAAGATGGCCGGTGCTCAGGAAATATGTAAGAAGCTTTACAAGGAAGGCATACTCATAATGGAATGCTCGGATTCTAAAGGACTCGGTAGTTCATATCTGAGGATTACCATAAGATCCCACAGAGAGAATGCGGTTCTAATAAAAGAACTTACAAAGATTTTGCAAGGATAAGTGTGACTTTGTAGCTCTGTTACGTGTGGTGCATCAAAGGAGTATCAAACTTGCCGATCAGACATTGGTTAAGAAGTGCAAACTTCGCGATTGAAGGAATACTTCATGCTGCAAAGACCCAGAGACATCTTCGATATCATTTCTTCAGTGCTGCAGTTGTACTCCTTTTAAGCTATATCTTCGGTGTCTCACGCATGGAGTTCCTGATTATTGCGCTCTCCGTGATAGCGGTGCTTCTGGCAGAAATGTTCAATACCGCTATCGAAGCACTGGTCGACATAATGTCTCCGGCACAGTGTGAGAAAGCAAGGATAGCAAAAGATATAGCGGCTGGTGCGGTGCTCATAACAGTCTTCGGTGTTGCAGTAATAGGATACATAATTTTATTCCCTTATCTGCGGGATTTTTTTCATAGGGGCCTTTATGTCACAAAACACTC
>Ga0316628_100004144_pt1 | contig 11315 bp, 14 predicted proteins | sample OWC_Aug_M2_C1_D5_FD_207648 | JGI IMG/M metagenome (GOLD analysis project Ga0316628, IMG submission 207648) | Wetland soil microbial communities from Old Woman Creek delta, Ohio, United States - OWC_Aug_M2_C1_D5_C | ecosystem: Environmental > Terrestrial > Soil > Wetlands | place: USA: Ohio... | reverse complement strand
CTACATCTACGAGCTTCCGACCCATCACTGCCCCTTCTGTATCTTGCAGAAGGAATATTCGTACATCGGGTACTTCTTCTATGCATCGCTGCTGGGAGGGGCAATCCCCGGGGCGGCCGTTGGCGTCCTTCTGCCCTTCCGGGGCATCGGGAGCCTTCAGGGGGTACTGCCGCCGGTCTTCAGGCGGCTCACCTTCGCGTCGCTTTTCCTCTATTTTCTCTTCTCGCTCCTCGTGGTCTTCAGCATCTTCTTTTCCGCTCTCATCGTGGAGATGGGCTGATCGGCATGGGTCTTCTTTTTGCGTGGAGGGAGTGAAATGAATTACTTGCCCTTCTGCTCCACCTGCCTGGATGTGTGCTTCTTCCAGGCATCCATGTGCGCTTTATATTCGGGCCAGGTTTGAATCGCCATGACGACGGCGACGAGAAGAGCGATCCCCGCCAGGAGCCGTTTCTTTCCGGATGGCGCTGCGATGGCGACGACGGCCGAGACGAGACCGGCAAGCACGAGGAAGAAAAGCCTCCCGTCGGGCGAAAGAATGATGATGCCCGGCACGAGAAACAGGGCGGCCAGCACGAGCAGGGTCGTCGAGGAGGTCTCCTTCATTCTTGGTTTCATCATATCCTGATGCTCTCTGCGTCGGGGTTTTTCCGGGCCGTCTCCCGGGAGATGACCTGTTTTCGACTCAGTAGCTGCAATTTTCGTTCTCGTTCCATTCCGTCGCTTGGCAGTAAAAAACGGGCGGCACCAAAAGATGGCACCGCCCGTTCATCAATTTGCCTCAAGAACATTTACCGTTTCCTGCCGGACCGGCCGCCTACTTGACCTCCTCGATCTTCACCACGTTTTCGTACATGGAGAGAATCGGGATGCGCCAGCCGTACTTCCAGATCTTGACCTGTTTGCCTTTCAGCCGGATAGCCTCGTTCTGGATGTTGCCCGAGTCGAACTTGAACCGGTAATTGGCGTCGGAATTGACCAGGGGCTTGTATTCGGTCGCAATCATGAATTTCCCGTCGACCATGGTCATCTGGGCGTCCGTGATCCGTGTTACGACCGTGTCGGAGACGAAGTAGCTGTACAGCGGGACCAGGATGCAGATGAGAATCGTTACCACGATGCCCTTGAACTTCGCGCTCTTTAGAAACTCCATCATAGCTTTCCTCTCTTATCCTGCCTGGCAACTTACGTTCGGCTTTCGGCAGCCGGCCGCTCAGAGAAGGTAAGAAGGTGAGAGGGTAAGAACGTTGGACGAGTCGGTGGCTGTAATCATGCCCTGATGTTTCTCCAACCTTCTCACCTTCATACCCTCTTACCCTCTGATTTCTGGGGTGCCTTGCATCCAGCCATTCCGGAACCACGAGAAAAAGAATTTATCCTTCAGTGATGGTCAACTTGATCATTTTGTCGCCCTGCCGGATCGCGTTGACCACGTCCATCCCTTCGACCACTTTGCCGAACACGGTGTGCTTGCCGTCCAGGTGCGGCTGGGGCGAGTGGGTGATGAAGAACTGGCTGCCGTTGGTGCCGGGCCCCGCATTGGCCATGGAGATGAAACCCGTGCCGTGCTTCAGGGGATTGCCCTTGCATTCATCCTCGAACTGGTAGCCGGGTCCGCCGCGCCCCGTGCCCGTGGGATCACCGCCCTGGATGACGAAATCGTCGATCACCCGGTGGAACACGACACCGTCGTAAAAGCCTTCCTTTGACAGGAAGACGAAGTTGTTTACCGTCTTGGGGGCATGCTGGGGATAGAGCTCGAGGACGACATTTCCCTTCGTTGTCTCGATCGTAAGCCGGTAGTTCTTTGCCGCGTCGATCTGCATTGCAGGCGGGGTCCGCCACTGCTTGTTTGCCATGGTTCGCTTCTCCTTTCCGGTTCCCGCTTTGGCCACGGCCCGCGGGTTAAACATCCATTATTGCTAACAGAGGCGGGCGGTCAAGTCAAGCCGGTCCCGCCAGGCAGGGGCTCCAAAAAAAAGTTGCAAGGAAGGCCAAACGGGGGCATAAACTCCCGATGCTCCTGCGCGACACGTTTTTCGTCCTCATCACAACCGTTGCCGTCTACGCGTCGATCTACGCGCCGCAGCCCATCCTGCCGCTTCTGGCCGGGGAGTTCGGCCTGACGACCTCCGGCGGGGCCCTGCTCATGACGGCGGTGCTCCTGCCCCTGAGCTTTGCCCCCCTGTTCTATGGCCTCCTTCTGGAGTCGCAGCCCGCCAAGCGGATGCTGCTCGTCACGATCGGGGTCCTTGCGCTTCTGCAGGTTGCCTTCGGGGTCGCCGAGACCTACGGCCTGCTCATCACCGCCCGGCTCTTCCAGGGGGCCTGCGTGCCGGCGATCCTGGCCGCCATCACCTCGTATCTCGCCTACACGGTGGACCGGGAGCACATCCAGCGGGCGATGACCTGGTACGTGGCGGCCAACATCCTGGGCGGATTCGTGGGGCGGGTCCTCTCGGGCTGGGTCGCGACGAATGCCGGGTGGCGCTACACCTTCTTTCTGATCGCCCTGGCATTGGCCGGCTGCTTTGTGGCCGTGACGCGGATGAAGGCCGACTCGCGCCTGTCCATGTCTTCCGTCCGCCTCTCGGCCGTCATGCCGATCCTTCGAAACGGCGACATTTCGAGGCTCTATGCCGTGGCCTTCACGATCTTCTTTGCCTTCATGGCCCTGCTCACGTTCCTGCCCTTCAGGCTCAAGGAGATCGATCCCTCCTACACGGCCTTCGTCATCTCCATGATGTACTCGGGCTTCCTCATGGGGATCGCGGTGTCGGCGTCGGCGACGACGATCATCCGGCTCGCGGGGGGCGAGAAGCGGGCGATGACGATCGGGCTTGCGCTCTTCGGAATCTCCATGCTTCTCATCAACGTACCGAGCGGTGCGGGGATCTTCGCCATCATGTTCGTCATGTGCGGGGGGATGTTCTTCGTGCACGCCGTCGCCATGGGGACGATGAACCAGCTTGCCACGGAGAACCGGGCCGTAGCAAACGGCCTCTACATCTCCATCTACTACACGGGGGCGGCCCTGGGCTCCTACCTGCCCGGTTTGATCTACCAGGGCGCCGGCTGGGCGGCCTTCACCTTCACCCTCACGGCTGCCATTGCGGGAGCCGTCGTGATCACCCGGGGCCTGAAGATCTCAGGCTGACACGGGGCTTCATCGACCCGGATCGATCGCAGTCCGGTTCAGGCTGTTGTTCTGTGCGGATTTGCCGGTTGACGGGGCATTGCCCTTTGAGGGGGCGACCTGGACCGTCCTGGCGTCCTTCAGTTGCTTTTCCCGTTCCTTTTCCTGCCGCTTTCTGTCCTCCGACATCTTCAACAGCATATCCTTCTGCGTCTGGCCCTGTTGCGTCTGGCCCGGACGTACATTCGGCGCAATCGGCGCCACGGGCGGCGTCGGCATTGCGACAGGGGCCGGCTTTACAGCCTGCGGGGACTGCTTGCCGGGCTGTGCCTGGGGTTGCGGCTGTCCGGCCTGGTTGTTGCCGGCGGCAAGGGCCGCACCGGCGAGGGAAAAAAAGAAAACGAGCGTGACGAAGAACGCGAATGTCCGGGTGTCTTTCATGGTGACTCCTCTTTGTGGAATAAACCGGGCAGTTGCCCGACCCATGAATTTCTAGCATTTTATGGGCCAGCGGGCGTCTGCCCTGATCGCGTTCCGGTTGGTGGAACGAAGCGGCCCCGAATGACGGGCGTTGAGAAATCCGCCGCGCGGATCGGTGATCCCGGTCAAAATATTGCATGGTTTCCTGCCGGAAGAAGTACCGATGAAAGGGTTACGCTGACGCATGACCGATCAAAACGAAGGCAAGCGGCCGAAAATAAGCCGGTTTCTTGCCCGATCCCTCCTGTTTCTTGTTCTGCTCTGGGTCGGATTTACGGCGGTCTCGTGGGTGCTGGGCCGGCAGGCCGTCGAGCGGTACTGCACGGGGCTTGCTCCGGGGGCCACCATCGAGCGGGCCCGGGACAAGGCCCGCGCAGAGGGACTCCGGTTCCCGGCCAGGGTCACTGCGCCCCCCGCCGGGGACGGAATCGCGCTCGTGACCAGCTCCGACGTCTTCGGCCGCTACGTCTGCGAGGTAAGGCACGACGGCAAAAACGTGACGGGGGCGGCGCTGCGGTTTGCGGATTGAGATCGGAAGAAAATGGAATGAAAGAGGCTGACATGAAGAAAAACGTTACATGGCTTTGGATGATCCTGTTTATTCTCGCGCTGATGCCGGCGCAGGACGCCCTTGCCGGCTGGCAGATCCACTACTCGGGCAAGGCGGCGAAGATGTTCGGCTACGGCGGCCGGGGGAATTTCGCCACGAAGGCCCAATGCGAATCCTACCGGATCAGCCGGCCGGGGTTCGAATCGATGAACTCCTATTGCAGCGGCTTCGACCCCCCGAAGCCAACTGTTGCCTCGCCGGCCTATCGGCCGCCTTCCGGGCAATCGAGCGCTCCCGCATCCGGCGGGCAGGCGCAGCAGCTGGACCCGGCGGCGCTCGCGGCGCAACGTCTGCAGGAGGAAGCGGCCGCCAAACAGCGCGCGCAGGTTGCCGCCATGGAACAGGCGGCCGCCGTGCTGCAGCAGCAGCAATTCGAGAAGGGCAAAAGCGCCCTGGCGGACGATCTTCGCAGCCGCCTGAATGCCTCCGGGGCCGCGAGCGGGCAGGCCTTGAGCGACTGCTGGGCGGCCCGGGCGGGCGAGGCGGCCCAGAGGGGCGATCGGGCCGGTGCGAAAAGCTATGCCGATTACTCCATTGCGGCCCGGGAGGGCAAGTCCGTCCCGGCGTGCCATGCGGGGCAGGCCCCCGCGGTCCCCATGCCGCAGGGCGTGACGATTGTTGACGACGACAAGGTGCGCCGGATGGAAGAGCAGCAGCGGGCCGACCCCTATATCGCCACCCTGTACGGGAAAAGGGAGGAGGCGAAAGCGACGGCGGAGAAAAAGCGCGTCGAGGTGGAGCTGCTGGAGAAGAAAAGCCGGGAGACCAGGGACCCCAAAGAAAAGCAGGAGACGGATGCCCTTGCCGCCGAGGCGAAAAAGGCCCTCGAAGAGGCCCTGGAGCAAGACCGCAGGGCTACGGAAGAGATCAACAAGGCGCAGGACAAGCTGAAGGCCCTCAACGACGCGAAGGCGCGCGCCGAACAGGGAAGCGCCGGCGCATCGGGCGGCGGGAAAATAACCCGGTGACGATGCGGGGCATCGAGGCAAGGGGAAATACAACTGCAGGAAAGGAAATACAGGCAATGAGAACGAAGATTCTGCTTATAATCGTGGTTTTGCTGCTCTGTGCGGCACCGGTCTGGGCGCAGCAGGGCATCCCGGAGGCGGCGAAGAAGCACCTGCTTGCCGGGATCGACGCCATCGAGAAGGCGAAAACGCCGGCCGATTTCGACAGGGCCGTAAGCGAGTTCGAGGCGGCTGCGAAGATCGCCCCCGACTCGCCCGACGTCTACTACTTCCTCGGCAAGACCCTCTCCATGACCCGCGGCAGGACCAAGCAGGCCGTCGACGCCTATAACCGTTACCTGGCCCTGGCGCCGAACGCGCCCGACGCGGCGAAGGTGAAGGCGGAGATCGCGGAGCTGGAAAAGATGCGCGCCTGGACGCGCAAGTCGGGCTCCATCGGCATGGCGGCAGTAGCCCTTCCCGACGGTTTCTATCTCCGGAGCGTTCACCCCACCTCTCCGGCCGCGGCGGCGGGCCTCAAGGAGAACGACAAGATCGTCGCCGTGGATGGACGATCCACGAAAGGCCTCACGCTGCTGCAGTTCAGCGAGCTGCTCGACGGCGTGCCCGGCTCGACCTGCTCCATGGACGTGGTCAGAGGGACGGCGCCGATGAAAGTGACCTTCAAACGAACGGAGCCCTTCGGCGCCAAGGGTCTGTTCAGGGAAATCGACGGAAGCGATCTCGGAGGCGAGGTGACCCAGTCGAAGATCCCCGTGGCCGTCTTTTTCTGTACGGGCTACAACACGGACTGCATGACCCTGAGCCGGACGTCCATGCGGATGATGGGGTTTTACCGGGGAAAAGTGAAGTTCGTCAACATCAACGTGGATGAGACCCCGGAGCTGGCGAAGAAACTCAACATCACGTCGGTCCCCACGACGTTGCTCTACAAGAACGGCGATCATGTGGGCACGGTCATGGGCCCGAACGTGAACGAACTGATCCAGAAAATGAACGTGATGCTGGCCGAGGATGCTGCACCTGCCCAGGGTGCCGCCGCGGCGCAGAATGTCCGCCCGGCGCCGCCCGGCCAGGAAACGCCCTCCCGGGGCAGGCGGTAACCGGACAGGAATAAAATCGGAAAAGAAAAGCCCGGTCATCGCGACCGGGCTTTTTTATAGTGACGCTTCAGAATTTTCCCTGTTTCAGTTCCGGCGGGGATTTCGTTGCTTTCGCCTGGGGCGACTCGGGCCACACGGTGGGGATGCAGACCAGGTTGACGACATGGTCGATCGGATCGAGGGCCCTGCGGGCCTCGTCCTGGCAGCCTCTGAGCGCCGCGTCATAGGTCTTGTATTTCCCCGTGTGGGAGCCGTCGGTGATGTTCATCTGCCCTTCCGCGGTGCGGAATTCGAGGATCCAGTAGAAGCCGTACCCCCCTTCCTTCAATTCGGGCATCTTCGTCCCCTTCGGGACACACCGCGGCGGGCGCTCCGGATCGAAACACTCGCAGTCCCGGGATGCCTTCCTCGCGGGGTCCTGTTCCCATTCCCTGAGCCAGGCGGCACAGTCGATCTTCGGCACGGTCCCGTCGGGCGACGCCTTTGCCATGAGCGCATTCACGGTGCGCAGCCCATCGTCGGCGCGCTTCCTTCTTGCCTCGGCGGCGGCCCGGGCAGTCTCGTTTTTCCTCTTTGCCTCCAGGGCCTTGCTCCGGGCCTGGCGGCCGATCTGCTCCGCGTCGCCCTTTCCCTGGGCCTGCGCCTGCCGGATGATGTCCTCGGCCTTCGCAATGGTCCTGTTGTTTTGCTCGATTGCGCGATCCAGCCTCCGGATCTCCTCGGTCGCGTCGGCTGTCATCTTCGCCAGCTTCTCATACGTGCCGGCCAGGTGTTCAGGCTTCATGGCCTCGGGGGTGCCTGCGCCATGGACGGCAGGCGCAAGCAACAGGCTCAGAGCCAGTAACAGGGTAATACATCGGATCATCGTTCAACCTCGGCTTTCAGGATGTGGCGGGGGCGCTCAGCGGCCGTCAAAGTTTCCCTGTCCGCGCTCGATCTTCTGGAGTTGCTGGAAGGCGCTGCCCGAGTTGCCCTGCTGCGGGGGGCAGACCGTCTGGTACTGGGCGCAGACCTGCTGCTTCTGGGTGCAGACCTGCTGCTTCTGGGTGCAGACCTGCTGCTGTTGCAGGCACCGGCCCTTGGTGTCGTACCGGGCGCAACGATTCTGGTACTGGGTGCACTGCGTGCCGTACTGGACGCACTTGACGGCCTCCCTGACACACTGCTGTTTGCACCCGCTCTGGGCAGGGGCGCTCCCTGGCACGCCGAGAACGAAACAGAAACCGATCACGATGAAGATCGTCAGCCGAAGAAAAATGTGAGACATGTTATCTCCCTTTCCGATTGGGTATGCGTGCACGGTCTATGAGGCATGCAAGATTGATGCGGACAGGGCGCCTGCCGGGGTGACCGTTATTGATAAATTTTCCCGTGCACCTTGAGGCGCGTCAGGTAGATGACCTCGCAGGAGCCGTCGCCGCGGTCCGTCGTGGAGATCGACGAGTTCCAACGGTAGCTCTGCGATTTCTTTGTCGCGGCCACGTCCACGAGGTGCCCCGTCATTTCCACGGTGTCGCCTTCCTTCAGGCTCTTCACCGCCTTCGCCAGGTTCGGGGTGGCGGGGATCAGGTGGTTGTTCGAGCTGTGCTGCGCGACGAAGTCGTTGTTGTAGCCGAAGTCGTTGCCTGCGTGCCAGAAGTACCACCGGTTGCCCTGAGACCACTTGAGCCTCTTGTATGCCCCGTTCTCGGCGAGTTTTCCCCAGCACAGGGCCACGTCGGCGGGCGAGATGAGCGCATTCCACCCCGAGTGGTAATTCTCCCGTCCGACCACGATGCCGCGAACCGTGTAGGCGGCCTTCTGCGTGATGGCGATGTCATAGCCGTCCTTCGTCACCCGGACGATTCCGGGCTCCTGCTCTTCCAGGGACGGCGGCTCCTGGAAATTGATCGGGGAACCGTCCCGGCCCGACGGGCTGGGCCCGCAGGAAAAGACGAGAACGATGGTCAGGGTTGCGGCAGCCAGACGGAAAAACGGCATTTCCCGGTCCTGCAGGATGGTTATTGCGCCCTCCGGGGCGGCATCTCCGGATCTTGCAACTTCCGCACCTGCCTGCGACAATACCCTTGCCGATGGTGCGCCGGTTTACGTTTCAGGTGAAAAAAGCGGCAAATAAAGGTAAAGTGCGTCTAAACGAATGTGCGAAAGGAGGACGGGATATGAACAGTCGGATTTTACGTCGGGTCATGCTGTCGGCGGCCCTGGCGGTTGCGTGCACGTTTGTCTTTTCGATCGGGGCCTCGGCGGCGCCCGCAGCGGATGCGAAGAAGTTCGACGAGTACCGGGCGGCGATCAAGAAGGCCCACGGCATCGACATCAAGAACTTCAAGCAGAGGCTCAAGGGCGGCCGGGCGGACGCGAAACAGATCACGGATTTCGATCTCGACCAGCTGATCATGGGGATCAAGGTCGAGCAGGAGCACACGACCGACAAGTACACGGCCCTCGAGATCACGATCGACCATCTCGCGGAGTACCCCGACTATTACACGCGCCTGCACGAGATGGAGGAGACGGCCGACAAGGAGGCTGCCGAAGAGGCAAGAGCGAAAGAGAAGCATCAGCAAAGGCACTGAGGATTCGATCCCCGCGGCGAAAAAAGAGGGCCCATCCGGTTGACGGGCCCTCTTCTGCGATTGGAGCCGGTCCACTGTCCCTTCGCCCGATGCGGAAAGGCGAGACAGATAAACGTTGTCGACGAAAATCAAAATCCCACCGTTATGGCCCCGGAAATCGAGTAGTCCATCGCGGGCTTGTTGAGGCCGTACTTGTAGCCCACATCGAGATCGATGTTCTTCGTGATCTCGTAAATGAAGCCCCCCAGGATGTAGGCAGGAGGTGTGTCGGAGGTCACGTCGGGATTGCGCGCCACGGCCGTCTCGCCGACGAGCCACAGTTTTTCGAGGACCCGGAGCTGCCCGGAGAGCCCTGCATACCAGATGTCCGGCCGATAGGCGTCCCTGTTGGACTGGAGCCCGTACTCGTTGTACAGGTAGCCGAGGTTCACATTCACGCACCAGGCCTCGCGCTCAAACGTGGAGATGAGCCGGATGCCGTAGGCCTCCCGGCCGTATCCATGTCCTTTTTCCTCGTCTCCCGTCGGAAAGGTGACGTAGGGCTTGATCGCAAACTGCAGGCCTTCCTTTTCCCCGAAGAATCGCCACTTCAGCGCCATCGTGATATCCCCGAGCCCGTTGTTGTCCGTCGTGTCGCCGCCCTCCGTCTGACGCACGTACAGATAGGGCACCGTCACGATGGCATCCAGGGGGTCGAAAATCCCGTAGGTGATCTGGACCTGGGGCTGGCCGGTCTGCGTTTTTACGCCCGCGTCATCGCTGTGATTGTACTGGTAACTTGCCTCGATCTGGGCATTTTCCTTCCCCTGGGTGAACGTGTCGTCCGTCAGGAGGGGATGGGCGCCAAGGGCCGGGACGGCCCGGAGAACGAGGATCGAAGACAGTGCCGCGGTGAGAAATAAAACTTTTTTACGATTTATCAATCGTGTCGGTGCATGCATGGACAAAGTGCTCCAGTGCCCTTGGGCGGCTCGGCAGGTGGAGGTGGGCGTAACTTGCCAGGATGTTTCCCTTCTGGAACCCCTCCTTGATGGGGGCATCGAGCCAGCGCTTTTTCATGCTGTACACGCACCGCCAACCCTCAATGCCTGCGGGGTTTGCCGTGAGCGTCGAGTGGTGGAACTCGTGACCGCGGACGCTGTCTCCCGCAAGGCCCCAGAGGGAATCCTCCTCGAGGGTCACATGGACGTAGGAGAGCGCCTGCAGGCCGGCGTGCATCTTTGTCCCTGCCGGGAGAAGCCCCGCCATGGGGAGCCGCTTCCCGTCCACCGTCTCGAGGTCCCTGCAGAGGTACATGAGCCCGCCGCACTCGGCATAGACGGGGCGTCCGGAGGCGGCAAAGCCCCTCACGGCGGCGAGCATGGGCTCGTTTGCCGAAAGCTCGGCCGCCATCTCCTCGGGGTAGCCGCCGCCCAGGTACAGGGCGTCAATCCCTTCCGGGAGATTCCGGTCTGCCACAGGCGAGAAGCGCACGATGGAGCAGCCCGCATCTTCCAGTTCGTCGAACAGATCGCGGTAATAGAAATGAAAGGCCGCATCGCAGGCCACACCCAGGCGCATCCGTTCCGCAAGACCCTTTCTCCCGGGGGACTCCACGTACAGAAGCGGCGCACTGCGGGCCATGTTGACGATTTCGCCCAGTGTGGAATAGTGCTCGAAGGCATCGGCCATGGCCTCGAGGGCCTGGGGCGGAATGTTGCGCGAGTCGGCCGTCACAAGGCCCAGGTGCCGGCTGGGCAGCTCCGGCAGCGCACCCCGGGGCACGGCGGCCACCAGGGGCGGCAGACGCGAGGCCTGCAGCGCCTCGGCCAGCAGAATCCCGTGGCGCACGGAGCCGCAGTGGTTGGCGATGACCCCGGCCAGCTTCACCGTGCGGTCGAAGGTGGCAAACCCCTTCACCACGGCGGCGAGGCTTCGGGCCATGCCGTAGACGCCGGCCACGAGGATCACGGGGGCCTTGAGCCAGGCGGCGATCTGGGCCGTGCTCCCCTCGAGGCTGTCCGGTCCGGCCCCGTCGAAGAGCCCCATGACGCCCTCGATGACGGCGATGTCGGCATCGGCCGTGGCGCGCGCCACGAGTTGCTCCACGTACTCGCGCCCCATCATCCAGCCGTCGAGGTTGTAGCAGGGCCGCCCCGATGCGATGGCGAGGTAAGAGGGGTCGAGGAAATCCGGTCCCACCTTGAACGTCTGGACCCGCGTCCCCCTGCGGTGCAGCGCCGCCACGAGGGCAAGGGTGAGTGACGTCTTTCCGGCGCCGCTTTCGGTTGCGCCGATGACAATCCGGGGGCAGTCGATCATGATGGCATCACCTGTTTGCGGGACGTTGCCGCCCCGTTTTTACCGATCCTTTCTTGCAAAATCGGGGCCTCTTAATAGATCGCTATGAGTCCTTTGCGGAGCAGGGCGAAGATCGTGGCGGCCAGGATTGTCATGGCGAAC
>Ga0316628_100004143_pt1 | contig 11316 bp, 7 predicted proteins | sample OWC_Aug_M2_C1_D5_FD_207648 | JGI IMG/M metagenome (GOLD analysis project Ga0316628, IMG submission 207648) | Wetland soil microbial communities from Old Woman Creek delta, Ohio, United States - OWC_Aug_M2_C1_D5_C | ecosystem: Environmental > Terrestrial > Soil > Wetlands | place: USA: Ohio... | reverse complement strand
CATACAACGAGAAGCACAACGAGGCAAATGGCGAAGCCAACCGCGACGGGGCCAACGACAACCGAGCCTGGAATTGCGGTGTCGAAGGACCGACGGAAGATCCCGCCATCGACCGGTTGCGCAACCGGCAAGTGAAGAACTTCATGACGGTCACGCTGCTCTCGATAGGCGTGCCGATGATCTTGATGGGGGATGAAATGCGCCGAACCCAGGGTGGCAATAACAACGCCTATTGCCAGGACAACGAAGCCAGCTGGCTGGACTGGACGTTGCTCAAAAAGCACGCGGATGTGCACCGGTTTGTGAAGCTCCTCACCGGCCGGCGCCTGTTGCGTGGTACAGAACACGAGCGGGAGCGGATGACGCTTACCCGGCTCATCGCCGAGGCCAATAAGACATGGCACGGCCCTCGGCTGAGTCAGCCGGACTGGGGTGACCACTCGCACAGCATCGCGTTCACCGTGGAACTTCGCCAGGAGAAGCTGGTATTGCATTTGATCCTGAATGCGTTTTGGGAGCCGCTTGATTTCGAGTTGCCGCCACTTCGCGGCGAGGGTGCGACAGCCTGGAGACGGTGGATTGACACCGCGCAGGTGTCGCCGGACGACATCGTGCCCTGGGAAAAAGCCCCAACCGTATCCGGGCTGACCTACCGGGCTGAGGCTCGTTCCGTTGTGGCCCTTTATACCCCCGCAACCTGAACATGAATTCGGCCCAATCAGCGTTCAGCGCCCCGTTCCCACATGGATATCGAACTGCCGGGATCCTATTGCACATAACCTCGTTGCCTTCTCGCTATGGGATCGGCGATGTAGGCCCGTCCGCTTTCGCCTGGGTCGATCAACTTGCCGCCTCCGGCCAAAGCTGGTGGCAGGTATTGCCTTTGGGGCCTACAGGTTTCGGCCATTCGCCTTATCAAGCCCTGTCCTCCTTTGCCGCGAATCCGCTGGTCATCAGCCCGGACCAACTGAAAGAGGATGGTTTGCTTGCCTCCGATGATCTTGGCGAGTGTTCTTTCCCTTCGGACCACATTGATTTCGAACGAGTCATTCCGTTCAAGAAACGACTGCTCGTCCGCGCTTGGCAGAATTTCCGGAGTAACGCGCGTTCGGATTTGCGCTCAGCCTTCGAGCAGTTCTGCGAGGAAAAAGCCGGGTTGCAGGATGAGCCAGCGTTGTTCATGGCGCTCCGGGCAAGGTTCGGAGGAGCGCCCTTTCAGGAATGGCCGGCCGGCTTGGCCGGGCGTGAACCTAAAGCTCTGGCCAAAGCGAGGCGTGAGCTCGCCGAGGCCATTGACCAGTTCCGCTTTGGCCAGTTCATCCTGCTACGCCACTGGAAAGCCCTCAAGCAATATGCGAATGAACGCGGGGTGCGGCTGCTGGGCGATCTTCCCATTTTTGTCTCCCCCGATTCCTCCGACGTTTGGGCTAACCCCGAGTTGTTCTTGCTGGACGCCCAGTCCAAACCACGGGTCGTCGCCGGTGTGCCGCCGGACTATTTCAGTGTCGACGGCCAGCTTTGGGGCAACCCCATCTACGATTGGCAGGCACTGAGGCAGACCGGTTACCGGTGGTGGATTGACCGGTTGTGCGCCCGGCTCGAGTACCTCGATGCGATCCGTATCGATCACTTTCGTGGTTTCGAAGCCGCCTGGCACATCCCGGCTGGCGCACCGACGGCCGCTTCAGGTCAATGGGTCAAGGGGCCAGGCGCTGATTTCTTCGACAAAGTGTCAGGGGCTCTCGGCGGCCTCCCGCTGCTGGCTGAAGACCTGGGTATCATCACGCCGGAGGTCACCGCCCTGCGGGATCAATTTCAACTGCCCGGCATGCGCGTGCTTCAGTTTGGTTTCAACGGCGACCCCAATAATCCTTATCTGCCTCACCACTGTGTTCATAACGGGGTGGCCTATACCGGGACTCACGACAACGATACCACGCGGGGTTGGTACGACGCCCTTCCGGAACACGAGCGCCGCAATTTCTGGAATTACCTGCAACGCGCCCCCGGGGAAGCCCACGAAGCCGTTTGGGAGATGATCCGTTTGGCCTGGTCTTCCGGGGCGGCTTTGGCTGTGACGCCTTTCCAGGATCTGCTCGGCCTGGGATCCTCCGCGCGAATGAATATACCGGGTAGGGCTGATGGACAGTGGCGCTGGCGCTGTCCCGCAGAAGCGCTGACGAACCCAGCCTGGGCACGGCTCCAAGAGCTAACCCGAATTTCAAATCGCCGGGTCGGGTCTACGCCTAAAACCATCTGACAAACCGCAGTTCTTAAAAATAGAAAGAATAAAGATTATGATCGTTACTACCGCACAATTGTTCAAGGTCGCCTACGGAAAGTTCGCGATCGGAGCCTACAACATCAACAACGCCGAGCAGACCATGGGTCTGTTCAAAGGCTGCCTGGCCAGCCAGTCGCCTTTCATTATCCAGATCTCGAAAGGGGCTCGAAACTACACCGATAAGCGGATGCTCGAAGCCATCATCCGGTCCGCTGAGCAGATCTTCCCGGAGGCAATTCTCGCCGTCCATCTCGACCACGGCGACGAAGCGACCTGCTACGACTGTATTGACTCTGGCTTTTACAGCTCGGTGATGATTGATGCGTCCCACGAACCATTCGACCAGAATGTCGCTATTACAAAGCGTGTCGTGGACCGCGCCCACGCCAAAGGCATTAGCGTCGAAGCGGAACTCGGTATGCTCGGCGGGGTTGAGGAGGATATCAAAGTCGAGGAAGGCAGCGCCTGCCTGACTGATCCAGCCGAAGCCGAGCGCTTCGTCAAACAAACGGGTTGTGATTCGCTGGCCTGCGCTATTGGCACGAGCCACGGCGCCTTCAAGTTCAAGGGCAAACAATCGCTTCATTTCGACGTGCTTAAGAAGATCCAGTTGCGGCTGCCCGGGTTCCCGCTGGTCATGCATGGCAGTTCGAGCGTGCCCAAGCAGGAGGTTGACCGGATCAATGCTGCTGGCGGCAAGATTGCAGGATCCATGGGAGTGGACCCCAATGAATATCTCCCGGCTGCCAAACTGGGCGTGACCAAAGTGAATATTGACACGGACGGCCGCCTGGTGTGGACGCGCGTTCACCGCGAGTTCTTCCGCGACAAACCGAGTGAGTTTGATTTTCGCCCTCCGGGCAAGATTTTCATCGAGGAATACGCCAAGTTTATCGCGCAAAAAAACGAGAAACTCGGCTCGGCCGGCCAGCTGGGGGCGGTGCGATCCGCCGTGGCCAACCAGGACGAAGCAAGCAAATTGAACAAACCTCTATGAATACATTCGACCTGAAGGACCATGAATTGACCGTGGCCGAGGTTCACCGCAACCTGCCGGTGGGGGCGCTTTACGAGCACGCGATTCGGTACGAGAAAGATGCCAGCATCGCCGACAACGGGGCGCTGGTCGCCTATTCCGGCGCCAAAACCGGCCGCTCTCCCAAAGACAAGAGAGTCGTCAAGCACGCCGCCTCGGAAAAGGATGTGTGGTGGGGATCGATCAATGTACCGCTCGACCCCACCGCATTTGCCGTCAACCGTGAACGGGCTAAGGACTACCTCAATACTCGCGAGCGCCTGTATTGCTTCGACGGCTTCGCCGGCTGGGATCCGAAGTATCGCATCAACATTCGCGTGATCTGCTCAAGGCCTTATCACGCGCTGTTCATGCATACAATGCTGATTCGCCCGACAAAGGAGGAGCTATCGAACTTTCGCAAGCCCGACTTCACGATCTATAACGCCGGCGAATTCCCAGCGAACCGTCTGACCGAGGGCGTGGGTTCAAGAACCAGCGTCAATCTCAGTCTCGAAGACCGTGAACTCATTATCCTGGGCACCGAATATGCCGGGGAAATGAAGAAGGGCGTGTTCACTGTAGCCAACTACTTCGCCCCGAAACGAGGCTTACTCTCGATGCACTGCTCGGCGACCGCTGACAAGCAGAGCGGCCGCTCCTCCTTGCTTTTCGGTCTGAGTGGTACTGGGAAGACAACCCTTTCAGCGGACCCGAAACGCCACCTCATCGGCGATGACGAGCACGTCTGGAGCGACGAAGGCATCTTCAACATCGAAGGAGGCTGTTATGCCAAAGCCATTAATCTCACCCCGGAGAATGAACCGGACATTTTCCAGGCGCTGCGATTCGGGGCGGTGTTGGAGAACGTCGTGCTCGAGGAGGACCGCTCCGTCGATTTCGCGGATACTAGCATTACGCAGAACACGCGCGGTGCCTATCCCATCAACTTCATCCAGAATGCCAAAATCCCCTGCGTGGCCGGGCATCCGACGGATGTCATCTTCCTCACCTGCGACGCCTTCGGCGTTTTGCCGCCGGTGAGTTCGCTCTCGCCGGCCCATGCCATGTATCACTTCATCAGCGGCTACACTGCAAAAGTGGCCGGCACCGAAGTGGGCGTCACCGAGCCGCAGGCAACTTTCTCGCCCTGCTTCGGCGGGCCGTTCCTGGTGTGGCATCCGAGCAAGTACGCCGAACTGCTGGCTGCGAAAATGAAAAAGCACAACGCGCGTGTCTGGCTCGTGAACACCGGCTGGGGCGGCGGCGCGCACGGCACAGGCAAACGCATCAGCATCAAGAGCACCCGGGCCATTATTGATGCTATCCACGACGGGTCCCTGGCAAAAGCGAAGACCCAACGCGACGTTAATTTCGGATTCGAGGTCGTGACCGAATGTCCGAACGTACCTTCTGAAATTCTCGTGCCTCGCAATGCCTGGCCTGACAAGGCCGCCTACGAGGGTACCGCGCAGAAACTCGCCGGGTTATTCAAGGAAAACTTCAGAAAATACGAGGCCGGCGCGAGTGCGGATGTCAAAGCTGCCGGACCGGCTTAAGCCGGGCATGAACTGGCTCTTCCAACTCAACAGCGCGCAACCGGTCGCCCATGCCATCGGCATCCTGGCTTTGGTATGTATGGCGGGCATGGCGCTGGGCAGTGTCAAAGTGCGTGGTGTGAGCCTGGGCACGGCGGGGGTGCTCTTCGCCGGCATCCTGACCGGCCATTTCGGCAAGCCCGTGGACAAGGCCACTCTCGATTTCGTAAGGGAGTTTGGGCTGGTCCTGTTTGTCTTCGCGATCGGGCTCCAGCTTGGTCCCGGTTTCTTTGCGGCGTTGCGGCAGCACGGGGTGAAGCAAAACGCCCTTGCCGCGGCCATTGTATGTCTGGGCGCGGCCAGCGCGCCGCTCATCGGCTGGCTCGCAGGATTCGACTCGGCCGCTGTGCTAGGTATCTTTTGCGGGGCATCGGTGAACATGCCCTCGCTCGGGGCCGCCACGGAGACTTTGTGCACCTTGCCGGGCATCCCTCCCGATCGGCTTGCGCTGCCGGCGCTAGCTTGTGCCGTCACTTTTCCCACCGGCATTGTCTGCAGCATCGGCACCCTGTTGCTGATCAAGAAAGTTTTCCACATAGACCCCGCTGGGGAAGCAGCAGACTTCGCCGCCAGGAACCGGCCGCGGGTGGAGCCATTGGAGCGGCGGACCCTCGTCGTGACGAAGCCCGAGCTGGATGGCATGCGCCTCGACGCCATCCCGGGCCGGCTCGAGGCCGGCGTGACCATTGCCCGCGTGCGCCACGAGGGAGAGATTAGAGTGGCCACGCATGCCACGGTTGTCCGGAGCGGCGACCGCATCGCGGTGGTGGGCACGCGCGCCGGGCTTGATCAGTTCGAATGTGTGGTCGGCCGCCGGACCGACGAAGATCTTGTCGTGGGCGAGAGCCTCATCACTTTCCGGCGGGTGATTGTGACCGACCGCGGTGTGCTCGGCCGGGCTGTTGGCGAGCTCAACCTGGGCGACCGCTTCGGTGTGGCCGTGACTCGAGTAACACGTGCGGACCTCGAGATGTCTGCTGCGCCCGAGTTGCGCCTGAAATTTGGGGACACATTGCAGGTTGTCGGCAGCAACGCCGACCTGGACAGGGCGGCCAAGGTACTCGGCAACTCGCTCAAGGAACTGAACGAAACGCATTTCATTCCGTTGTTCATTGGAATTTTCCTTGGAGTTTTGGTGGGCACGATGCCGATTGGCTTTCCGGGACTGCCCCAGCCGGTTCGGCTCGGGCTTGCCGGCGGTCCGCTCATTGTGGCGTTGGTCCTGGGGAGGTTCGGACGCATCGGTCGCCTCGTGTGCCACATGCCACTATATGCCAACCTGGCCTTCCGCGATTTCGGAATCGCGCTATTTTTCGCCGCGGTCGGGTTAGGCGCGGGCCCGCAGTTTTTTGCCACGGTCTTCAGCGTCGCCGGGCTCCAGTGGCTGCTCGCCGGCGCCTGCGTGACGCTCCTGCCGCTCCTGGGCGTGGGCAGCTTCGCCCGCCTCGCGTGCCGGATGAATTTTGCAGAGCTGAGCGGGCTGCTGGCAGGCAGCACAACCAACCCGCCGGCGCTTTCCTTCGCCTCGAACCTCTCCGGGTCCGATGCCCCCACAGTGGCTTACGCTACTGTTTATCCCTTGACCATGTTGTTGCGCGTCCTGGCGGCACAAGCGCTCGCGCTCATCCTCTGCAGGTAATAGAAGCCGCCGCTACGCTGTTGATTCTGACGTTGCCACTGCTTTTGCAGGCTGCACCGTCGCTGCCAGCCGCTGCAGCCACGTCCTGAGTTCCGGTGTCACAGAGGTGAACCGGATTCGAGCCGAGGGGGATGTCCCGTTCGCAGGGCCAACGACTTTGGCGTAGATCTCGCCGCCCGGGCAGGTGCCGGCCACAGGCCCAAGTGTGATTTTGAGGTTGCTTAGCAGGGCTAATGCCAGCCCGGATTCAATTACGGCTTCGGATTCTGAGAGTGACGCCAGGCGCCCTTCGTGAACCGTGCGGCCGGCGAATTTCTCCTCAAGCACTGTAAAGTGAATATGCAGCGCCTGCGGCAGCGGGCAAAGGGTCTCCGATCGCGAGGACAGCGACAGGTTGAAAGGTTCGCCGATCCCACCCACCTAACGGTAGCGAAGATGAGTTCAGGCGGTCCGGGCGTTTTAAAAACCGGGGCGGGATCAGTTTGCATCGGCAGGGAATGGGTCTGGTATGAGCCAGTTCAGGAGGTGAGTTAGTCGTGCTTGGCATCACCGGTGCCGGACTCTGGTATTCAAAGGAACAGGGCCTCACGGTAATCAGTGCCAGAATCTGGATTCTCCTCCGGTGTTGCTCGACTTGGCCTGCGGGTGGTCGGTGGCTCCGACCTCCCGCAATGAATTCACCACTAAGCGTGATTGCGTCGGCTAAAAACTCCAAAATGGCCTCAAACTCGTAACCGCCTCAAAACACGCGAGGTTGCCCAGTGCGTGATTCGGCCGTATCACCGAGTCGGGATGAGATTCCGGACTAGGCGAAAGCGAGGTAATGGCTTAGCCTCCGCAACAGAAGTGCAGATGACACGGCTATTCGTACTACGATGGTTTGCGACCTGTGTTCTGGCGCAGGTGCTGTCAATGGCCGCGCCCGGCGCATCGGCCGACACCCCCAAACAGTTACTGTTGCTGCACTCGTTCGGCAGGGAGTTTGCCCCTTTCAACACCTTTTCGGAGACTTTCCGGATGGAATTGGGACAGCAACTGGGAGATGCGGTGGAGTTCCACGACGTGGCCCTGGAGAGCGCCCGGATGGATGGAACCGCGGCCGAAATGCCCCTGGTAAATTATCTTACAAATCTGTTCGCAACGCACTCGCTGGACCTCGTAGTCACTATAGGTGGTCCGGCCGCGCGCTTTGCCCAACAATACCGGCCACAGCTCTTCCCCTCGACACCGCTGCTCCTGGCATCGCTGGATCAACGCCTGCTGCAGGCTACAAAGCTGGGGACCAATGATGCAGCCGTCGCGGTCGCCAACGACCCAGTGCGGGTCCTCGAGGACATTCTCCGGGTGCTCCCCGAGACAACGAACATCGTGGTCGTATTCGGCGATTCTCCCCTGGAGAGGTTCTGGGTCGAGGAAACGCGGCGCGAGTTTCAGCCGTTTGCCAATCGCGTGAACTTTGCCTGGTTTAACCACATGTCCTTCACAGAAATGCAGAAACGCGCCGCCGGCCTTCCGCCGCGGAGCGCGATCTTTCTCGGCATTCTATCAGTTGACGCTGAGGGGATCCCCTATACAGAGCAAAGCGCGTTAGCCAGACTTCACGCCAAGGCGAATGCCCCCATCTTTGGACTCCATGATACCCAGTTGGGGCACGGAATTGTCGGCGGTCCGCTAATGGCCATTGAGGATTTGGGCCACAACACGGCGAAGGTTGCCGTCCGCATTCTTCGCGGGGAGCCGGCTGGCAGCATCCACATGCCGGTATTGGGCCTCGGAAAATGTGTTTATGATTGGCGCGAACTGCAGCGCTGGAACATCAGTGAGGCACGCCTGCCGGCCGGCAGTGTCATCCGCTTCCGCAAGCCGACCTTCTGGCAGCTTTACGGTTGGCCGCTCGCCGGCGGAATCTCTGTTTTCCTTCTCCAAGCCGCTTTGATCACCAGACTGCTGGTTCACCGCGCCAAACGCCGCCAGGGCGAGGCGGTCGCGATACTGATTGCCGATATCTCTTCAAAGTTCGTGAACCTTCCGTCCAGTGAGATGGACCGGGAGATCGCCGGGGCCCAGCGCCGTATCTTCGAATTGCTCGGTTTCGACATTTCAGGGTTTTGGCAATGGTCAGCCGAGGCGTCGGGTTTCTTCAGGATCACCCATTACTCCCGCGGCGGCGAAGGGCCGCAACTCCCCGCGGACATGAACTCTCGGGAGTGGCTTCCCTGGTTTCAACAGCAGATGTTGGCCGGCCGCATCGTTGCCGTTCGTTCGATAGAGGAGCTGCCGCCCGAGGCCGTCCGAGACCGGGAGACCTTCCGCCAATTCGGCTTCAAGTCGAATTTGACCATCCCGCTTTCGGTGGGGGGGGAGGCGCCCTTTGGCGCGTTGGGGTTTACCGAGCGGGCGGAGCGCGAGTGGCCGGAAGCCTTGGTGAAACGGCTGCAACTGGTCGCGCAGATATTCGCCAATGCGCTCGCCCGCAAGCGCTCGGACCAGCAGCTGCGTGAGAGCGAGCAACGGCTGAGCACGTCTTTGGAGGCCGCTGGCGCCGGCGCATGGAGCGTCGAGCTCAAAACGAGACGCGTTTGGGCTTCGGCCAGTGAGCGGAAGCTGTTTGGCTTGCCGGCCGATGAGCCGGTGACGATGGACAGTTTCATGCAGGCGACTCATGCGGATGACCGCGAATCCGTCAGGACAGCCGTCGAAGATGCCATTCGAACGAATGGGCGGCTATTCGTGGAGTACCGCACAACCCTGCCGGATGGCAGCATTCGATGGATCTCGGCCCGGGGCCACTGCCGTTGCGGCGCGAAGGGGGAACCGGATCTGTTGTTGGGGGTGTCCGTAGATATCACGGAGCGCAAGCGGTTCGAAGAAGCCCTGCGGCAGCGGAACCAATACATTGAGACTGTTTTCGAACAGGCCCCGATCGGCTTCGCCGTACACGGGATCGATGATGGCGTGGGTCGTTTTGTGAGCGCGCGATATGAGGAGATCTATGGGGTGCGGCGAGGAGCGATCGCCTCCCATTACACCTTTTTCGAAACTGTCTGGCCTAATCACCCGGATCTTCGAGAGGAGATTCGTCGCCGGGTCGTGGCCGACATGGCCTCGGGGGACGGCAATCGCATGCACTGGGAGAATGTGCCGGTCCCGCTCCCGTCGGGTGAGACCCGGTACGTTACGGCGATGAACATCCCGGTCCCCAGTCAGAACCTGATTGTCTCCACGGTCCAGGATGTGACCACGCGGGTTCGGGCGGAGAATGCGCTGAGAGAAAGCGAAGACCGGTTCCGGCAAGTGGTTGATTCCACCGGGGATTTCATCTGGGAGGTGGACGCGCAGGGGCTTTATACGTTCGCTAGCCCATTGGTGGAACAAATGCTGGGTTACACGCCGGAAGAGCTGGTGGGGAAGAAGCATTTCTATGATCTGTTTGACCCGGCTGTCCGTGAGGAACTGAAGGCCGCCGCTTTGCGGGTATTTGCCGAGCGAAAAGCATTCCGGGGTTTTCACAATCCCAATGTCAGCAAGAGCGGGAAGATCGTCCACTTGGAAACCAGCGGGGTTCCGGTACTGGATTCGGCGGGGAATCTGACCGGCTACCGTGGCGCCGACGCGGATGTCACCGAGCGCACGCAGGCCGAGGCAGCGCTCAGCGACTTGAGCGGGCGGTTGATTGATGCTCAGGAAGCGGAGCGCGCGCGTCTGGCACGGGAATTGCATGACAGCCTGAGCCAGGATCTGGCTTTGCAGGCCGTCGAATTGGAGTTGATTGGACAGCGACCTCCGACCGATGCGGCCGAAATCACCAGCCGGATGCAGGAACTATCGGCTCAAATGAAGAAACTATCCGCGGAGGTACACCGAATCTCGCACGACCTGCATCCCGCCAAATTGACGCAGGTGGGGCTCACCGCCGCGATCGCCGAATTATGCAACGCGGCTTCGTCTGTTCACCAGATCCCCACATCTTTCGACCACAACGCGATTCCGCGCTCACTGCGACTTGGTGTGGCCCTCTGCCTCTACCGAGTCGCGCAGGAGTCCATTCAGAACGCAGTCAAGCACAGCGGCGCGACGCATCTGGCGGTTGAATTGAACGTGGAGCAGAACGACATCCGCCTTAGCGTTGCCGATAATGGCAGCGGCTTCGACGTCGAGTCACAGCGAGGAACCAAATCGCTAGGGTTGGTCAGCATGCGCGAGCGAGTGCGGTTGGTTCGCGGCCACATTCGATTCGAATCGAGCCCAGGCCAAGGCACTCGAGTGACTGTACGCCTCCCGGTGCGGGAGCAGGCCAACCCATGAGCATTCGACGCCGCATCTTGCTGGCCGACGATCATGCGGCCATGTTGGCGCGGTCGGCACGCTTACTCGGCGAGCAGCACGAAGTGGTCGGGACCGTGACCAACGGTTTGGATTTGCTGGCAGCCGCCACACGCCTCAAGCCCGACCTCATCGTGCTCGACATCTCGATGCCCGGCTTAAACGGGCTGGAAGCGGCCCGCCGGCTCAAAGAAGCCGGGTGCCGGAGCCGAATGGTGTTCCTGACCGTGCATGAGGATGCTGACTATGCCCGACAAGCGCTGGCTCTGGGCGCGGATGGGTACGTGGTGAAAACGCGAGTCGCCTCAGATCTGATGCTGGCGGTTTCAGAAGCCTTAGCGGGACGCAAGTTCATATCGCCAACCGTCACACTGAACAACCCAGAAACAGAACAATGAAAGCAAAGACCTCGTCGTCAGTCTCTGCTAGGCTCAGGTGACCCCTAGCATTGAACGAT
>Ga0316628_100004142_pt1 | contig 11317 bp, 6 predicted proteins | sample OWC_Aug_M2_C1_D5_FD_207648 | JGI IMG/M metagenome (GOLD analysis project Ga0316628, IMG submission 207648) | Wetland soil microbial communities from Old Woman Creek delta, Ohio, United States - OWC_Aug_M2_C1_D5_C | ecosystem: Environmental > Terrestrial > Soil > Wetlands | place: USA: Ohio... | reverse complement strand
GGTGCGTCCGTCGACCTGGTTCCATTTTCCCAGGGCCTGCTCGGGTGCCATGAACGCAGGAGTGCCCATGGCCATCCCCTCCTGCGTGCGTTTCGAGCTGCTCGCGGCGTCGTGCAGCCGGGCGATGCCGAAGTCGAGGACCTTGACCTGGCCCTTCGTCGTGAGAAAAAGGTTATCGGGCTTGAGATCGCGGTGCACGATCCCGGCGGCGTGCGCCTTCTCCAGCACGGCCAGCGTCTGCTCGACGATGTTCAGGACCTCCGGGTACTTGAGCCAGCCGCCGTTTCGAGCCGCGCGCGTCTCCACGGACTCGCCGGGGAGCAGCTCCATGACGATGTACGGCTCGCCGTTGTCCGAGACGTCGTCGTCGAGCACCTGAACGGTCCCTGGATGCTCGACCTTGTTGGCGATGTAGGCCTCGCGCAGAAACCGCGCCCGTACCTCCGCATGCCCCGCGAACTCCTGGTGCAGCACCTTGATGGCCGCGCGCGCGCCGTTTCGATGCGTGGAGGCATAGACTGCAGCCATCCCGCCCACACCGATGAGGGCGTCCAGTCGCCATTTCTTGCCGAGCATCTGCCCGACGCGCTCGCGACACGCGACGACGAGGGGATCTTCTTCGTCACTCACGGCGGGAAAGGGCCCCTGGCAAGAGCAGCACCCGAAAACATCAAACAATCACTCTACGCACCGAGTTCGCCGATTGCCAAGAGCTAGGAGCCTGCCCGGCAAAAGCCCGACAGCGCTCCGTCGTCTCATCCATCTCGGGGCGGCACGCGCCGCCTCGCTCCAAAAAAGCGTGATTTTTTGCGGTCCCCACCCCACGCGGGCTCGGCTCCCCCGAGCGAGCGTGGTGTCGGGCAAGTTTCCCGAAAGGCTCCCGTGCGATGCAGCGCGCCATTTACGGTTACCAGCGGGGCACCTACACCAGACCAAAGGGCGGGGACGGCCCCCTGCCCTCCGAACGCCGCGAGCGCGGGGCGCTCCCGGGGGTCGGTCATCCGGGATCCAGGACGGGGACGCTCGTCGCCTCTGGATGCCGCGCCGACAGGAGCACCCACAGGGCCAATGCGCTGGGATGCCAGTTCGCGGCGTCCGAAGCGGCCCCGGAGATCGACCAGCCGCCGTTTGGAAGCTGAGCGTTCACGAGCCGGTCCACGAACGTGGGGTCGACCAGGTCGCGCCGCCCGGCGGTGTAGAGAAACGCCTGAGACTCGATCTGTATGTCCCCGGCTGGACTCGCCTGCGTCGCGATCAGGGCGACGTCTCGTTCGACGGCGTCCACGAAGTCCGGGGTCACCACGCCGGTGCAGCCGTTCTCGCCCAGCCAGAGGGCTGCGAGGAGAGTGTGCGTCAGGTCGTAGCTTCCCGAAGCGCCCGCTGCCGTGAGCATCGAGACGTAGTTGCCCGGCAAGGCGATCGTGTCGCAGTAGAGCGCTGGGTACGTGATGAGGTCCACGCTGCCCAGCTGCAGCACGTCGCTCGAGGACGGCACGGTCGAGCGATCGACGATGCGCCGGTAGACCCGGTCGGTCGCCGAAATCATCGCGACGTCGTAGAGAGAGCGTGCGTTCGCAAAATCGGGGATACCGAATTTCCGGTAGAGGTACCAGAGGGCGCCCTCCAGCCCCGCCACGGCGGTGATCGAGTCACAGTAGCCGATCCCGCGTGCGATCGCAGAGTCCACCGCAGTCCAGTCGGTACTTCCGTCCCCGCCCGCGTCGTTCGTCCCCGGTGCAGCGGCGTCCGCGCGCGAGACGTCCACGGCAGCATCGCCGCGCTGGTGGTGCAACCCCGCGTCGGCACGTGCATCGGGGGCGCTTCCCGGCAACGCGTCGAGCGCTGCCCCGTCGATGACCCCGAGCCCCGCGTCCGGACCGGGACCTCCGCCGCGACTGCCGCCTTCGAGCGATGAAGGCCCACCCCCTGCGCTCGATTGCTCCTTCCCTCCCTCGAACGGCGCGTGCCCGCTCGCGGTACAACTGGCCATCGCGATGGCCACGCACGGGAGGAGCCGGCGCAAGGCGAAGGGCATCGCCTACCAACAGTAGCGCAGCGATCGCCGGGACGGGATGGGAGCGAAACCGGTGCCGTCCCGTGACCCCGGCCGGAGCGCGCGGTTGAAACCGGGCGCTGGATGGGCCAGACAGACCCGGTGACGCGAAGACGCGGTGTGAGACGCCCGGGTGATGGACAACGGCTTCAGCGCGCGCCGTCGCGCGCTTGGAACGAGCCCGGGAAGGCCCGGCAAGAGCCGCAGAAGAAGGGCCGGCCCCATTTCGCGCCGCGCCCGGCCGCACCCGGGCGCACCCCGGGATCGAGCGCCGAGCCGCCTCACCCCCGAGAGTGGCTCTGGACGACACGGGAGGGAGCCGAGACCGACCTCGTGGAGGAGCTCGTGATGGCGGGTGATGGGGACGCGCGCGTCGTCGGGCCTGCCCTCGTCGCGTCCCGGCGAGCTCCCGCGACCGAAGGACGCATCGCGCTGACGTTCGCGAGACAGGGCTTTCCCGTGGGCATCGTCGCGGAAGCGCCCGCGCTCGACGAGCTCGCCGAGGCTCTCGTTCGGTCCGCTGCGCCGGAGCTTTCGGGTCGCGACTTCGCGCTCCACGTCTGGGTACCGGACAGCGCTTCCGGCAATCTCCTTTCGTCGAGCGCGCGCGCGCTCGACGAGCGCCTCGAGGCGGGCCTCGCCCGTGAGGGAGCGGGCGCGCGCCGCGATACGCGCGATCTGGGGCCGCAATCGCGTCCCTTCTTCCAGGTCTGTCTCGTCTCGAACACACGCGCCTACGGTGGCATCCTGGCGTCGAACCGCGCGCTGTCGCTCGCTCCCGGCGGCAGGCTCCGTGCCCACGTTCCCGGCGATCGCCCATCCCGCGCCGCCCGGAAGCTCGCGGAAGCCTTCAGCTGGCTCGAGCTCGCGCCGGAGCCTGGCGAGCGCTGCGTGGACCTGGGGGCAGCGCCGGGCGGCTGGACCTATCTCCTGCTCGAGCGCGGCGCGCGGGTCATCGCGGTCGATCCAGCTCGCCTCAGGCCGGACCTGCTCCGTCGCCCACGGCTGACCTACGTCGGCAAGAGCGCCTTCGAGTTCATGCCGGACGAGCCGGTGGACTGGCTGTTCTGCGACATGGCCTGGCGCCCTCTCGAGGTCGCGCAGATGCTCGCGCGCTGGGCCCGCCAGCGTGCGGCCACTCTTCTGGTCGCGAACTTCAAGCTCCCGATGAAGCGCAAGGCGGAGATGGTGGCGGAGCTCCGGCGAACGCTCGAGCAAGGCGGCTGGAAGGCGGTGCGGGCGCGGCAGCTCTACCACGATCGCGACGAGATCACGGTGACGGCACGTCTCGGATGAGCGTCGCCCCGGCTCCGAGCCGGAGGCTCCGCTATCTCAGGCGTGCTTTCAGCCGTGCCAACAGGCCGAGCGCGTCGAGGGGCGTGATCCGCTCCACGTCGGTGCCGGCGATCGTGTCCAGGACCTCCCGCTCGCCCGTCGACGGACCCGCCCCCCCCGCGAAGAGATCGAGCTGAGGATTGTCCGGCCTGGTGCGCGTCTTCGCCGTGATGGGGGCAGCCGGCTGGCTAGCGCCGGACTCGAGCCGCTCGAGCAGAGCCCGCGAGCGCGCGAGCACCGACTCGGGCAGACCGGCGAGCTTTGCGACGGCCACGCCATAGCTGCGGCTCGCGGGACCGCGGACGAGCCGGTGCAAGAACACGACGTCGCCCGCGACCTCCTCGGCGCTGACGCTCACGTTCTCGGCGTGCTCGCTCGAGTCGGTGAGAGCGGTCAACTCGTGATAGTGCGTCGCGAACAGCGTCCGACAGCGCACCGCCTCGTCGAGGTACTCGGCGACCGCCCAGGCAATCGCGAGACCGTCGAAGGTGCTCGTTCCACGACCGATCTCGTCCAGGATGACGAGCGAGCGGGGGGTCGCCTTTCTCAGAATTTCCGCGGTCTCGCGCATCTCCACCATGAACGTGCTCTCGCCTCGAGCCACGTCGTCGCTCGCTCCGACGCGAGAGAGCACCCGGTCGGCCACGCCGATGCGGGCGGATCGCGCCGGCACGAAGCTCCCCATCTGTGCGAGCACGATCGACAACGCGACTTGCCGGAGCAAGGTGCTCTTCCCGGCCATGTTCGGGCCGGTGACGATCCACAGGCGCTCGCCATTCGCGGCGAGCGAGACGTCGTTCGGGACGAAGCGCCCCGCAGCAGCGAGCCGCTCCACGACTGGATGACGGCCATCGACGACCTCGAGCACATCGGAGGCGTCGACCTCGGGCCTTCGATAATCGTACCGGTGGGCAACCTCGGCCAGTGCGGCCGCGACGTCCCAGCGGGCGACGCGCTCCGAGAGCGAGATGGTTCGCGTGCTCGCCGCCTTCGCTCTTGCCTCGAGCTCCGCGAGCAGCTCGAGCTCCCGTTGCCGGTGCCGATCTTCGGCATGGGCAATCCGGTCCGAGAGGTCGTCCAGCTCCGGAAGGGTGAAGCGCTCCGCACCGGCGACGGTCTGTTTGCGCCGGAACGTGCTCGGAACCCGCTCCGCGTGCGCTCGTGTGACCTCGACGTACCAGCCGAAGACGCGCGTGTACCTGACCTTGAGGGTCCCAATCCCGGTCTCGGTCTTGAGCCGGCTCTCGAGCGCGACCATGAGCTCCGTGCCGTGCCGCCGGAGTGCCTCCGTCTCGTCGAGCGCCGGATCGTAGCCCTCCCGGAAAATGGCTCCCTCCTTCTGCGCGGAAGGAGGACGCTCGACCAGCGCACTGGCCAGATCCATGGCCAGATCGGCAACGGTATCGACGGGCTCCGCCCCGAGGCCCAGGGTCTCCCGGGCGAAGACGTCCGAAACCCCTTCGAGCACCTCGGCGGCGCGGCGCGCCGCGAGCAAGCCGTCACGGAGAGCCCCGAGATCACGCGGGCTCGCCTCGCCCAGCACGACGCGCACCGCGAGCCGCTCGATGTCGCCCACTTCCCCCAGAGCTCCGCGCAACTCCGCGCGGAGGCGCCGCTCGTTCACGAAGAGCTCCACCTGATCGAGACGACGACGGATCTTGGCGACGTCCATCAAGGGAGACAAGAGCCGCCGCCGGAGCCGCCGGGCGCCGAGAGGTGTGCACGTCGCGTCGATGACCCCCAGCAACGTCGACTGTCGGTTTCCCGACGACGATTCGACCAGCTCCAGATGGCGCTGAGCGACCTGGTCGATCGCGAGACGCTCCGAAGGATGGTACTCGGCGATGCGGCGGACCAGGATCGGGACGGCAGGACTGCACGCCTTGGCGTAGCGAAGAGCCCGCGCCACGGCCGCCCGCACCGGCGCAGAAAGCCGGCTCGCGTCCGCCTCGAGCCCGGCGAGCGCCCCCCTCGCCGCGACCTCGTCGAGGGATGCATCCGAGCGAACGGCGGCGCGCACCAGCACGGAGCGAACGGAGGTCGCGAGGGCCTCGGCGCCTTCGCCTTCACCGCTCGAGCCCTCGGTACCGACCACGATTTCTTGCGGAGCCGCACGCGAAAGCTCCCCGAGCACGCTCGCCAGGTCGGCAAAAGCAGCCGCGCGGAGCTCACCCGTCGAGACGTCGAGCAGGGCGAGGCCGACGGAACCTTCGAGCACGTGGAGCGCGCCGAGCCAGTTGTTGGTGGTTGCGTCGAGGTGCTCGCCGCTCGTGACCGTTCCCGGCGTCAGAACCCGGACGACGTCGCGCGGGACGATTCCCTTGACGGTAGCCGGATCGGCGAGCTGCTCGCAGATGGCGATCTTGTGGCCCAGGCCGAGGAGCTTGCCGATGTACCCGTGCGCCGAATGGTGCGGGACGCCAGCCATGGGCACCTCGTCGGGCTTACCCTTGTTCCGGCTCGTCAGCGTCAAATCGAGAAGGCGCGCGCAGAGCACGGCGTCGTCCTCGAACATTTCGTAGAAATCCCCCAGGCGAAAGAAGACGATCGCGTCGGGGTGGGCACGCTTGGCCGCCGCGTGCTGGAGCATCAAGGGCGTCGAGCGCGCGGCCATGAACCGTCACAGGATCGACGTGGCGGCCAGCGTGGAGAGATCGATCGTCACGATGCCCCTCGACGCCCCATCGGCGACCACGAGGCTGCCGGTCTGGGGCGAGAACACGATGCTCTGCGGCGACGTGTTCGTGTCCGATCCGGCACCCAGGATCAGCGGAGAGAAGCCGCCGAGCACTTCCCACGCGAACGTCATGTCGCGCTGGCTCGAGGGCGTCGCGCCCTTCGGCTGCCCCGCGTAGATGGCGAAGCTCGCCGAGAGCCCGTGATAGATGCAAGCCGAGCCGTCCGCCCCGATCGTAACGGAGGGCGGATGGGCGCTGTCGAAGATGCAGGCCACCTCTCCAGCGATGGGTGGGCCGATGGCCGGCGCGCCGTCCGGCACGCCCTGCCCGCACCCGTCCGCGCACGAAATCTCGACGACACGGCTCCGCAGATTCTGCCGGATCGGATCGGGGTCCACCACGCACCGGCCGCTGCCATCCGAGGTGATCCGGTTGCGGAACCCCGATTGCGCTCCTCGGACGATCCATTCGTGCGATCCGCGGACCTCGTAAGACACGGTGGTCGGGAAGCAGCACTCCAGGAATGCCGCCACGTCCCTCGCACCGCTCGAGCCCGCGCTCTCGCTTCGCGGGTGCACCGTCAGCACGTTGCGGGTCGCGACGTCGATCGAGAGCTCACGCAGAGCTCCAGGCGCAATACTCGTCCCCAGCTGGGCGCTGCACCGGAGATACCGCTCATCCGCGGTCGCCCCACCGCAGGCTGCCGATTCCGCTGCCGGCAAGCTCCGGCTCCACCACGTGTTGTCCCGGGCCGGGATGTCGGAGAGGATCCTCGCGTAATCGGCGTGGAATCGCCCGAACTGCTGGAGGTCGGTGACGCCGAGCGGGGTGCCCAGGTCGTCCTGTGCCGCCCGCTGATCTTCGACTCCAGCGTCGCAGAAGACGATGCCGCTGTCGCTCAACGTCGCCGACCCGCTCTGCTCGTCGAATGCGTAAGTCGCGCCGGGTCGCTCGTCCACGAGGGGGCCCTCGAAGCGCGCGTTGAAGACCTCGTCGGGCGCGTAAGTGCGCGGCTCCGCGAAGCTCAGGACGAGCGAGCTCTCTTGGGCAGCCGCCGGCTCGAAGACCACCTTGTTACTAGGATCGGTCTCTGTGTACAGCGTCGTCCCGACGTAGACCTGTCCCGGCTGGGTCGGGGAGAAATTCACCCCCAGCATGCGAGGATGGTTGAGCCCTTCCGGGGAGCGATCCGTCACGAGCGTGCGACCGGAGTCGTCCGTCAGCTTCGGCAGCAAGCGGAGAGAGGGTGCACGGACACCCACCGTGGCGTCGTTGCGCATCGTGGTCGAGCTGCGCGCGCGATGGCTCTCGATCATCCGGCAGCTGACCTCGTTGGTCACGGTCGGCACCGACCCGATCTCGTAAGGTCCGTCCGGATCGCTCGAGCAGCCACGGAAATCCGGTGTCGGGCTCCCGTTCGCTTCCACGGGACGGCGGCACTTCGCGTCGAAGTCCTCCACGTCGATGACGGAGATCTGCCCGCTCTCGAGGGCCAAAAACCCGAACACACCGCGTAGCTCTCCCGGCCTTGCCCCGCTCGAGAGATCGCTCGACGGGCGGTACGCCGTGGAAGCACCGGGGGTCGGATCGCAGAAGACCCCGACGGCCTGGGTCTCGGTCGGTGGCTCTGCGACGGGCATGTCGTGGAGCGCGAACGTCACGTCGCGCGCCGGCGAATTGAACGCGATGCGGTCCGGCGGCTCGAAGGGCACGAGGGGCGAGTTCGGCCGTAGCAACGGTGTCCGGTTGCTCGAGCCCGGGCTCACGTCGAAGAACATCACGCTGCCGCCATCGAGCGGATCGATCGCATACAGGTAACGCTTCTCGTCGCTCGTGAGGGGGCTGGCCGCGACACGCGACGTGGTGACGACCCGGTTCGGATCCACGAACGACATGGGCAGGAGCGGGGGCGTCTCGCGGATGTCGCAAGGATCCCTCGTGTCGAGGACGTGGACGACGGGCGCATCGAGATCGGCGAGGAACAGCCGATGCTCCTGCGTGACCGGATCGTCCACCTGTGCGAGCCCCCCCGGGCGCGCGGTGAACGGGATCGACGGAGGAGGATGCAGCAAACCGACGGGTTTCGGGCCGCCCGCGAGATCCGGAGGCACCATCTGCGCGATTGGCTCGGCGGGCAGATCGACGCGCAGCGGCACCTGTCTCTCGAACACGCAAGGCTCGTAGGTTCCCGGGGGACGGTCGAGCAGCTCCTGCCCGTCGATCACGACGAGCTCGCCGCGATCGGGCAGGACGACCGCGAGCTTGCGCCGGCCAGGCGGGGTCGTCTCGCCGGACAGATCCGCCGGGCACTCGCGGCTCGTTTGCAGGGCATCGGCGGACACCGCCGCGGCGAGACCGCCGCAGCTCGCCCGCACCTCGTTTGGCTTCGACGGATCGGCAGGCGGATCGACCAGGATGGCCATGTCGCCGGGCGCGCTCGGCAGACGGCAAGCGGACCAGGTCGTCAGGCTTCGCTGGGGCTCGCCGTCGGTCCGCGGCTTCACGCACGACGAGGGGATCGCGAAGATCCCCTCCGTCCCTGCCTGTCCCACTCCCACGAAGGTCGCGACCGAGCCCGGCGTGGACACGATGCTCGTCGGGACCCCGCCGACCGGGAGGAGGGTGAAACCGGGAATGGTCTGGTCCTCGTCGACCACTCCTCCGCTGGTGAGGTCGACGACGGCCACCTCGCCGCGCACCGTCTGCGTCACCATCGAGTACAGATGTCGGGTCTCACCGTCGATCGCGGGCGGGACCTGATCGGGGCAGTCGTTCAAGCTCCGGGCCGCATACGTTTCGCTGCTCAGGCAGAGAAACGAGGTACGACCGCTGGCCTGGAGCGACTGGAGCGTGACCGTCTGGTTGCTGCTGGTGCAGCCCCACGACGCGAGGGCAACGGCGACGAGCGCGGCCTTCGTCGTCAGTGCCTCGCGGCTCGCCACCCGTGGAGCATGGATGTGTTTCGTCACTTCGAAGCCCTCGGCGGGACCGGTTCGCCCAAGGTGAGGATCATCTGGCCGTATGTCTCGACATGCCGCTGGTCGAGGTCCACCACCCCGACGTACGAGTCCGTGAACTGTGCGACGTAGCCGAAGGCGTGTCCGGGTTCCCCCGCGGCTTCGTCCTGTGCGATGGCATCGATCGCAATGGCTTGCGGCCCCCGCCCCGTGGCGATGGTCGTCTCGATTCTTCCCGGGGGGACGGGGTCGTAGACGAAGATCTGGCGCGCGTCGAAGGAGACGATGAACACGCGGGTCACTGCTTTGCCGTTCCGATCGAGCACCTTGCCGACCGCGACGGTCGAAGCACCGGCGGAAACTGGAACGGAGTCGATGAACACCGGGGCGTCCGAGCTCGGCACCGACGTAGGCGGATTGGTCTCCACGCCCGGTGGTGCAGGCAGGTCCGAACGAGTCTTCCCGATGACCAGTGTCGCCGGGGTCCGGTTTGCGACGTAGACGTCGAGGGGAACCGTCGCGCAGCCCGTGAGGCACGTCTCCCGACCCGAGCCGACCGGACAGGCGTTTTCGCACGCCCTGCGGGCCTCGGCATCGATGGCGATCCCGCGGGAGTCGAAGCCGGACGAGTTCGTCCCGATGACGGCGGCGCGCGAGCCCTCGAGAAACGGCGTCGCGAAGCCCCCGTCCGGCACCTCCGGGTTGGCGGCGCACCCCTCGAAGAACCGGAGGAGCTGCACCTGGGCTGCGGTCCGGAACGTCAAGAGGAAGCCCGGTTGGTAAGGAACCGATCGCGAGCACGGATTCGCGGGATCCGTCGGCAGCGCGATCCTCGGTGTCGGAACCGAGGCCACGTTCATGGCACCCGAGGGAAGCCCGCCCAGCACGAACTGCAGACTGGGCCCCTGCCGCCAGTCGTTCACGAAGAGCGACACCTGCCCGCTCGTCTGGTGCGCCGTGACGACGGCTCGCCCCACGTCGTCGACGGCGACGCCGAAGGGCTCGGGGGGCAACACCGCATCATTTCCGTTCGGTGTGGAGGGCTCGGTTCCGCGGCGGTGGTTCTCGTCACAGGCCCTGGTCGTGGGGTTCTGGCCGCACTCGAGCAGCGTGTTCGCGTCGCCCTCGTCCGCGACGTCGACCCAGTCGAGGCGCGCTTCGCCTCGCGTCGGGAGGAACAAGCGTGCTTCCGGGCCACCCTGCGCCGGGTCTGGGTTCCGCGCGTAGGTCATCCCGGTCACGAATGCGCCGATCTGGACGCTCGCGGCGAGGAAGCTTTTGGTGTCCACCGGGTTGCACGGACCCGGATACAGAAGCCGGTTCGCCGCGCTCTGCTCCTGGCCCGGCGCGCACACTCCCGGCTGCTTCAGGGCCGCGCGCAGCTTCTCGAGGTCGTAGACCTGAAGCGAGCCGGCATTGAACTGCAGATCGAAATCGCTGTTCGCGACGTAGAGCCAGCGCGAGCCCGACGCGGCTCCGCCCCCTGCGTCCCCGGAAGCGGCAGCCGCTGGCGGCGATACGATCAGCCCGACGGGAAAGTAGATTCGCTCGAGTGGCGGGCTCCGACCGTTATCGGACCCGTAGCACGCGCAGGTCGCGAGCGCGCCGAGCAGCATCGAAAGCGCATGGGGAAGCCGCGACCTGGCCATGGGGCGGCGCGGAGCCTAGCGCCATTCGACGCGGCACTGATGCAACAAAACGACCCTACCCGGAGGCTCTGTTACCCGAGATCGAGGATTGTCACGCCCCGGTCGGCTTCTTCCTCGTCTTCCGGAGGCCGACGCGCCGGCTGGTAGATCGGTACGGGCAACTCCAGCCGTGGCTGCTGACGCTCGTGCCTCAACCGATCCTGCTCCTCGCGCTGCCGTATCTGCTCGATGATGAACGGGGGTAGCATGGGTACTCCGTGCGGGGCTGCGCGGGACCTCGTCAGGTCCGACTCAGGGTAACTTAGTGGCTCGTTCTATGCGGTCAAGCCGGCCTTTGGCAAACCTTCCGGCGCGGGTGATCCGCTCGGCCGCGGTCTCGGTCTCGTTGCTCGGAAATTGGCTCCTGCGCCTCGTCGAGCCGTGCACCCTATTTCGAATACCCCGGAGCCGATTCGATGCAAGCGTGAAAAGCAGGCGGGCTGCGCTCGCCGCGGTGCGGCACCGCCCGGCGTTCTTCGCGGGGGCTCTTGCGGCTCTGCTGTTCTCGTTTTGTGTCACCGCGCTCGGCGCGTTCGAGTTCAAGGACCCCGGGTGGGAGGGCGGAAGCGAGCTCCTGTCCCTGGCCCGAACCCGGCTCGGAAAAGG
>Ga0316628_100004141_pt1 | contig 11318 bp, 4 predicted proteins | sample OWC_Aug_M2_C1_D5_FD_207648 | JGI IMG/M metagenome (GOLD analysis project Ga0316628, IMG submission 207648) | Wetland soil microbial communities from Old Woman Creek delta, Ohio, United States - OWC_Aug_M2_C1_D5_C | ecosystem: Environmental > Terrestrial > Soil > Wetlands | place: USA: Ohio... | reverse complement strand
CCGGCAACACCACCAGCATCGCCTGGGGCGACTATGACGGCGACGGTGAACTTGACCTGGCCGTAGGCAACAATGGTCAACCCGTCCGGTTGTACCACAATGCCAGCGGCGAGCTATCGCCCAGCGCCGTCTGGTCTTCGGCCGAAGCGAACAACACCACCAGCATCGCTTGGGGCGACTATGACGGCGACGGCGATCTCGACCTTGCCGTGGGCAATGCAGATCAACCTAACCGATTGTACCGCAACAGTCGTGACGCACGATCAAGTCCAGGGGCTATCCCGTCCGTCAGCGTCGCCCGGCCCGGGCCGAACGCGGATTTTTACTCGGATTCCAAAATTCAAGTCGGGCCAACTGTCTCGATCACCTATACCGTGTCTCACGCGCAAGCTCAGCGGGTCAAGTCCATCTATGCCTACTATTCGCCAGACGGCGGGGGATTCTGGCTGCCGGCGACGGCCGCCGGGGGCACGATCACGACTAACCTGGTCACATCGGGAACCTATACCTACAATTGGGACATGTTTGCCGATAGTTTCTTTGGCCGAAGCGATGACGTGGTCTTTCGTCTTGTGGCTATTCCAGATGTTGCGCCCAGACCCAACCAAGTGGCCGGCCCGTATCTTTACGGGGGATACTCTGCGACGACTTTTCCATTCCGTGTACGCGGCACACAGGTGCGCGTCATCAGCGGTACGCTCCCCGTTCCTAACGCCATTGTGTTCCGTCTGCCGGCGGGCCAATTGGTGCGCGCCCAGCCCATCGCAGACGAAGCTGGCAGTACATTTCGGACCGATGGGCAAGGTTATCTGCAAGGCCGTGGGCAAATTTCCATTGGAGATAGACTGATAGCACTCTTGCCGATCTCGTTCACAACCGAGTATCAGCTCTACTACACGAGCGCTGCGCCAACGCCGACCGGCTTGGATGCCTATGTCGTGACCGCCAATGGTGTGCAGACTCTCACAGTTTCCGCCCAGAATCCATTGGTACTCTATAACCTGGATGTTTCTCTAGAGTGGGACGCTCGTCAAGATACTGCTTATTTGAACCAACTCGGCTTCAATCTGAAGCGTGCCTCCGAAGTCCTGTATGACATCACCAACGGCCAGGCCGCGCTGGGCAACGTGACAATCTACCACAACCGCGAAAAGTGGAACGACGCTCACATCCGCATCTTTGCCAATAACCAACTCCGCCCCTTTGCCAATCAGGGCGGCATCGTCTCAAGTCCCATCACTGATCCGATCACATCTACGGTGGTGTATGTCCCAGGCCAGTTGAGCATGGGTGCGACGTGGAACCGCTACGGCAACGCCGGCATTACCTTGGGTGAAGACTGGCCACGCACGCTGGCGCATGAACTCGGTCACTATGCGTTATATCTGGACGACGACTATTTGGGCGTGACTGGTCAGGGACAATTCATGCCGGTATCAACTTGCTCCGGTACAATCATGAGCGACGCGTACCGAGATGATTACAGTGAGCTGCACGGGCCGACCAACTGGCTACAAGACTGTGCCGATACGCTCGCTAACCATTCCACAGGCCGCTCGGATTGGGAAACCGCGCTGACGTTCTATCCAGCGCTGTATCTCGCTGACAACGCCGGGCCGAGCAGCCTGCCGCTGGCGGTGACACAAGTCAACTTTGTGGGGCCGATCACGCCGACGAAGACCTTAGCCGATCCTCGCTTCTACCTTGTCACCTCAGGCGGGGCAAGTGTCCAGCCAGGCAACCGCGCACAGGCCTACCTATTCCGCGATGACCAATTGTTCAACTTGGGACGGCCTGTAGTAGATCAAGTCCTGGCGCGTGGAGCGCAGCCGGGTGATCGTGTGTGCGTTTTCGAGTCGGAGGCGGCGCGACTCGGATGCAAGGCCCTCAGCGCCAATGACAATCAACAGTTGACACTCCATACCGTGTCCAACTGGCAGCCGGATGTCCGCATCACGCCCGTCAATTCCCAAACCGTGAATCTCCATGTCTTGAACCTGCCTTCTGGCCTGACCTTGACGACTCGTCTCTACGACGATACTGGGCTCGCATCAGCTGCCGTTACTCTCACCTCAAACACCGACAACATTTACAGTGCGACGTTCAATTTGGGCGAGCCCGTCTTCGGGGCCGACATACATATATGGGTGGATGAGGCTGATCCGCGCCGCGAGAGCGTGGCAAGCTATTCGCTCGGTGGCAATCCGGGGCACATGCGTCCTGGCTACGGACACATGCGTCCTGGCTACGGACACATGCGCCCCGGCTATGCGCCAGTACTCTCTGGCGACGGACAAGTCATTCTCTATTCCACGAACCTGAACTTTGCACCCGGCGAATTCTATGTCTTGCAGGCCGCCACCAGGATCCCCAACCCGCCCTCATGGGCCACCGTCGTCGGCAAAGGCTATTGGCTCTCGCGCTCATCGGATGCGCCGTCGCTGGTGGGGGCATCCATCAGCATGAGCTACGCCCAAAACGAAGTGCCGCCTGGGGAAGAACCATTCCTGCAAGTGTACTTTTGGGATGGCACAACCTGGACAGAACTGCCCACCACCCTGGAGACCGATGTAAACACGGCTGTAGCCTCCGCTCAGGGGCAAGGTCTATATGTGTTGATGGCCTCTATCAAGATTCCACTTCATGGACCTGGTTGGGAGTTGTTCTCGTATCCATCTCAAGTAACGCAACCGATCACACAAGCACTGCAATCCATCGCCGGCTCCTACAGCACCGTGTACGGGTACAACTGGAATGACGCTACTGATCCCTGGAAGGTATACGACGTGAGTGTGCCGATGTGGGTCAACGATTTGCGGACCCTCGAGTTTGGCCAAGTGTATTGGATCAGCATGACCCAAGCAATCACGTTGTACCTGAAGGGAGACGGGACCCCTGCGATGGCCAGCACCAGTAGCAGCCAATGGCCGCCAGCCACCTATTACGGAGAAGTGTCTATAAATGCCGGATTTATACCCACACCGGGTATGACGGTGACAGCCTGGATCAACGGCAATTTGTGTGGTCAGGGACAGACGTTCGAGGCAAATGGTCATGTCGTATACACCGTCAACGTCTTGGCAGAAATTCCGGGAGACAATTCCGGGTGCGGTATTCCGGGTCGAATGGTAAGATTCAGGGTCGGGCCTTACACAATGATCGAGGAAACTATGTGGGATAACAACCACCTGTGGCAACTGACCCTAGCTAGTTATCGCCTGTATCTGCCGTTCATCACCAAGAGCAGCTAAAATCCAAATACAACTCCAAAGACGGCGCAACGCCCATCGGCATCCGGTCGAACAAAAAAGCCCTCCGTCCGGCGGGCTATCCGCCTGCATGGATGCCTACCCATGCAGAGGCAAAACAGTCAGGCTGCAAGCCCAGAAGCATGGCTCTGGTCGCTCGCCTCTGTCGCCTGCGCAGGCAATCCGCGCATAGCGGCTTGCCACCACCGCGCAAAAGTGTGAACCGCTAGCAGTGGTATTCAAAGACCATCTGCGTTGACCACTCTCGCCGGCACGGCGTCCAGGGCATCGTGCTGCACTGTCAACTTGACATCGTCTGAGCCAGAGATGTCCGTCGTCGGCAATTGGCATTACGTATTCTAGTGAGCCTTCCTCGATCCACTCGCACCGACCCTACATTGTCTCCATAGCCCCGTAGCATCACCTCGGAAAAACCTCGCACGTCATGGCTTGCCGATAACGCTCTACACTAAAAGTCAGAGACAGTGCCATGGCTGGTCAGGTGATGAGACTTGAATTTGACTTTAGGCTTGATTTGGGCATATCATAATAGAGTCTTGCCGAGCATCAGCAAAACCACCCTGGGTCGCACTTTCGCCATTGGCACAGCCAATAGCGAAAAGACGAAAACAAAAGATAGGAATACAACATGAGTATGTTGGAAGCTGTCAGGACAATCTGCAGTTACGTGACGGGGATGATCCGCAAGCTCAGCCACGCGAGCGACCGGGTGACAGCGCGTGGATGTGATGAGCATAGTAGAACAGACCGAATATGTCGGCAATCGGGAGATCACAGCAGGTGGGCTTATCACATCTGCGCCGCGATGGTAGTTGTGTCCAGCGTCGCAGCCGGTCAAGTTGACGCTGCGGGTAGGACAGTGCGGGTCGGTGTCTACCAGAACAAGCCCAAGATCTTTATGGATGAGAACGGTCATGCCTCAGGTTTCCTCATTGACCTTTTGGATGAAATCGCCGCAAGAGAGGGGTGGACGCTGGCGTATGTACCGTGTGAATGGTCTGCGTGTCTTGCCGCGCTTGAAGGAGGGCGGATTGACCTGATGCCGGATGTCGCTTATTCGCCAGAGCGTGATCAAAAGTACGACTTTCACCACATACCGGTGGCCGAAAGCTGGTCGCAGGTGTATGCCAATCCCCGCATGCAGGTCAATGGGATCAACGACTTGAACGGCCGGCGGGTGGCTGTGCTCAAAGACTCTATCCAACAAACGGTGTTTGAGCAATATGTGCGTGGATTTGGATTCGAGGTCACGATTGCGCCGACCGGATCGCTGGAGGAGGCGTTCAATCTGGCAGCAAACGGCTCGGCGGACGCAGCGATCGCCAACAATTTCTTCGGAAACTTCTTCTACCAGTCATATGGACTGGTCAAGACGCCAATTGTTTTCAACGTAGTGACACTGCACTATGCGACAGCCCAGGGCCGTAATCCCGACCTTCTCGAAGCCATAGATCAGCATCTGGGTGCATGGGTCCAGGAACCCAATTCCATTTATTACACCACACTTAGCCGCTGGACGGAAAAGGCTTCTGCATATCGTGTGCCGCAGTCCGTCTACTGGGTGATCGGCACAACCGGAGGACTATTGGTTGTCGCGGTCGGAATGGTTTTGATGCTTCGCAGCCAGGTGCGGGCCAGAACGAAGCATCTAGTGCAAGCTAACGGCGCACTACGCCAGAGCGAGGAACGCTACCGCTTGATTTCGACCGTGGCCTCCGATTACATGTTTTCGACTCGCGTTGACGCGGATGGCAAGCTTGCCCTCAACTGGGTCGCCGGAGCCTTTGAGACGATAACTGGCTACACGTTTGAAGAGTACATCGCCCATGGAGGATGGCGAGCCGCTTTGCATCCCGACGACTTGGCCGTGGATGATCGCGACATGGAAAAACTCCGCGCCAACCAACCTGCCATCAGCGAAATTCGGACGCTCACCAAGAGCGACAACACGGTCTGGGTGCGAGTCTATGCCCATCCGGTCTGGGACGCAGTGCGCAAGGAATTGGTCGGCATATATGGCGCAGTGCAAGACATCACCGACCGCAAGCGCGCTGAGGAGATAAGAGAAGCAAGCGAAAGGCGTCTCTCGCTGATCTTTGATACGGTTAGCGACGTTATCTATCTCCTGTCGGTCGAACCGGAAGATTGCTTTCGTTTCGCGTCTGTCAACCCCGCATTTCTTGCCGTGACCGGCTTGAGACGGGAGCAGGTCATCGGCAAACGGATCCAAGAGGTGTTGCCGGAAACGAGTCATGCGCTTGTGATAAGCAAATACAAACAAGCGATTCGAGAAAACAAAATGATAAGATGGGAAGAGGTATCTGTATATCCTACGGGCACACTTTATGGCGAGGTGGCAGTCACTCCTTACTGGGACGCTGCTGGAGTTTGCACCTATCTCATTGGCTCGGTGCACGACATTACCGAAATCAGGCGCGCCGAAGAAGAGATTCGCGAACTAAACCAGGAGCTAGAGCAGCGCGTGGTTGAGCGTACGCGGGAACTAGAGATCGCCAAGGAACGCGCCGAGGCAGCCGACCAGCTCAAGTCGGCCTTCCTGGCCACCATGTCGCACGAGCTGCGTACTCCGCTCAACTCCATCATCGGCTTTACCGGCATCCTGCTCATGGGGTTGGTTGGCCCGTTGAATAAAGAGCAGGATAAACAGCTCAACATGGTACAGGACAGCGCCCGTCACCTGCTGGAGCTGATCAATGACGTGTTGGACATTTCCAAGATCGAAGCCGGCCAGTTTGAGCTGGCCCACGAGCCTTTTGACATGCGGGCGACAATACAGAAAAGTATAGAAAAGGTCGCGCCCCTGATTGAGAAAAAGGGACTGGCGCTGACCGCCACGATCGCCCCACCGGTGGGCCAGATCGTCGGCGACCGGCGTCGGGTAGAGCAGATCCTCATCAACCTGCTTGGCAATGCCATCAAGTTCACCGAGCAAGGGCAAGTATGCATTGAATGTGACATCGAGGATGACCGGCTGATCACCCGCGTGGCGGACACCGGCATCGGCATCAAGCCGGAAGAAATGGATGCGCTCTTTCAGCCATTCCGACAGTTGGATTCGGGCATCACCCGTCAGCGTGAGGGCACCGGTTTGGGCCTTTCCATCTGCAAGCGGCTCGTAGAGGCAATGCGTGGTAAAATCTGGGTCGAAAGCGAATGGGGCAAAGGAAGCAGATTTACCTTTACCTTGCCGATCGAAAGGACAAAGACATGAAAGCCACAGTCCTGGTCATAGAAGACAACGAAAAGAACCGGTACCTGACGACCTTCATCCTGGAAAAGCAGGGCTACCAGGTCTTTCAGGCAGAAGACGGGCAAGCCGGGATCGCGTTGGCCCACCAGATCAAACCTGACCTCATCCTGCTGGATATCCAGTTGCCAGTGATGGATGGATACGCCGTCGCGCGAGAACTGCGGCAAAACGGAGAGTTGCGAGATGTTCCGATCGTGGCCGTGACTTCCTATGCCATGGTCGGCGACCGGGAGCAGGTTCTGGCAGCGGGTTGTGTGGGCTATATCGAAAAACCCATCAACCCAGCAACATTCGTCGCCGAAATCGAACAATACCTGCTGGCCCGAAAACCAACAGGCACGCAAGAGGTTCGCCATGAGTAGGCTGCTTATCGTGGACGACAACCCACAAAGTCTGTATATGCTGCAGGTACTTCTCTCCGCCAATGGCTTTGAGCTAGAACTGGCGTCAAACGGTGTCGAGGCATTGGAACGGGCGCGGCGCGCTCCGCCGGACATGATCATCAGCGACATCCTGATGCCAGTGATGGACGGTTTTGCCCTGTGCCGCGCCTCTAAACAAGATGAACGGCTGAAAGATGTCCCGTTCATCTTTTACACCGCCACCTACACCGACCCCAAGGACGAAGAATTCGCTCTCAGCCTGGGCGCAGAGCGATTCATCGTCAAGCCATTAGAGCCGGATAAATTCCTGGCCCTGCTGCGGGAAACCATCGAGACCCGTTCGGCGGGTAAACCGATTGCCCCGCGCGAGCCGATAGCAGAAGAGGCCGAATACTATAAACAGTACAACGCGGCGCTCATCCGCAAACTGGAAGACAAAGCCCAGCAACTAGAGGCGACAAACCGTGCGCTAGAACTCGACATCGCCGAGCGCAGGCGGGCGGAAGAGGCGCTACGCGATAAAGTCATCACACTGCAAGCGCTGACCGAGATTGACCGTGAGATCATGGCCACCACGGAGCCGCAAGGTGTTCTCGACTTGGTCTGCCGCCGTGCGGCCGAGCTGGTGCGCGCGCCCAAGTCCCTAATTGTGGTTGAGACGATACCGGGCGAATGGAGCCTGGCCGCCAGTCACGGTTTGACTGATCCTGTGCGCCCCGGCGAGGAATTCGCGCGCCTATGGCAAGTGGCGGCTGTTCGCTCCGGCATATTGGGCCTGCGCGAGGCGCTAGCGGAAGATGACATCTCAGCCGTTGCCCCGTACATGCCCGAACTGCGCGCTCGTGAAGAGATTCGCGCTTACGCCATCGCACCGCTAGCTGTGGGTGAAAAAACGATGGGAGTGCTGATCGTCTTGGACACCTCGCTGCGCACGTGGAGTGCGGATGAGCTTCAAGTGCTCAACCTGCTCGCAGGGCAAGCCGCCATTGCGCTGGACAGGGTGCGGCTGTTCCAGGCCGAACGCGCCGGACGGCAGCGACTAGAGACGCTGTACCGCATCGGGCAGGCGATCAACTCTACTTTGGACGCCGGGGCCATTCTCGACCGGTTGACCGACGAAGCCATGCGCGCCGCATACGCCACCCATGGGTCGGCGTTGGTCGCTCTTCCCGACCTGGGCTGCTTCGAACGGCGCTCGTTGCGTGGCTACTCGCCTGAACAAATCGAAAAGGCACGCAGCACCCCGCTGCCCCTAAACCAGGGCATGAATGGTCGGGCCTACCGGACACGGCAAATCGTATATCTGAGCGATGTGCGGACCGACCCGGAGTACTTCTCGCTCATCCCGGAAACGCGCTCGGAATTAGCTGTGCCTATTCTCCATGGTGATCAAGTGTTGGGCAACCTTGACCTGCAAAGTCCACAAATAGATGCTTTCTGGAGCGTTGACTTTAGCTTTTTGCAGGCGTTGACCGACCAGGTGGCAATTGCACTGTTAAACGCACGCCTGTTTGAAGAGACGCGCCGCCGCCTGGACGAGTTGGCCGTTGTGTCCCATGTCGCCCTGATCGGTGCAGCCGGGCAACCCTTTGATGAAACCGTCGCCCGCGCCAGGGATTCCGTGACCCAATTGTGGCCGGACGTGAACGTCATCTTTTTGTTTGTGGACGAGGCGGATCAGTCACTTCGTCCACACCCTTCTGCCCATGGCGTGCCGCCGGAAATCAAGGCTGGCCTGCGCATCCCCCTCAACCAGGGCATTACGGGCTGGGTGGCGCGAGAGCGGCAAGCGGTATGCGTGGGAGACGTGACCGCCGACCCGCGCTACATGATGGCGGTCGGCGCGCCCGGTGTAGGCTCGGAAATGGCTGCGCCGCTGGTGGTGGGCGAGCGCGTCATCGGCGTGGTCAACGTAGAAAGCCCCCGCCTGAACGCCTTCTCTGGGGACGACCTGCATCTGCTGACAACATTGGCCAGGCAACTGGCGACGGTTTTCGAAAAGGTTCGCCTGGACACGGCACTTGAAAAAGAGCGCGCCTCGCTGGCCCGGCGGGTTGAAGAGCGCACCGCTGAGCTAAATATTGCCAATGCGGAATTGCGCCAGGCCGCCCGCGCCAAAGACGAATTCCTGGCCGGCATGAGCCACGAGCTGCGCACGCCCCTCACTGCGATCTTGGGAATGTCCGAGTCGCTGCAGGAGCAGGTCTATGGTCCGCAAAACGAAAAACAACTCGAGGCGCTACGCACCATTGAGACAAGCGGGCAACACCTCCTCACCCTGATCAACGACATTCTTGACCTGTCCAAGGTGGAAGCCGGAAAAATGGAATTGCACATCGGCCCGGTCGTGGTCGAGTCGGTCTGCCAGGCCAGCCTGCAATTCATCAAAGAGGCAGCCCTCAAGAAGCACATCCAAGTCACTTCGACACTTGATACTCAAGTCGTGACCATACAAGCCGACGAGCGCCGCCTGAAGCAGATCCTGGTCAACCTGTTGGGCAACGCTGTCAAGTTTACCCCCGGAGGTGGAAAGGTCGGCCTGGAAATGCAAAGCGATGTAGAGCAGCAAATGGTGCACTTTGTCGTGAGGGATACCGGCATCGGGATCACACCCGAGAATATCGGTCGGCTGTTCCAGCCCTTTGTGCAGTTGGATAGCAGCCTGTCACGGCAGTATTCTGGCACAGGATTGGGTTTATCATTGGTTAAGCGCCTGGTGGAGCTGCACGGAGGCAGCGTGTCGGTCGAAAGCCAGGTGGGACAAGGCAGCTGCTTCACGGTTTCACTTCCATGGAGAGAGGCTGGGGGACAAGGAGACAAGGAGACAAGGAAGCAGGGAGAGAGGCTGACTGGTTCCCATGTCTCCTTGTCTCCCGGTCACCTCGTCTTGCTTGGAGAGGACAATGAGACAACTCTCACTGCCGTATCGGATTACCTGTTGGCAAAGGGTTACCGTGTCATCGTTGCCCGTAATGGACACGAGATCATTCAACGCGCCAGGGAAGACAGACCAGATGCAATCGTGATGGACGTTCAGATGCCGGGGATGGATGGGCTGGAGGCGATTCGTTGCATTCGCGCTGATCCCACGCCAGGCGTGGCGACGATTCCCATCATCGCGCTGACGGCCATGGCAATGTCCGGCGACCGCGAGCGATGCATAGAGGCCGGTGCAGACGACTATGTGAGCAAGCCAGCCAGCCTGCGGGAATTGATCGAAGCGATTGAGGCGCAGCTTCGTTAGCTCACATACGTCTGTCCGGCATATTCGTGCGCTTCAGTATCAGCAGCACGAGGAAGGTGAGCCAGGGCGAGGGAATCTTCTTGTCTGCGAAGGACCAGCCCTTCCAGGCCTGGTACATCGAGGTGGCGGTATAACGGCCCTGTGAGTCAGCCTGGGCCGTGATCGTCTTGAGCATCTGTTGAAAACGACGATCGGCGTGGACGAAAGCAAAGCGGCTGAGCACATCGGCCACATGCAAGATGTCGTACCAGACAAAGGGATATTTGAGCCTGCGAAAGTCCGTGCCGATGCCGAACATGTAGAACTTGGTTGTCTTTTGGTACTGCCAATGTTCCAGCAGCATTTTGGTCCCCGTCCGCGCAGCGGGGCGATCTACAAGCTCTGACACTTGCGCCAGCGCCTTGAGCGCATAGACGTTCGCGATAGGACACGGGTCGGCCTTGCGCCCTGGGCCGCGAAACTTGCCCAATTCCGGCGCAACGACGCAGCGCCAACCGTTCTCGTCTACCAACCCCACCAGATGATTGACGGCCTGCTTCACATGCGGATCACTCCCCAGCCCCATGGCGAGTAGTGAATAAAGCAATGCAGGGGCATCGCACGACATCCACGACCAGGTATCTTTTCCAGTTCCCCCAAACACCTTGGAAACATTCACTACACTTGTAAAAGCTCCCTCTGGCGATTGGTGGGCCATCACGCCCTTGAGGAGACTCTTGATGCCACGGTCGGAGGCTTTCACGCCAAAATCGGCCAGCGTGCCAAGCTTGTGGATCGCGTGACCGGCGTCATTGTGGCGGGTGATGGGATGCTCTCCCCAGGCGGCAACCTCGGCCATCACCGCCTTGACCTGCGGGTGGGCCAACATCGCCTTGCGGGCCACGCGCACGTCAGCATCTTCTTCGGGCAGGTCACACAGATCAACTAGTGTGCGATAGCGTGTCCACGGTTCATCCGATTCAAGAAGCCATGAGGTCAGTTTGGTCGCCATAGGTTTACTCCATCGCAACCCTCGCAAGGGTGGCTGAGATCCTTGACGGATCAAATTCCTGACAAACAGAGCAAATTCAGGCGCGGCCAGTGACTGGCACCGAGAAAGCCTGATCTGTCCATGACTGAATAATCTCCACGACGGCCTCCAGGGTCTGCGC
>Ga0316628_100004140_pt1 | contig 11319 bp, 10 predicted proteins | sample OWC_Aug_M2_C1_D5_FD_207648 | JGI IMG/M metagenome (GOLD analysis project Ga0316628, IMG submission 207648) | Wetland soil microbial communities from Old Woman Creek delta, Ohio, United States - OWC_Aug_M2_C1_D5_C | ecosystem: Environmental > Terrestrial > Soil > Wetlands | place: USA: Ohio... | reverse complement strand
ATGGACTTCGAGCTGCCGAACAGTCTCGGCAGGACCTGCGCCGATGTAGAGAGCAGGTTCCTGGCCTCCGATGTGAAATCGAGCTTGCTGTCAGGAATGCTCGACCAGCTGGGGTGCAGGCGATGACGCCTCAGAACAAGGTCGTTGCAGTCACCGGAACGCCGGGGACCGGCAAGACCGCGGCTTGCGCGTTGCTGAAGGGCATCATGCTGATCGACCTGAGGAAGGTGGCCGAGGAGCATTCCGATTTATTCACTACCGACGAGGAGCGGGGCTCTCTCGAGATCGACCCGCTGGACCTGAGGGGGCTGCTGCCGGCAGCGAAGGGGGTTGTCGTGATAGAGGGACACCTGGCGCACCTGATGGACCCGGACATGGTTATCGTCCTGCGCTGCTCGCCGAAGGTGCTTCGCAAGCGCCTGAAGGCGCGCGGCTGGCCGGAGAAGAAGGTACAGGAGAACGTGGAGGCCGAAGCGGTCGACGTCATCCTCCTGGAGGCGCTGGGCGCCAGCAAGAACGTGTTCGAGATAGACACGACCGAAATGAGGCCGAAGGAGGTCGCGGACGCGATCGCATCGATCATCGCCGGGGAAAAGGCGAAATATCGACCGGGGAATATCGACTGGAGCGGGGAGGTACTGGATTGGTACTGAACAGCTACAGGGGAAAGGCCGGGGCATTCATCATGCCGATTGCGAAAGCCTTCTCCGGGATCTCCCCGAACGCGCTGTCGGGGATATCGCTCGTATGCGCGGTGCTGATGATGATCGACCTGATAGTATGGGACGATCCTCTCGCGCTGATCATCGCTTTCCTGCTCGTCCTGCTCAACGGGTTCTTCGACGCCATCGACGGCTCGGTTGCGAAGCTAACCGGCAAAGCGTCCCCGAAGGGTGACCTGGTCGACCATGTGATCGACCGCTATTCGGATTTCTTCATGATAGCGGGGATTGCGCTGAGCACCTTCGCGGATGTGAGGATTGGCCTGATTGCCCTCGGCTGCGTCATGATAGCGAGCTACCTGGGCACGCAGAGCCAGGCGCTCGGACTCAAGAGGGACTACGGCGGCATACTCGGCAGGGCGGAGAGGATAGTGCTGCTAATGGTCTTCCTGATCCTGCAGTATCTCTTCATCGAGCTCTATCAGGGCTCGTTCGAGATAGTATCAGGGCTCACCCTCACCCTGCTCGACGTCCTCATGGTCGTCTTCATCCTTGCGTCTACCGTCACCGCCCTTCAGCGTTTTGTCAGGATTTGGCGGACCCTCTGAACGGCCCCTGTTCCACTTCTTCCTGTTGCGGTAGTATTTCAGCGGGTGCGTCATCCGTTCATTCTCGCAGAGCCTGTCGGGGTTGTAGCAAATCCCGTAGCTCTTCATCGTCGAGCATTCGGGAGGCGAGTACTCCGTCCCTGATATCTCCCCGGTGATGTGCTTGACCTGGTACTCGCTCTTGCTGGCATCGAAGTCCGGCGCGGTGGAGAAAATCTCCATGATCTTGTCGGCGCTCATGCCGATCGTATGGAGGAATGAGGTTATCGCGAACCTCCCGGTGTGAGGGACGTTCTCCCCGGACCGCATCATCGTCAGTATCGTCTTCATGCATGGCGGGAACGCTGAGTCGTCGATCGGCCCCATCTCCCCCTCGACGAACTGCTTGCGCTTCGCCTCCATCTGACCCGAGAGCCTTTTCGCATCCGTGCCGAAGACCTCGATTATGCCCTCGGTAATCTTCTTCGGTAGCTCCGAGTTGATCTTGTCGTTGAGCCTCTGACGGAGCACCCGCGCCATCTTCTCCTTTGAAATCTTCACCATCCCGTCGAAGATCTCCTGGTTGACCAGCTTCCATTCCTTCGCCCTGATGGATTGGGTCGCCTCGAGGAACGCGGTGAAGTGCACGAGGTATCCCTTGTCCGATGTCTTCGCCTGCACCCCGAGCTCTCCCGCGATGAGCATGATGCCCTCCTCGTCTTCGTTGATCAGCTTCTCCTCGAGGAGCATCGCCTCTCCCAGCGCGTATCTGCTGATGAGGTACCTGTCGCCGGAACAGGAGACGACCATCCGGGCGATCGGGTAGCTCAGGATCTCCGCCAGCTGGTCCGACTCCTTGGCCAGCGGTATGTCCTCGACCTTGCCGCACTCGACCGCCTCCAGGACCCGCTCCTTTCCGCGGACCCGCGCCGGCTCGTACGCGAGGTCTTCCAGCAGCACCGAGAGGTCTATCCCCCGCTCCTTGACGAGCTCCTCAGCGCCCTGGAGGAACGGATACTTCGCGTAGAACTTCATGCTGTGGTTCAGCTGGATTTCCCCCTTTCGAACGAGATGAACTCCGATATCGCATCGAACGCTTCGTCGCTGTCGAGCGCCTTGCGGAGCTTGCCGGCGTCCTCCATCGGCCTAGCGAGTACTATTCTCCTTGCCCTCTTTGCCCCTATTCCCGGGATGGAGGAAAGTGCCGCCATCGGAACGTGGTCGATGTCCAGTGGATACTCCACTCCGGTGATGCTCCTGAAGCCGTGCGAGATTATCTTGACATCCACGAAACGATTCAATCCTGATTTATACGGGAGCCCTACAAGTATTGGATAGCTGCCGACCTGCCTCCCGAAAGTCGTGTTCCCCTGGTTCATCTCGAGATAGACTGCCTTCAATACTGCGCCGCTGGGCACGACCTTCTCCAGCAGCGGGCGGTCGATCTCCTCCCTGACCCTGCTCTTGAAGCTCGCGAAATGCGCGTGGTCGATCCCCTTCGCTTCGAACCCTTTCCGAGCCGGTATCACCTGGCGGATGTTGATCCTCCTCAGCAGCAGACCTTTGTCCCTGACCTCCCTCAGGAACCTGAAATCCTGGTCGTAGGTCGACCTGCTCTCGCCTTTCAGGCCGAACAGCAGGTTCAGGCCGGGCAGGAGCTTCGGCAGGCCGGTCGGCCCTGACTCCCTCCCCGCTGCGTTGATGATCTCGATCGATCGCATCACTTGTTCCGGCGTCGCGTTCAGGTTGTTCTCCGCGATGACCTTCGGGTCCGCCGATTCCATCCCGAGAGCGAGGACGTTCCCGGATGTGCAATACTCGGCGATGATCTGCATTATCTTCTCGGATTCTTGCGGGTGCTCGGCGATGACAGCTGGGTTGGCGTTGTCGAGGTGGAGTACATCCGGGCGCGCCGCCTCCTTGATCCCTTTCAAAAGGAATTTTATCATGCCGGGGGCCGGCCGCGGCGTCTCGGTCTTGCCGACCCCTTCCGACAGATATGAGATGAAGCACGATTGACCGCCTATGCGGAGGTTCTTCACCCCGGCCTTGGAGAGGGCTTCGCACTCGGCGATCACGGAGTCGGGATGACGGAACTGAACCTGGCCGTAGCCAGGTTCGATGCAGAAGGAGCACCCTCCCGTGTGATACCTCACGCAGCCCCGATAGGTCTGGATCTCGGCAATCAGCGGACCTCCGAAGTCGGGATGCTCTCTGCAGACATCCGCGCCTAGGATCGCCCATTCATCGAACTCCTCGAGAGACCTCCTCCTGTCCTTGAGACGACCGTTGTTGACGAATTCGCTGACGGCGGCGTCGACGTCCTTCGTGACGAGCATGTCGAAAGCCTCGCGAAGATCATCGCCGGAGAAGTGAGCGGCGATAGGACCTCCGAGAATGGAGGGACAGCCCGCCCTCTCCGCGATCGAAATCATCTCGCGTCTTGAGGCGGGCGAATCTCTGAGATACTTGCCGGGGACGGCGCTCCCGCCTATGGCGACGAGGAGGTCGCCCCTTGCGGGCGCCTTGCCGTTTCTTACCTGCCCTATCGTGATGTAATCGACATCGGCGCCGGACGAAATGCAGGCCCCCGCGACCGACCTTGGATAGGGGGAAATATACGGCGGCACGCCAAGACAGGAAGGCTCGTCGACATATCCGTCCAGTATTACGATTTTCATGTCGTCTCCATCCAACTATTAATGATTGTGTTTAGTTACGGGGGATAGTATGCTCGATACCTACTTATTCAATGAGCATATTCGAGTTCCATGCCTGCAATAGACGAATATAGAGAAAAGATTCTCGATATTCGTCGCAATTGCGGGAGAGTGATACTATGGCTGATAGTGGAAAGGCCAAACCTGCACAGAATAAAGCAAAAGGCTCCGAGAAAGTTGATGTAGAAGCGCTCAAGGCAAAGGCCGCTGAGCCAGCAAGATTGGCTATGATCGCCCACCCTTTTTATGAAGGAAAGATCGAAGTCGTCCCGAAGTGCCCGGTCAGGACATTCCAGGACTTCGCGATCTGGTATACCCCGGGCGTAGCTGAACCCTGCAAGGCCATCAACAAGAACATCGAGGAGGCGTACAGACACACGAACAAGGGCAACATGGTCGCGGTCGTATCCGACGGCACCAGGGTGCTCGGACTGGGGGACATAGGTCCGGAAGCCGGCCTGCCGGTCATGGAAGGCAAGGCCCTGTTGTTCAAGTACCTGGGAGGGGTCGACGCTTTCCCGATATGCCTCAGGGAGAAGGATCCCGACAAGATAATCGCGATTGTGAAGGCACTACAGCCGAGCTTCGGCGGGATCAACCTCGAGGACATCTCGCAGCCGAAGTGCTTCAGGATCCTCGACACGTTGAGGAAGGAGTGCGAAATCCCAGTATGGCACGATGACCAGCAGGGGACGGCCGCGATCATAACCGCTGGCGCGATAAACGCATTCAAGCTCGTCGGCAAGAAGATTGGCGAGGCGAAGATCGTCCTGAATGGGGCGGGCGCCGCGAACATCGCCACTGCCAGGGTGCTCACGGTGGCAGGCGCGAACTTGAGGAACATAGTCATGCTCGACAGCAAGGGCACTCTCCACCCTGGCAGATCCGATATCGACAAGATCGCCGGGAAGGAGAAGTGGTTCATGGCCACGAACAGCAACAAGTAGGGCATCGTGGGCGACCTGATGGCGGCAACGAAAGGCGCAGATGCACTGATCTCAGCTTCCAAGCCCGGACCCGGCACGATCAAGCCGGAAGTGATCAAGGGCATGGCGAGCAAATCGATAGTGTTCCCGGTTGCCAACCCGATACCCGAGATCTGGCCATGGGAGGCGAAAGAGGCGGGCGCTTACGTCGTCGGCACGGGCAGGAGCGACTTCCCGAACCAGGTGAACAACTCGCTCGGGTTCCCGGGCATCTTCAGAGGCACGCTGGACATCAGGGCCAAGACTATCACGGACGAGATGTGCGTCGCGGCCTCCTACGAACTCGCGAAGACGGCCGAGGACAAGGGGCTGACCCCGGAGTACATCATCCCGACGATGGACGAATGGGAGGTGTTCCCGAGGGAAGCGGTCGCTGTCGCATTGAAGGGGATAGAGCAGGGGGTCGCAAGGCTCAAGCCGAGCAAGCAGGAGCTTTTCGCCAAGGCCGAGAAGATGATCACGAGGGGCAGGGAAGAGACCAAGATGCTGATGAAGCAGGGCTTCATCAAGCCCTTCCCGACTGGCTGATGGCTCACGCTGGCTGAAAACCTTTCAAAAACCCTTTGATTGATTTTATTCTAGTTGATGAGGCTCATCTCGAGCAGCTCGACGCTCTGTATGCCCTCGATCTTTGACAGCTCTGATTCGGTCCGCTCGGACAGCCCGCTCGAGTCCTTCATGACAACGAGCACCTCGATGGCTGATAGACCGAATGCGAACGGCTTCGTAGCGAGCTTGTGCAGCTTTACGCCTTCGGGGAGCGAGGCCTTGATCTTATCATTCAGCCCCTCGATATCCGCGTCCGGGGATTCCGGAAGAAGCCTGTACTGGATCGCCACGTCTCCCATTCGAGTTCCCTCACGGTCCGGAGAAGTTGCACTTGGGGCAGACGTATACGACGCTCTGGTCCCTGCAGTTCGCGCACCGGCCGATCTCCTGCTCGCCGCAGTTGGGGCAGGTGAAAACAGTGCTCTTGCCCTTTACGAGCCTCCTGCCGCAGGATGTGCATATCTTTTCGTTTGAAAGCAGACCAATCAGCCTCGGTAAGGCCGACAAAGTTCAAGACGTATTTAATCGTGATTCTCCATTTCCGTTCGAGCCGTTTTTTTCGCCGTTATATCGCTGGCCGTTCGGAAATAACATCGTTGTCCCGGTACGCCGTGGCTAGTATGGCCAGTAACCCCTCCGTTTCCTGTGGAAAAGCGGCCCTTTTCCGAAGGCTTTCGACCCCTTCATTTCAGATGAAGGAAACGATGCCCGAAGAGGAGCGTCCGCACAGAGGAACCAGAAAGGTGAAATATACACAATCGGGAGATACCCTACGGTAAAGCGCCGAAAGAATACCGGCTGGAAGGTGCGGGGATGACTGATTCTGCAAAGGAAACCGCCCATGCTTCGGACGACCACATGGTCAGGACGAAAGCTGGGACATGCCGTCTGGAGCCCCCCGGCGCAATCTGTGTCGCCATTCCCCTCGAAGGGCAGCCGTTCAAAATCCACGGCAAGACTACCCAGGAATTCATATCCACCCTCGCGAAGGCCGCCGTGGCGTGGATCAATTTCACCGTCGAGGATCTGGAGAAGGACGGGACAGAGATAGCCAGCAACCTGGGCTTCAGCAGCAACATGGTCCCGAACCTGCTGAAAGGGTATTACGCGTCCATCGAGGACCTCGATATCGAGATGGGGATGATGGTGCCGGCCGTGATGGTCAGCGGGCTCGACCTCAACTCATATCCTTTGATCATCCTGGTCAGGAAGGACCTGATCTTAACGATACACAGCGAAGAGGTCCAGAGGCTCATCAACTTCTCAAGATACGCGGATCATTATGCGAAGAGGTTCCCGCCGGAGATGCCGATACAAGACAAGCTCACTATGATGCTCGTAAGGATACTTGACGAGAATAACAACGTGAACTTCGAGCAGCTCAGGGAGATAGAGGAACACGCTGACGACATGAGCCAGATGCTTCTGGACGCCTCGACATCGAGGCAGACGATCGGCAAGAAGGTCTACGAGATGAAGCACTCGCTCATCACCTACCTGAACACGCTCTGGCGGACGCTGGATGTCCTCCACACGCTCAGGTTCGGCGACTCCGAGCTGATATCGGACGAGCCGAAGGTGCTCTCGCAGTTGGGATTGCTCGCGGACGATGTGAACAGGCAGATAGCCCTGAGCGAGCACATGTCATCCGTCCTCGCGTCCGGGCTCGAAGTGCTCCAGGCGCTGTACAACAACCAGCTGCAGATCCTGAACAACAGGATGGCCCTGACGATGACTTGGCTGACGATCCTCGGAACAGCGGTCCTTGTCCCTAACACGTTGGCGACCTATTTCGGGGCCATCAATGGGGTTGACGAGTCGAGGATGATTTTCTATTCCGTCCTGCTTTTCGTTTCCACGATCAACTTCACCGTCCTGGCTTGGTGGTGGGTCAAGCGCAAGGTCAGAGTCCCGAAGCAGGCCGACGACACCTCCGAGATGCGTTCAAAGGAAGTCAAGAAAAAGAAGTGAGGCAAATGCCGCGCCCCTCCGTTTGAATGAATTATGTAGGATTACGGTAGGTTTTATATATCAGAATAAGTTAGGGGGGGAAGCTAATGCATCCTGAGGGAAGCCGCGCGTCCAGGGCCCGTAGCTCAGCTAGGTAGGAATCTTTTCTGATTAGAGGGGAGACTCCCTAGAAAGAGCATCTGCCTTTTAAGCAGGTGGCCCGGGGTTCGAAAAGATACGCCGTAAAACGACGCATCGCGAAATTCCCCGCGGGCCCGCCAGGTTGCTCAGTGAGAGGGATGAATCGGCATGGCGAGGAGAAATCCGGTTAGGGTAGGTTATCTCGTTGTGGAGGGGGATTAGAAATGTCTGAGGAGTTCAACGTTCTCGAACACGAACTGGTGCCTGAGCATTATCTTCTTAAGAACGATGAAGCCGAGAAGACCCTTGCCGAGCTGAAGCTGACGAAGGACCAGCTCCCCAAGATTAGGCTGAGCGACCCTTGCGTGATCGCCCTGGACAAGATGAGCGGCCCAGTGGAAGAGGGGCAGATGATCAGGATAGTGCGGAGAAGTCCCACCAGCGGCGTCTCCGTCTGCTATAGGCTGGTAGTTCGCGGGTGATCCCATGCGTACCTTGGTCGAGACCTATTTCAAAGAGAGGAGCATCGTCAACCATCAAATCGCCTCGTTCGACGACTTCCTTGCAACGATTGACAACCCGAACAGCCGCATGCAGCGGATAGTCGACAGCACCAAGGCCGCGCCGGAGGACAGCGAAGGCGGCGTCTTCAGGCTGGACCCTGACAGGACCGGCGGCAACGTCATCGACATAAGGTTCGGAAGGAAGCGCGACGAGCGCAACGGCGCCATCGACCCGAATGCGCCGCCGTCGATCAACGTCGCAAGGCCGATGATCAGAGAGGCGAACGGCGCGTCGCACGACCTCTACCCGATGGAGGCCAGGCTCAGGAACCTGAACTATTCCGCACCGATTTTCCTGGATTTCACTATCATAGAAGACGGCATCGAGAGGGAGCCGGAGCACGTCCACATCGGCGACCTGCCGATCATGACGCACTCGAAGAAGTGCAACCTGCACGCCGACAGCATGGACATCGACAGGGACCCGACCGAGGCCGAGGTCAAGGACCACCTGGTGAAGCAGGGCGAGGACCTCTGCGATCCGGGAGGATATTTCGTCATCGGCGGCTCCGAGCGCGTTCTGATCTCGCTCGAGGACCTCGCCCCGAACAGGGTGATGGTCGAAGTCAACGAGAGATACGGGACTAGGATAGAGGTCGCCAAGGTATTCTCGCAAAGGGAGGGATACAGGGCGCTCACGCTCGTCGAGAAGAAGAGGGACGGCATGCTCATGGTGTCCGTTCCAGCTGTCTCCGGACAGATACCGCTAATTGCACTGATGAAGGCGCTCGGGATGGAAGGGGACGAGGACATCTACAAGGCGATCGTCTCCGACGACGCGATGAGGAACATCGTGTACGCGAACATCGAGGAGTGCCAGAACAAGAAGGTCTACCCGCCGAACGGCATCTCGACGACCGAGGACGCGATACTCTACCTCGAGAGGAAGTTCGCGACGGGGCAGGCCAAGGAATACAGGATCAAGAAGGTCGAGAGCATCATCGACAGGTCGCTGCTCCCGCACCTCGGCGACACGCGCGAGGCGAGGGTCAAGAAGGCCATCTTCCTCGGGAGGGTCGCGAGGACCGTGCTCGAACTCTCGCTCGGCCAGCGCGGCGAGGACGACAAGGACCACTACGCCAACAAGAGGCTGAAGCTCGCAGGGGACCTCATGGAAGACCTCTTCAGAGTGGCCTTCAGCAACCTCGTGAAGGACCTGAAGTACCAGCTCGAGAGGAGCTACACCAGGAAGAAGGAGCTCCGGATCAGCTCGGCGATAAGGCCGGACCTTCTCACGCACAGACTGCTCCACGCCCTCGCAACCGGCAACTGGGTCGGCGGCAGGACCGGGGTATCGCAATTGCTCGACAGGACATCCAACATGTCAGCGCTGTCCCACCTGAGGCGCGTCACTTCGCCTCTGACGAGGAGCCAGCCGCACTTCGAGGCCAGGGACCTGCACCCGACGCAATGGGGCAGGCTTTGCCCGAACGAGACGCCCGAAGGACAGAACTGCGGACTGGTGAAGAACTACGCACTGGTCATCGATGTCTCTGAGGGATTTCCCGAATCTCAGCTCAACTGGCTGCTCAAGGACATGGGGGTCCAGGAGGTCTCGGAGCACATGGCGAGCGCCAACAGGGTCTACGTGAACGGGGACCTGATCGGGCTGCACGCCAAGCCGAACGAGCTAGTCAGCGAGATACGCTCGAGGCGCAGGACCGGGACGCTGTCGTCCGAGATCAACATCCGCATGGATGACGAGATGAACGAGATCGTCATCAACTGCGACGAGGGCAGGCTCAGGCGCCCGCTGATCGTCGTGAAGAACGGCAGGACCATCCTCACAAAGAAGCACCTCGAGGAGATGGAGGCCGGCAAGCTCGGATGGAACACGATGATCAAAGAGGGGATCATCGAATGGCTCGACGCGGAAGAGGAGGAGGACGCCTACATCGCGCTCTTCGCATTCGATCCGCCACAGAAGTGCAAGCACTGCGGTGCCTACCTTTCAAGGACCGATGTCGAATGGATGAACCCCGGAGAGGAGGGGATGGTCAAGCTCAGGTGCCTGAAGTGCGAGGGTGTCATGGACGTCCAGTCGAACCTGAAGAAGGACCACACCCACCTTGAGATGGACCCGATGGTCATCCTGGGCGTTTGTTCGGGAATGGTGCCATACACCGAGCACGACTCGACCCCGAGGGTCACGATGGGGTCCGGAATGGCGAAGCAGTCGCTCGGAGTCGCCGCATCGAACTACAGGATGAGGCCCGACACCAGGAGCCACCTGCTACACTACCCGCAGAAGCCGATGGTCAGGACGAAGACGATGGACTTCGTGAGCTTCGATAAGAGACCCGCGGGACAGAACTTCGTCGTCGCGGTCGTTTCGTATCACGGGTACAACATGGAAGATGCGCTCATCATCAACAAGGCCTCCCTCGAGAGAGGCCTGGGACGCTCGTCCTTCATGAGGACCTACAAGGCGGAGGAGCGCAGGTATCCTGGAGGCCAGGAGGACCACTTCGAGATCCCGAGCCCCGACGTCAGAGGCGCAAGGACCGATACTTCTTACAACAACCTGTCCGAGGACGGACTGATTAGCCCCGAGCTGCTCGTGAAGGGCGGGGACGTGCTGATCGGGAAGACCTCGCCGCCGAGGTTCCTCGAAGAGGAGACGGACTTCCTAACGCCGCAGAAGAGGCGCGAGACATCCGTCACCGTGAGGAGCGGAGAGACCGGCTGGGTAGACAGCGTCTACCTGACCGAGTCGGAGAACGGCAGCAGGCTCGTCAAGGTCAAAGTCAGGGACCAGAGGATCCCCGAGCTCGGAGACAAGTTCGCTTCGAGGCACGGCCAGAAGGGAGTCGTGGGGCTCGTCTGCCGCGAGGAGGACATGCCATTCACGGATGACGGCATCATCCCGGACCTCATCATCAACCCGCACGCGATCCCGTCGAGGATGACGGTCGCCCACGTGCTCGAGATGATCGGAGGGAAGGTCGGATCCATGCAGGGCAGGATCATCGACGGTACTCCGTTCAGCGGAGAGAAGGAGGAGGGCCTCCGGAACGCCCTCGTGGATGTCGGATTCAAGGACAACGGCAAGGAGGTCATGTACGACGGCAAGACCGGCCAGAGGATCGGCGCCGAGATATTCACCGGCGTCATCTACTACCAGAAGCTGCACCACATGGTCTCGGGGAAGCTCCATGTCA
>Ga0316628_100004139_pt1 | contig 11320 bp, 10 predicted proteins | sample OWC_Aug_M2_C1_D5_FD_207648 | JGI IMG/M metagenome (GOLD analysis project Ga0316628, IMG submission 207648) | Wetland soil microbial communities from Old Woman Creek delta, Ohio, United States - OWC_Aug_M2_C1_D5_C | ecosystem: Environmental > Terrestrial > Soil > Wetlands | place: USA: Ohio... | reverse complement strand
CAGAGGGTCCTTCACGGGCGCCGTCAGGGACAAGGACGGGCTTTTCGCCGTCGCGAAGGGCGGCACCTTCTTCCTCGACGAAGTCGGGGAGACCTCGCCCACGATCCAGGTCAAGCTGCTCCGCGTGCTTCAGGAGCGGGAGATAATTCCAGTCGGGGGCACGAAACCGATCAAAGTCGATGTGCGTCTTATTGCTGCGACCAACGCCGATCTCGAGCGGTACGTGGAGACCGGCAAGTTCAGGGCGGATCTGTTCTACAGGTTGAACGTGATACCCGTGCGGGTTCCACCGCTGCGGGAGCGCAAGGACGACATAGCATTGCTCGTGGAGCACTTCCTGAAGGTATACTGTGACGGGGCAGGCAAGCCGATCAAGACCGTGTCACCCGAGGCCTTCGAGGTGTTGATGCGGTATGACTGGCCCGGCAACGTTCGCGAGCTTGAGAACGCTGTCGAGCGCGCCGTCATACTTCAGGAGGACAGGGTGATCACGGCGGAGGACCTTCCCGAGAAGCTTAGGGCCCGCGTGGTGGATCGTTCTGAATCTGTTGTCTCCGTCAGCAACCTGACCCTGGACGAGCTCGAGAAGGAGTATCTGTTCAAGGTGCTCGAAGAGACCGGCTGGCACAAGAAGCGAGCCGCCTCCATACTTGGAATCAACGCTTCTACGCTATATCGCAAGCTCCAAAGGTACGGCTTTGAGAAGGAGGCCGACCAGGCGAGACAGCCCGAAGAGCTGGTCGGGAGTGCAAAAACCGAGTTTTGAGCTTGCATGTTGCGCTTTATGCCGTGTACAATGGAACTGGTTTCCGGAGGTGGGAGGTGTAATCCGCTTTCGGCGTGGACGTTAGGATGAAGCGTCGCAACCGAACCGGCGGTATGGAACTTGCAGGACAACCTATCGAGATCAGTCCAACCCAAAAAGAGCATAGTGGGGAATTGAGATTGAAGCCACAATTCGAGAGGGGGTGAAACACGATGTTTAACCAGAAGGGTTTTACGCTGATTGAGCTGATGATCGTGGTCGTGATCATCGGTATTCTGGCTGCGATTGCCATTCCGAACTTCATCAGCATGCAGGACAGGGCGAAGGAAGCAAGCACCAAGGGCAACATGCACACTGTCCAGCTCGCTTTTGAAGATTACGCCGTTCAGACCGACGGGACTTATCCGATTCAGGACGCGTCCCTGACTTCAAACGGCACGTTGTTCACCGATCTGTTGCCGGATTGGAACGGCGACGGCTCGGGCGAGTATCCCAAGAACCCGTTCGACAGTGCCGTCGCGGCGCTGTTTGCGTGGGGTGGAAGCCCTGCTAATCCGGGTGATATGGGGAACAACCCTGCGGGACACGGCCTGAATGCCGACATGACCCTCAATTATGCTATCGAGGGTTTTGGCAAAGACGCCATGCTGACCCTGATTCTGACAACCGGTCAGTAATCGGTCGGAAACAGGCATCAAATCAGAGGGCGGTGATGTTCTCACCGCCTTTTGATTTTCTAAAGCAAGGCCCGTCCGAGCCGATTATGCTTGACAGGCCGTCTGTTGTCATCGATCGTCTTTATATGCAATGACTTCGGCCCGGGGGAGTGGCTGGATGCCGGTTCTTGTCTTCGACGAAGTAACCAAGGTCTTCAAGTCCAGCATTCGAGGCAGGCACCTCTATACCCTCGGACCGGTGAATCTTGAGGTCGAACGGGGTGAGGTGTTCGGCTACCTTGGCCCGAACGCTGCAGGCAAGACCACGACGATCAAGCTCGCCATGGGCCTTCTCAAGCCGACGTCGGGAAGGATCGAGATCTTAGGGAGCGGCTCGAATTCGGTCCAAGCGAGGAGGCGGATCGGTTTTCTTCCCGAGCAGCCTTATTTCTACCAGCACCTGACGGCCCAAGAGCTTCTCGAGTTCTACGGAAACCTCTTCGGCCTTTCGCGCGACGAGAACCGCAGGAGAGCCGCCAAACTGCTCGACCTGGTAGGCCTTAGCGCGGCCAGCGCTACCACGATCTCCAAGTTCTCCAAGGGTATGCTCCAGCGCGTCGGTCTCGCCCAGGCGATCGTCAACGATCCGGATCTCGTCTTGCTCGATGAACCGCTCACCGGACTTGATCCGGCTGGCAGGCGCGAGATAAGGGACCTGATCCTCGATCTCAAGTCAAGGGGCAAGACGGTCTTCTTCAGCTCGCATATCCTCCAGGATGTCGAGATGATCTGCGACAGAGTCGGGATACTGGTGGGCGGCAAGATCCTCAGGGTTGCAAGCGTCTCCGAAGTTCTCGAGAAGAGCGTACGGTGGACGGAGGTCGAGGTCACGGGACTCTCCTCCGAAGCGGCTCGAAGGCTCGGATTGGACGACATTCCGGGCAACGTCGAGGAGAAAGCGGTGATCAGGGTGGCCGAGGGCGACGACCTGAACGGCACGATCGGCAGATTGATGCAGGAAGGCGCGAAGATAGCCTCCGTGATGCCGATGAGGCTCACGCTCGAAGACTACTTCCTGAGCGAAATCGAGAACGGCTCGAAACCGGGCGAAGGCAAGAAGCCGGCCAACCCCGTCAATAATCCGGGTTCTGTTCCCGGCGGGCCTCGCATCATTTCAAATGGCCTCGAGGGCAAGAGCCCGGAGGGAGATGCAAACGCACGGACCGATCTTCTGGCCTCCCGTGTGAGAGGAGCACGCTGAGCCGTGAAGGCGATAGTTCTTGGCATTGCGGCAAACACATTCCGCGAAGGGGTCAGGGACAGGCTGTTCCTCGCCGTTGGGGTCTTCGCGGCTTTCGTCCTGGCAAGCAGCCTTGTGATCGGGCCGCTTTCGCTGGGTGAGCAGACAAGAATCACCGAGGACATAGGGCTTGCCGCGATCTCCATTCTGAGTTTCATGATAGCGGTCCTCGTCGGGACGAGCATTGTCTACAGGGAGATTGAAAGGCGCACAATTTACACGGTGATCTCCAAACCTGTTGAGAGGTGGCAGTTCATCCTCGGCAAGTTTGTCGGTCTGGCAGGGACGGTGACCCTTCTGGTCGCAAGCATGACGGTCCTTTTGCTCCTGATCGACTTCGCCGTTGCGAGGCAATTCAACGGGAATATCCTAGTGGCGATCCTCCTGACCTGGATGGAGCTGATGCTCTTGACGGCTCTTTCGGTCCTGATGTCGACGATAGCATCTCCGATCCTCGGCGCCATCTTCTCACTGCTTCTTTATGTAATAGGGCATGCGAGCGCGGACATAAGGGATCTGGCGGTCAGGTTCGGATCGGGTGTCCTCAGAGTCATGACGGACGTCGTTTACTATGCGGTTCCGAACCTGGAATACCTGAACGTCCGGAGCAAGGTGACTCACGGAGTCAATATCGATCCCGCGTACGTCGCCTTTGCTTCCGCATACGCGCTTCTCTACGCGATAGCCTTCCTTGTGATCGCTGTGCTGGTCTTCGAGCGTAAGGAATTCAAATGAGACGCTCGGTCTCGATAGGGCTTGCCGTCATTCTCATCGCGGCCGGGGTCCTGATCTACCTGATCCGGTCCGGGATGGACTATCGCCGTTACTCGGCCGACGTTGTCGAAGAGCTGACCTACTACCCGTCCGGAAGGCTTCTCAAGGTTGCGGACCTGGGCTTCACCTCGCTCGTGGCCGACATAATGTGGCTGAGAGGCATACAATACTACGGTGAGCACAGAGCCGGCGACCGGAGATACCCGCTTGCAGAGCACATCTTCTCGTCGATAACCGACTTGGATCCCGAATTCATAGGCGCCTACCGTTTTGGGGCGATAGTGCTTTCGGAGGACGCCGGGACCCCCGCCGGTGCGATCGACCTTCTGAGAAAGGGCCTCGGGGTCAATCCCGAGCGCTGGGAACTGCCTTTCGATTTGGGTTTCACCTATTTCATCGTCTTGAATGACTACGCGCGCGCGGCGCACTACTTCAGATTTGCCTCGAGTATCGAGGGCTCTCCGGAGATCGCCAGGAGGTTCACCGCTTTCGCATATCGCAAGGCAGGCAAGACGGACCTGGCGGAAGCCCTGTGGCAGGAGGTCTACTGTTCGAGCACGAACGAGGCCATGAGGGAGACCGCTCTCTATTCCATCAAGAAGATAGAATTGGACAAAATGGTCCTGGCACTCTCTGAATCTCTTGCCCGGTTCAGGTCGGTCCGGGGCACCGAACCGCCAGGTCTGCGCGCCCTCGTGGCAGCCGGCTTCGCGAGCAGCGTACCCGCGGATCCTTTCGGCGGCACCTACTTCCTGGACCCCGCGACGGGGGTTGTCTCGAGCACCACCGTGGCGGCCGAAAGAGCCGGTCAGACGCAGTACCTTGTTTCGAAAGCCGTCAAGCGCTTCCTCTCTGAGAGAGGTTCTCTCCCAGGGGACCTCGAGGAGCTCAAGCGAGAAGGCTTCATTGCCGAAATACCTAGAGTGCCGGGGACCGAGGTCGCTTACGATCCCGCGACGGGCAGCGTCGCTTACGACCTCGTACCGGAAAAAATGAGGCAATGAAGATTCAGATTTCCCCTCAATTGGTTCGATTTCTCGGGCACCTCAGGGCGCACCTCGGCCCTCGGCTAAGGGGCGTGTGTGCGAACGGCGAGGGGTCCTGGAAGCTCGAAGAGATAAGAGACATCGATACCGTAGTCGAGACCTTCAACGGCCTTATCGCCCAGCTCTGTCATGACGGCGGCCAGCTGGGCGAGCTCTATGCAAAGGCCGAACGGCGGGCGGCGCGGTACGCCCTGTTGAGCGAAACCGTGGTGGATTCCGTCACCAGCGGAATTCTCGTGATAGCGGACACGGGCGACATTACGCTTGCCAACGGCGCGGCCAGGCGGATCCTCAGGGTACCTGAAGGGACCGACCTCACCGGCAAAAGGTTCGCCGAGATCCTGGCCGATCCGAGCGAACTTCAGACGCTCGTCGCCCAGACCTTCAAGCAAGGTTTGAACACCTCGAGGCACATCCTCGGCGTGACGACCCGGGACGGCAGACGGCTCTGTCTGGGAGCCAGTGCCTCCTGCGTCGCTTCTCCGTCGCGGGTGGAAGTGGTGATAGTGGTCTTCACGGAGCTGGCGCCCTCGCGCCACGAACGGGTGGACGCCCCAGCGGCTGCCGACGCTTCGCAGGCGACGTACCTGAGGGGAGTGCTTGACTGCTACGACTATTTCTCCTCGGTTGCCAGGGAAGTGGAGAGGGTCCAGGGGAAGATTGAGAAGGGTTCATTGGGCACCTCGGATCTCGCGGACTGCATAGGTCACACGAGGAGAGCCTGGGAGATCATGTCCGCGTTCGCCCTCTCGCTTGTCGCCAGGGATTCGCTGAACGAACAGGTGGATGCAGGGAGCGTCTTGGGTTCGATCGTCGCCAGGAGAAAGGAGCTCTCCCGGGTCACGGTGTCCCAGACCATAAACGGTCTTCTTCTCGTGGCGACCGTGCGCAAGGTCTTCGAGGCGGGCCTGGAGCTGCTTCTGCTCGGCTGTGCCGAGGACACCTCGGCGGACGTCCTGGTTGACGCAGACGTCCTGCACGACGTCGGGGGAGATGCAGTCCAGATAAAGATAGTGGAGCGCTCACCCCGAAGCCACGTCCTCAAGGTGGGAGAATCGCTGCGCGAGTTCAAACCGGAGACAGGAATGCGAAGGGAGGCCGGGTTGATGCTTCTGAGGTCGCTGTCACGCGACAATCGAGTCTTGGTAGACGAGGGGCCTGACAGGACCGTCTTCCGGCTCGCAATCCCGATCCCGATCGACGGAGGGACCGGTCCTGCAGCCGAGCGGGGAGACATCTCAGGACGAGGCCCCGATGGCAAATAGCAACCGAGTACGTGCAGAATCACGGTCAGTCAATTGCAGATCCGCGCGCTGACGCCGATTAAGCTTGACAGCTTTTGGAGGAACTCACATACTTTCCTCGCTTTTTATCAAAAGGGTCTGGGCATGATGGTTGCTTTTCTCCCGTTTCTGCGTGTTGCGTTCAGTTCCATTTTTGGTATTGCGAAGGGGTGCACAACATGCCGCTAATTGCCAAGAGACCGAAGACCAACGTTGGGCTTGACGTGGGCAGCTACGCCATCAAGGTCGTCGAGATGAAGCAGACGGCCGACAAGAGCGAGATACTCAAGGTCGGCATAAAGAAGCTCTTGCCGGGAGCGATCGTTGACGGCGAGCCCATGGACAGGGATGCAGTGATTTCTGCGATCAGAGAGGTCTACGAGGAAGAAGGTATCGTCAACACCGAGGTGTCGAGCGCCGTATGTGGTAGGTCCGTGATAGTAAAGAAGATAAAGACGCAGGACATGGACGACGACACGGCGCGCGACGTAATACCGCTCGAGGCCGAGCAGTACGTTCCGTTCGAAAAGGAAGAGCTTACGGTGGATTTCGAGATCCTCAGGCGCGGCCTGCCCGGGGATTCGATGGAGGTCCTTCTCGTCGCGGCGAAGAAGGACAAGGTACTCTCGCATGTAGAGCTCCTGCGGGACGCCGGCCTGGTGCCGGTCACCATAGACGTCGACGCTTTTGCGGTCCAGAACGCCTTCGAGATGAACTATGAGTACGAAGAGGGCAAGGTCTATGCGCTGATCGATATCGGCTTGAGCGCGACCAACATAGGGATTGTCCGCGACGGGATCCCGCTCTTTAACCGCGACGTCAATCTCGGGGGCGAGACCTTCGCCGAGGGGATGCAGCGTATGTTCGGCGTCACGTCCGAGGAGGCCAGGGCCGCTCTCGAAGGCCTTCCCGGATCAAAGCCCGACATGGTGCTGAAGGCGATAGAGTCGATCGGCGAGGACCTCAGTGTCGCGATCGACCGTTCCTTCTCCCACCTGAGAGCGTCGGGAGAAGCCGAGTCCGTGGACCGCATCTACATCAGCGGGGGCGGGGCGCGGATCTCCGGGCTCCAGTCGTTTCTGGCCGACAAACTTTCTATTCCAGTCGATATAGCTAATCCGTTGCGTGGGATGACATTCAGTGAGGACGTCCTGGGGGCGGATCCGATCGCAATAGGGCCGTCTCTGATGGTGGCGATCGGACTCGCAGCGAGGAAAGGGAGCTAGCCTATGATAAGAATAAATCTGCTGCCGAGAGAGGAAAAACCCTCCAGAGAAGCCGTGACCTGGAATCGGATTTTCATTTGGTCGCTTATAGCCGCCGGGCTGATCCTGGTGATCGGTTTCGGCCTTTTTGCATTCCGCACTTATGAAATACGCATCCTGAAGGGCGACATCGCAGAACAGCGGGCCGAGCTTGCGAAATATGAGGGACAGGCCGCGCTCGTCAGGGACTTGATGGCAAAACGCCAGGCGATTCAACAGCGTATCGACGTGATCGACAACCTGGACCGCGACCGGTTCCTGAGGGTCTACGTGCTGGATGAGCTCGCGCGTTCGGTGCCGGAATACGTGTGGCTGGAGTCGGCCGATGAGAAGGCCGGCACGATCACAGTCAAGGGCGACGCCTTTTCCAACCTCGCGATCTCCCAGTTCATGGACGATCTCCAGGGGAAGGCGCACGTGGATTCCGTGTACCTGAAGGTGATCAAGAAGGACGAAATTGAGGGTCAGCCGGTCCTCAGCTTCGAATTGGGATACAGGATCCCAGTTTCTCCGCTGAGCAAGCCGGCGCCGAAATCCCAAGCGGGCAAATCACAGCAAGGCAAGCCTCGGGAGGGAGCGAAGACCTCATGAACCTACGACAAGCTTACACTCAGAGAGGCATAGCAGGCATCGCTCTGGCGGCCGTGCTGGCCTGGCTGATCTTCTTCACCTCGTACGTGCCTGGGCTTTCCCCAAAGCGCACGTCGGCCGAGCTGACCAGGCTGAAGGACGAGCTTCAGGCCGTGGCTGGAGAAGTGCAGCGCGCCAAAGCTATTGCCGAAAGCATTCCGAGGCTTCAAGCAGAACTCGCGCAGATGATCACGAGGTGGGAGGCTCTCAAGAGCCTGCTGCCAAAGGCCAGCGAGATGAGCGACCTCCTCGCAAAGGTGACCACGGCGGGAATGTCGGCCGGCGTGCAGTTCACACTTTTCGAACCTCAGGCTCCGGAGCCGGCCGATCTCTACACGCGGTATCCCATCAAGGTGACCGTGACCGGAGGATATCATCAGGTCGGCAACTTCTTCGACAACCTCTGTAACATGGACAGGCTTGTGGGCATCTCAGACGTAAAGCTTTCTCAGTTCGAGAAGGGAATGACGGGAACGACTGTCGAGGCGACGGCAATGATCTCGGCTTACACTTATAACGAAGAGCCGCCGGCCGCGCAGCAGGCCAAGCAGACGACTGAAAAGAAGACTACTAAGACAACAGGCAAACAGCCGACTCAAAAATGACAAGGAGTAAGACCTTATGCAGGTGAAACGGTCGAACATTCTAAGGCATTTTAGAGGCAGGCGCGTCGTTATCCCGCTCCTTGCCGTTGCCGTCGCTGCATTCCTTGTTTTCGGCGGCTACCGGGGGATCGTGAGTTTCGCCATGGATGAGATGACGGGATTCCTGGCAGGCACGAGTGCGGGCGGGGACGGGCGGGCAATTGCCCAGCCGGAAGCTCCGAGTTCGCCCCGAGCGCAGACCTCGGCGCCAGCTGCGGCCGTGGCCTCGCAGCCCAGCGCAATGACTGCTGCGGGCGACCCGAGGGTCGCGAAAGCGGAGCCCTCTGAGGCACCGGTGCTTCTCGCCAAGGCCGGACCTGCTTCAGCCGTGAAGATGGCGCAGGCAGCTCCGCAGGTCAGAACCGTGAGGCAGCCTGTGGTCGCCGAGACGGCGCCCGTGGACAGCACGGTGATCAGGAAAGCGGTCAAGGCGTACACCGCAACTTTCTTGAGAGACCCGTTCTACTCATTGATTCAGGCCGGCAAGGAACGCGTCGGCAAGCTCCTGGATGTGGGCCGGGCCGTCATGGTCGGGTCGGTCTGGGGTGAATCTGGCATCATAGCGCTTTTGGAAGATGATACGGGCCGGAGTTTCGCTCTCAGAGTGGGAGACCGCGTCGAGAACGGACGCGTGATCTCCGTTACTCCGGCGTCGGTGACGTTCTCGATAACGACGTTCGGGATTACGAAAACTGTGACACTGGAACTCGCAGAAGAGGGTGAATAATGATGCTAAGAGTCAAATTCTCCAGCTCGCTGTGGATGCTGTCGGTTGTGGGTATGATGCTTCTCGCTGGCCGCGCGCTGGCTGCCGATGTCCCCGAGAGCGAAACCATATCCATGGACTTCCAGAACGCCGACATCAAGACGGTCTTGAGGAGTTTCTCGGTCTATGCCGGGAAGAACATCATCGCGGGTCCCGAGGTCAAGGGGCCCGTCAGCGTGCATCTTGAGAACGTGCCCTGGCGCAAGGCGCTCGACCTCGTGCTCAAGGCCAACGGTTACGGATCTCAGGAGACGGACGAGGTGATCCGTGTGGCTGTCTGGGATCAGTTCGTCAATGAAGACATAAAAAGGGAAGAGGCCGAGCGCAAGCGTGACGAGCTCCAGCCGCTGGTGACGAAGGTGGTCGACATAAGTTTCGCGAAGGCTGAAGAGATCGTGGTCCCGCTCGAGGCGCTGCTTAGCCGCCGAGGTGTGCTGGAAGTGGACGATCGAACCAACTCGGTGATCATCTCCGACATCCAGGACAGGGTGGACGAGATCTCCAAGATGATCCGACAGCTGGACGAGGCGACGCCGCAGGTTGAGATCGTCGCTAAGCTGGTGGACGTCGATGCGCGTTTCACCAGAGATCTGGGCGTCGAGTGGAACGCCGACGATGTGACGATCCCAGGCGTTCAAGGGCAGTGGAGCGGTCAGGTTGACGCAACCGGGACGGTCGATCAAGTGAGCGGCACGACGGGCACCGCCGCACAGCCCATCAACAAGATCCACGTTGGCGGCATAACCGGCCCCAACGGGACCTTCGAAGCGACGTTGCAGGCTCTTGAAAAGGACAACAAGGCGAACATAATCTCCAATCCCAAGATAACGACTTTGAACAACCGCGAAGCGACCATCATCGTCGGAAAGAAGATACCTCTGATCGTGACCGACGAGGCGGGCAACCCCATAACTCAGCTGACCACGGTCGGCGTTATGATGCGGGTGACGCCTCACGTCAACAGCAAGACCGGCGAGATAACCATGGACCTTCACCCCGAGGTCAGCGACCTTTCGGCCCAGGCGACGGTCCAGGGCGGAATCATCATAGTTACCGAGCAGGCAGACATGCGTGTGATGGTTAAGAACGGTGAGACGGCAGTGATCGGCGGCTTGATACGAACCAACGAGAGCTATTACAACACCGGCGTCCCCGTCCTGAGAAACATCCCGCTCTTCGGAAGTCTCTTCGGGTCCAAGAGCAAGGTGAACGAGCAGAGAGAACTGATGATCTTCGTGACACCAAGAATAGTCGAATAGAGAGCGTGAGACGAGATGCGATCGGGGGTATTTGAGATGAATCGTACCAAGAGACGGTTACTGATCCTGGCCTTGGCCATGCTGGCAGTGCTGACCGTTCAGTGCTCAGAGAAAGAGGGACCGATCAGTCCTTACCCGCAGACGGAGCCGCCACCTTACAGGATTGCGAGCCTTGAAGTGACCCCGGTGAGGGTCGAGCCGGGCGAGCAGGCCACGGTGACAGCTCTCGTTCTCGATCGCAGCGACGATCCCGTGGCGGATTACGGAGTGGTGTTTCAGGCTTCGATCGGAGCCATCTCCTCCCCGGTCATGACCGACCAGAACGGGTATGCAGTCGCGACTTTCACGGCACCCGGTTCGACGGGCACCGCGACCATAACGGCTGGCGCAGAAGGCACGGTTCCCAGGGACGTTGTGGTCCAGATCGGGCAGGGTATACTTTCGGTCAATCCTGCGAGCATTCTGGCCGACGGTGTCTCGACTTCGACACTCTCGGTCACGGTCGTGGGCAGCGCGGGCAAACCCCAGTCCGGAGTCAGCGTGGTTTTCGAGACGGACGAGGGAACGATAAACGGCGCAACGACAGTGACCGACGCGGAGGGCGTGGCCTCGGCAGTGCTTGTCAGCGAGTCGAGCCACACGGATTTGACGGCAAACGTTACAGCGACGATAACCATGCTGGGATCGCCCCGCACGGAGATTGCGCTCGTAGAGATGCGCGGAATCTCGGTGGCGGTGACGGCCGACCCGACCAAGGTACCCGCCGACGGTATCTCGGCGTCCATCGTCCAGGCTCGGGTAAGCGAGACGACTTCGGGCGCGCCACTTGTTGACCGGGACGTTGTTTTCAGCGCCTCCATGGGCGCGATAACCGGTTCCGCTACGACGGACGATGCCGGTCTCGCTCTGGCGATTCTTACAAGCTCGGCCG